>Ga0126379_10002735_pt1 | contig 11288 bp, 7 predicted proteins | sample PanSoiMetPlot_24_FD_92640 | JGI IMG/M metagenome (GOLD analysis project Ga0126379, IMG submission 92640) | Tropical forest soil microbial communities from Panama - MetaG Plot_24 | ecosystem: Environmental > Terrestrial > Soil > Tropical forest > Bulk soil | place: Panama | collected 2016-02-17
GCGCGTTTGGGAAAATCCAGCCGTTCCCGCCGATCAGAAACGCAAGCTGCTCGATGTGATCGCGCAGCGCGATGGAATCGATCGCCCGGTGCGGAACCTGGTGGCGGTTCTGATCGACAATCGACGCCTGCCTTTTTTGACGAGAATCATCGAGCAACTCGAGAAGGAATTGGACGCGCGGTTGGGGTTCACGGAAGCACAAATTTCCAGCGCCCGCGAACTGGGTGATGCCGAGAAACGAACGCTGGAAGCGCAGATCGCCAACACGACAGGCAAAAAAGTCCGTGCAAGCTATGGCCTGGATCCGTCTCTGTTAGGCGGTGCGGTGGTTCGCATAGGCAGCACAATTTATGACGGCTCGGTGAAAGGCCGGTTGGAAAAGATTAAAGAAGCTATTAGCTCTTAGCCTTTAGCTCTTGGCTTGCATCGGGCATGTCCAGAAGTCCAGGCAAAAGCTAAGAGCTAACAGCTAGAAGCTAAGAGCTGATCTTATGGCGCAAATCAAAGCAGACGAAATTACGAAACTAATCCGCGAGCAGATCGAAAACTATGAATCCTCGATCTCCGTCGACGAGACCGGCACCGTCATTACCCTCGGAGACGGCATTGCCCGCGTGTATGGCCTCGACAAGGTCATGGCCGGTGAGTTGCTGGAGTTCCCGCACGGTGTTGCGGGACTCGCCATGAATTTGGAAGAGGACCAGGTCGGCGTGGTGCTGCTTGGCGACTACACAGAGATCAAGGAAGGTGACGAGGTCAAGCGCACCGGCCGCATCATGAGCGTCCCCGTCGGGGACGGCATGATTGGACGTGTCGTCGACTCGCTGGGGCAGCCGATTGACGACAAGGGCCCCATCTCGAGTGACAAGTTCATTGCCCTCGAGCGTCTGGCACCCGGCGTCATCGACCGTCAACCCGTGCGCGAACCGATGGCGACTGGACTCAAAGCGATCGACAGCATGATCCCCGTCGGCCGCGGACAGCGCGAACTGATCATTGGCGACCGCCAGACGGGCAAGACCGCCGTTGCGCTCGACACGATCATCAACAGCAAGGGCAACAATCTTATTTGTATCTACAACGCGATCGGACAAAAGCGCTCCTCCATCGCGCAGGTCGTGAAGATCCTCGAAGACGCGGGTGCGATGGAGTACACCATCGTTGTCGCCGCGTCAGCTTCTGAACCGGCTCCCATGCAGTACATCTCGCCCTACGCTGCCTGCGCCATGGGCGAGTACTTCCGCGATACCAAGCGTCACGCACTTGTGATCTATGATGATCTCTCGAAGCACGCGGCATCGTACCGCGAGATCTCGTTGCTGTTGCGCCGTCCGCCGGGCCGCGAAGCGTATCCCGGAGACGTGTTCTATCTCCACTCGCGTTTGCTGGAGCGCGCGGCAAAGCTCAGCGACAAAAACGGAGGCGGCTCATTGACCGCACTGCCCGTGATTGAAACCCAGGCTGGAGACGTCTCGGCATACATTCCGACCAACGTGATCTCGATCACCGATGGTCAGATTTATCTTGAAACCGACCTGTTCAACCAGGGCGTGCGCCCCGCAGTCAACGTTGGACTCTCCGTAAGCCGCGTCGGCGGCAGCGCGCAGATCAAAGCCATGCGCCAGGTAGCCGGTACGCTGAAGCTCGAACTGGCCCAGTTCCGCGAGCTCCAGGCCTTCGCACAATTTGGCAGCGACCTCGATAAAGCCACGCAGGCCCAGTTGAATCGTGGTCAGCGATTGGTCGAGATTCTGAAGCAGAATCAGTACTCGCCATTGCCGTTCTCCAAGCAGATTCTGATCATCATGGCGGGCACCAGCGGATTCCTCGATGACATGCCGGTCGACCAGGTCCGACCGTTCGAAAAGGAATTGTACAAGTACGTTGAATCGACGAACCCGGGCATCCTGCGCACGATCATGGAGAAGAAGATCCTCGACGACCAACTGAAAGCGCAGTTGCAAGACATTATTAAGGAAGCAAAGCAGCAGTTCGTAGGGCAAAGGGAAGCGGTAGCAAAATGATCCATCCAGACCTAGCTTGCTACGTCGCTTGCGTACCGCGTGGTTGCTCTACTGGGCGTGCGGTGCTTGTGGTGAAAAAGACGTAGCCCGTTACGTCTCTTCGATAAATGCCGAATATCTTGGACATCCGGCGCCGTATCCGCAGCGTGATCAACACGCGGCAGATCACGCGGGCCATGAAAATGGTCTCAGCGGCGAAGCTTCGTCGCGCTCAGGAGCGGGCCCTGGCCGCTCGTCCCTATGCGCAGATGCTGACGAATGTTTTGAAATCCCTGGTGGCCCGCGCCGAAATCTACGATCCTGAAACAGGGGAACCGAAGCATCCTCTCCTCGCGCATCGCCAAGAGAAAAATATCCTGCTGATCGTGGTAACCGGAGACAAGGGTCTCGCGGGCGCTTTCAACGCCAACGTTACCAAAGCAGCTTTCCGTTTCCTCGAATCAAAGTCAGGGAAGAACGTCGATATCGAGGCGATCGGCCGCAAAGGCCGGGATTTCCTGAAGCGGCGCTACCCAGCAGCGCGGGTGCAAACCCAAAGTCTGGCGGAACTAGCCGAATCCGTTGAGACCGAAGCGGAGGAAAAAGAGCGCGTTGCAGCGATTCAGATTACTGGCGAGCACGTAGGGGTCCTCAACAAGGTTGAATTCGCACAAGCCTCCGCGCTCGCAGAAAACGTGATTCACCGCTACACGCGGGAAGAGATCGACGCCGTCTACATCGTTTTCAACGAATTCAAATCGGTTACACCACCACGCCTGATTGAGGAGCAGATTCTTCCCATCGAACATATCGGCGAACAGACGGTCCGCCTCGCGGAGGAGATGACTGAAGAAGAAAAAAAGAAAGCCAAAGAAGCGGCCGTAAGAGCCGGAGTCGGCATGCGCCCCACGGAGGGTGATGAAACCTCGGAGTTTGGCACGTCGCAGGTCGATTACATTTATGAGCAGCCACCGGAGGAACTGTTCCGGTCGCTCTTGCCGAAGTACGTGAGCATTCAGGTTTTTCGCGCGCTTCTGGAGTCCGTGGCTGCCGAGCACGCCGCCCGCATGACCGCGATGGATGCGGCAACCAACAATGCCACCGACATGGTCGACTCCCTGACTCTTGCGATGAACCGCGCCCGTCAGGCGAAGATCACCAAAGAGATTATTGAGATCGTCAGCGGCGCAGCCGCAATGTAGCCGCAGAGACGTAGCTGGCCACGTCTCGGCATGCAGCATTTTCGAAAGTGGACAGCGAGACGTAACCAGTTACGTCTCTCCGAGAAGAGATACATATGGCACAGAATGTAGGATATGTGATCCAGGTCGCAGGCCCCGCTGTCGACGTGCAGTTTGAAGAGGGACACCTGCCTCCAATCTATGAAGCGGTAGAAGTCGTCAGCGACGGCTTCAATGTTCCCACGGCGATCAAAGTCATCCTCGAAGTCCAGCAACACCTCGGCGAAGGTCGCGTGCGGTGCGTTGCCATGGAACCAACCGATGGCATGGTGCGAGGCATGAAGGCGATCGACCAGGGCGGCCCCATCTCTGTCCCCGTCGGCCGCGGCACTCTGGGCCGAGTGATGAATGTGATCGGCGAACCTGTGGACCAACTCGGCCCGGTCGATTACAAAGAGCGGCTTCCGATTCACCGTCCCGCGCCCGCATTTGACGAGCAGGCCACGACCGCCGAGATGTTCGAGACGGGCGTGAAGGTCATCGACCTCATCCAGCCATTCTTGAAAGGCGGCAAAATTGGATTGTTCGGTGGCGCCGGTGTCGGCAAGACCGTCGTCATCATGGAACTGATCAACAACGTCGCCAAGCAGCACGGTGGATACTCCGTGTTCGCAGGCGTGGGTGAGCGGACCCGCGAAGGCAACGATCTCTGGCTCGAAATGACCGAGTCGGGCGTGATCAAGCCCGGCAAGCCCGCCGAGTCGAAGGCCGCCCTGATCTACGGTCAGATGACCGAGCCCCCCGGTGCGCGTCTCCGCGTTGCGCTGACCGGGCTCACCGTCGCCGAATTCTTTCGTGATGCCGAAGGCGCTGATACGCTGCTGTTCATCGACAATATCTTCCGCTTCACGCAGGCCGGTTCGGAAGTCTCCGCCCTGCTGGGCCGCATGCCCAGCGCCGTGGGATACCAACCCAACCTGGCCACAGAAATGGGTGAACTGCAGGAACGCATCACGTCCACGAAGAAGGGCTCGGTCACTTCTGTGCAGGCGATTTACGTGCCCGCCGATGACCTCACCGATCCCGCACCGGCAACCACGTTCGCGCACCTCGATGCGACGACCGTGCTCTCGCGTGCGTTGACCGAGATTGGAATTTATCCGGCGGTCGATCCTCTGGCTTCAACGTCGCGCATTCTTGATCCGCGGATCGTCGGTCAGGAGCACTACGATGTCGCACAGTCGGTCAAGAAAACGCTGCAGACTTACAAAGATCTGCAGGACATCATCGCAATTCTGGGTATCGACGAATTGAGCGAAGATCAGAAGCTGACGGTCGCCCGCGCCCGCAAGATTCAGCGATTCCTGTCGCAGCCCTTCCACGTAGCCGAGCAGTTCACCGGCGCCCAGGGCCGCTATGTGAAAATCGCCGATACCGTGAAGGGCTTCAAAGCAATCGTCGAAGGCAAGTACGACGATGTTCCCGAGCAGGCCTTCTACATGAAAGGTCCGATCGAGGAAGTCGAACAAGCCGCGGAGAAGATGAAGGCAGCAGCGTAAAACCCGTCGTTGGTCGCTGGTCGTTGGTCGTTCGCAAAATACCGCTGCGGCCGCGAACCGGGCATGGACCAGCGACTAACGACCAATGGCCGATGTTTTCCAACTCGAAATTGTCACGCCGGAAAAGAAAGTAGTCGAAACGGCGGCCGAGGAAGTCCAGATCCCCGGCAAAAACGGCTATCTGGGCATTCTTCCGGGACACGCGCCGCTGATTACCGAGCTTTCCGTAGGCGAGATCACATATCGCGAGAACTCCACCGAGTGCAAGCTTGCCGTCGCCTGGGGGTTCGCCGAAGTTCTTCCCAACAAAGTCACCATTCTCGCCGAAACCGCCGAGCGGCCGTCCGAAATCGATGTAGAACGTGCCCGCAAAGCCAAGGAACGCGCCGAGCAGCGCCTGACCAGCGGTGACACTTCTGTCGATGTAGAGCGAGCCCTCGAGGCCCTTCACCGCGCCGAAACCCGCCTGGAAGTCGCCTCCGGTAAATAAACCCGCAGCATTCGTCGAGAGACGTAGCTTGCTACGTCTCTGCCGGGAACGCCGAAACAACTCGGTTGGTCTAAGCACCCACGGAAAGCACTGCTATAGAATTGTGCGTTTGTTCAAAGGAGACGGCCATGAAGCTCTGCTCCGCCATACTCTCCGTCGCGCTGATTTCTTTCCCGGCTCTAGCCCAAGATCAGAAAGCATCTGCCCCTCCACCCCAAAGTCCCCCGTCCGCGCTAATCACGCCCGAAGTGCACTCCGACAACAGCGTGACCTTTCGGTTCCGGGCTCCGAATGCACAGGAGGTGAAAGTTGCTCGCGAAGGAATCCCCGATCCATTGCTCATGCATAAGGACGAGAATGGCGTCTGGACCGTGAACTCTCCCTCCTGGCCTCCGGACTACTACGGATACTCGGTGATCGTCGATGGGCAGCGCTTCATTGATCCCTACAATCCGCTGCTGAAGCCCAACCTGCTCTCAACGGAGAACATGGTGCTTGTGCCGGGCCCGCCCTCATTGCCCTGGGAATTGAATGATGTGCCGCATGGCGAAGTGCATCATCACTTCTATCGGTCAGCCGTGGCCAATGATGACCGCGACTTCTATGTCTACACACCTCCCGCTTATGAGGCCGCCTCAAAGAAGACGTATCCGGTTCTCTATCTCCTCCATGGTTATAGTGACGACGCCAGTGGATGGACCGCGGTCGGCCGCGCCAACATCATCCTCGACAATCTGATTGCGCAAGGGAAAGCCAAGCCGATGATCGTTGTGATGCCCCTTGGCTACGGCACCATGGAGATGATTCGCGTGGGCTGGGGAGGCATCTTCAACCACCCAGAGGTCCGCGAGCAGAATCTGACGAAATTCCGCGAAGCGCTCCTCACCGAGGTGATGCCGAAAGTTGAGAGCGAGTATCGCATGGCCAAAGACCGTGACTCACGCGCGGTTGCCGGGCTGTCGATGGGCGGAGCAGAGTCGCTGCTGACCGGGCTCAACAATATTGATAAATTCGCATGGGTCGGCGGGTTCAGCGCCGGAGGTCTGCCGGAACCATTCGAAAAAGACTTCCCCGGACTGGATTCCGCGGCCAATCAAAAATTACATCTGTTGTGGATCGCGTGTGGCACGGAAGATCGGCTGATCACAGCCAATCGCAACCTGCGCGAGTGGTTGAAGAACAAAGGCATCCAACACACCGATATCGAGACGCCCGGCATGCACACCTGGATGGTGTGGCGCAGAAATCTATCGGAGTTCGCCAGTCTACTATTTCGCTAAATGGAAAAACCCACCCTTGCTCAAGGATCTGAATCGGGTGGGTGGTTTCAGAGTGCAACCGCGCTCGTACTACGGTCGCGTCAGGAAGATCGGCAGCCCGAGTTTGCGGGTATACGTCGGGCGATAGCGCTCGGTGTTATACATCGACGCGATATCCACCTTTCGTGGCCCCAGCTTCGGATCAGGAATCGACACCATCGCATAGCGCCCTTCGTTGATCGCAGTCATCAGTCCGGACTTGCCTTCTTCCAGCGCATCCATCGCCATGCCCGCAAAGGTGAAACCCACCATGCGATCGACGAAGTCAGGACTACCCGAACGCAAATCGTAAGTCAGGTCGCTGACCACGGTCTCTTCACCGGTTGCACGCTTGATCTCGTCGCTCAGGTCCTCGGCCACACTCATCTTTTTGCGATGCCCGAATGCGTCGGCCTCGCCATATTCCTTCACCGTGTAGCCCTGCCATTCGGCACCTTCCGAAAGGATGGCCAGCGAATAGTTGCTCGGATTGTTTCGCTTGTCCTGAATGAGCAACTCGATCAGATGCTTGAGATCGACCTTATATTCGGGAATGCAACAGCGCACGGCGGTCACGTACGCCGTATACAAAGCGGTATAACCCGCGTCGCGGCCGAACACCCGGAAAATACCGATCCGCTCGTGCGATCCCACCGTGGTACGCTGACGATCGATCGCGTCCATGGCGCGGGTAATCGCGGTCGAGAATCCAATGCAGTACTCGGTGTGGCGGACATCGTTGTCCATCGTCTTCGGCACCGCGAGTACTTTCATCCCCTTGCGATCGAGCTCCGCGGCATAGCTCAGCGTGTCATCGCCGCCAATCGCGATCAGGTAGTCGAGTCCGAGCGTTTCGATATTCTTCAATACCGCCGGAGTCACATCGTAGACCATGCTGGTTACGCCCTTCTTGGTCGATTCATTGGCTTCGAACTTCTGGCCTTGCAAGGCGGGAGGCAGCTTTTTCATCTTCGAGGGATTCGTACGCGAGCTGTGCAGAAAAGTTCCGCCGGTGCGATCGATCGCACGCGTGTTCTCGCGATTGAGTGGAAGGATGTACCGCGCCTTGCTAGCCGCATCGTTCCAATTGAGGTGGGTGAGACCCTCCCACCCTCGCCGGATTCCCACGACCTCGCATCCGATTTCGGCTCCGCGGTAAACCACCGATTTGATGACGGAGTTCAATCCCGGGACGTCACCGCCTCCGGTGAGTATGCCTACACGCCGATTTGCCATATATGGATCACCTTTATGTATGCGGAAGTAATTGCCGGACGATTTCAGAAGCAGACACCACCTTCTGACCCTCGCCCTCAACCCGATCAGGAACTTGCTATTCTATCGGGTGCAGGCCCGTGCTCCAAACAGGAAGGATTGTTACTTTGGAGCGCGATAAGCGGAACTATGAGCCGGAGTTCTCCTTCGCAATCGAAGGATCCCTAGTCTAACCCCAGCGGCCGCCGCGGAAACTCCTTGGAGCGCTCGGAGCGACAATTGCGCCTGACCAGCCGTCGAAATGCTCTAGCCCCTGATGGCCGACCGTATCTTCGGCGTACCCGAGACAGCTGCCTTGACAACATCATCCCTCACAATCAAATCAAGCACTCTGCGAGTCATTTCTTCATCCGTATCGGGCGCTCTGCGGATCTCCACCGGATACCGCACCAGCAACTCGAGTCCGTCATCGGCAAACTGCACTCGCGATTCGGGGCGCGGCAGGTCCACCACGATATCGACACGGCGCTCGATCGCGGCATGCTGCTGTTCGATTTCGGAGCGATATTTCCCGTAGACCTGCTCGACCGAGGCCATCAGCTTTTCTTGCACCGCCCTGTAGTTCCCGTTGGGCGCGATCTTGACGACCACTTCATGCCATGTGTACTCGGTGCCCGGAATCTGCCGGAACAGCGGGCTGCCGGTCTGAAACAGCACCGAATTCGAGAATGCCACGATCCGTCCGGTGGGATAGAAATCCAGCCCCGTGCCCGCCAGTTCCATGACATACATTCGCACCAGTCCGACATCCACAACATCTCCAGTAACCCCGGCAACGCTGATGCGGTCTCCGACCCGAATTCCGTAACGCCCAATAATGAAGAAATACGCGGCGATCGACAGCAGCACAGCCTGGAGGCCGACGGCGATGCCGGCCGTGATGAACCCGGCAAACGTCGCCAGCGAACTAAACTGGCTGACAAATCCGAAAGTCAGAACCGCGCATACAAGAAATCCGATCATGACCCGCCGCAGCACCAGGAATTGCCGTCTCCGCCGTGGATCGCTGACGTATCGGAACGTGACCCGGCGCCACACTTCAGAAAGGATCAGCACTGCAGCCAATGCCAGCAGGACCCCCAGGACTCGCAACACGACGGATCGGAGGACGTATTTCGACTCGCGGGCAATCGAGTCGCGCCATTGCTCCAGATTCGTCTTCGCATTGTTCAGTACGATGACTTCCTGGCTCAAGGGCAGAATCGCATTGGTCAGCTGCTTAAATCTGCTGTTGATCGCCGCCAGTTCTTGCCGCTGTTCCTGCAATTGCGGATCAGCGCTGGTGTTCTGCCCGGCCATTTGCTGGCTTTGTTGAATGGATGCGCGCAGCGCATCGCGAAGTGGCGTGCGCAGGTGCTCAGCAGCATTCCGTGTGTAGTCGGTCTCCTTGATGTTCTCGCTAATCTGGCGCACTGCGCTCATGTAGTCGTAGAGCGTCATCGCGCTGCCGATCAATCCTCCCGAGTTTGCCAGGCTCGGTTTGGAGGAAGATTTCGCTGCCTCGATTTTGTTCTGCGTCCCCGCAGCCCCGGTTGGATTTTGTTGTCCAAGCACCTCGGGGACCGACTGCGCCAGACGCTTGATGTCGTCCCCCAACCCGCTACCCTCCCCATTGTTTTCCACGAACACCGCCATCTTTTGAATGGCGTCGAGAATTGATTTCTGCAGATCCAGTTCGCCATGGAGCGCGTCCCGCTGCGAAATCAAGGTCCCACGTTTTGAGGCGGGAGTCCTGGGGATCTTTCGATTGATGCCGTCGATCTGTGACTGTAGTTGTTCGATTTGCGAGTTGGTTCTCGCGCGCAGTTGCTCCAGTTGCTGCTGTTGGGGCGAGCCTTGGTTGGATGCTCCACCGCTTTGGTCGGCGATCACCGCGCTTTCCGCCTTGGCCGACTGAAAGGCGAGTTGCACGGCCTGGGCGCCAAGAGCCTTCGCGTTGTCCTCGTAGATCGCATCGCTGGGCAGTCCGACATCGTGGATCCCGGTCGTGGTGCGCCGATACCAATCGATTACCCGATTGAGATGGTGCAGCACCGTGTTGCTATCGATCTGCAACGGCGGCAGGTGATCGCCCGCCGGGAGAGTAGATTGAGCAGGACTCTGTGCCTGAGGAGAATCCTTCGTCTGCTGGGCGTCGGAGCCCGTGGAAACACCCGTTAAAATGCAAAGAGAAACAACCGTCAAGCAGCGTGCGGTTCCGCGAATAAAGTCGTTCCATTTCATGCCTGTTCTTGGACGCAGTTTTGCACCAGAACGAAGCCGACTTTTTCTCGAAAGCACGGAGCGTGACTCACTTCTGGGTGGAATTTGCCAGAGTGAGGACTTTCGACAGTTCTGGTTCGAAGCGCGGCTGGATTGCCTTTCAAAGCAGACCAGAACAGGAGGGGGGAGAAGGCTTATCTCGCCGAGGCGCTTCTATTTTTCCTCAACCACGATCAGATCCCAGGGATTCACCGTAATCTTCTGCGACGGCCCAACCGCCGTTTGTGTGAGCAGTTCGGTCCCTGCACCATGCGGATATCCAAACGTCTGTTCCTGCCCGGAATAATTCAGGTAGTAATGAATTTTCCTGCCATTGCCATTGACCCCATGCTTCGTCCGCACAGTCGGAGGCAATTTCTGATCCGGCCCGGTCATCCCCGCCCGCTCGAAGACATCCAGCAGCACCTTCGTCTGCAGCGCATCGCTGAGAACCGTGCCCTCGTACGTCAGGCTCCCTTGGCCAAAGGCATGTCGCGTGATCGCCGGATATTTTCCAAAAAACGGGTGATCGTAATACGCAAGCGCCTCCGCCGAATCGAGCGTAATCATCTCCGCCCAATCGGAAACCTTGTTCTCGTCTCCCACATGGAACGGATCGCCCTTCAAAGCCACCGGCTGCCGCAGGCTGGAAAACTCCTGATAATGAAACCCCGCTGCCTCGCGCAGGGGCCCGGGCATGGTGGTCCAACGCACGGTGTCGTATTCGTTGGTGAATCCGCTCTTAAACGCCATCACCAGATGGCCGCCACTCCGCACATATTCGACAAGTTTGTTTAATAGCCCATCACTCGCGACGTACAAAGGCGGCACAACGATCACCTTGTAATCCGCAAAGTTCCCGCTCTCCGGAAACACAAAATCCACTCCGACATTGCTCTTGTACATTACGTGATACATCTGCCGGAGCAGCGACCGGTAGTTGTCGTGATCGCTGAACTTCATGAACTCGATGCCCCAATATGAATCCGGGCTGTAGAGAATGGCCACCTGATTCGCACATTTCAGGTTCGCAATCTCCGGCCCAATGCGCCGCAGTTCGTGCGCCGTCTTGCTCATTTCCTGATAAGGCCGCCCCGGTTCGAGATCGTGTCCGAGAATTCCTTTCCAATACGTCTCCTGGCCATAATGAATCGAATGCCAATGCCAGTACTCGACCATGTTCGCGCCCGAAGAAATATGGGTGTAGACGTCAAGCCGCAACTGCCCATCGTAGGGCGGGA
>Ga0126379_10002736_pt1 | contig 11282 bp, 8 predicted proteins | sample PanSoiMetPlot_24_FD_92640 | JGI IMG/M metagenome (GOLD analysis project Ga0126379, IMG submission 92640) | Tropical forest soil microbial communities from Panama - MetaG Plot_24 | ecosystem: Environmental > Terrestrial > Soil > Tropical forest > Bulk soil | place: Panama | collected 2016-02-17
ACGGTGGACGGCGAGACGCTCGCGGCGAAGGAGCCGGGCCCGATCGCGTCCGGGAACCGGCGCCTGGAATTCCGGTTCGTCGGCTTGAGCCTCGCCGCGCCCGCCCGCGTCCGATACCGCTACCGGCTCGAGGGTTTCGACAAAGGGTGGATCGACGGCGGCGACGCGAGGTCGGCCCACTACACCAACGTCCCGCCCGGCGCGTACCGTTTCCGGGTCACGGCCGCCAACGGCGACGGCGTCTGGAACGCCGTGGGCGCTTCCTACGAATTCGAGATCGCCAGTCCCCTCTGGCGCCGCCCGTGGTTCGCGGCGCTGGTTCTGCTGACGGCCGCGGGGCTGACCTTCGCCGTGTTCCAGCGAAGGCTCGCCCGCTTGCGCCGCGAGCAGGCGCTCGAGGCCGAGTTCTCGAGGCAGCTGATCTCCTCCCAGGAGCACGAGCGGCAGCGTCTGGCGCGCGAGCTGCACGACGGCATCGGCCAGAACCTGCTGGTCATCGGCAACTGGGCGCGGCTGGCTTCCGATGCGCTCGCCTCGCCCGAGCGCGCGCGCCCGCCGCTCGACGTCATCGCGGAGACGACCGCGCAGTCCATCAAGGAGATCCGCGCGATGACCCGCGCGCTCCAGCCCTACGAGATCGAGCAGGTCGGACCCGGCGAGGCCATCAAGGCGATGCTCCCCCGCGTCGCCCAGGCGTCCGGGCTCGCGATCACGGCGGACATCCAGGACCTCGGCGACGCACTCCCGCCGGAAGCGGGGATGAACCTTTACCGGATCGTCCAGGAGACGGTCTCCAACATCGTCAAGCACGCCGGAGCGACGGAGGCGCGCGTGACGCTGCGCCGGGGGCCGCGCGGCCTCGAGCTGTCCGTTTCCGACAATGGCTGCGGGTTTGCCGCGTCGCCCAACGGCCACGGCGGCGAGGGAGGCTTCGGCCTCCGCAGCCTCTCCGCGCGGGCGAAGCTCCTGGGCGGGACGCACCGGATCATCTCATCGCCGGGAAAGGGGACGACGGTCATCGTCGAGGCTCCCCTGCCGGAAGGAACTCCGCGATGAAGAACCCGATCGAGATCGTGATCGCCGACGATCATCCGATCTTCCGCCGCGGCCTCCGCCATGTGATCGAGGCCGAGCCCGACCTGCGCGTCCTCGCCGAAGCCGGCGACGGGAAGGCCGCGCTCGAGGAGATCCGCCGCCACTCTCCCGACGTCGCCGTGCTCGACGTGCAGATGCCGGGATTGAGCGGGTTCGGCGTCGCGCAGGAGCTCCGGAAGGAGAGGCTCCCGGGCCTGGTGTTCCTGACGATGCACAACGATCCCGGCATGCTCGACCGGGCCTTCGAGGTCGGCGCGATGGCGTACGTGTTGAAGGACGCCGCCCTCTCGGAGATCGTCCAGGCGGTCCGCGCCGCCGCGGCCGGACGCACCTTCGTTTCCCCCTCGCTCTCGGATCTCCTCGTGGACCGCGCGTTTCCCGGCCGCGCGGCGCCGAAGCGGTCCTCCCGATTCGAAGCCCTGACCGACCGCGAGCGGCAGATCCTCAAGCTGATCGCCGAATCGAAGACCAGCAAGGAGATCGGCGCGACGCTTGGCGTTCATTACCGGACGATCGAGAACTCCCGCACCGCCATCAGCCAGAAGCTCGGGCTCCAGGGAAGCCACGCCCTCGTCAAGTTCGCCTTCGACCACAAAACGGAGCTGTAGGGACGGCCCCGCGCCGGCCCGCGGGAGGGCGTCCGCCCGACCCGGCGTGTGGAAACTCACGGCGCCGTGCGTTTCCCTCGAGATTCCCGTGCGTTCGCCTCTCTTCCTTCGGCCCGAGGCGTATCGACATCCTGTTCCGGACACGAGGAGGAGGGAACATGAGATGTCAGAGAGCTCCGATTCTCTTTTCGACCGCCCCTCCTCGCGCACGTCCTCCGCTGTGCCGCCTCCTCTCTCTCGCGAGGCTTCTGTAGCCCTTCCTGCCATCCCTTTCCGGCGGGAGGCGCAGGGAGCGCCTCCCGCCCCCTTTCCTCGACGGAGACTGTCGGAGAAGCCGATGCGAATGCTCGTTGTGGACGACAACCCGGCCTTCCGAAGGGTGCTGCGCCACTTCCTCGAAGACCTCGCGCAGGTGCACGAGTGCGAGGACGGAGCGGACGCGCTCGCGGCGTACGAGAAGCAGCGGCCCGACTGGGTGCTGATGGACATCTCGATGCCGGGGGTGGACGGCTTGATCGCGATGCGGCAGATCCTGGCGGCGCATCCCGAGGCTCGGATCGCGATCCTCACCCAGGCCGACTCGGCAATCCTTCGGGCCGCCGCCGCGCGCGAGGGCGCCCGGCGCTACTTCCTCAAAGACGACCTGACCGAATTGCGTACCTTCCTCGGTTCCCCCTTGGCGTCCCGCTAGACTCTCCGGGCGGATGGACCGTCCACTTCTGGCGTCGAAGCGGCACACGGCCGGGCTCTTCGGGATTCTTCTTCTCGCCGTCGCCTTCGGGATCTGGTTTCAGAAAAGCTCCGGGCCGGAGAGCGCGGCGGCGCCGCGGACGGAGTCGAACCACGGCCTCTATCTTTCCGCGATGCTCCTCGACTGGGGAGTCTTCTATTTCGTGTGGGCGGGAACGCGCCGACATGGGACGGCGTTTGGGCGGATCACCGGCGGACGATGGACCGGCTTGGGTGACGTCGCGCGCGACATCGCGATCGCCATCCCGTTCTGGATCGTCTGGCAGGCGGCGGCGGTCCTGATACACCGGCTCCTCGGGCCCGACAGCGCGAGGTCTATCGGGGCGTTCCTGCCTCGAACCGCCGCCGAGACGGTCGTCTGGATCGGAGTCTCGGCGACGGCGGGATTCACCGAGGAGTTCGTGTTCCGCGGCTACCTCCAACAGCAGATGGAAGCCTGGACCGGGAGCAGGGGCCTCGCGCTCGTGATCCAGGCGATCGGGTTCGGGGTCGGGCACGCCTACCAGGGGTGGAAGAACACCGCGGTCATTGTCATCCTGGGCGCGCTCTACGGGCTGCTGTTGCTGTGGCGGCGAAGCACGCTTCCGGGAATGCTCGCCCACGGGTGGACCGACGTCTACGGCGGCCTGGGGATGCGGTTCCTCTCGCGCCTTCTTCCCTTCTGACCGCGTCTACGCCGGCCGGATGTTCTGGTTCCGGTGGAAGACGTTCTCCGGGTCGTACTTCTTCTTCAGCTCCCGCAGACGCTTGAAGTTGGGACCGTACGCCGCGGCCACCGGGTCGCCGGGCTCTTCATCGTCGAGGTAGTTGACGTAGCGGCCCGGCGCCAGGAAGGCGTTCATCGCTCCGTAGGTCTCCCGCGCCCAGGCGATCGAGCGGTCGCTGTCGGCGAGATCCATCCACTCCGAGAGGATCAGCATGTCGTAGCCCGGAGCGCGATGCGGGAATGCCGTCGCCGTCGGCGCGACGCGAGTGACGGCGCCGTGGAAGTGCTCGAGGATGATCTGTCCCATCGGTGTCGGGCATCTCTCGAAAGAGCCGATCAGGGTGTCGATCGCCTCGTCGGAGAGGCTCGCGAGGAAGCTCGACTTCCAGTAATTGAGCGCTCCCTTCGGGTACGCCGCGTCGAGCATGGCGTTGACCTCCTTGTACGGCATGGGGCCCATCGCGGCCATCGCGGGCGTCCCGAAACCCTGGATCTCCCGCGCGAGTTTTTCTCCTTCGGAAAGGGGCCCGCAGTGGCACAGGACGATCGCGGCGAGCTTCGTGCCCGAGCCGTCGGGCGCGTGGATCAGACCGCCGAACAGGATCGCCTCGTCGGGAAGGGACGCGGTCCTGTCCCGATAGAACCTCAGGACGTCCCGCGCCGCGGCGAAGGGATGGGCGACCATCCCGCCAGTGACCGTCGGCCCGACCTGGTGCAGGCGGAACTCGAAGGAGGCGGCGACGCCGAAGTTTCCGCCACCGCCCCGGATTCCCCAGAAGAGATCGGGGTTCTCCTCCGCGCTGGCCGTGAGGATATTGCCATCCGCCGTCACGATGTCCGCCGAAAGAAGGTTGTCCACGGCGAGCCCGTATTTCCCCATCAACCATCCCAGCCCTCCGCCCAGGGTGAGGCCGGCGACGCCCGTGGACGAAACGACGCCTCCGGTCGAAGCGAGGCCGCGCAGCTGCGTCTCGCGGTTGAACTCCGCCCAGGTGACGCCGCCCTGCGCGCGTGCCGTCCACTTCCCCGGATCCACGTGCACTCCCTTCATGAGCGAGAGATCGATCATCAGGCCGCCGTCCACCGTCGCCCGCCCCGCGACGTTGTGGCCTCCGCCCTTGACCGCGATCTCGAGCCGCCGGCCCCGGGCGAGTTTCACGGCATCCACGATGTCGGCCACGCCGCGGCACCTCGCGATCAGCGCGGGCTTCCGGTTCACGAGCCCGTTGTGGACCCTCCGCGCTTCGTCGTACCCGGGATCTCCCGGCCGGAGAAGCTGACCCGAGAAAGTCTTCAGAAGCTCCGCGACGGCACTGGCCAGATCGGGTTCCGCCATCTTCCCTCCGCCTTCTTGGGCCGGGATTATCTCCCTCGCGGACATTCGCGTCCGAAACTGGCGAGCGTTCGCACATTGATGTCGCAAGGTGGCCACTCCTCGCGGCGGCCGGCGCGTAGGTTGCGCGAAGGAGGTCAATCATGAAGAAGACCCGGATGAATCGGTTCGTGATCGCGGGCGCGGCGCTGGCGGCGGCCATAGCCCGGGCGGGAGACGTCCAGGCGGCGAAGGCTGCGGCGACGCAGTACCAGATCGTCAACCTGCCGTCGCTCGGCGGAACCAACAGCAAGGGAAACAGCATCGACAACCGGGGCTGGGTCTCCGGCTACTCCAACTTCGCCGGCAACCAGCGCCGGCACGCGACGCTGTGGAGAGACGGCGTGGCGACGGATCTCGGCACGCTCGGCGGCAACAACAGCAACATCGCGTGGCCCGTCAAGAACAATTCCGGGCGGCTCTCCGGAATCAGCCAGACGTCCACTCCGGACCCGCTCGGAGAAAACTGGAGCTGCTCGGCGTTCTTCCCCGGCGCGACGGCGACCGGCTTCACGTGCCTCGGGTTCATCTGGGAGGACGGCGTCCTGGAGGCGCTGCCGACGCTCGGCGGCAACAACGGCTTCGCCACCGGGACCAACAACCGCGGCCAGACGGTCGGATGGGCGGAGAATACGGTGCACGATTCGACCTGCGTCGCGCCGCAGGTCCTCCAGTTCCGGGCGGTCGTCTGGGGCCCCGCCGCGAGCCAGATCGCAGAGCTTCCGCTCGTCTCCGGCGACACCTCGAGCGCCGCAACCGCGATCAACGACCGCGGCCAGGTCGTCGGAATCTCCGGCCGATGCGACCAGGCCGTCGGGCGGTTCACGGCGATCCACGCGGTGCTGTGGGACAGGGGGATCGTGACCGACATCGGCAACCTCGGGCGTTTCTCCTGGAACACGCCGATGGCGTTGAACGAGGGCGGCGACATCGCCGGCTTCGCTCCGGTGGACGACACCGACCCGGACAACCCGCAACTCCACGCGTTCGTGAAGCTGAAGGGCTCCGCGATCCAGGACATCGGGACACTGTCGGGAGACCTCTTCAGCGAGGCGCTCGGAATCAACCGGTTTCGACAGGTCGTGGGCATCTCCTGTGCCAACGCCGACGGGTCGGGGACCTGCCGGGCCTTTTTGTGGCAGGAGGGAACGATGACGGACTTGAACACGCTCGTCGTTCCCGGCTACCCCAACCTGCTGACGGTCGCGCAAGACATCAACGACGCCGGAGTCATCACGGGCCGAGCCCTGACCCCGACCGGCCAGCGCCCGGCTTACATAGCCACCCCGCTCCCGTAAGAGTCCTGGCGAGAAATCCGCCCGGCGTCGGGCCCGCCGGCTCCGGGGCGGCTTTTCCCCCACTCTGATCGGCCTGGAGCGTGCATTACCCTCCGTCCGAGTAGCCATGCGGATCGTGGTGCTGGGGGGAGGGTTTGGAGGGGTGGCGGCGGTTCGTCACCTCGAGAGGCTTTGCGAGGGAAAACCGGGTGTCGAGATCACGCTGGTCAGCCGGCAGAACTTCTTCGTCCTCACACCGCTCCTCTTCGAGGCGTGTTCCGGGACTCTGGAGCTTCGGCATTGCGCGCAGCCGATCCGGCCGGTCCTGAAGCGCGCGCGTTTCATCGAGGCGACTTTCGAATCGGCCGATCTGGAGCGGCGGGTCGTCCGCCTGTCCGCGCCCGAAGGGGGCGCCGACGAGCTCCCCTACGACCACCTCGTCGTGGCGCTTGGAGCGACGACCAACGAGTCGCTCATTCCCGGGTCCGCCTCGGCGTTCACGTTCAAGACGATGGGGGACGCGCTCGCCCTCCACAACCACGTCATCGAGCGATTCGAGAGGGCCGACGCGGCCTCCGACCAGGCGCGCCGCGCGAGCCAGCTCACGTTCGTCGTGATCGGCGGCGGACTGGTGGGCGTCGAGCTCCTGGGCGAGCTCACCGCCTTCACCGAAAACATCCTGCGCTACTACCCGCGCATCTCCCGGGAGGAAATCCGGTTTCACCTCTTCGAGGCGACCGCGCGCACCCTGCCCGAGATCGACGCCTCGCTGGCGGAGGTGGCAACGCGGGTGCTGAAGAAGCGCGGCGCTGACATCCGGGTCTCCACGCCGGTCCGCGCGATCGAGCCGGGCCGGGTCCGGCTCGCCGGGGAGACCGTCGAGGCGGGGACGATCATCCTCGTCGCTGGAATCGTGCCGAACGCCGCGGCCGTCCGCATCCCGGTCGCGCACGACGAGCGCGGCCGGATCGCCGTGGACGGCGCGATGCGCAGCCGCAGCCACCCCGAGGTCTGGGCGATCGGCGACTGCGCCAACATTCCGGCTCCCGACGGCCGGCCCTACCCGGCGCTCGCGCAGCACACGATCCGGGAGGCGAGGCAGGTCGCGAAGAACGTGGCGGCGGTCCTCGAAGGACGCGCGCCCGAGCCCTTCCTCTTCGACTCGCTGGGAACGATGGCGGCGCTGGGCCGGACCTCCGCCGTCGCGAAGGTCTTCGGTATTCGGCTGACCGGGTTCCCCGCCTGGTGGCTGAGGCGGACCTACTACCTGCTCCAGATGCCGCGCTGGGACCGCCGCCTGCGGATCATCCTGGACTGGACGGTCGCCCTCTTCTTCCGCCCCGACATCACCAGGGTGGAGATCTCCCCGGCGAATCAGGAAGGACCGGCGGCGAGGCGGTAGCTGGTGCTGCGCCCGCCCCCGGGGTTGCGCGCCAGGATCCGGTTGGCCAGAAGAAAGAGGATGTCGCGGTGGGCGGTGTCCTGCGAGCAACGCACGAGCTTCGCGTAGCGGGAGCTGGTGATCTTCCCCTCGCTCCCTTCGAGAAGCCGGTTGACCACGAGACGCTGGCGATCGTTGATCGGGATCTCGCCGGGCCGGCTCGTCAGGACCGCCCGGCCTCGCGCCGACCCGAGCTCGTCGCGGGCGCCGTCGAGAGCCCGACCCAGGCAGCCGAGGAACCACTCCATCCAGGGAGTGATGTCCATCGTCCCTTTCTGGGTCCGCTCCAGGATGTCGTAGTAGGCATCGCGCTCCCGCTCGACCTGCGCCGACATGCTGTAGAAGCGCCGCGGGCCCTTCTCGCAGCGGGCGAGCGCCAGATCGGCGATGGCCCTCGCGATCCGGCCGTTCCCGTCGTCGAAGGGACGGATCGTGACGAACCAGAAGTGCGCGAGTCCCGCCTTCAGAACCGGATCGATGCCGGAATCGCCCTCGAACCACCCCAGGAAACGGTGCGTCTCCTCCTCGAGGCGCTCCGCCTTCGGAGCCTCGAAAAGGATGCGCTCGCCTCCGGCAGGACCGCCGAGCACCTGCGCGGGCCCGGTCCGGTCGTCGCGCCACGATTTCTTCCCGCTCCTCGACCAGCCGAACCGGCCCGCGGGGAAGAGAGATGCGTGCCACCCGAGCAGCCGCCTGGAAGTCAGCGGCTCATGGAAGTTCCCCGCCTCGAGCAGCCTTTCGGAATCGTTCGCATCTCGCGGCGGCGCGATCCCGAGAGCTTCCATGTGCCCGGCCAGCCAGCCCTGCCGGTGCCGCACGGACGCCAGCGAGGCCGCGAGTTTCCCGAGGATCCACTGGAATCGCGGCCAGTCAGAGAGTTCGTGGATGTACATTCTCCGCGTGTCCTGCGGAGATTATACAGCGATAGCTATTCTCCGCGTATTCTCCGCACCGCTCAGTGGGGGAAGGGGACGACGTGGACGGAGCGGTTGCGCTCCTGCGAGTCCTGCCCGGAATCCAGGCCGTAGAGATCCGGCAGGCGGAACGAGCGGTAGACCGAGGCGAGGGCGCGCACCGAGCCGACGATGCTTCCCGAGGGGTCCACCTCGAAGGAGAGCGCGGTCGGGTTGACGGGGCTCGCTGGGTCGAAGATCACCCCGGCGTTCCAGTGGTAGTTGCCGCCGGCGAGCCTCTGCGCCGATCCGAGCGCCAGCGACCTCACGCCGAGCGTGGCGTTCAAGAGAAGGTGCGCGGTGCGGCGGCCCTCGTCGAGCTCGAGGACCTGCCCGCGGCTCGACCCGGTCGTCAGGCCGTTCAATCTCGTATTCCCGTTGTCGAAGAGCGCGATCGTCGTGAGGCTTCCCGCCTCGAAGCCGGCGTCGTGTTGGTGCGAGAACCACGGGGACGGGTCCTCCGAGTCGATCGTGAAGTCGCCGTCCTTGCCCAGCCGCCAGAGGATGTCGCCGTTGCCCGCCCCGTCGCGGAAGTCGATTTTGATCAGCCAGTCCTGGTGGCGGGTCGAGTAGAGGAGGGCGCCGTCGGGAGTCTCCTGGACCGCGTTGCCGTGCGTCCAGTCGTTCGCATCGGCGGCGAGGTAGTGGACCGCGCAACCCTGGCTCGTGGTGCACGTCTCGCCGAGCACCGCCTTGCGGTAGGGGTCGAGGTGGTCGAACGCGTCCCAGGACCAGGCGACCTGGAGATCCTGGTCGAGGACGAGAACCATGTCGCCGATGACGTCCACCGCGCCCGGGCCCTGCACGTCGTAGAGAATCTGCTCGACCGCCGCGAGGACGAGGAGCCTTCCGCCCGACAACGGCCTCGCCTCGTGGTGGAACGCGCTGATCGCGCGCTTGCCCATCGCGGCGAGCTGCTCGTTCACGCGGGCGACGTTGGTCTCCTGGACCGTCATCCCGGCCAGATCGAACCGGCGCACGACGTCGTGGGCCTCGTCGGTCGCGTCGAGGATCCCGTAGAAGGTCCCGTCGCCGGCCGGCCGCGTCAGGTAGGTCAGATCCGGCGGCCCGTACCACAGCACGCTGCCCGCGGAGTCGGTCGCGACCGCTCGCAGGTGAAGCGGGGCCTGGAGCAGGAGGCCTTCCGGCGACGAGAGAGTCCCGCTGGCCGGATCGATCAGCGTCGAGACGGACGCGGCGGGGCTTCCGGTCGTGAAGCTCACCGCGGGCCCCGGCGTCTCGCCGCGAGCACCGGTCACGACGAGGCCCGCGGAATAGGAGGCGCGGGGCTGCAGGCCGGCGAGATAGAAGTTCAGGCTGCTTCCGGGAGAGCACCGCTTGTCGGGCGTGGACTGCGAGGCGCCGCTCGCGGCCTGGAACTGCACGCGCGCGGTGCCGGAACCGCAGGGCGGCGCGGAGAAGAGGAAGACGAGCGGATTCGAAGTCGGGGTGACGACGGGGACGCCGGCGGTCGCCCGGCTCTGCATCCGGAGCGCGGACACGGCGATCCCGATCACATCTGCGCCCGGCTCCCGGACGGACAGCTCGATCTCGTAGTCGCCCTCGTCGAGCGAGGTCCAGTCGAGCGTCGAGAGCGGACCGTAGTCGCGAATCGTGCGGAATGCGCCGCCGGCCGCGCGGGCTCGGAAGCGGTACCAGAGATTGCCGGAAGGAGCTTCGTCCACGCGCGCCGACCACTCGACCATCGTTCCGACCGACGCCGACGGGCCTGGCGGATCGGCCGAGAGCTCGACGGTGGTCGCCGCGGAGAGCTCCGCGGCCGCGCCGCCGGCGACCGCCGCGAGGAGGAAGGCCCCGAGGATCCGTGCTCGCTTTCCCAAGCCTGAGGAAACCGTCCGAGGTCCACGGAAGAAAAAAGCCGTCATTGCCTGGTCGTCCCGATCCCGTTCGCTTTGACGACCGGGCGCGCGAAGAGATTACGCGGCGTTCCGAAGGCCGGGCGCAAGAACGAAGTGAAACGTTTTCCCGTCGGCGCACGTTCTGAAAGCAGGCCTACTCTTGGACCTCGCTGTGAGTGTGCTTTCGCGTTTGCGCCACAAGACGCTCGGGAAACTGGGGCGGCGGTCGCTCGTGCTGCTCGTCGCCGCCTCGAGCCTCCTCGCGGACGCCTCGGCGGAGCGGCAACGCCCCTCCGGCGCCGCGCGGGCCTCCGCGGCCGCGGCGCGCTCCGCGACCGCCTCCGCCCCCAACATCATCCTGGTCCTGACCGACGACCAGGACGTCCAGCTCGCCTCGGGCGACTACATGCCCCGCGTCCGGAAGCGGCTCGCCGAACGGGGCGTCTCGTTCACCAGCTACTTCGTGCCGCTCTCGCTGTGCTGCCCATCGAGGACGACGCTCCTTCGCGGCCAGTATCCGCACAACACCGGGGTGCTGACCAACAGCCTGCCAAACGGCGGCTTCGAGAAGGCGTACGCGAGCGGGGTCGAGTCGGCGACGATCGCGACGCTGCTCCACGACGCCGGCTACCGCACGGCGCTCCTCGGCAAGTACCTGAACGGCTACCCGGAGACCGCGAGCCCCAACTACATCCCGCCGGGATGGGACGAGTGGTACAGCCCGTCCTCGGGCAATCCCTACACCGAGTACAACTACACGCTGAACGAGAACGGCAAGCTCGTCCCGTATGGCGAAACGGCCGCCGACTACCTGACCGACGTGATGCGCTCTCGCGCGGTGGACTTCATCCAGCGCTCCGCCGCGAGCCCGACGCAGCCCCTCTTCGTCTACTTCGCCACGTATGCCCCGCACGAGCCGTTCACGCCCGCGCCGCGCCACGCGGGGATGTTCTCCGACGCGATCGCGCCGCGCCCCCCTTCCTTCAACGAGACGGACGTGAGCGGCAAGCCGGAGTACATCCGGCGGCGGCCCCCGCTGTCGGACGCGCAGATCTCGAGCATCGACAGGGACTACCGCAACCGGGTCCGGTCGCTCCAGGCGGTGGACGAGGCGGTGTCGGACATCCTCGACGCGCTGGCCGCGGCGGGGCGGCTCTCCAACACGTACGTCTTCTTCACGTCGGACAACGGCTTCCACATGGGCGAGCACCGCCTGATGCC
>Ga0126379_10002737_pt1 | contig 11274 bp, 7 predicted proteins | sample PanSoiMetPlot_24_FD_92640 | JGI IMG/M metagenome (GOLD analysis project Ga0126379, IMG submission 92640) | Tropical forest soil microbial communities from Panama - MetaG Plot_24 | ecosystem: Environmental > Terrestrial > Soil > Tropical forest > Bulk soil | place: Panama | collected 2016-02-17
AGCGGCCGATCGGCGGTCTTGCGCGGTCGTAAACAGCGCGCCGGTCATCGCACGCTCGCGCTCTATGGCTACTGGCACGGCGGCAGCCTGCCCCATGAGCCACGGATCGAGGCCGGGCTTGATGCGTGGTATTGGGGTGTACCGCTGCCGGACGCCACGTACAACGCAATTGTGTTTCTCGACGCCGCCGATTTTCGCGCCCAGCGCGCCCCTTCTCTGAGCGCGACGTATCATGCGCTGATCGCTCAGTCTGGCCTGATGGCTGGCTGCCGTGACGTCCGCTTAGCCGGATCGGTACGCGCTGCCGACGCCACGCCCTATCTCGACAGCGACAGCATCGGCCCGCGCAGCATCAAAATTGGCGATGCCGCGTTGGCTCTCGATCCGTTGTCATCGAGCGGCGTGCAGAAGGCGATCAACACGGCCCTCACCGGCGCGGTGGTCGTCAACACGCTGCTGCGCTACCCGGAGCAGGCCGATGCGGCGAGCCGTTTCTACAGGGGGAATCTCGCCGAAGCGTCTGACCGGCATCGCCGCTGGGCTGCGGAACACTACGCCGTTGCGGCTGCTAGCCGCCCCGCACGGTTCTGGAAAACACGCGCGGCGGGCGCTGCTGCCGAACCGGAGCGGATTGCACCGTCAGACGGCTTCGGCATCGGTTTGCCGGATGATCTCGCCGTTACGTTGTCGCCAGAGGCGATGCTCGTGCCCGAACCATGCATCGTCGGCGACTTCATCGCAATGAAGCCCGCGCTGCACCATCCGGATCTGGAGCGGCCCGTCGCCTTCCTCGGCGGTTGCGAGGTGGCCACGTTGCTGCGACCGCTGCACCCGGGCATGGCGCTCGGCGCTCTGATGGACGCCTGGAAAATTCCGATCGGTTCGAAGCCGGCGATTGCCAACTGGCTGCTCAAGCATCGAGTGCTGAGGCGGCATCACCCACGCAACCAAACCCAGGAGGGCTGCCGTGGCCAAGGATGAGAGTTACGAACGATTCGATATCGACAGCTACGATCAGATTCATCAGGTCGTCGACCTTGCCATGAAGGGCGCCGCCGAGGGCAATCTCGCGAAGCTGCGTCGTGCATTCCACGAGGAGGCCCGGATGTTCGGCGAGGTATTCGGGACGCGCTATGACGCCCCAATCTGCGCGTTCTTCGAGCTCTGCAAAAAACATCCACTCGGCAGGGGTGGACGCTACCGGTCGCGTATCGTCTCGATCACACGGGTCGGCGGCGCCGCCATGGCGATGGTTGCCGAAGATGGTTGCTGGGGAACCGCATCCTTCGTAGATTTTTTTACCGTGACGCGAATTGGCGGCGCGTGGAAGATCACCAACAAGACTTTCGCGTATACGGGAGGCAAGATCCCGAAAGAGGTGCTGAGCGACTGAGCTCAGCAAAGCGCCTGCGGAAAGGACGGAGCGTCCGTGGTGAAACGAACCGCCGCCGGGGTCGGCTAAAAGACGGGGCGGCCGCCACCAGCGTATCGCTTCAACGGTGACGCCGCTGCCACGGCTGTGCGCGCCCAACGCTGGCAGGCAGGGCGTCGACTTGCGTCACCGGCTGCTCTCGGCCTCAAGCAGAGTTTTCGCATCGGTCAGGTCCGCAGTATCGCGCCCCGCGTCGAAGGCTCTGTAGACGGTCAACAGACGCTCATGCGCCTCCAAGTGCCTGCCCTGGTCGGACAAAAGGCGGGCCAGGCTCGTTGTCGCCCGCAGTTCGAACGATCGCGATCCCTGCTTGCGGGCGACGGCGATCGCCCGCTCGTATCTGGCCGTCGCTGAGGCCGGTGCTCCGCAGCGGGCGAAGAGATCGCCGAACAGGCGATGGATTTCAGGTTCAGCCCAGCGCTCGCTGGTTTCGGTCGCTATCCGAAGCGCTGCCTCGAACGTTTGATGGGCGAGGTAGAGTTTGTCGTCGGCGGCGTAGGCGTCGGCGAGGAATGCCAGGCAAATCGGGCGAAATATCCGTGAGCCGGTTTGCTCCCAACGCCGCAGGCCCTTTTGAAGCAGCCCGACCGCGTCTGCCGGTCGGCCTCCGCACGTGAGGCACCAACCGCGCAAAAAGTCTCCGAGTGCTTGCCAATACGGCAGACCGCGATCGCTGGCGAGGTCGGTTAGTTTGCTTCCGATCTCTGTTACCCTGTCGACATCTCTCATGAGCACGTAGGCCATCCCGGCATGCCATAGGGCATAGAACCGTGACTGATCGTCGTGCTCCAACGCGTGACTTCGTTCCAAGGCAGCTTCCGCGGCTTTCTCTGCGTCCGCAGGCTGGCCGGATAGCCACAGCGCCCACGATCGATATGAGTAAATCGTTACGCCCACATCCTGGCCGAAGCGGGCGCGCAGGGTCTGCCCGATTCGTGAGGCGGCGCCATGCACGTCGGGATCGTAGCGCCCGAGCGCCCGATCGAGCGCATTGCTCGCGTCTGCAATGTACCCATTGATCAGGCGCGACGTTCCGACCAAACGATGCCCGACCACGATCGGGCCCGTTTCGTTTTGGCGTTCGGCAAAGGCCAGGAACTCGTTGGCTTGCTCCAGCATTGCGACAGGTTTGCCACCGATGTAGTGGTGGGCCCATAGCCCGTACAGCACTGCGAGATACATGCCGGCGTCGCCCACGCGTTTCGAGAGGTCGAGACCCTTGGTGTAGGCCTCGCCTACCTGCTGGTCCGCATAGCCCTTCTGCTCGAGGAGCGTTCGGGCGAGCGCCATCTGCAGCATCAACTCATCGCGCCTTCGGCAGTCATCCTCCGGCAATCGGGAAATCAGCTGCAATGCTTGCGTGATGAGCTCGCGCGCCTCCTCAAGCGCGGAGCGTGACAGCGCGCGGTCGCCGGCAATGGACAAATAACGAACCGCTTTCGTCACGTTATCCGCCTCTCGGTAATGACGCGCGATCAGCTCCGGCTGCGCCTCGACGATTTCCGAAAAGTTCTCCTCTAAAACTCGGGCAATCGTGTCATGGAGTTTCCTTCTCCGGGAACGCAACAACATCTCCTCGGCGACATCGCGAACCAGCGCGTGCTTGAATACGTAGGTCGTAAGCGCGGCTGTGCCGCGGCAGTACACCAGCTCCGACGCCAACAGCCGGTCCACCGCCGCGCGCAGCATCGAATCCGGCATTACGGCAACTGCGCGCAGGAGCTCGTAGGAGAACTCCCGCCCGATCACTGCGGCGATCTGCGCGACTTCCCTGCCGGGACCAAGACGATCGAGACGGGCGAGTAGCGATCCGTGCAGCGTCCTCGGAATCGTGTGAAGATAAGCACCATCGAGCTCATAGCTTTCTTCGTCTTCGCGCAGCACGCCGGCTTCGAGCACCGTCTTAGTCAGTTCCTCAATGAACAGAGGCACACCATCGGTGCGAGCGAGAATCTCGTCCATCAGTTCCTTCGGCAGTGCCTTGCCGCCCGTCACCCGCTCGACCAATGCGGCGCCGTCGCGCCGACCAAGAGGTGTGAGTTGGACCGTCGTCACGTGGGGGTGATTCGCCCACGGCGGCGTGAATTCAGATCTGGCGGTGATAAGCATCAGTACCCGAAGCCGTGGCACGTGCTTTATTGTGGTGGCGAGCAGCTCGAGCGATGTCGGATCGATCCAGTGAACGTCTTCGAAAATGATCAAAACCGGCTGGCGTGCCGCCAGACCATCGAGCTGAGCCGATAATGCTGCCAGCGTCTTCTCCTTCCGCTTCTGCGGGCTCAGCTGGGGCAGCGGGACTCGATCGCTGTCCGGCAATGCGAAAAGGCTGGCCAAAACCGCCACATGTTTCGGGTCCGCCGTCGATTGCGCAACCAGAGCTTCAAGTTTGCTCAGCTTCTCCGCCGGCGAGTCGCCACGCTCAAATCCGGCTGCATTTTCGAGCTGACCAATGATCGGGAAAAGAGCGCTATTACTATGATGCGCAGAGCAAAAATAGCGCAAGGTGATATGCGGTTCACTCTGGAGCCGCTCGTCAAGCGCGAGTGCAATGTGCGACTTGCCAATCCCCGGCTCCCCTGTAAGCACTACCACCCGGCCGCCCTTCTGCGTGGCATGTCGCCACTGGCGCGACAGCGTCTCTATCTCTTCTCCGCGCCCGAACAGCAGCGATAGCTCGCTCTTGTGCATCGCCTCGAAGCGACTCTCCACGCCGCTCCTTCCCAGCACCTGCCAAACCGGCACTGGCTCCGCCCAGCCCTTCACCGCGCAAGGGCCGAGATCGCGATAATCGAAGTGGCCCCCAGTGAGCCGGTGCGTATTCGCATCGATCAGCACCGTACCGGGCTCGGCGAGCGTCTGCAGGCGCGCAGCGAGGTTCGGCGTCTCACCAACGACCGCCTGCTCCCAAACAGTGCCGTGTCCGATCAGATCACCTACGACCACCACTCCGGTGGCAATGCCAACGCGAACCTGTAGCTCGGCTCCGGCGTCAGTCCGGAGGTTGGTGACGGCGTTGACCAGAGCGAGCCCTGCGCGCGTTGCCTGTGCGGCGTTATCCTCATCCGCGTGGGGATAGCCGAAATAAGCGAGCACGCCATCTCCCATGTAGCGGGCGATCTTGCCCTTGTACCCGCGAATTACGTCAGTGACGCAGGCGCTATAAGTGAGCATCACCTTTCGCAAATCTTCAGGATCGAGACGTCCCGAAAGGACTGTAGAGCCCACCAGATCGCAAAACATTACTGTGAGTTGACGTCGCTCGGCACCGTCCCGAAGTAACGGTTCAGTTGCTGTCGGGGCCTTCGCAGCAGCGGCCGCACTAAGCTCCGCGATGGCGCGCAGCATCTTGCGGCGATGCCCGAGCGGCACGCCGAGCTCCTTAAGGTCCTGCTCTGTCAGATAGCAGACGACCGAGAGGTCAATGGCATTCTCGGCGAAGCGTTGGGCGTACTTTTCCAGGCCGATCGATTCTAGCCACTCGGCAATAGCTCGCATGGCATATCCCGTTGCAGCATCATCATAATACTACAAAGAAGGGCGTGCGAGGGTGCGTAACCCGTCGCGGCTTGGTTCAGATCGATAGACAGAAACTATGGACTCGACACGATTAAAATTGTGCCGACGGGTTTCTTGGCGACCCCATAAACTCCGCGGCGGACAGCGCGCGCGGCGCCAATGCTAGCAGACTCATCGTCCGAAGAACCTGAGAAAGGGGCAAACTTGCATCGCCCTTTCTATTTCGAAGTCCTTTGTGAACTGGTTCACGAACAGTAACTAGGAAGCGATCTAAGGTTGTGACGGTCGAGTAGTACGCCTCGACTTTCTTGAACAACCAAGACGGAGACATGAAAATGCGCAAGCTCATCATCGCCGCCGTTACAGCCACTTCCTTCCTCGCTGCGGCATCGGCGGCGAATGCCGGCTACTGGACGCCTTGGGGCTATGTGCCGACCTGCGTCTACACGATCTACGGCGCTTACTGCGGCTAAGCCCCTGGGGGCGACCAGGCTTCGAATTAAGTCGCCCCCATCCACCCTCAACTCGAGACTTGAAAATGCGCAAGCTGATCATCGCCGCCGTTGCAGGGACTTCCTTCCTCGCTGCGGCATCGGCGACAAACGCCGGCTACTGGTGACGGTACCCAATGGCGTCTGGGTCCATTTGCCGACTTGCGACCACAATACGTACGACTGGGTATGGGACTGATCCTCAAGTGCGCGATCGGCTCGCTTTGTCGCCCCTCCCCCCACGTTCTATCTGGGGAAAGAAAACGCGCATTGTGTCTCGCATCTGCTTGGTCGCTCTTGCGGCTGCTGTCTTCATACTTGCTGCGACCGCGACTTATAGCGCTCAGGAAAAAGGTCTCGTCGAGCGTCGAAAACTATCGAAAGAGGACGAGGCGGTCATCGGCGCAATGAAACTGAGGGCAATTTTTCGGCTAGTGAAAATACCTGGTCGAGAATTACGCTTTCAGGACTAGGGATGGAGTCGAAGTTGTGTCTTCCGCTAGGACCCATCGGCAATCGGACAGCAATCCCACGCGCGCGAACGGGGGACCGGATCCCGCGCGGCACCACGCCCGCCCAATTTTCGCTGGCGGCCTTTGCCGCCGACACTTGCCATTGCCATCGCCGCCGCGGTTCCGGCAAGGAAGGCGACGTCCACAATTCCGATTGTGTCGCCCCGGGGAGGCCATTCGCCGCGCTGACGATAACCTTGACGTGCCGGCCGTCCTCATCTTCCTCCTCCCCCACGTCACCGCCTTGCGGATGTAGGGCGGATGGCGTGATATCGTCCAAACTGGCAGATGGCGCTCTAATGGAGTTTGGACATGCCGCTCGTGACGCCACTTCAAGTGTTCGCGGTCGGGTTCGCCGGAGGTGTCTTGCTGGAAATCCTCCACTGGTACGCCCTGCGTAAGGAACGGCGCATGCCTCCCTATGCCAGGAACCCCATCTATTGGATCGTGACAGCCCTCATGGCTCTGGCGGGAGGCGGTTTGGCCCTGATCTATTTCGGCGGCCGAACCGAGGCAATCTTGGCTCTGCATATCGGCATATCGACTCCCCTCATTCTGCAGAAGCTCTCCACTACGGCATTCAAGACGCCAGGCGGAAAGGGAAGGGGCGACGTCGGGCTCGAGGAACAGAGAAAGTTTAGTTGATCAACAGCGAAGCCGCTGAACCACGGCCCGACGCCACTTTGTGTCTCCATCCAGGACCTAACGCTTTAAGCGTCGTTAGCGCCACATGCGAAGACGTAGAACTGCGCACGTCACGGGCCGATCTTTAGGACAGGCCTCGGCCCGGGGCCTTTTTAGCGCTTTCGGTTGTCCAACTCTGGCAGGGAAAAGCTTTCCCAGCCCGGCACATCGGCCTCTTCCGGCCAGGTCTGGTCAAGCGGATACGTAGCGTCGATGCCGACAGCCGACGAAGTCAGGTGATAAGTCGGCACTCCCGGCGGCACCGGAATGGACGGATCGCAGCCGCCGCGCGGTAATTCATCCATCACGAAGACGTCGCGCTCCGGCTGGACGCGGAACGACATTGCCCATTCCACTTCGGCCGAATCATTCACGTCCACATCGGGGTCGACAGCGATGACCCATTTCGGCCGGATGTTGCTCGACATGGCGGCAAGGATCGCTTGACGCGCCTCGCCGGCGAAGCGCGGCTTCATCGCGATGACGACGTAATAGGACACACTGCTTGCGGCGCGCAGCGACACCCGCGTCACCGTTGGGAATTGCCGCTTGATCATCGCGTAGAAGGACGCTTCGAACGGGATCTGCTTGAGGATGTGATTCTCGGTCACCGGCTTCCCGGTGAGCAGGCCCTGGAAGATTGGATTGCGGCGATGGGTGATCGCGGTGATGCGCGCCGCCGGCTGGTCCTTCGCGGTGCCGTCGTAATAGCCGGTATGCTCGCCTAGGGGCCCTTCAGGATAAAGTTTGTCCTGATCGACTTCGAATTCGATCACCACCTCGGCGGTTGCTGGCACTTCGAGATCGACGGTCTTGCACTTGGCCAGATCGACCGACGCGTTGCGCAAGCCTCCCGCCACATGCCAATCGTCGGTGTCGTCCGAGACCTGTGCTTGGCAGGCATAGGCGATGACCGGATCGACGCCGATCACCAACGCGCCCTTGGCCGGCAATCCCAGCCGTTTGTGCTTGGCGAGATTCTTGCCCAGGCGGTGATGCGGTTCGGTGAGGAAGGACATCAGTTTGCCGTCTAGCACCATGAAACGGTAATGGCCGATATCGGTCACGCCGTTCTCGGGATCCTTCGACACGACGATGCCGGGCGTGATATAGGCGCCGCCGTCCTTCGGGCTGTAGACCGGCACGGGAAAGCGTCGGATGTCGATGGCGTCGCCCGTGATGACATGTTCCTGGCAGGGCGCCTGGCCGCTGACGACCGAGGGCGGGACGCGCCGGCTTAAGCCGGCCACGACCTTGTCGAAGATGTTGTCGTTCGTCGCCTCGAAAGCCAGCAGCGCCTTGCCGCGCGTTGAATAGACGCCGCCGACCAGCGGAAATTCAGTGCCGTTCTGCTTGAACATCAGCGCTGGACCCTGGCGCATGTTGCTTTGCTTCAGCGCCTTGCCCACATCGCTCAACGCGACCGGGCGGTCGATGTCGATCAGCTCGCCATGGCGTCGGAGCACGTCGAGAAATTCCCGGAAGTCCTGATATGCCATTCGCTTCCCCCGCCGTGGATAGGCTTGTTGCGGCTGCACAGCCGTTTGGCCTAAGGTCTACTCAAATACAAACAATAGCATTGGAGGAAAAGGGGCTCGATCGATGACGATATGGAAGCCCGTTTTTCTCGGCGCTGTCTTGGCCTGCGCGGCGGGCGCCGGCGTGGCCCCCGCTGAGATGGAGAAGCTCAAGGTCGCCATCTCCTTCGCGGGTCTCTGGACTTCGTCGCAGCCGATCTTCTGCAAGGACCGCGGCGAATTTTCCAAGGCTGGACTCGTTGTGGACATAGTCGCGACGCGCGGGGGATCCGAGAACGTGCAGGCGGTTATCACCCGCGCCGTCGACATTGGCTATGGCGCGGGTTTGAGCGCGGTTCTGGCAGCGCAGATGCAGGGCGCCGATATCAAAATCATCGGCTCGGGCTTCATCGGCAACAGCGATTCATTCTTTTATGTGCCTGCCGATAGTCCGATCAAGACGATCGACGACTTGAAGGGCAAAAGCATCGCCTATTCGCGTCCAGGCGCGGTGTCCGAGGTATTGTTGCGCGATCTCAGCACCGAAAAGCATATCGAGTTCAAGACCGTCTCGGGCGGCGCGCTTGATGCGATCTTCACCATGACCATGACCCGGCAGATCGATGTCGGCATGGCGGTGCCGCCGACGGCGGTGGATGCTCTGCGCAAGGGTGAGATTCGCATCGTCTTCGACGGCAATGCCGTCGAATCGCAGCGCGACGTCGTCAACCGCGTCACCATCGCTAACGGCGATTTCGTCAAGAACCGGCGCGCCGTCGGCACCAAATTCCTGACGGTGCTGCATGACTGCATCGATTGGATGTATGCCCATCAGGATGAGGCCGTAAAAATGTACGCGACACTGAATCATATCGACTCCGACATCGCCGCACGCTCCTTGGCCTTCTATCCGCGGGACAAGATGGAATTGTCGAAACTGACTGGCTTCCATGCGGCCGTCGAGCAGGCAGTCACCGACAGGTTCATCGAGCAGAAGCCGACCGATGCGCAGCTCAAGACCTTCGTCGACGTGCTCTGGACGGGTCCGGGCCAGCGAGGGGCGAACTGATCAAGTGGGAATGAACGGCATGGTCAGCGGTGATTCCGTTCTGACGCCGGACTTCAAAACGACGCCCTATTGGTGGGAGGAATCGCCGCCGCCCGCCGCGCCAGACCCGTTGCCGGCGCAGGCCGATGTTGTGGTGGTCGGCTCGGGTTATACCGGCTTGTCTGCGTCGCTGACCTTGCTGCAGGCGGGCCGTCAGGTATTGGTTCTCGACGCCGAGAACCTCGGCGCGGGCGCCAGCTCCCGCAACGCCGGCTCGATGGGCCGTACCTTCCGGCACAATTTCTCCGAGCTGGCCGAAACGCGCGGCATTGACTTCGCGACTCGGGTCTACCGCGAGCTTCACGGCGCGTTCGACTTCGCCTATAGCCGGATCGAGAGCGAGGGCATTAAGTGCCATCTCGCACGACGCGGCCGCTTCACTGCGTTTATCGGTCCTACGCAATATGACGAGTCGGCGCGCGAGCTGGAGCTTCGGCAGAAGTATGTTTTCGGTCAGGACTATATGGTGCCGCGCGAGGCGCAGCGGCAGGAGATCGGCTTCGGTAACTATTTCGGCGGCATCGTCATTCCCGACGTCGCCTCGATCCATCCCGGCCTGTATCAGCTGGGCCTGCTGTCGTGCGTGAAGGCTGCCGGCGGCAAGGCCATCGGCGGCACGCAGGTCCTGAACATCATCCACGAGGGCAAGGAATTTGCGGTCGTCACGCTGCGCGGCAGCGTGAAGGCGCGCGACGTGATCGTGGCGACCAACGGCTATACTGGCGGGCTAATGCGCTATCTCCAGCGGCGCGTCTTCCCGTTTCCGGCCTATATCATGGCGACGGAGCCTATCGGCGAAGAGCGCATCAAGCGGCTGCTGCCGACCCTGCGCGTGTTCCAGGAAAAGGCGGAGAACCCGTTCTTCCTGCGCCCGTCGCCGGATCTGACGCGGCTGGTCGTTGGCGCCCGCGCCGGCACCATCGTCACCAGCCTGACTCGCTTCGCCAAGACGTTGCACCGGCTGCTGGCCGCGCGGATTCCCGATCTCGCCGCGACGCGCATCTCGCACCTTTGGACCGGCAAGTGCTCCGGCACCTTCAGCATTTTCCCCGGCATCGGCGTCCATGACGGCGTGCATTACGCCATGGGCTATTGCTTCGCCGGCATCTCGATGGGCACCTATCTCGGCCATAAGATCGGCCTGCGCGTCGCTGGCAAGCCCGAGGCGGCGACGGTGTTCGACAATATCGAATTCGAGACGCGCTTCTGGCACCAGGGCTATCCCTGGTTCGTGCCCTTCGCCGCCGAGATGATGCTGGCGCAGGACCGCAAGGTCAGTCAGGGGTTCCCGATCTGATCAGGCGGCGCGGCGGAAATGAGGAGGGAAGGCGGCCATGGCGGTTGAGATCACCGAGGAACAGATTCGTCCGCTGCTAGACCTCGATGAGGTGCGCGGCGCGGTGGAAGACGCGCTGCGGCTTTTTTCCCAAGGCAAGGCTACCCAACCGGTGCGCACGATGGTCAATGTGCAGGACCATGGCGGCTTTCTCGGCGCCACGCCGAGCTACGCCGGCGCGCTGGGGCTGAAAATCATCACCTTCTATCCGAACAACGCCAATAGCCGGCCCTATACCGGCATCCTCATGTTCAATCCGCGCGACGGAAAGCTACGCGCAACGCTCGAGGCCTCGTTCCTTTCTTCCGTCCGGACAGCGGCGGTGTCGGCATCGGCGGTGCATCTGCTGGCGCGCCGGAATGCTTCCGTGCTGGCGATGATCGGTGCCGGCGCATTGGCCCAGACCCATTTGCCGGCCTTCAAACGAGTCAGGAACATCAAGGAAGTTCGCGTCTTTAGCAAGCAAGGCGGGCCTGAATTCGCGAAACAGCATGGCGTTACGCTTGCGGCTTCCGCTCAGCAGGCCATTGAAAAGGCGGACATCGTGCTGGCAGCAACGGATTCCCAAACGCCGGTGCTTGACGGCAAATGGCTCGCGCCGGGCGCGCTCGTCTGCAGCGTCGGCGCGCCGCGGCCGACCATGCGCGAGCTGGACGACGCGACCATCGCGCGGGCGGG
>Ga0126379_10002738_pt1 | contig 11274 bp, 11 predicted proteins | sample PanSoiMetPlot_24_FD_92640 | JGI IMG/M metagenome (GOLD analysis project Ga0126379, IMG submission 92640) | Tropical forest soil microbial communities from Panama - MetaG Plot_24 | ecosystem: Environmental > Terrestrial > Soil > Tropical forest > Bulk soil | place: Panama | collected 2016-02-17
CTATTCGGACCTTGCCCCAGTGCTAATCGTCACTTTTGCCGTTCTCAGGACCCCGCGCGTCGTTACCGAGCTCGCACGGCCTGGGAAGGATAGATGCCGTATGTGCGCAGGAAGAGCTGGGCAAACCTGCTCGGGTTGCTGAAGCCATGGATGGCGGCAATCCGGGCGATCGACGCTGTGCGACCGTCGCGCAGCATTTCGGTTCGGGCTTCTTCGAGGCGGATCCGCCGCAATGCCGCCGTTGGCGTAGTCCCCCGGAAGCGGTCGAACGCCATCTGCAAAGCGCGAAGGCTGCATCCCGCAGCCTGCGCAATATCGGCGATTGACAGCGGCGTGGACGCATTGGCGCGCATGAATTCCTCAGCTCTGCGCACGTTGCCGGGTGCGGCGGCCGCACCTTGCTGCTGCAAACGCTCCGTCCAGCTGTGCCGCAGGCCCAGCAACAGGCACAGCGCCAGATTGTCCTCGAAGGTGCGTGTCGCGATCTCGTTAGCCAGCAGAGAGTCGGAACGCCCCAACTCGACAAACAGGAAATCGAGCAGATTGCGGATAGTGGCACCTGGGCCGCGCGTTTGATCGAAAGCCGGCTGGAACGCGAAAGATTTGACCTTTAGTCCATCCAGCAGGACCTCCAACCTTTCGCGGAGGCGCTTCCCAGGAACCCAAAGATGGAAACGGACGCTGCTGCCGCTGACCTCGAACCTGGTGCCGGGCTCGCCGCCGAAGACCAGGCCGGTCTGCGTATTCCCGACCGCCGGTTCACTCGACCCCGGTTGGACGACCTGGCTCGTGCCGTGCGCCATAAGGGAGACGCAATAAGTATCGATCCCAGGTGGTCGTCTGGTGAACTGCGTTGCCTGAGTGTCAGCGACTCGTGAGACACGCATGGTCCCGACCGGAGCGTACGCAAATCTTGAACGGAAGCTCTTTGGTTCGGACTGAAAGCACCGCCAGTCGAGTGGCATGAATTCGCGCGAGTTGACCTCGCGCTCATCGGCCAAGGCCTTCTCCTGCGGTGGAAGGCTCTCCCAAATCAGGCGGCTGGTCTGAGGCAGGTCGGCCACCTCGATCGTCGTGAAATTGCCAAACATGCCGCTCTGAACTCCCGCCCCTCCTCTTCAGTTAGCAACTCGCGGCAGCTTCGCGACGGCCGCTTTCGCCGAGGATCTCCCGCGCGTGGGGCTTGGTCTGACCTGCGTTAAGGCTAATCGGGACAGCGGACGGCCTGCGATACAAAAAGCGCAGGCAACAGACGGAAAACGCAAATTTTTGGCGATCAGGTTTTGGACCGATGAGATCCTAGGCCGCCGCATCGTCAATTGTCCTAAAAGGCTCGCCTTCCTGATCGAGGCCACTGCGTGTCCGTAAAGCTTCGAAGGGATAGGTTCCGTATGTGCGTCTAAAGAGCTGCGCGAACCGGCTGGGGTTGCTGAAGCCGTGGTCGGCAGCAATTCGGGTGATTGATTCGGTGTGGCGGGCGCGCAGGATCTCGGTTCGGGCCTCCTTAACGGATCCGCCGCAAGGCCGCCATTGGCGTCGTGCCCGGAACTGGTGGAACGCCACCTGCAGGGCGCGGACGCTGCACCCAGCAGCCTGCGCGATCTCGACAATTGTCAGCGGCGCACCGGTATTGACGTGCATGAATTCCTCGGCTCTCTTAACATTGCCGGGGGCGAATGCCGCTATCAGCTGCTGCAGACGCTCCGTTTGGCTGTGCCCGCAAGCCCAGCAGCAGGTAGAGGATCAAGTTGTCCTTGAAGGTCCGCGTCGTGGTCTCATTTGCCAGCAGCGAATCGGAACGCGCCCACTCCACGAACAGGAAATCGATCATATGACGGATAGTCGCTCCCGGGCCGTGCGTTTGATCGAACGCTGGCTGGAAGGCAACAGAGTCGACCCTTTGTCCGTCCGACAGTACTTCTAACCGCCGGCGGACGAGCTTGCCCGAAAACCAGAGATAAAGCCGGCCTGGCAATCCGGATCGCCGGCGAGCGGATGTACCTCTGGTGGGCCGTCGACCACGAGGGCGAGATCCTCGACATGCTGGTTCAGCACCGACGCGACAGCCGGGCGGCGCTGCGGCTGATGCGCAAGCTGCTCAAGAAGCAAGGCTTCGCCCCCAAATTGCTGGTGACCGACAAGCTGCGCTCCTACCGCGGCGTTCCGGTGTCTGCGCCTGACCTGCCCACACGAACAAGGGCTCAGGCGCAACAATCGCGCGGAGAATTCGCATCAAGTCGTGCGACGACGAGAGCACAAAATGCAGCGGTTCAAATCAGCTCGCTCCGCTCAGCACTTCCTCAACATGCATGCCGCCGTACACAACACCTTCAACCTTCAACGCCATCTCGTCTCACGCTCGACGCTCCGGATCTTCCGAGCCGAGGCGGCGGATCAATGGCGGGATGCGGTTGCCGCGGCGTGATCGTGTATTCCGCTCGGCGCTTCTCGCTCAACAGAAGTTAAACTGACAGTGCCACGTTGAACGTCGGCACCTTCAGCCAGCCTTCGCGGAGGGCATAAAACGGTAGCCGACTTTGTCACGGAAGCTGTGATAACCTATGGGCCTAACTGGTCGGACCGGGATTACCGTATCACATCTCGGGCGCCGCGCAGTGGGAGCGCAGACCGACATGCCCGGAAATTTTCTCACGGTCGTAATCACCGACCCGCATCAGGCAAACCGCGTGCTGTGGGAAAACCTTTCGGCCAAGAAGCGGACCTGGCTCGACAAACGCCAGTTCTGCTCGATTGAATTCGAAGCTCTCGACCAGCGGTGCTTCAGGCTGGAACCCGAGAGCTTCCGCTCGGAGTTTTCGACCCCGACTGTCGGTACGATACGGGCTTCACGTGCCACCTTCAGCCGCGCCATACAGTGGGCGCAACGGGCTCCTGGGTTCGACTCTTATTGTGTGTCGTTCATGGAACAGGGTGCGAGCCAGCTGGTCCAGCCGCGGTCGCGTGAAGCGTTGATGGGAGCCCCCGCGACGGGCCTGGTCTTCGCTGGCGAGCCCGGCACCCGTTTTGCCTCGAGTGATGACAGCGTCCGGCTCTACCTCTGGTTTCCGGGCAAGCTTGTGCGCCAGGGGCTGGAAGTTCTGCTGGACGGGCAAAGGGTCGACTCTGTCGCATTCCAGCCGGCTTTCGATCAAACGCGCGGACCGGGAGCGACGATCCGCCATATGCTCGACTTCCTGTTCGCCGAGCTGGGTCGTTCCGATTCGCTGCTGACGAACCCGATCGCGACGCGCAGCTTCCAGGACAACCTGACGCTCTACTTGCTGCTGGGCCTGCGGCACAGCCACACCGAGCGCTTGCAGCAGCAGAGAGCGGCTGCAGCTCCCGGCAATGTGCGCCGGGCTGAGGAATTCATGCGCGCCAATGCCTGCGCGGCGGTGACGATCGCCGAGATCGCACAGGCGGCAGGCTGCAGCGTTCGCGCTTTGCAGGAGGCTTTTCATCGCTTCCGCGGTGCCACTCCAATGGGCGCCCTGCGGCGGATCCGGCTCGAGGCAGCCCGAGCCGAGATGCTGCGCAACGGCCGCACAGAGTCGATCGCCCGGATTGCCGCCGGCCATGGCTTCAGCAACCCGAGCCGGTTTGCGCAGCTCTACCGGCGCACTTACGGCGCCTACCCGTCGGATGTTTCAAAAGCGGGCCCCGAAGACTTCGGCGGAAACGAGAATAACGAGGCGGCGGCAGCTGAAGGGCGCTGATCCGTTTGATTGCCGCAGACCGGCGACCGACCCGAGGTTTATCGTCCATACCCCTCGTTAGCGGTCACCGCAAAGAATTGCGTTTTTCGTCTGTCGCCCGCGCTTTCCGTATCGCATGACGATCGGGCTCACCATTAACCTCAGCACGAATACAACCAAAACCCGTCCGCGGGAGGTACTTCGGTGAAATCGGGTAGCACGAAGACTTGGGTCATCTCGCTTTGCTTCTTGCTGACTGCCGTCGCCGCTCACGCGGCTCTGCCGCCAAAGCTCGGCATACAACCGCTGTTCCCGGATTTTGTTGTATTCCGCGGCGGCGATCAATGGCATGCCGGATACACACTGATTCTGACCAATTATACGAAAAACAAATTGAAGGTTTCGTCGGTTTCCGTGCGCGGTTCTGTCGGTCAAACGGAGGTTTACTCGAAAACCTACACCCCGGCCGATCTGCCTGCGATGTTCAGCAGCGTGAAGGGTGACTATGAGACGCCGCAGAAGCCAGAGCTGGGCCCGGGCGAAAGCGGAGTGCTCTATTTCCTTCTCGACTTTCCGACCCCGAACGACGTTCCGCAAAAGATCGTCAACAGTTTCGTGATCGAAACGGAACAAATTGGGGCGACTGAGGCCATCGCAATTGCCTCGTTGCTGCGGCAGCCTGCCGAGGCCGAGGTCGTCGATGCGCCATCGCGAGGCGACGGATGGTGGACGCCGAACGGACCTTCCAACGATGCAGTACACCGAAGAACGCTCATCGTTCTCGACGGTAAACTGTCACTGACCGAAGAGTTCGCGGTCGATTGGGTCAAACTCGGACCGAACGGGACGACCTTTACAGGAGATCCGCTCAAGAACGACAGCTATTTCGCCTACAACCAGGATATCCTTGCGGCGGCCGGCGGACACATCGTCGGAGTCCTCGATGGGGTCGCCGACAATGTGCCGACCCAGCCGCCATCGCTTGCGGATTTGGCCGTGGACAATATGGCGGGCAATCACATCGTAGAGGACTTTGGCGACGGCCGGTTTGCGTTGTACGCCCATCTGATTCCCGGCAGCCTTCGTGTACGGGTCGGCGACGTTGTGGTGCCGGGTCAGGTATTGGGACGCCTCGGCAATTCCGGCAATTCGACGCAACCTCACCTGCATTTCCACGTCATGGACGGGCCGCAGCCGCTCGGCTCTCGCGGCGTGCCTTTCTACATCGCGAGTTGGCTGCGGGTCCCCCACCAGATCGTCTGTGAGCCCGAGACCAACTGCGATCCTACGAATGGGCCCGTGGATCTCCAGCGCGGAATGCCGGTCCGGGTTCAGCAGCAAACTTTCATGAACTTGGATTTGGGCCGCTTCTAAGGCTTGCAACAGCGGAAGGAGGCAGTGTCATGAAGATCATCATCGTCGGAGCCGGGATCGGCGGGCTGACTGCTCATCTTGTTTGTAAGAGAGCCGGCTTCGAAGTCGAGCATTACGAGCGTGAACCCCGTCTCGGTCCTGCCGGGGCAGGGATCGTCTTGTGGTCCAATGGGGTCAAGATCCTGTTGACATTGGGTCTGGGCGAATTGCTTGAACGGATTGGGCATCGGCTCGAGCATGTCGTGACCAGGACCAAGGACGGCGTAACGTTGACCGAAACGCCGGTTGGCGATTTCGAGCGCAGGCTCGGCGCACCGGTCTACCCGGTCAGCCGCACCGACCTGCAGGCTCTGCTCGTTGACGCAGTCGGAGCCGATAATTTGCATCTGGGCGCCAACTGCGTTCGCGTCGAACAGAACGCCTCGTCCGCCACCGCGTACTTCGCGGATGGGCGCACTGCAACGGGCGACGTCGTGGTCGGGGCGGACGGCGCCCACTCGGTTATCCGCGGCGCAATTGTCGGGGATGTCGCGCCTCGCTATGCGGGCATCGCCAACTGGGTCGGGATCGTGCCCAATGACGGCTTGCAGCCCGAACACACCGGATACGAATATCTGGGCGAGGGTAAACGCTGCGGTCTCCTCCCGATCGCCGGCGAGCGGGTTTATTTCGGCTTCAACTGCGCCATGAAGCACGGATCGCCGGTACCCGAGGGAGGCCGACGCCGTCAGCTGCGCGAACTGTTCGGTGATTGGCCGGCGCCCATACCGGCCATACTCGAGCGCTTTGCCGAGCCTGAACTGAAGTATCTGGAGATTCACGACCTGCCGCCGCTAGCACGGTGGAGCCACGGGCGCGTGACTTTGCTCGGCGATGCGGCTCACGCCACTGCGCCGACCATGGGTCAGGGCGGCTGTCAGGCAATGGAAGACGCGATCCTGTTGGCTCGTTCGCTCGGCAGCACCAGTCTCGGCGTGGCCGACGGCCTGGCGCGGTACGAGGCCAAGCGTAAAGAGCGGGCCGAGATGATCGTCGCAGCCTCGCGGCGGAAGGCCGAGGCACTTCTTGCCGAGGACCCAAAAGTGTACAGCGAAGCCTATGCGGCGATAAGGTCGTCCTCGATCACCGAGAGCATGCAGGCGCAGCAGGAACTACTCGAGGCGGGACCGTTTGGTTGAAACCGCGAGAGGCAGGAGCTCGGATCGACATGTTCGGAAATCTCACGACGGTCGAGGTGGCCGACCCGTATCGGGCAAGCCGCCTGATTTGGGAAAACCTGTCGCTTCAGGGGCGGGCCTTGCTCAACGAGCGCGAGGCCTGCTCGAGGCAATACGAAGCATTTGACTGGCGGCGCTTCAGAGCCGAACCGGAAAGCTTCCGCTCGAAGTTTTCATTCGCTCCGATCGGCGCAAAATGCGCGCTTCGCGTGTCGCCCATACCCGCGCCACTCGGGTGACCATTCGGGCGCCTGGGCTCGACGCGTATTGTGTGTGCCTGATGGAGCGGGGGACGAGCGAGCTGGTCCGACCCGGATTGCACGAGCCGGCGGTCGGGGACGCGGAGACCGGCATAATCTTTGCCGGCGAACTGGGCTCCCGGTTTGCCGCAGGTGATGACAGCCTACGGTTGGTTCTTTGGGTGTCCGGCAAGCTCCTCCACGAGAGGCTACAGGTTCTGCTGGATGGACGAGAGGTCAAATCGTTCGCGTTCCGACCCGCCTTCGACCAGATGCGCGGCCCCGGCGCGACGATCCGCCGGATGCTCGATTTTCTGTTTGTCGAGCTGGAACGTTCCGATTCGCTGCTCGCTAACGAGATTGCGACACGGACCTTCGAGGACAATCTGGCGCTCTGCCTGCTGCTGGGTTTGCCGCACAGCCATACGGAGCGGTTGCATCAACAAAAAAGCTCCGCCGCACCCGCGCATGTTCGCAGGGCCGAGCAATTCATGCGCGCCAATGCCGGCGCGCCGCTGACGATCGCCGACATTGCGCAGGCTGCGGGATGCAGCGCCCGCGCTCTGCAGATGGCGTTTGAACGCTTCCGGAGCACGACGCCAATGGCCGCCCTGCGCCGCATCCGGCTCGAGGAGGCCCGGGCCGAGATATTGCGCGAGGGCCATCCAGAGTCGCTCGTCCGCATTGCCGCCGGTCACGGCTTCAGCAATCCGGGCCGGTTCGCCAACTCTTTCGGCGCACCTACGGCGTCTATCCGTCGGAGGCACTGCGTACAGGACCTCAAAGCCCCTGCATAAACCATCGGCGCATGGCGTCAGCTGCGGTCAATTAATCCCGCGGTGCGGACAAAGGCTGGTCTCGCCCCGCTTGCGGGGAGAGGGTTGGGGTGAGGGGCAAACGCGCTCAACATGCGGATTGGGTATTGCCTGCGCACAGCGGCGACTGACAAATCGCAGTTAGCCGCGTCGTGACGGCGGTCTCGGCTCTCTGGCTCAATAGCAAATTCACATCCAATCTCAATCCGACCAGGCGGGCTCGCTCCCGCCGCCGGCTTCGGTGCAGGCCGGCTATCGTCGGTACACATTTTGCAGCCCAATTGCAGAAGATTGCGTTTTTCGGCTGCGGTCTGCGCATCGCGTATCGCATCGCAGTCGCTGCCCCGACTACCTTCAGTGCGGATCGGAAGAACGCCGGAGAAGGCAGTTAGGCAATCGGATCTCGAAACTATTGTCCGCAATCGTGGCCTTTGCTGCGACTTGCCTTGTCGGCGGCGCGCAGAGCCCGATTCCGCTGCAACCCGAACCTTCGTTCCCAATAACGGCTGCCTATGGCAGCCAACTCGAAAGGTGGAGCATGGTGCGAGGCATCGATAATATCGGCATCTGCGCCAGCGACCTGGCGAGATCCGTTGCGTTCTACGAAACACTGGGCTTTTCCGAGGCATACCGCAACGACCGCGGCGTCATGCTGGCGGCGGGGACAGTGCAGCTGTTCTTGTTCGCGGCGGAGCCGTCGGATGCAATGCCGGTCGGCCGCGAGCTCGGCCTCTTCGGCAATCCGCCGGGCATCGATCACATCAGCCTCGCGGTCAGCGATGTCGACGCGCTCTACACCACGCTGCGCGAGGTCGGCGTGGTCTTCGGTGGCTCGCCCGCGGACCAGTCCTGGGGTGCGCGCATGGTCGGCCTCAAGGACCCCGACGGCAACAACCTCTACCTGCTCCAGCGGTTGCAGAAGCCATCCCACGACAATGTCCGCCGCAGCTGAGCGGGTCGGCCGCGCAGCCGGCAGACCTGCCTGTCCAAAAGAGGATGTCATGAAGCGTTCGACTTCTATGTTTGCTGCGGTTCCCGCGTTCGTCGTTGCCGCAACCACTGGCATGCGAAATCAACGGTTCTGTACGTGTTTATCCATTCCGGGCCTGGCCTTGAGGGGCCGTCCCGGAATGACGACGGGATTTTTCCGCAGGCTGCTGATGCAATATCCGGATCGAAGATCAAAAATCCTTCGGGCCCGGGCCAGTCTGCGCAAACCCAAAAGACTCGGCGCGTCCGCGAGGTTGCGTCTGATGGTGGCGTTGATGGTGTGTATGGGTTTTGCGTCCTCCAGTAAAATCGCTTTGGCTGCAGGAGCCACCGGCAGCCATCCGTGGACGAAGCCCGTTCCCACGCTCCAGATTTTTACCTTTCTTTTTCTGATGCTCGGACCTTTCAAGGTAGTTGGCCCCTTCGCAAAAATAACGGAGGGGGCTGAGCCGAGGTTGGCTCGCAGCATAGCAGTGCGGGCAACGCTGGTTTCGAGTTTGGCGCTGGTATTGGCTGCGATCCTCGGCCAGAGCACCGTGAGCAGATACGGCATTCCGCTGCCGGACCTCGCTCTTGCCGGCGGTCTGATACTCTTTCTCGTCGCGCTTCGCGCCACCCTTCTGCAGTCGGCGCCATCGTCCGCGGCCGGCGACGAGGTTGCAGTCCCGACATTGGACATGGCGATAACGCCGCTTGCCTTGCCGACGATCGTGACGCCCTACGGCGTCGCCGCCGTGATCATATTCCTTGCCCTTAGTCCGGACCTCGAAGCTCAGCTCATCATCGGGGTCATCTTGCTGGCAATCATGTTGTTGAATCTGATTGTCATGCTCCTGGCGCGGTATATCCAGCGATTGCTGGGCATGTTCCTGCAGATCCTGGGCACGGTTTTGGGCATCGTACAGGTTGCGCTTGGGATCAGATTCATCGATCACGCGCTCAAGTGGCTGTGGAGCTCATGAGGAGCAACCAGCTTCGGGCAGCCTCGCGGCGCACCGAGCCGTTGGGGCCGGTCCGCCGCCGGGGCGGGGCACAGCAGAGATGCTCGAAGGGGACGGAAATGGCTCAGATCGGAGACGCTAGAGGCGAATACCGCGGGATCGCCTATCGCAATGATGCCGAGCTGACAGCATGGCTGGCCCGGCGGCCGGCCGAGGCGGTGCTGGAGCCGGATCTGCCGATCATCGACCCGCACCATCATTTCTGGGACACGCCGCAGCGCGGGCGTTATCTGCTGCCCGAGCTGCTCACGGACATCGGCGGTGGTCACAACATCGTCGCCACCGTGTTCCTCGAATGCCGCTCGATGTACAAGAAAGACGGTCCGCCGGAGATGGCGTCGGTCGGCGAGGTCGAATTCGTCAACGGCATCGCTGCGATGAGCGCCTCGGGCGGCTATGGCCCGTGCCGCGTCGCGGAGGGCATCGTGGGCCACGCCGATCTCACCCTCGGCGCCCGTGTGCGCGAGGTGCTTCAAGCCGAAATCCGGGTCGGCGGCGGGCGGTTCCGCGGCATCCGCCATGCTGCGTCATGGGCCGCCAGAGAAGCGATCCAGATATTTGCTACCCGCGTTGTTCCGCCGCATCTCGTGCGCAACCCCAAATCCCGCGAGGGCTTCGCGCAGCTCGCGCCGTTGGGGCTCAGCTTCGATTCCTGGCAGTATCACCCGCAATTGCCGGACGCGATCGACCTCGCCCGCGCGTTCCCCGACACGACGATCATCCTCAACCATGTCGGCGGCGTGCTCGGCGTTGGCCCCTATAGCGGCCGCCGGCAGGAAATCCTCGCCGGCTGGAAGCGAGATATCGCCGAGCTGGCGAAGTGCCCGAACGTCAATGTCAAGCTCGGCGGCATCGGCATGACCTCGTTCGGCTTCGATTTCCACGAGCCTGAGATGCCGCCATCCTCCGAAGACCTTGCCGCGGCGTGGCGCCAATATATCGAGCCCTGCATCGAAGCCTTTGGCGTCAATCGCTGCATGTTCGAAAGCAACTTCCCGGTCGACAAGCAATCCTGCGGCTACACCGAGCTGTGGAATGCTTTCAAACGCATAACATCGGGCGCGTCGGCGGTCGAAAAACGCGCTCTCTACAGTGGCACCGCCGCGCGTGTGTACCGGCTCACTCTCGCCTGATCGGTCCACGCAATGTCTATGTGCGCCACACTTGCCGCTGTCTTTGAGCGCATCTGTGCCGCAGCCTGACGGGTCGGATGGGGGCACACGACAACCTATGGCGCCCTGGCGAAGGAACTCGATGCCGGGCCGGAAGCCGCGCGCGATGTCGGTCAAGCCATGGCCAGGAATCCAGTGGCGGTGATCATTCCTTGCCACAGGGTCTTGGCAGCCGGCGGCCAAGTGGGAGGTTTTTCCGCGCCCGGCGGCTCGGCGGCTAAAAGGCGCATGCTCGCGCTAGAAGGCGTTCACCTCGATCCACCACCGCCGGCTCAGCAATCCTTTCAGTTTTGAGGCCGGCAATGCCTTCGGGGCGCGAAGCCGAGGACGTCCCAAAACGGGAAGGCCGCCCTTGAGAGGGTCTCATTTCCCGCGGACTGATCCTCGACCGGCAAGCTGGTGAAAGTAATGCTATCGTCTCCTCTATAGTGCCTCTCTTTGGTGCAAACGGTCTGATAATGATCCCATCGATGCCGGTGCCGAGGAGCGCCACGACATGATCGGTGACTTCGGTGATGGTCCTACTCAAGGTCAGCGCGTCGACATGGCGATCGGTGACCAACGGGAGCAGTGGTAGATATGGGGCGACGCCGGCGGCAGAAGGGGCATCGGCCAACACCTGCAGCGCCTCTGCCGGAAGCCGGAGCCCTTGGACCTTCAAGGTCTTCGACCGCAGCCGGCCTGCGCCGAGATATCGCGCGGCAACTGGGAATGGGTATTCAATGCCGCGCCGAAGCCTCCAGCGTCTGTTTCATCACGACGACCGCCTTA
>Ga0126379_10002739_pt1 | contig 11273 bp, 12 predicted proteins | sample PanSoiMetPlot_24_FD_92640 | JGI IMG/M metagenome (GOLD analysis project Ga0126379, IMG submission 92640) | Tropical forest soil microbial communities from Panama - MetaG Plot_24 | ecosystem: Environmental > Terrestrial > Soil > Tropical forest > Bulk soil | place: Panama | collected 2016-02-17
TGCGTGGTGCATCCTCGCCAATGGTGTTGGATAGCAACTGATGAAATTCATCAACTTGCTGCGATGGCAGCACGAATGTTGGATCATTGGCAGAAAATCCTGCTGCGCGTGGCCAAGCTGTATCAGCAGCCACAGCATCACCTTGCCTGATTAAATTGCTTGGATTGTATTGGCCCGGTCTGAGATGCCCCCCCATTTGCTCATATTGCAAAACTAGGTTGGCTTCATCAGCGGGCAGCGCAGCGGCTGTGGTGGGAAATTTCGCATTGGCGTAAGCCCTGCCACCAGCCTTGGCTGCGCCAACGCCACCACCAAGCATGGCAGCGAGTGTGCGCGCATAGGGCTCAATGGCTGAGCCTTTGATGCCGGGAATGTTGCCAACAGTTTCGCTAGTGATGGCAGGCGACAGCACGCGCCCAATGGCACGTTCAGCCAGTGTTGCCTCACCACCAAAAGCGGCTGGCAAAAATTCAGAGGCAGTTTCAGTGTACCTGCCGAGGTCTGTTTTGGGCTCATAAAAGCCCCCGAATGGCGCAGCCACAGCATTGGCCAGATTGGTGCCAGAAAGCGGATTCCCACTTACGGAAATATCATGCCCGAAAAGTTTTGTGTGAACCTCTCTGGGGTGAATATCGGCACCAGTGACCTTGTTGGCCAGCCAATCCAAACCAGATGATGCAGCATCGGAAAGTGTGCCGGGCAAGCCAATGATGCCTGTCACGCCTTTGGCAATGCCACCGGGAATGGTGCGCGCTGCATCCTCCAATGCACCGGGCTTCTGTGTCTGAGCATAGAGCCGCGCAAGGTCTGCATCTGATAGCTTGGTAATATCAGACGCAGGCGCTGCTGGCTTGGTGGGCAGCGCATTCAGTTCAGCATCTGACAGTTTGGTGATATCAGGCTGTGCCGTGGCCATTATTTCTTACCCTGCGCAGCCAAATCTGCGCGCCGCTTTTTCTCTGCCGCGATCTGTTCAGGCGTGTACTGCACACCAGTTGATGGCGCTGGCTCTGGGGTCATGCCCGCTGCTGTGCCGGTGGCAGCTTCACCTCTGGCAGCAGCATTCAAATCAGGCAGGGTCCAGAACGCTTGCGGAATCTGCGCACCACGCAGCCTGCCTGTCGCCTCATCATAGAGTTTTTGATAGGACTTCTGATAATTGCCATAAACCTGTTTGGCCAAGTCATGAATCTCAGTGCGCTGCTGGTCAGACAGAACGCCACCGCCCTTTAGCTGATTTGTCCATTGATTCACTCTGTCAGCCAGTGAACTGCCGTGCAGCACGGTATTGATTTGCGCCTCAGTAATTGCCTGCCCACCTGTGTTGAGTTTGGTGAGGCCATCCAACAGGTCTGCATCAGTGATGGCTGTGTGTGGGCCACTATATGCAGCCTCGATGCGATCAATGACCGGCCTTGCATTCATGGCCATTTTATAAGTGGGATTGTCCACATAGTTCTGCATCAGATTTTTTGAACTACTTGTGAACGTCCTGATGGCATCGCTGGTGTAGGTTTGCTGTGGTGCCTTATCCAGATACACCATCACGGCACCGCGCAGGTTTTGAGGAATGCTGCGCGGGCTCATTCCCTGCTGCACTTGGTGCGCATAGGCGAGCACCATGGGATTCACTTCACCTGTGGCGGGATCAAGCCCCATGCCAGTGCTCAACCTGTGCCAGTCTCTTTGCTCTTGCAGCTTGGCCCATTCCAGTTTGTTGGTATTTTTCAGGGTATCCACCTACGCCTGCTGGAATGCCGAGAGGTGGTTAGGATCACTGATGACAGACACGCGCCCCATGCCATCCATCAGCGCAGGCACATCAGGACTGATGTGATACTGCTGCTTTTCTTCTGCCGTCATGGCGTGCATCTGGCCAACAGCAGCCTCATGTGCCCAGCCTGCCTTTTGCATTTCTTCCTGATGCGCCCATCCTTGCTGCTGGCCAAGCTGCGCAAGCATGAACTGCTTATATGCCTGCATCTGTGGCCCGGTGCCCGGTGCAGACAGGATTTCAGAAATCTGGGTTTTGAAATCAGGCGCAGGCGTTGTGTTTGTCGGGCCCTGCGCTGCTGGTCCAGCCGCACCGGGTGTGGCCATTGCCACATTCTGCTGCGCAGGCGCGGGCCCACCGGGCAACTGTGGCGTGGCAGCTTTCAGTGTTGTGTCAATTGATGACTGACTTGGTGTTGCAACCTGATAGTTGGGCGCAGGATTCAGTCTCTGCCCCAATGCCTGCACCTGCGCGGCATCCTGTGCCGTCAAGTCTTTCTGCTGCTTTGCCGCTGCCCAGTCTGCAACCCCACCCTCTGCACCTGCCAGCGCCTTGGCCAGCACGGCAGTCCACGGAATGGGGGCTTGCCCCATCGGGCCCTTTTGAATGGTGATAGGCGTGGTGGCCTGCTCGCGCAAGGCATCGGCCAATTGCTGCTGGCGCTTGATGTTTGCAAGCTGGGTCTGGTAATCGACTGGTGCAGCCAGACTTACATTTTGGTTTTGAGCACCACCGCCACCGCCAAACGTGTTGCCAAAGAAATCACCAATGCCACTCATTACAGAGCCCCATAATTCACAGCCTTAAAGCCATTGGGCATCACTCTCACTGCATCAGGCTTCACCCTCTCAACTTCATGCGCCATCACACCACGCATGCGCTTGCCCGCCATATCAAAGTCATAAATGCCGATGCCCAGCGGGTGTGTGCCGACACGCACAATGTTGGATTTCAGGCGCACATCAGAACCAATCCATGCAGCGCCCAACTTGCCACCAGCACCCATCAGGCCACCGACAGCCTCACCCAACGCGCCCATCTGCGCGTTATATCCAGCCATCTGCTGGCCATAAACGTCCTGCGCAAACTGACCAGCAGCCTGCGTGCCCTGAAAGATGGGCGCGGCAGCGACATTGGCCCCACTGTATTGCTGGAACTGCGGATTCTGGATTTGCGAACCTGACATGAGGGCTGTGATTTCATTCAGCGGCACATTGTAAAGGCCAAGCTGCTGTTGCAGAGCCTGCGCGGCTGCCGTGTTGCCAAATTGTGCGCCTTGCAGTGCCTGATTATAATTCTGGTTTTGCGCACCGAGGGCTTGCGAGTAGTTCTGTGCGGCAGCTTGGGACTGTTGGCCAAAGTTCTGCGCCAGCGCTTGATTATAGAGTCCGGCCTGTTGCGCAGCTTGACCAAAGCCCTGCTGATTAGCGGACATGTCAAGCCCGATGCCTTGCAGCGCAGCCTGTGACAGCAGGTCATTGTTCTGCTGACCCTGCACGCGCATGGCATTGTTATATGCCTCAGTTCCAGGTGCGATGCCTTGATTGGCAAGCTGCTGTTGCAGCGCTGCATTGCTCTGCTGAATCTGTGGCTGCAAGCGTGCCATAATGGCCTGCTGCCCAGTGGTGCCAGCATTCACCGGCATTGCAGCCACGCCTGACAAATCCAATTGACCCTGCGCCTGTGGGCCCGCACTGAGTGCTGGTCCAGCGCTTACAGGCTGACAGGCATTGAATGAAGTCTGGACACCGGGCCCGGTATATTGAAATGGCCTGCCGAGAATATCCTGCGCCTGCCCGATGCCCTGCTGCGCGAGCCCACCCAGTGCGGCCTGTGTGCGCTGCTGCGCGCTGACAGCAGCCTGCGCATCAGGTGTCAGCGTCTGGGTGACAGTTGCTTGCGGGTCACCATTGGGCCCGGTGGTGTCCCATGTGACAGTTTGATTGCCATACGGGCTTATGATGTTGGGATTGCTGAGCGAGGCAGTTTGGACACCAGATTGCAGATTAGCTTGGCCCTGCGCTTGGGCTGCGCCAGCATAGTCAGGTGCTGGCGGGGGCGCTGGTGCGGATTTTCCCATTGTATCGCTCTCTCAGAAAGCGACAGCGTGATTTCGCCATCGTGAAAAGCAGGATGTGGCCTTTGGGGTCTGCATCGCGGATTCTGGCTTCCTCACGGAATCCCAGATGACAAACAAATCTGATGCAGCGCAGATTTGTGGATGCGACAGGCAGGATGACTTTGTTGACGTTGCAGACGTTGAACGGATAATCAAAAATTGCGGCCAAGTAGGCTGGCGTCATGCGCTCAGCAATCGCCATATGCGCAACCAAGCTGCGCCCATTGAATTGCTCATACACAACACCGGCAGCAAAGTTGCTGTTGTGAACCAGCCCAATGCAGGTGGTGCCGGGTGTGTAAAAAAAGCCATCAATCTGCTTGGCAACCCAGACCCCCACACTGGGGCTGGTGCTTATATGCCAGCCCATCCAGCCTGAAACACAATGTCGGTGGATGCCCAGCTAATCTGAATGCCCATCGAGGCACTTTGAAACACAGTGCCCAAGCAATAACCGATGCCAGCGAGCCCCTGCCAGTTGTTGTAAATGGTCAGCGATTGGCCCCACAGCGCTTGATCCCAGCGCGACACATCCCAGACTCCATAAGGCGTGGGCGCGAATGTGATGGGCTCAGGCTGAACAGTCAGGTCAAAATCGAGAGCTCCACCCATCAGCACAGTTGGCTGGCCATTGCTGATTAGATTTGGTCTGGCGCGAGTAAAGTATTTTTCGACTCCGCGCATCTCGAAGAAATTGAAAGCCTGAATGGCAAAACTTTGGATGTTCTGGCCATTGTCGTTATAACCAGTGTCCCATGCTTTCCACACTTTGCCGCCACTGCTGCCAAAATAAGGCTCATCATTGAACAGAGCCCAACAGGTGGCAGGCCAGCCTGTGAAGTTGCACCAGTTATCTGTGATGGTGTTGATGACATATTGCTGCTGCTGGCCAGCACCGGCTGGCACATTGATCCATGCAGCATTCTGCTTGGGATAAATGAACACCTGCCAGCCAAAATTTCCGCCATAGGCAATGGTGGCTTTCTGGATGGCGTTTTTGATTTTGTCTGACAGCGCCACCTGCGGCTGGGTGCGTGAACTTTGCAGCGCGCCAGCCAATGGCCACAGACCATCAACACACAGCAGCAGACAATCGCCAGCATACTTTATAAGACTGCGCCGCCCCATCGGCGCGCCAAGCTGCCAGACACCAACCTCAGCCCATGTGCCCGCACTGGCGGGGTCTGTGCCGTGCCAGACAATTACCTCGCCTTTGTTGGTGATAAAACACAGTTGGTCATCAACACCAAAACCGGCATCAATGGTCCATGCGCACATGTCCACCAGATAACCGCCATTCGTGGCGATTGCGCCCATGTCCAGCATCTGGGCTGCGCCACCGATGGATTGCGTGGGCAGATACCATGCGCGCAGACTGTTTTTTTCGATAAACCACATGCGATTTTTAAACAGCAGGCAGTTTATGAAAAGCGATGGATTGACGCCTGTGATTGCTGGTGTGCTGACATTGGTGATGGCCGTCCAGGTGGTGCCGTCATAAAGCAGCGGCGCATCTGTGCCGTTGCAGGCATACATGAAATGGCCACCGGGTGTGGAAATGTTGGCGTGATCCCAGATGGCATTGGTGAGGCCACTGAACACAGATGCGCCAACGGCACCGGGGTTTGAGACGTTGTAAACCTTGAGCCCCACGCTATCGACTGCGAACATTTGATTGAGCGTTGGCGCTTGATACACCAGCAGTGACTGCACATCGCCATTCATGCCCGTGGCTTGCGAGAGATAACCACCGCGCAAGTCACAACTGGAAACACCGGGGTAAAGATTGGTCAGCGTGACGGCATCAGTTGGTGCCATATTGGCCAATGCATCACGCGCATTCCAGCCACCGACAGGCGCGGGCAGGGATTCGGCATGCGCGACTGTGCGGGCAATCTTTGCAGGATTAAGAGCCATAACCGGAATCTGGAATGTTATCGTAACCGATTAAGACGTTGCCCGGCTTTGGCGCGAATGAAAGGTTGGTAAAACTCATGTCCTGCGCAATGCAGGTTTCCAATTCCTCCTGCCAGTTGCGATACATTGCAACTGTGTCAAAACCTTTCGCCTCGAAGTATTTCAGCTTGGTCATCAGCACCATCAGCCTGTCTGAAAAAATGCTGGTGTCAGTGTCGGCAGTGAAATTGGCCTTGTTCGCACCAGTGCTGCCATCCAGTGCCCAGCCATTGCTGCGATACTCGAAACCCAATTGCTCAGCATTGGAAAAACCGGGCCAGATTTGGAAATAGGGCCCCAACAGACGCCAGCGCACACGCGGGCCGGTGGCAATGAATCCATTCATCAGCCATTCCCACTGCTGCGCACTTTCAGGCCCTAGCATCTCCCATCTTTTGCTGGCATCCCAATGTGTGCGCGGCTCTGTGGAGTCGTAATCCGCAGGCATGGTGTACTGCACTTTTTGAAAATAGACCGGGCCATTGGTGGCATTTTCATTGGGCGCACCTGTGACGGTCACCTGCGATGGGCTGTCAACACTCTGGATGAATGTGCCAGTGGGAAAGCCATTGCCCACCACCATATAAGTGGTATCGAGGCCAACCGTGCTGGGGATGCCGGTTATCACCTGACTGCCGCTGCTGTAAGTGCCAGTGGTGGTCATAAAGCCAGTGAAAAACAGATGACGCTTATTGAGTGCGCGCCAGTTATGGTCATGCGAAAGTTCTTCACCACTCGCATTCATCAGTGCGAAAATCTGGATAATGTCCTGAGCCGTATTGGTGGCAATCGCGGCGGGGGCAACTATCCCGATTTCGTTACAGACTTGCTGCGCCAGTTGCAGGACTGTTTTGGTCATCCGGCACCTCATTCAGTGCGCGCTGGTCTGGCGCAGACTTTTTGGCGAAAGGCTTGCCACGCGGCCTGCCTTTCTTTTTGGGCGCAACCTGGTTGGCAGTCAGTTGGCGCACCATTTCCTCAAGCGCAGCAATTTTGGCGTTCTGGTTTTCGACAATGGCGCTGCCTGCCTGCACATTCTTGCCAGCGAGATACAGGCGGGCCCGTTCACGCAGGCCAGCCGCGCCAAGCCCGATGCGCTGAATCTGCGCGTCTGAGGCTTGCGCCAGTTGTTCAACCGACTGGAATTTCAGAATGAGCAATTCTGAAAGCTGATTATCCGAGAGCTCATCAGGCCGCTCAAGTCGCCAGTGGTTGAGAGGCGTGCCAATAATCTGTTCACCAGACTGCGCCATCTGAAAGGCAAGCCACTCACGCGGAAATCTGCGCTTGTCAAAGTCAGTCACGGGCCGGTCAGGCACATTGCACTTGTCACCGGGTGTGAAGATGCGAATGTGCGGCACGCCTTTGAACTGACCCTCACCCTGAAAAATATAAAACTCAGGATGCAACTGAGTGTCAGCGTTTGGCGTGTCGCTTTCCAGCGTTGTCATGTGAACCTCTTACGCGCTCAGATTTGAAACCCAGAGTTGGCTGGAATAGGCGCGCAGCGAGATGGACTTGGCTGATGCGAGTGACAGAGTCGTCGCGCCATTGTTGAAAGTGACCCCGGAAGTCTCGAATGGATAAATGGTGATGGTCTGCCCGCTGTTGTTCCAGATTTCGACACTTGCGCCTTGCTCAATGGGTGGCAGCTTGACGCCAGTGGAAGCGGCAGAGGTGGTGATAGCGTTGTACGATGCAGGCAACTGCAAAGCAGTGGCCTGTGTGCTGCCCGTTGCCACCAAACCTGTTTGGCCAGCGCCAGCGATTGTCTGCGCCATCTGCGGCGAACTACCAGAGGCCAGAACGTGTGAGGGAATCGTCATATCGTTATCCTTTCCGTGTTCAGATTTTTTCGCTGGCTTGTGCGTTGGCTTGTGCGCTGGTTTGTGGTGCGTTGCCTTGGCCATGCGAGCCTCGATGCGCGCAGGAACGGTCACGCTGCCTTTCGACAGCGTGGCCATTCCTCACAAGCGTCTGTTGATTAGGTGATGCGGCCTTGCAGTTGTGGCCTGTCGCAGTAAATCGACAGCACAGCAGTACCGGCAGCAACTGTGCCGGTATTGGTGGACCTTGCGCCCTCAATTTCCAGCCCAGCAGCCGTGTTGCCAATCGCGCCAGTGGACACGATGCCCACTGCCACATTCGCATTCACCGCACCGCCAGTGTCTTTCAGTGCCTGCACTTGGCCACTGATCTGATACCAGCCAAAGGTGTTGGGTGAATTGTTTGCCGCCATCGCAAATGCCACCGGCCTTGCTTGATTGGCTGTGGCAGCACAAAGCGTGGTGGCAAAGTTGGCATCCCAGACAACGCAAGAGCCAACCACAGTGGATGCCACACCTTTCAGCAGGATAAATTCGCCATCGCCAAAGACAGGATCACAGGCGCGGACAATCATGCCAAGTTGTGCAGGTGTGGTGGGCAGCACTGCCGTACCATTCGCAGGCGTAAAACCACTATCGACATTCGCAATGGGGAAAAGTCCTGCGCGGGTTTCTTCGATCATAAACATTTTGCTTCTCCCTTATGGCGTCAACACGCCTTGGAATTGCGCGCCACAGCAAGTTAAGTTACCGGCGAATCCCAACAGCTTCACAATCGCGTCCTGATTCACGGCCTGCCTTTCGCCTCCGATTGGCACAAAATTTCTGTCTGCATGTGGGCGAAAACGCAGGTATTTGGTGTTCAGAAAATACATGGTAGATGCAGGCGCATAACCACCAACACCACCATCAAGCAGCACATCGCTGGCCATTCCAGCGCCAAAGAATTTCAATGCCGTGAAACCAGCGCCAGTGAGGTCATCACCGGACTGCGTAACACGCTGCACTGATTGCATGCTTTGGAGATAGAATTTGTAAGCGACTGAATCACCGATGATAAGGTCAGGTTTATCGACATTACGCACCAGAGAGACAGCAACCTGATCCATGTATTGCTGGATATTCGTGGCGGATAAAGCTGAGCCACCATTTGTCAATGCTGAGTAAGCGTAAGAACGCCAGAACGGCCAACTGCCACGGTCAATGCCACCATAGATGCCGGTGTTGGGATTGGTCGGAACAGCAGCAGCAAGCCCGGTGATGTTTTTGCCGGAATTGCCGGTGCCATCCAGATACAAGTCATTTGCGATGCGATTGTTTAGCTGACCCTCTGACACCTCCATGCGTCCATCAAGCAAGTCAATGATTTGCTCCTTGTTGGAGTTCTGGATCATTTCCAGACCACTGATGGTGATTGAGACAGCGTATTGCGTGATTCCGAACTGCGCCGCACTGATGGGCGAGTTCTGACTCACGTTCAGCACCTCGTACCCAGAATAACTTTGCGCCGTGACCGTGCTGTTATCCGTATAGGCCAGTTCCTCCATGATTAGATTCCCGCCAGAAAACGTCTTGACGTTTCCTCGCGTTTTCAGTCTGCGCAAAAGTCCATTGTTGTTCGTAAAGTTGTCAGCTAGCTCACCAGTGCGGCTTTGAATTGTGGTCGCAATGATATCGCTGACAGCAGCATTGGCCCATGCCATTTGCACACTCCATCAGTTGAATCAAAAGCGTTCACTCAAACTGTCGAATTGTTCGCGCAGTATGGAACGCCTGTCTTTTGCGTCGCTGGGCTTCTGCGCGCCGGGTGTAGCGCTCTTTGGGCTTACCGCCGCAGCCTTTGCCCGTTTTGCAGCAGCATCTGCTGCGGCACTTCTCTCAGCAGCAGCCGCAGCTTGTTGGGCTGCTTGTTGCTTCTGGAAAAGTTCAGGGGAAAGGCGCACTGCCTTGTCATAGGCATCGGCCAAACCATCAGCGAATCCACTGTTTAGCAGTTGGATCATTGCTGGCTTGGCTTCCTCAAAGAGTTCAGCCGTTGTGCTGAACTTTTGAATCTCATCTAAAGCCTCGCGCTGTGCGCTGGCTTCCTGCTGTTGCTGGAATGCATTCCATTGGCCCTGCATCTGGACCACTTGATTGGTCAGCATCTGTTCATGCGGGCTCATCACTGGCTGCTGAGCCATCGGTTGTGCGCTGCTGGCTTGGCCAGACAGGTCAATGCCGTAGGCACGCATGGCCTGAGTCAGCACCTGCATTTTCTGTTCATAGGGCAGGGTGCGCAGTTGGTGGTCAATCTGCATCAGCGCGCCAACCGCCTGCGGCAATTCAATGCCAAGCCCACGAATCGTGTCCATATAAGGCGCGGCGACTTGTGAGATTGCATCTGCCAGCGCTGCTTTTGGTAGCAGCGGGTCCACACCAGCCTGCATTTCCTGTTCACGCTGATAAGCATATTCACGCGCCTCAGGTGCCATCGCAGCCCACAGCGCATGCTTGTTCTGTTTCCAAGCCTGCGGGGCTTTATCCCAAGGCTTGGGCTCTGGCACTGCCGGTGCGGCTGGCTCTTTGGGCAGAAATTGGCCGTTGGCATCGCGGGCACGCTGTGCAGGCGCTGCACCTGGTTTGGGCTCAGCAGGCGCAGATTCCTCTGCTTTGTCGAAAGCGGCGCGCAATGCCTCCCGGCGATCAACCGGCTGTGATGGCTGTGATGGCTGTGATGGTGTTTGCTGTTGTTCAACAGGCTCAGGCGCAACAGGTGCGCTGCCGTCATGGCTCATCTTTTGTGCTTCTCTATTTCACGGTGAACAAGGCGCTGCATGTCTCTGTCACTCAGGTCAGCACACAAGCGATGCAGCAATTCCTTGCGATTGGGCAGCGGAACCGGCTTGCGTGGTTTCATGTGTGAGGTGTCATTGCCCACCTCGATGCAGTTATGAGCTCTAAGATGGTCCCGGTGCTGCTTGCGGCCCGTGATGATTGAGCCATCAATCATGCTGCGGTATGGCTCTAAGTCTCGAATGACTTGAGGGCCCGCAACAGTTTCTGCACCGGCTGCATCTGGACGCATCCAGACACACACATCATTTTCAAATTCTGCCAGCAGCCCATTGCGGTCATACAGTGCGCGATATCGGCTCATAGCAGCATCAACACTTCCTCATCATCGCGGGCCAAGTAATCAGCCCATAGCGCTTGCAGGCGTTCCACGTTGTGCAACATGGCGTTGAAATCAGGTGGCTGCGGCTCTATGCGCTGCGCCTCTCTGACTTCTGTCTCTATTTTTTCAACAAAGGCATCAGCCACCGGCTCTGTGATTTCCGGTGCGCCCTCAATCTCGCGTTCAAAGGCAGCGATGACTTGCCGCCTGCGTTTCTCACGCTTGTCCTGTTCCTGTTTGAAAAGGCGCTGCCGTTCACGCTCAGCTTTTTTGAGGCGCTTGCGCAGACCGGGGTCATGCGTGTCAAGGAATTGGGCATCTGCACCCTGAACACCAAGCGTGCCCACCTGCCCAGTGGCCTGCACGCCAGCGAGTGCAATGGTGACCCCGCCAGTGGCCTGCGCCGCGACAGTGCCAACCTGCCCAACGCCTTGAACACCA
>Ga0126379_10002740_pt1 | contig 11273 bp, 4 predicted proteins | sample PanSoiMetPlot_24_FD_92640 | JGI IMG/M metagenome (GOLD analysis project Ga0126379, IMG submission 92640) | Tropical forest soil microbial communities from Panama - MetaG Plot_24 | ecosystem: Environmental > Terrestrial > Soil > Tropical forest > Bulk soil | place: Panama | collected 2016-02-17
CCACGCCATTTCCTCTGTTCACCGTACTAAGCAAGAGCTTGACGTTGAAGGGTTATCTGAGTGGAGAGATCACGACTAACGAAGCTGCTCTCGAGCGTGCAAAAGCGTTCATCACCAAGGGGCTCTCTTCGGGGCAGCTGAAGCCAGTCATTGCGCGCACGTTCCCTCTTGACCAGATCCAAGAAGCGACGCGCTTCCTCGAATCCAACGCTCAGATTGGCAAGGTAGTCGTCAATGTCTGATCAAGCGCTTCCGCGCTCCTTAATTTTGTTCCAGATCCGGAATGATCGGATTTGCTGGAGCTAGTCGGGATCGATGTAGATCAGCACCATCGCCGGGTCCTTGGAAGGCTCATCTGCAATTCGCTTTTATCCGGTTTCACTGCACGACCCCACCCATTTTTCCTCGCACCCCGCCGGGCTGCGCGACCATGGTTGTCCTAGAAGGAATATTTCAAAGCGAGTTCAACGATGCGCTGTCCGTATTTGATATCGGCAAAGCCGAACTGCTTGTTGTCGTTGACAAACTGCCCAGACGCGTTCTGCGACATGTGGAGACTAATCGCGTTTCCGTTGGGATTGAAGGACCATAGAGGGTGATTCAGGAAATTAAATGCTGAAGCTCTGAGCTGAAGATTCTGGTGTTCGCTGATCTTGAAGCTCTTGTACAGAGAAAGATCGCTGTTAATGAACGCGGGCCCTTTTATGTACGGCAACTGATAAGCCCCATTCACTCCGCTGCCAACCGTCCCGTTGCCGGGCAGGCCGAAACAGGCTCCGTTGATGTATTGGTGGGGCGTAAGGCCCTTGGTTGGATCGCACAGAAGTACCGGCTGAATGCTGATATCGGGGGTTCCTAGGAGACTCTTGCTGTTCAGGTTGTTGGGCAGGCCGTTTTGTAAGCTGAAGTTGGTTCTGATCGAGGCCAGGTCAGGACCGCTCTGCAGCGTGGTGATGCCCGCAATCGTCCAGCCGTCAACGAGCGGCTTGAAGACGCTCCTGACGTTGTCGCCGACCTTCAGAAAACGGCTGATGGTCCCCAAATCAATCTGGTAGGAAGAGGTGAAAACATGACTGCGGTCGAGGCTGAGAACGCCATAGTCATGCGCCAAATTCGTGGGATCGGGAACGGCGCAACTGAACTGCGACGTTCCGCACAGGCCGAGCGCTTTGGAGAAGGTGTAGTTGAAACCGAAGGTTACCTGCCCCGATTGCTTGTTCCAGCTGACTTGCAGAGCGTTGTAGTTTGCCCAACCCCCGTGCCGGGTCAACAGCATACCGTTGTCGCCAAAGCCGGCGAGTCTGGGGTCGGAACCATTCGGACATAGGCCGGCGCCTGCAGCGCAAAAAGTACCAAATGGCCGGTAATCCGCGGTGTTCAGATTCTGAATGTTCTGGGCAGTGGCTGCGGGGTTGCCGGGAACGATCGGATTGAAGCCTGTGACGCGGTCGCGCTGGAACATAGCGCCCAAGGGAATCAGGTTCAAGTTCTGAAAATTGCTGCTGCCGCTGCCTTCGATCATCAACTGATTGGAGTGGTTGCCGACATAAGCAATCTCGAAAAGCGATTTCCAGGGCAATTGCTGGGCGATGGTGAAGTTGTAGGTGTAGGTCACGGGCTGGTTGTCGTCGGTCGGGCTGACAGCGAACGCGCCGGCCACTTGCTTGGCGGGCGGCAGCGATTGCAAAGCGGCTAACGTGCTAGGAACGCCGGTGTGGAACCCGCGGGAGCCGCTGGCGGTGCTCAGCGCGCCGGCAAAGTCATTAAAGGAATCGTGGAAATGGTAGGCGCCGAATCCACCGCGAAAGATGGTTTTGCCTGTTCCAAAGGCGTCCCAGTTCACGCCAAACCTGGGGTCGATCAGAGCGAATTTTGTCGGCGCTCCCGCACTGGACACAGTGGGATCAATGGCGTGCCACCGCAGACCAGGCGTAATGGAGCCTGCGGCGTTGTCGGCTTGAAATAGAGAGGGTTCGAAAACCGCGACGCCAGTCTTCCCGTTGTCGTCACGCCAGGGGGTGTAATTGGTGAAACGGATGCCAAGATCTAACGTTACCCTCTTCAGCACCTTCCAGCTATCGGCAGCGTAGAAAGCCAGGCTGCGATAGCTCATGTTGTTCACGGACTGGAAATTCTGCTCGTTGTAGCCAATGAAACCGACCACGCCCAAGAGCTGATTGGCCCAGGCATTGTTGGAACCCATCTGACCGCTCGAACCAGAATAGGGCCCGAATGGGTCAAATGCGATTTCGCCGTTCGGCTGCACGAAGTCCGATTGATCGTTGATCGTCCGTTCCCAGTAAAAACCGAACTTAAACATGTGCTTACCGTAGCTCCAGGTAACATCGTCCTGAAAATTGGGAGCCAATTTCCGCAGCAGGAAGGCGCCGTTATTTCCCTGTCCGCCAAAGAGGTCAAAGTTATCAAGAGCCCCCTGCGTCATGAAGAAGCTGTTGCTGAGCGCAGGAACGTAGGGATCGCCGTTGTTGAAAACGCCATGGTAGGGGTAGCCAGCGGTCGCCTTACTCACCAACGCCGGGTTATTCGGTTTAATCGGAAGAGTGAGATAGGCAAGTGCCATGCTTGCGTCGTTGGTCAACGAGGGGGTGAATATGTGCAGGAAATGACCGGAAAGGCTATGGGACACGTCGGCTGAAGCGATGCCTCCCGGGAACGGGAGCGAACGCGGTTGTGAGAAAAACGGCCGGATTGGGATCGTGTCGGCTTGTCTTTGCTGGTTGTACGTACCGTACACTTTCGTGTTTTCGCTGTAGTTGTAATCCACTCGCGTGTGGAACATCCAGCCGTTCTGCTGCGTCACCACGGGCAAGATGAAGTTGAATCCCCCGGGATTTGCCGTGGGATCCGTGTTTGCGTGCGGGTACAAGTTCATCAGCGCCAGGCCGCCAGGATCCATAGCGTTGCTGGGGATGATCCCAGTCGCGGGAATCGGGGTTCCATTCACGAAGAAACCATTGAAGTTGCCGTGACCGCCGACGCCGGGCGCCAGCGAACATGTCGAGAAAAGTACGCCCGCTGGGTTCGAGCAGAGAGCAGCGTTGTCTGGCGCCGTGGAGCTGAAGTTTCCATTGCGCATCGACTCGGTGGGAACGAAGGATTGAATGGTCGAGGCGGGCACCTGCTGGTAGTAGTACTCGTAGCCGGTGAAGAAAACGACTTTCTTGTGGGTGAACGGGACCGGTCCGCCGATATTTCCGCCAGGGTAGAACTTCTTGTCGTTCTGACGCCCGATCTTGCTGTTGTTGTCCTCCCACCGGTTGGCATTCCAACCCGTGTGCCTCACATAGAGGTACCCCTGGCCGTGATACTCGGTGCTGCCCGACTTGCCGATGGCATTCACGACGACCGGTCCCTTCGCGCTATCGGCGCCGAAGTTTGAGGTTTGTACCTTCACTTCCTCGACCATGTCGGCATTCACAGTCTGCGTCGCTACGCAGTTGCAGCCTGGGTCGATGATGTGGGCCCCGTCGGAAATCAGATCCATGCCTCCGCGATTCACGTTGCCGTTGCCGACATATCCGGTTCCCACCGCGCTGCTGTTGATCCCGACCAGCGAGGGATCGTAGCCGGGCTGATTGTTCACGTCGCCGCCGGAGAACACGGCCATTCCTGGGATGATCTTGATAAGCTCGGTTACATCTCGACCTTCCAGAGACAGGTTTTGGATCTGCTTCGAGTTGAGCAGAGCGCTGCGCTCAGCAGAGCCCACCGGCGCCGCCGTGTTGGCCTCGACAGTGATTGTCTCGGATGCGGCGCCAACAGCCAGCGCGATATGGCTGACTTCTCGCTGGTCCCCGGGATGGACTTGAAGACCCTTGGTTTCCCAAACCTTGAAGCTGGAAGCGCTCACCGTCAAGTCGTAAGAGCCGGGCACGACGCTGGCAAAAGAGAAGCGTCCGACGTCGTTGCTGACCGACTCGCGCACGTCTCCGGAGGCAGCATTCTTGAGAGTGATCTTAGCTTTGGGAACCACTGCGCCCGTGGAATCAGCGACAGTGCCGGCAATGCTGGCGGTGGTTTGACTTTGGGCTGTCCCCACTAAAAGGACGACCGCCAACAACGTGCTGGCTGCGATTCCAATTCGCGCTCGAAGATTGCGAAGATGTGATCCGGGGTTCCCAGCGCGCTCGGTTTTGGCGCAATAGCCGGGTAACCCATTTCTTTCGGTCATACGACTCCTCCGCAGCAGGCTTGCCACAAACGAACCAGTGCTCTGCACCACCGAGTGTTTCTCTCGGTAGTGCTTCCTCTGCATGTGGAGTCAGGGTCAGTTCCTTCGTTGACCGAAGGGAACCCAGATCAAACACATCAAAAAGCCGTAACGTTAACGTTACCAAAACGTTTTGGCCGGACTGCTTTTATATCAGTGCTCTTTCAGTGTCAAGGCGATTTTTCATGTAACTTGAATGACGTTGGCCCAGCTTATACTGACCGAGCTTTTTGTGCGTGCCCTGCTGCCAGGCTTCGCCCCTGGCGGCGGCTTTTGAAAGGCGGGCGGTCCTCTACGGCTAAAGGAAAGAAAATGTTGACGCGAAGAGCCTTGTTAAAGCTTCTGGCGATGGCGGCTCCGGCTATGAAAACACCGGGGACGCTGAAGGAAGCACGCTCAGTGGAACAGGTTCATTCCGGAACCTTCGCGGCCACGCGCGAGTCGCTCGCAGCGTACCAGATTCCCGCGTGGTTTCGTGATGCGAAATTTGGCATCTGGGCGCACTGGGGACCGCAGTCAGCCCCTGAGGCGGGAGATTGGTACGCCCGCAACATGTACATCCCTGGGGAACGGCAATACAAACACCACCTTGAAAATTACGGTCATCCGTCAAAATTCGGGTTCAAAGACATCATCCCAACTTGGAAAGGAGACCGGTTTGATCCCGACTACCTGGTAGGCCTGTACAGGCAGGCCGGCGCCCGGTACTTCGTGAGCATGGGAGTGCATCACGATAATTTTGATCTTTGGCATTCCACGCATACCCGATGGAACTCCGTGGGAATGGGTCCGAAGCGGGACATCGTCGGTGACTTCCGACGCGCTGCGCGTAAGCACGGCTTGCATTTCGGCGTGAGCGATCATTTGTGGATCAGTTACAAGTGGTTCGCGGTCAGCCACCTCAGCGATCCAGAGGGGCCCTTGGCAGGTGTTCCTTACGATGGCGTTTCTCCGCAAACTTTTGACCTCTATCACTCCTTCAACGACCCGAAGCTGTTGACCAAAAAGCTCGATTGGAACGAAGAAGGCATCCCCGAGGCTTGGCAACGGCACTGGTATTTGAGGATCAAAGATCTTGTTGATCAGCACCAGCCGGACTTGCTCTATTCTGATGGCCCGATCCCCTTCGGCGAACACGGGCTTCGGCTTCTGGCTCATCTTTACAATCTGAGCGCCGAGCGGCACGGCGGACATGCCGCCGCCGTCTACACCAGCAAGCGGCCGGAAGACTGCGCCACCGGTACATGTGTCCTGGACCACGAGCGAGGCGTTGTCGATCGAATCTGGCCGAATCCCTGGCAAACCGACAGCTGCATTGGCAACTGGCACTACCAGCGTGGAATCAGTTACAAGACGCCGAAGAGGATCATCGATCTATTGGTCGACATCGTCAGCCGAAATGGGAATTTACTCCTAAACTTCCCCCTGCCCAACAGCGGCATGCTGGATCAGGAAGAGTTGAAAATTCTGGAAGAGATCACAAAATGGATGAGCGTGAACGGTGACGCGATTTACGCAACACGTCCCTGGAAGATCTTTGGTGACGGTCCTGCTCAGCCGGCAACTTCGCAAGATTCGAGCTTCAACGAGAACAAACGTATCGACCTCACCGCTGATCATGTGCGGTTCACGATGAAAGGCAAGACGCTGTACGCTTTCGTGATGGGTTGGCCGGCGAGACCAAGCCAAGCGGTGATTGGCCCGCTGCGCCTTGGCGGAGAACTCGGCGTGGGGAAAATCGGGACGGTCGAGCTTCTAGGCTACAGAGGCTCGCTGGAATGGATACAAGATGCGGCCGCTCTGCGGATCTCACTGCCTGACCAACCCCCTTGCAACCATGCGGTGGTCTTCAAGATTCAAGGATTGGCTTGATTGCGTGGCAACTCTCGTACTGATTTCCTGTTGACAAAACGATTACCCAGGTGCCACAGTTCCGCTCGCTGCATCGTTAACGTTTACGATAAGAGGTTCGCGTACGCATCATGCCTCGACCGATCTGCCTGGCTGCCTTCCTGTTTTTCCTCTCCCTCTCGCTCGGCCGTTCGTATGGCCAGTGGCTTCCGGTGAATCCAGTCAAGAGCGTCGAGCCATTGCCCAACGGCGCGGAGATCACTCTGGCCACAGGGTATTTGCGCCTGCAGGTGTGCAATGACAGCATCGTTCATGTCGTCTATTCCTTGGAGCGCACTCTGCCGCGACGCCCCGATTTCCTGATCGTCAAGCAAGACTGGCCTGGCGCAAAGTTCACGCTTGAGACCTCTGATCCCAAGGCCATCACGCTGGTTACCAGCCGGCTCAGAATTGTCATCAACCGGGAAAACAGCGCTCTGGTCTTTCAGGACTCGACAGGACACAAACTGGCTCAGGAGGACACACGCTCACTCACCGCCGTGGAGGTAAACGGCGAAAAGACCTTTCATGCGGAGCGGTTCGTCAACATGTGGGACACGCAGGAGGCGTTTTACGGCCTGGGACAACATCAGGCTGGAGTGTGGAACTATCGCGGGGAAGCGGTTGATCTGTCCCAGGACAACACCAACATCTCCGTCCCGCTTTTGCTTTCGAGCAATGGCTACGGCATTTTTTGGAACAACGGATCACGGAGCCGCTTCAACAATCGATTTGTCCATGCATTTTATTTGAGCTCGGAAGTCGCCGACGCCGTGGACTACTACTTTCTGTACGGACCTGAATTTGATCAGATCATTGCCGCCTACCGGTCGTTGACGGGAGCCGCGCCGCTCTTGGGAAAGTGGGCCTATGGCTACTGGCAGTGCAAGAACCGCTACGGCTCGCAGGAAGAGCTTCTGGCGATCGCCCGCAAGTACCGCGAGATGCACATACCGCTCGACAACATCGTGCAGGACTGGTTTTGGTGGAACATCATGGGTGAACCGGTGTTCAACAAGAACTATCCTGAACCGAAAAGGATGGTCGACGAGCTGCACAAAGATGACGTCCACCTCATGATCTCAGTCTGGCCGTTCTTTCGCCCTGGCTCGCCCGTCTATGACGAAGCGGACCACCGCGGCTTCTTCATCGACAAGACTAAGTCGCCGAGTTTTCATCCGGTGGGCCAGGCACTCTATGACGCCTTCAATCCTGAGGCACGAAACTACTATTGGAAATTGATGGACGACGCGCTGTTCAAGATCGGCGTGGATGCGTGGTGGATGGACACGACCGAGCCGGAAACCGAAGGACGAGAGACGAGCATCCTGGTGACCAACAAAGTAGCGCTTGGTAACGGCGCCCGGTACGCAAACGAATTTCCCTTGGCCACGACTGCCGCGGTCTTCGACGGCCAGCGCGCCGCCTCCGACCGGAAGCGAGTGTTCATTCTGTCCCGCTCCGGCTATGCCGGCATTCAGCGCAATGCTGCGGCTCTCTGGTCCGGAGACGTTAATCCAAACTGGGAATCCTTTCGCCGGCAGATCCCTGCCGGATTAAACCTGTCGGTTTCGGGTATTCCCTACTGGACAACCGATATCGGCGGATTTGTCTCAGCCAACCCGGATGATCCCGCCTACCGCGAGTTGTACGTGCGCTGGTTCGAGTTCGGGACATTCTGCCCGATTTTCAGAGCGCATGGAACCAGAACGACAAACCAGAACGAGATTTGGTCTTACGGCCCCGAGGCGCAGAAGGTTCTCGTTGCTTATGACAAACTGCGCTACCGCTTGATGCCGTACATCTATTCTGTAGCCTGGAAGGTCACAAACGAAGGCTACACAATGATGCGGCCGTTAGTTATGGACTTCAGGACCGATGTTCGCGCGCAAAACATCGGGGACGAATACTTTTTTGGCCCGGCAGTTCTAGTTGCCCCTGTTACCGAGCCGGCCGCAGTGACCAAGCACCTCTACCTCCCCAAGGCAAAGTGGTACGACTTCTGGACAGGCGAGGTGCAGGACGGAGGCCGCAGCATTGATGTGCCCGCGCCTCTTGGCGTGATGCCGCTGTTCGTAAAGGGCGGCTCGATCCTACCGCTGGGGCCCGACACAGAATTTGCTTCGCAAAAACCGGCTGACCCAATCGAGCTACGTGTCTATCGCGGCGCGGATGGCGATTTTACGCTTTATGAGGATCAGGGCGACACGTATGACTATGAGCACGGGGCCTATTCCACCATCCCTTTCCATTGGGATGAGACGAAACAGGCGCTAACGATTGGTGATCGTCATGGCAGGTTTCCGGGGATGTTGGAATCTCGAACCTTTCGCGTGGTCTTTGTCGGAAACAACCACGGCGGGGGCGGCTTACCGACGGAGACGGCGGACAAGACCGTGCGATTCACCGGACAGAAGCTGAGCGTTACCCCAAACTAAGCAAGTGGATAGGAAGATCGTTTACGCCTGGAATTTGGCGTAGCCACCTGGCACAACTTTGACTCTTCGCGCCTTCCGTGCTTTTGTTGCGCCGTCCGGCGATGTACATCGTGAGCAATCACTTTCCGATTCGGAAGAATAAGTACTAATAACTACAAGTTAGTACTAAGGATATGTACGGGAAACTATGTACTGAGAATCTCAATGAAAGTTTGTATTCCCACCGGCGAATAGCCTCGTTATCGTAAACCCATTTTCCCAAATCTCAGGAAAGGAGGCCGAACATGCGCGTTAAGACTAACGTAAAAGCGGGTCAGTCCTCAATGGCCGTTGTCAACTAACAGTATGCCCATTTTCAAGATCTAGAGAAAGGGAGGCCGAACATGCGCGTTAAGACCAATGTAAAAGCGGGTCAGTACTCAATGGCTGTTGTCAACTAACAGGATGTCCATTTTCAAGATCTTAAGGAAAGGAGGCCGAATATGCGTGTTAGGACCAATGTAAAAGCGGGTCACTCCTCAATGGCTGTTGTCAACTAACAGTATGCCCATTTTCAAGATCTAGAGGAAAGGAGGTCGAACATGCGCGTTAAGACCAACCTAAAAGCGGGTCAGGAATCAATGGCTGTTGTCGACTAACAGTATGTCCATTTTCAAGATCTTGAGGAAAGGAAGCCGAACATGCGCGTTAAGACCAATGTAAAAGCAGGTCAGTCCTCAGCGGCTGTTCTCGACTAATCATGGATCAATTCAACTTGCTGGCCGGATGGACCGGCCAGCACTTGGAGCAGCATGGCAGACTTTGTTCGAAGCAACGATTTCTTACGGCGTGACGGCCTGTGCTGGCCGGCACTGAAGCTTGTTGTGTGTTTTTGTCTGTTCTTGCTGTGGGGCTATTGGTTCTGTTTTGCTACCGTCGGCGTGTATGAAATCAGCGACAGCTCCGAGATTCAAGTCAGCCAGGAGATTCACCCAGTTGAGGTTGAGGTAGGTGGCCGCATCTTGAACAGTTCCCTAGCTCTAGGAAAGAGAGTCCAGGCTGGCGATCTACTGCTGGAGGTGGATGATTCAGAACCACGACTAGAACTGAATGAAATCCAGGCTAGACTGAGCGGCGTGGGCCCACAACTCAGCCATTTATATCAGGAAATCGGCAATCAGCAGGCCGCATTGCAACACGAAACAGACGAACTTATCCAAGCCCGGCATGAAGCCGAAGCCCTTTCCCGGCAGGCTGAATCACGCGCTGGCTTTGCCCATCATCAGGCAGAGAAGGACAGTGAGCTTTACTCCATTGGGACTCTATCTCGCATTGAGATGGACCGTGCTGCCGCCAACGCACGTGAGCAGGCCGCGGTTGCGGAAAGCACGCGTGCGTCGGTGGTTAAAGCGGGGGCCCAGCAGAACAGGAGCCGCGAAGAGCGGCTGGCAAATATTCAGAGACTGGCGACACAGGCATCCGCCTTGGAAGCGGACCGGCTGACTATGGCTGCCGAAATCAAACGGATGCAGCACGAACTTGAGCGACGGCATGTGCACGCGCCAGTAAGCGGAATCTTGGCGGAGGTGGAACCGGTCAAGACAGGTTCAGTGTTGCAGGCGGGACAAAAGGTTGCAACCATCCTTCCCTCAGGCGACCTTAAGGTGGTAGCTCAATTCGCGCCTGTAGCCGTGGCTGGCAGGGTCAAACCGGGTCAGACCGCGCGCTTGCTGTTGGATCGTTTTACTTGGTCGCAATACGGTGTGGTACCGCTGACGGTACAGACCGTCGGCACAGATGTTCAAGACTCGCACATCAAAGTCGAACTGGTGGTCGGCCCGTCCTTTCAGTTCCCGGTTCCCCTGCAACACGGACTGCGCGGCACAACTGAAGTGTTGGTAGAGCGCGCTACGCCACTCGCAGTCGCGCTGCGTGTGGCGGGTCGCTATCTGGGGGGTCAGCCCAGGTCTTCCGTGACAAATTCGGGTATAACTCAATAGTTGCGAACGCGGATATGCTTCGTCGACGCTTCATCGTTCCGGAAGTTATCCAAACCTCCGCGATGGACTGCGGCCCCGCCTGCCTCAGCAGCCTGCTGTCAGGGTTCGGAATACAGGCGAGTTATGAGCGCCTGCGCGAAGCCTGCCAGACCGACGTGGATGGCACCTCCATCAACACACTTGAAGAAATTGCCGGCCAGCTGGGCTTGCAATCCGAGCAAATCATGGTGCCGGCCGACTATCTCACAGCTCTCGATCCGGGACCCCTTCCTGCGATTACAGTCATAACCCTCCCCTCTGGCGTTACACATTTTGTGGTCGTATGGCGCCGTGCCAACGGCTTTGTACAGATCATGGACCCCGCCGTCGGCCGGATCTGGCGTAGGGAGCAGGACTTCCTGCGGTCTCTATACGTGCACCGGATGACCGTGCCCATAGCGACCTGGCGTGAGTGGGCCGGGTCAGAGCAATTCCTGGCCCCGCTGCGGCGCAAGATGTCCCAACTTGGCTGCCGCTCAAAACAAATCAGGCAACTCCTCAGTTGTGCGCTGATGGACCCCGGATGGCAGTCGCTGGCCACCCTGGAAGCGGCAGTCCGCGCATTGGAGCACATGGTGCGCGCGGGAGCCTTTCGTCGTGGCCGCGAGGCAAGCCGGTCTCTCCAGCATTTGGTTACGAATTCCCAAGATGGTGAATCGCGGTCTATCCCCGCTGAGTTCTGGTCAGTGCAGTCGA
>Ga0126379_10002741_pt1 | contig 11273 bp, 8 predicted proteins | sample PanSoiMetPlot_24_FD_92640 | JGI IMG/M metagenome (GOLD analysis project Ga0126379, IMG submission 92640) | Tropical forest soil microbial communities from Panama - MetaG Plot_24 | ecosystem: Environmental > Terrestrial > Soil > Tropical forest > Bulk soil | place: Panama | collected 2016-02-17
GCTGGGGCGGGAGGATTCGAACCTCCGCATGGCGGAATCAAAATCCGCTGCCTTACCACTTGGCTACGCCCCACCACAGGCGGGCAAAAGCGGCCGACGGAACGGCCGGTCGGGTCGGCGGAACATAATCGCCGACTCGCCTGCGATCAATGATGACGCACACTGGGCTCGGTCGCGCCCCACCCATCCGTTGACTGCCGTAGCCGCGCGCGGCCAACTATAATCGATCTTGTATAATCAACCCTGCGCCGCGAGCCCGACTTCGCGGCCCGCCGTCGAAGCTTCGCCCTTTGAGGAAGACATGACCGCCGAGATCGTGGTGACGGAGGGGGACGGCGTCCGCATGGTCCGGATGAACCGCCCCGACAAGAAGAATGCCCTGACCCAGACGATGTATGCGGAGATGACGCGCGCGCTGCGCGAAGCCGAGGCAAACGACGCGATCCGCTGCGTCGTCCTTGCCGGCGGCCCGGGCGCCTTCTGCGCCGGCAGCGACATTGCCGACTTTCAAAAGCGCGCCGAAGGCGGGCTCAAGCCGATCACCGTCGATTTTCTCCACGCGCTGGCGCGCAACGCGAAACCGCTGCTGGCGGCCGTCGACGGGCTCGCCATCGGTATCGGCACGACCATGCTGTTGCACTGCGACTATGTCGTCGCGGCGAGCGGTGCGACGTTTGCGACACCCTTCACCAAGCTCGGGCTTATTCCGGAAGCGGCTTCGAGCCTCTTAGGGCCGATGCGCATGGGGCACGCGCGCGCTTTCGCGCTTTTGGTGATGGGCCGCGCGATGTCCGCGGAGGAAGCCAAAGCCGCCGGCCTGATTAATGCAGTGGTCGATTCGGCGGTTTTGGAGGAGACTGTCTTGCAGGCAGCGCGCGAAATCGCGGCGCTGCCGGCGGGCGCGGTGGCGCTGGCCCGCAAACTCATCCGCGGCAACCTTGACGACATCCTGCGGCGAGTCGATACCGAGGCCATGCACTTTAAGGAACGTCTCCAGTCCGACGAGGCGCGCGCCGCGTTCGCCGCCTTTCTTACGCGCAAGAAGTGAATCAGAGCCAAACGAGATCCGATGTGTCGCTAGCGGGAAAAACCTTGTTCATCACCGGCGCATCGCGCGGCATCGGGCTTGCGATCGCGCTCCGCGCCGCTCGTGACGGCGCCAATATTGCGATCGCCGCGAAAACCGAAACGCCGCATCCAAAGCTCGCCGGCACGATCTATACCGCGGCCGAGGAGATCGAACGCGCCGGCGGCAAGGCTTTACCGCTTGTCGTCGACGTGCGCGACGAAGCGATGGTCGCCGACGCGCTCGCTCGAACCGCAGCGCGGTTCGGCGGCATCGATATCGTCGTCAACAATGCTAGCGCCATTGCGCTGACACCGGTCGTCGACACCGAAATGAAGCGTTTCGACCTGATGCATCAGATCAATGCGCGGGGCACCTTCCTGGTCTCAAAATGCTCGATCGCTTACTTGGAGAAGGCGGCCAATCCCCATATCCTCATGCTCTCGCCGCCGCTCGACATGAAGGAAAAATGGTTTGCGCCGCACACCGCTTATTCAATGGCCAAATTCGGCATGAGTCTGGTCGTGCTCGGACTGGCCGGTGAGCTTCGGCCGAAGGGCATCGCGGTCAATGCGCTGTGGCCGCGCACCGTCATTGCCACGGCGGCGGTGCAGAACCTGCTCGGCGGCAACGCCGTGATGCAGCGCGCTCGCAAGCCCGAAATCGTGGCCGACGCGGCTTATCTCATTTTTTCAAAACCGGCTCGTGAATTCACCGGCCGCTTTTTCATTGACGATAATTTTCTAGCGGAGAACGGCATCCGGGATTTCGATCACTATCGGGTCGATCCGGCGCGTCAATTGGCGTCGGACTTCTTCGTTCCGGCCGAGATCGCGCCACCGCCCGGCGTATCTGTTGGAGACCGAAGGTGAGCTATCGCGCTCCGCTTGCCGACATCGGCTCGGCGCTCAAACACGCCGCCACACTCGCGCCCGCGATAGAGCAAGGCCTGCTCGGCGAGCTCGGCATCGACGACATCGATGCGATCGTCGCGGAAGCCGGCCGCTTTGCCGGCGAAGTCATCGCCCCGCTCAATCGGATCGGCGACACTTACGGTACGCGCTTTGCCGATGGCAACGTGACCACGGCGCCCGGCTGGAAAGAAGCTTACCGCGCTTGGCGTCTGGCCGGCTGGAATGCAGTGACGGCGCCACCCGAATGGGGCGGCCAGGGCTTGCCGCAAATCCTCAATGCCGCCTGCACTGAAATGTGGCACGCGGCTTCGGTGGCTTTTGCCAATGGTCCCATGCTCACGATGGCGGCAATCGATGCGCTCAACGCCCACGGCAGCGACGCGCTCAAGCGCGCCTATCTGAACAAGCTCGTCAGCGGCGAATGGATGGGCACTATGCAGCTCACCGAGCCGCAAGCCGGCTCCGACGTCGGGGCGCTGCGCACCCGCGCCGAACGTGCTGGAGATGGGACCTATCGCATCAAGGGCCAAAAGATCTTCATAACGTTCGGCGAGCATGACTTCACCGAAAACATCATCCATTTCGTGCTGGCGCGGCTGCCCGATGCCCCGCCGGGTACGCGCGGGATTTCCCTGTTTCTCGTTCCCAAATTCCTGCTGCGGCCCGACGGTTCGCTCGGCGCACGCAACGACGTGCGCGCACACTCGGTCGAACACAAGCTTGGAATTCACGGCTCGCCGACCTGTACGATGATATTCGGTGACGCCGGCGGCGCCACCGGCTTTCTCATCGGTGAAGAGAATGCCGGGATGAACTGCATGTTCACGATGATGAATCGCGCGCGGCTCGCCGTTGGCTTGCAAGGCGTCGGTATTGCCGAATGCGCGACCCAAAAGGCGCTTTCCTATGCGCGCGAGCGCCGCCAGGGCCGCGCGGCGGCAATGGACGCCTCGCAATCGGCTCCCATCATTGTGCATCCCGACGTGAGGCGCATGCTGCTCACCATGCGCGCGCTGACCCAAGCGGCCCGCACGGTCTGCTACGCCACCGCGCTCGCTATCGATCGCAGCGAACGCGAAAGCGACGAGGCAAAGCGCAGAGCGGCGGACGCGAAAGCTTCGCTGCTGACGCCGGTGGCCAAGGCGTTCTCGACCGACATTGCCAATGATGTGACCTCGCTCGGGATCCAGGTCCATGGCGGCATGGGCTACATCGAGGAGACCGGAGCGGCGCAACTGTTCCGCGATGCACGGATCGCCGCTATTTACGAGGGGACCAACGGTATCCAGGCGATCGACCTCGTCACCCGTAAGCTGCCGCTCGGGGACGGCGCGGTGGTGAAGTCGCATCTGGACGACATGCGCACAGTGGTCGGCGCACTTGCTGCCGATAACGATCCGGGTTTTGGCTGGACCGCGGTTAGGCTCGGCGACGCGGTCGATAGTTTGGCGCGCACCACGGCGTGGCTGATCGGGCAACTCGGCAAACAACCGGAAGCAGCGCTTGCCGGCGCCACCCCGTATTTGCGGCTGTTTGGCCTCGCCAGTGGCGGCTGTCTATTGGCAAAACAGGCCTTGGCCATGAAGCGATTGGGCGAGGATACGGCAGCGGCGCTGGCCACGGCGCGGTTCTTTGCCGAGCACGTCGCGGTCACTGCCGGCAGCCTTGAACGCACGGTGGTGGAAGGCGCGGCTGGCGTAATCGGCGCCGATGCGGCACTCACGGTGGCATAGCGTGCACGCCAATTTTTAAAATCTGCAGCTTTCGCCGCGACCTTCCCGACCTTAGATTGGCAAAATGTCCACTCTTCTCATCAGCCATCCTGCTTTTCTCGAACATCTCACGCCGCTCGGTCATCCGGAGCGGCCTGATCGGCTGCGCGCGATCGAACGGGCGCTCGAGGCCGAGAAATTTCAGACGCTGGCGCGCAGCCAAGCGCCGCTCGCGTCATTGGAAACGATCGCGCTGTGCCATCCGATGGAGTACATCATCGAAGTCCGCGAGGCCTCACCGCGCGAGGGCCTTATCCATCTCGATGCCGACACGGCCATGTCGCCCGGCACCTTTGAGGCTGCCCTGCGGGCGGCAGGCGGAGCTGTTCATGCGGTCGACGAGGTGTTGACCAAAAAAGCCGCCAATGCCTTCGTCGCCGCACGCCCGCCCGGCCACCACGCCGAAACGGCGCGGCCGATGGGTTTTTGCCTGTTCGACAATGCCGCGATTGCCGCGCGTTATGCGCAACAACGCTACGGCGTCGCCAGCGCGGCGATCATCGATTTTGACGTGCATCACGGCAATGGGTCGCAGGAGATCTTCTGGTCGGATAAAAGCGTCATGTATTGCTCGACCCATCAAATGCCGCTATTTCCCGGGACCGGTGCCGCGGGCGAGACCGGCGAACACAATACGATCGTCAATGCGCCCTTGCGTCCCGGCGATGGCGGCGCAGCGTTCCGCGCCGCATTCGAGACGAGGATTCTGCCGCGGCTTGAGGAATTTAAGCCTGAGCTGGTCATCATCTCCGCCGGCTTTGACGCGCATATGCGCGACCCGCTCGCCAACATCAATCTGGCCGAGGCCGATTTCATCTGGGCCACGCAAAAGATCATGGATGTGGCCGACCGTTGTGCCGGTGGCCGTGTCATCTCGTTGCTCGAAGGCGGCTATGACTTGCAGGCGCTCGGCAACTCGGTTGCCGCCCATGTCGCCACCCTGATGCATGCGTAAACCAGCACGACCCGATTGCGCTTGCCGCAATCCGGTCTACGATTGCGGCCGCGGCCCGCGTCCCTGGGGGTTGCGGCTCGCGGAAATTAATGAGTTTTGACCCTTGGCAATGGCCCAGAAAGACAACAGCGATATCGGACAACTGCCCTTCGAACGCGCGATCGAGGAACTTGAATCGATCGTGAAGCGGCTTGAAGAGGGCAAGGTGCCGCTCGAGGAATCGGTTGCCATTTACGAGCGTGGCGAGGCGCTCAAACGCCGATGCGAGGATTTGCTGCGGCAGGCGGAAGCGCGCGTCGAGAAGATTACACTGGATGCGTCCGGCAAGCCGACCGGGAGCGAACCATTGGATGTGGACTGAGATCGCCTTTTGGATTGGGTCTTGACTTTGGAGAACAAATAGGGAACAATCGCCAGTTCGATCAGGGTGATTTCAATGGATCCGGACAAACGAACGGCGTGGCTACGCCAGGTCGACAGCGAATGCCCCTATCAGGTCGTGCTTCCCCGCCGGCAGCTCGCCGACGACAGCGAGATTTTGAATTTCCTCCTTCGCTATGCCGGCAAGTTCGACATGTATGTCGAGGACGACTATGCGGCCTTCGTGCGTTACTGTTTTGAGGATCCGCTCGATGCCGAGATTTTTCGCGCGCGCTTTGAACCGAAAGCCGAGCGTTTCAAGCTCGCCGGCTGAGCTTCACCTAACCGCGGCAGATCGCGTTTAGCGTCTTTCGATCGTTGCCGGTCGGATGGTGTTCCGCATTTTTCCGATCGCTAGAGCATCCGATCCAGATGCCGACGGACGGGGCGGACCAATTGCCGCAGTGCGCATGCGGGAACGCAAACGAGGGTTGAAGCAACGTAACTTCTCAGTGACAGGATTGTGAAATCAGGCCAGATTGCATTCTACAAACAAAACGTCGTGGGGTTGCCGCGGAACGGTCCCCCGGGAGGAAGCTATGACGACAGCAACTATTGAATCCCGATCGAGCGCAATTGCAGCAACACGCTGGACTCAGCTCATTTGCTGCATCTTGTGCATGATACTGATCGCCAACCTGCAGTACGGTTGGACGCTTTTCGTTAACCCCATCAACAAGGCCCATGGCTGGTCGATCGCGTCGATCCAGCTCGCGTTTAGTATCTTCATCGCGCTCGAGACCTGGCTGACGCCGATCCATGGTTGGATTGTCGACAGCCTCGGCGAGCGACGCGGGCCCAAGCTGGTCGTCGCGGCCGGCGGCATCCTGGTTGCGGCCGGCTGGATTATCAATGCTTATGCGCAGTCGCTTGAAATGCTGTATCTCGGTGCGGTGGTCGGGGGCACCGGAGGCGGAGCCGTATACGCCACTTGTGTCGGTCAGGCTGTCAAATGGTTTCCCGATCGGCGCGGTCTGGCCGTCGGTCTTACCGCGGCAGGTTACGGTGCCGGCGCGGCGCTGACTGTCGTTCCAATTCGGGCGGTGATTGACACCGCCGGCTACGAAGCAGCATTTTTTTGGTTCGGGCTGGTCCAGGGTGGGATCGTTTTTCTCCTGGCCTGGGTTCTGCGGGCACCTGAGCCCGGTGAGATGGTCGGCCTTGCCTCGCCAAAAGTACCGCAGACGGCGCGTAGCTACACGCCCAAGGAAGCATTGCTCACTCCGGTGTTCTGGGTCCTTTACGTCATGTTTGTCATGGTGTCGGCCAGCGGACTGATGGCGACGGCCCAGATCGCGCCTATTGCAAAGGATTTTAATGTCGGCGATGTCGTGATCTTGTTCGGCGCCTCGGCGCTGACCGTGGCACTGATCGTTGACAACGTCTGCAATGGTGGGGCGCGTCCGCTGTTCGGCTGGATTTCAGACCAGATCGGCCGCGAATACACCATGGCGCTTGCCTTCGGTCTGGGCGGAATAGCCTATTGGCTGCTGGGGACCCTCGGTCATGCCCCGTGGGCGTTCGTTGTCTTCGCTGCTTTGATCTTCCTCACCTGGGGGCGAAATCTTCAGCCTGTTCCCGTCAACGTGCACGGATACCTTTGGAACCAAGTTTGCGACCGTCAACCTCAGTCTGCTCTACACGGCTAAAGGTGCGTCGGCGTTCCTGGTTCCGGTCCAATCTGATCAAATCGGCGACCGGCGGCTGGCACTTGGTATTCGTATTGACCGCGATCATGAATTTCGTGGTCGTGGGATTGGCTCTGTTCGTGCTCAAGCCGTTGCGGGAGCGGTTCCTGGCCAAGGGTTGAGACCGACATCGTACTTAAGCCGGCTGCGTCAACGCGTGCTGGCAAAGATCTGACCTAAATAGCGGGGGCGCTCCATAGAGCGCCCCCGACATTTTCTGGATGAGAGTTCAGACTACCGTCCGCAATCAGTCCCGTCGCGTAATTTGCCATCGCGATAGCGCGCGGGAGGGGCCGTTTCCAGTGCTTTCGCCGTATCATCGGCGGAGCCAAACGACCTTTCATAGTAGGCTATTCCGGTAATTTCTGCCGGATCCTGCCGATCTCCGCCCAGGGATCGGCCTTGCGATGTTTTTTCCAGTTGAGCACGGTGAACTGGCTGCCGGCCGTGGTGCGCGCCAGCGCCTCCCATGACACCGGCATCGAAATCGGCGCACCGGCGCGCGCGCGTGTCGAATAAACGGCGACCGAAGTCGCCTCTCGGGAATTACGAAAATAGTCGATGAAGATTTTCCCTCTGCGCAGCGACTTGGTCATTTTCGCGAGATAACGCTGCGGCGAATCCGCCGCCATTGCCGCAGCGATCCGCGCTGTGAATCGTTTCGTCGTGTCCCAATCCGCGTCGGCAACCGGCACAACCACATGGATGCCCTTGCCGCCTGACAATTTGACGAAGCTTTTCAGCTTCTGCGCCTTGAGCCGATCTCGGGTCTCCTGTGCCGCCGCGACGATGTCCTTCCAGGCCACGTCTTCGCCGGGATCGAGATCGAACACGATCCGATCGCAGGACTCCAGGCGACCCAATCGCGAGCCGCGGACATGAATTTCCAAGGCGCCGAATTGCGCTAGCTCGATCAGGTCGCTGAGTTTTTCGACCGCGATCACGTCGTGCTCTTTGGACTCGACGACATGGCGAAGCGGAGAGTCTTTGATATTGGACGCGATATGCTTCTGAAAGAAACACTCGCCGGCAATCCCGTCCGGACAGCGCACGATGGCGAGCGGCCGATCGATCAGATGCGGCGCCATCAATTTCCACACGTCGAGGTAATAGGCCGCCAGATCTTCCTTGGTGACGCCAACATCGGCCCAGTACAGGCGATCCGGATGCGTCAAATGAACGTCCGCGACCTCGACATGTCCACCGCCGCTGCTCGCACGCGCTGGCGACGGCCGCGACCGCTTCGCTTCGCGTTGTACTGGTTTTCGATTGGCCAATTTGCGCATTTGCCTCTGGTTGGCGGCCGTGGTCCGCTCCTTGGCCTCTTCGGCGGGCCTCTCGCGCATCACTTCCCGCGCGGGCTTATCCTCCCGCAGGCCCTTGTAAGAAGCCTGACGTAATAGACCGTCGTGGGTGATGCCGCGGAATTCGGCCTCAATCACCAGTTCCGGCTTGACCCAGATCACATTCTTGCGCCGCTCGTCTTTCGGTAAAACAAGCGCAGGGCGATCGGTGCGCAGCGCGGTCAACCGTTTCCACAAATCTCGCGCGGTCTGGTGCGTGTAGCCCGTGCCAACCCGTCCGGCATAGCGAAGCATCCCGTTTTCGTGGAAGGCCACGGTCAGCGCGCCGACCGCGTTCGGCATTGCCGCTGACGGCGTGAACCCGGCCACGAGGAATTCCTGCGCGTTGTGACATTTGGTCTTGATGAAATTCTCCGAACGTCCGGAGCGATAAGGCGCGTCGCGCAACTTTGAAACGATGCCCTCAAGACCCAACTCGCATGCATGCTTGAAAATCGCCGGTCCCCGTTCCTTGAAGTCTTCTGTGTAGCGAAGCGGACCGTTGCGTGGCTGATTTTTCAAAAGCTGGCGCAGCGCGGCCTTGCGCGCCGTCAACGGCTCGCTGGTGAAATCCCGGCCGTCCAGATGCAACAGGTCAAAAATCCAGTAAACGAAACGATTCTCGCGGCCGTCTTTCAAGTCGGTTTGCAACAGCGAAAAGCTGGAAACGCCGTGTTCGTTCTCGACGACCAATTCGCCGTCGAGCAACGCCCTATCCGCCGGCAGATCGGCCACCGCTTTGGCAATGCGCTCGAACCGATGCGTCCAGTCCAGCTGCTTTCGCGTCAGTAAACGCACCTCGCCGCGATCGAGCCGCGCTTCGATGCGGTAACCGTCGAACTTGATCTCGTGAATCCATTCCGCTCCGTCTGGAGGAGCGCTGTGCAGCGTGGCGAGGCTGGGAGGGACAAAATTAGGAAGTCCGCCGCGGCGCCGCTTGGAAGGCACCGGATCGGCACTGCGTCGCGCCGCAACCGGCATTGCCGCCTTTGCGGTCGATTTTCTTTTCGCGCCAGGCTTGGCGTTAGTCTCGACGACGGTAGTCTTGACGACGGTAGTCTTGGCGACGGTAGTCTTGGCTGTGGTCTTGCCGGAAACCCTCGGCTCACCGCTTGTTTTTCGTCGCGACCTCGATTGCGCCAGCTCGGCGCGAAATTCGCGCTGGGTCTGCGGTCTCGCATCCGCCGCACTTCGATTGCCGCCCTGCTTGGCGCTACGGTTACTGTGCCAGACGCGCTTTTTGCCTTTGCCGGCCGCGATCTCATCCATTGACCGCCCGGTAGCGACCGAGAGCGACTCCTCGTCCAATATGTCGGCCGCGCGCCCGCTGCGCGCTTCGTCATCATTGCCCTTGATCAAGAGCCAATTCTCGTGGCGGTCACGATCGCGGCCGCGCATTCGCACCAAGTGCCAGCGGCCGTGCAGCTTTTTGCCTTCGAGCACGAAATCGAGGTGCCCCTTGGCATAGCCCTTGTGCGGATCGCCTTCGGCAATCCATCGCCCGCGATCCCAGATCATCACCGTGCCGCCGCCGTACTCGCCCTGCGGAATGGTGCCCTCGAACGAATTGTATTCGATCGGGTGATCCTCGACGTGCACGGCAAGCCGCTTTTCGCTGGGATCCAGGCTCGGGCCGCGCGTGACCGCCCAGCTTTTCATTACACCGTCGAGTTCAAGCCGTAGATCGTAGTGCAGGCGCCGCGCGGCGTGTTTTTGGATTACGTAGCGATTGCCGCCGCGCGGGCCCTTGCGGCCGCGCGGCTCGGCTGTGACGCCGAATTTGCGTTTCTTGCGATATAAATCGAGGGCCACGGTGCCTCAATTCGCGCTGTGCCGGGCCTCTCCGGTGCCAAAATGCTTCTGCGAAAAGGCACCCAAGACCCTGGCAAAACCTCCGACGCTACATAGCTTTGCTCGAACGGATGCCGAACCGAATATCGACCCAGCGGTTAATGAGATAACGACGACGACTTTAATATAAGCCTCTGGAAAGCCTAGCAGTTCCTGAGGCAATAATGGACGTCAAATCGAGCGTTTCAATTGCGTTCCCTGGGGGGAATGGTGTAGGAGGCTAAAATCTGTTTTCGATCATACAGCTTCCGCCAAGTCCCCATACCAGTCCGCATAAACGGCCGAACTCCCCATAAACGGCCTCAAATACATTGGTCTGAAGATAGGAGCGTAGCGTGACGGTTTCGTCGAAGACTCCATTGCTCGACCAAATCAAGACCCCCCAAGATCTCCGGCGCCTCGAACCCAGTCAGTTGCGGCAGCTAGCCGACGAATTGCGCCGGGAGACGATTGATGCGGTCGCCGTGACCGGCGGTCATCTTGGCGCCGGCCTTGGCGTCATCGAACTGACCGTGGCGTTGCATTATGTGTTCAATACGCCGGCCGACCGGCTGGTCTGGGATGTCGGGCATCAAGCCTATCCGCACAAAATTCTCACCGACCGCCGCGACCGCATTCGCACGCTCCGCCAGGGTGGCGGCTTGTCCGGTTTCACCAAGCGCGCCGAGAGCGAATACGACGCGTTCGGAGCGGCGCATTCCTCGACCTCGATTTCCGCGAGCCTCGGCATGGCAGTCGCGCGCGATCTGCAGAACAAGCAGAACAATGTCATTGCCGTCATCGGCGACGGCGCAATGTCGGCTGGCATGGCTTACGAGGCGATGAACAATGCCGGGGCCATGAATTCACGGCTGATCGTCGTGCTCAACGACAACGACATGTCGATCGCGCCACCGGTTGGCGCACTCTCCGCCTATCTCGCCCGCCGCGTTTCAGGTCGCGGCTATCATCGGCTGCGCAAGACGTTCCATCAGATCGCCAAGCGGTTGCCGACCAAGATGCTGCAGCAGCGCGCCTTGGCAGTGGAGGAATATGCCCGCGGCCTGGTCACCGGCGGCACGCTCTTCGACGAGCTCGGCTTCTTCTATGTCGGGCCGATCGACGGTCACAACATCGATCACCTGCTGCCAGTTCTCAAGAACGTCCGCGACATGAAGAACGGACCGATCCTCGTCCATGTCGTGACGCAGAAAGGCAAAGGTTACGAGCCAGCGGAAAAATCAGCGGACAAACATCACGCCGTTGTGAAATTCGACGTCGCCAC
>Ga0126379_10002742_pt1 | contig 11271 bp, 8 predicted proteins | sample PanSoiMetPlot_24_FD_92640 | JGI IMG/M metagenome (GOLD analysis project Ga0126379, IMG submission 92640) | Tropical forest soil microbial communities from Panama - MetaG Plot_24 | ecosystem: Environmental > Terrestrial > Soil > Tropical forest > Bulk soil | place: Panama | collected 2016-02-17
CGCATGACCTCCTCGATCGGGGTCTGCGGCGTGACCGTGTGCACCTCGGCTGTGTAGATGGCCGTGACCGGCTCAGACATCACCGCGGCGCCCCGCCTCGCCAGCGCCCGGACGATGTCCCGTTCGCTGGCGATTCCATCGACCGCGGCGCCGTCATGCGAGACCACGACCGCACCGATCTGGTGCTCGGCCAGGACCGCCAGAAGGCGCCGCACCTTGGTATCCGGGGTGACGGTGACGACCTGAGTGCCCTTGACGCGAAGGACATCCCTGATACGCATCGGCCCTCCCAGACACCAGTACGCGGCGGATCGCGTGCCCGTACCGGTACCCGCAGGCGGGAGACTTCAATCGCGGCTGCCGACAGTTGACCGGGTGGCGGCTTACGGCAGTGACACGGGCTCCGTTGGGCGACCCGGATGGCAGCGCGGGCGGGGAGATCAATGAGGCGCCGCGCCTGTGCCCGATATCAATCCTTCGGCGCGCCGCGCGGTACCCGCCAACAACATCCATAACTTGCTGGCGGTCAGGAACCGGGGTTGGTTGGCGGCACCGTGCACGTGGTTCGCCGGGCTTGCCAGGCGGTGCGCCGGAATCGATTGACTGGAGGGGCTTGCTGGCCCCGATGCTGCATACTGGGCGCGGTCTTTCCCGCGGAGATGAGGAGCAGTCATGCCGCATATCGCCCTGAACTCCGCCGAACCGGGGATCCGCGGTCTGCTCCGCTACCGCCCGGAGACCGCCCGCCCGCTGAGCGAATTGACGGAGGTGCTGCTGCGCGGGCCGAGCACCCTGACGCGGGGCGAGCGGGAACTGATAGCGGCCTATGTGTCGGCGCTCAACGACTGCCAGTACTGCTCGTCGTCCCACTCTGCGTGCGCCGCGGCCCAGCTACCGGAGGGCATGGCGCTGGTGGAGCAGGTCCGCGCCGGCCCCGCTACCGCGCCGGTGCCGGCCAAACTGAAAGCTCTGCTGTTGATCGCCTCGGCGGTACGCGACAGCGGCCGCGCGTCACCGCGGAGCAGGTCGCCGAGGCCCGGGCGGCGGGTGCGACGGATGTGGAGATTCACGACACGGTCTTGATCGCGGCAGTGTTCTGCATGTTCAACGGGTACGTCGACGGGCTGGCCACCACCGCCCCTGACGACCCTGCCGCATACGCCGCCGGCGCGCAGCACCTGATCACGCAGGGCTATGTGGCACCATCGGCAGATCCCGGCCACGAGGGCTGACACCCGCCATCCTGCCTGCGGTCCAGGCGTTGTCCGATTCCAGGACCAGACGGAGAGCAGCGATGCTGCCAGCGTGCCCGCGTGAAAGAGCCATTCCAAGAGCCAACGCAGGCCGGCCTCAGGCGACGTGGGCCGACGCTGAGCCGTCCCTAGTGATGCCCTGGGCTACGGGACGAAGATCATGCCCTTAGGCGCAACCACCCCCGTGATGGCGACCTTACTGACGGCGCCGGTCTGCAGGTTGATCACGCCTAGGGAGTTGAGCGGGTACTTGGGGGGAGCAGGGCAGACGGCCGGGGCGCTGGCGGCGTTGCACGGGGCCACCGCGGCGTACACGGTCCCAGGCTTGAACGAGCCCGTGATGGCATCGACCGTATTGGCGCCGGAGTCCGTCGTGTACAGCGAACCGCTGGCCGAGGTCGCCCAGGCGGTGTCGTCGACCGGGCTAGAGATCTTCAGGGCCTGCAGGTTCTGGCCACTGCTACCGGAGAAGATCAGTTCCTGGTCGGCCTGGGAGTTCAGCATGAAGTCCCCGGCGAACTGCGGCGAGCTCGACGGGACGAGCCCGTTCGAGTCCGGATCCGTGAGCGCGAGGGTGACTTTCTTGCCGGCGTTCGAGGCGTTCACCCCGGTGGCCATCGCGTTGTCGGCGAAGAACGGAGCGACCGTGGCGGTCTTGGTCGCGGCGTTCAGCGTGACGGCGTACACCGCCGGAGCGGACGCCGGCGGCTTGCCGGAGGTGCCCGGCGAGGACGCGCTGATCAGGATCTTCCCGTTCTGCACCGCGACGGAGTCGGTGCCGCCCAGGTGCGGCAGCTTCGACGGAGTGTAGGTGTAGTGCATGAGGGTCCCGCCGGAGACCGTGTACAGGCTGGATTTCAAGTCCTCGTTGACAGTCGCGATGACCTGCCCGGTCGCGGGGTCGGCGCCCATGCCGTCGATCTTGCCCGTCACATCCCACTGCTTCACGACGGACCCAGCGGGCGTGAGCTCGACAAGGGTGCTGTCCAGGTTGCCGGAAGCGGCCGCCTCCCCCTGCGGGCCCACGCCGTTCTGGAAGCCGACGTAGAGCTTGCCGCCAAGGGCCACGATGTCGTCCGGCTGGATAAGGTGCTCGGTTCTCGTGGCGCCCGTGCCGCCCGGCCGGTAGCTGTGCTTAAGCAGCGTGCCAAAGACGATCTGCTTAACGGTAAGCGTCTTACGAGAGGCGCTGGCGCTGGCGCTTGGTGAGCTAGAGGTAGAGCTAGAGCATCCGGCCGTACCCAGCAGACCCGCCGCCACGACCGTGGCGCCCAGCCAAGTAGCTGTACGCAGGCTGAAAATGTTCACAAACCACTGGTATACGATCCAAGTAACGCGCGGCGCAGCGGAGTTAAACGCGCAGTTAAACGGCCCATGACGAGAAGACGGCCAAACTCTATACATCTGATAAACGCGGTGCCATTAACGTGCCATCACCACTGGTCACCGAGGGGTCCGGGCGATCGGTTGCGGACACTCGAAGCTGCAGGTCAGGTGACATCAAGCCGCGGCCGGTGTAGGGCCACTTGGACGCCGTTCTAAGGGCAGTCCCAGGCGTCCTACCTGCTGGATTGGGGTGGCGGATTGGGTACGTTGGCGACGCTGGCACGAGTGATGGCGGAGAAGCGGAGTTGCGTGTTGTTCACGTTTCGGCGAGAGAACTTAGAGACGGCGTCGTTGAGACAACCGAGGAAGTACTGGGTTACCTCGGCGTCATCGGTTGGGTCGTCGACATAGTCGACGTCGATGATGCCAATCAAGGCGTATTCGGTCACCGTGAACCTCCTTGGGGCTCATGAGGTAGCGGGCTGGGGGTCCCCTCGCGCTCAAGGCCTTCGACAAGACCTGCAAACTCCAGCGCCGTCGACGGCCGTGCGGACCGGTCCTCGCTGATGGCTGCGGCGATGACGGCTCGCGCCGCGGGATCGAGGCCGGCGGATATGACCGGTGGCCGGGACAGGACCCGCCGCAACGCCACCAGGGTGTCGCCGGCCGACAGATCCCCATACAGGCCAGTCCCGCTCAACACCCAGTGCAGCGTCGCACCCAGCGAGTACACGTCGCTGATCCGGGACGGTGGTTCCCCCCGCATCAGCGCCGGATCGATGAACTCGATGGGGGTACCTGGCCTCAACCCGCTGAAGAGTTCGCTGGTCTGGGAAGGTGCTTGCCCGCCGGCCGGACCCCGGTCAGCGGGCTCGGCCGAGGCTGGCGGTGCCAGCCCACCGACTGTCAGGCCCGGTGCCAGCGTCCGGCTGAGCCCGAGGTCGGCGAGCTTCCCGCCGCCGGGGAAGAGCAGGATGTTGCTGGGCTTGATGTCATTGTGGGCGATTCCGGCCTCATGCAGCGCGTGCGCGGCTCGGGCCGCGTTCGCTATGGCCCTGAGCATGGCAGCACGGCTCACGCGCCCGGCCGGCGCCGCAAGAGAGCCACCGCCCAGATACTCCATCGCGTAATACAGGTCGTTGCCCTGCTGACCAGCGTCATACAAGGTGACCAGGAACGGTGACTCGACAGCGGCAAAGGCTTTCAGTTCACGAATGGCACGGCGGAATGTGTCCTGGCCACTGACCCCGGAAAGCACCTTGACAGCCACGAACTCACCGTCGACGGGCAGCCGTTCCGGCCGCCGGGCAAGGTAGAAGACGCCGTGATTACCCGCACCGAGCATCTTGACGAACTGATAGTCGGCAATGCCTTGGCGGGCGGCGGCTTGATCTATGTCAATGTTGTTCGACACGCCTGCTCCCATCTACTGCCTGAACCGGGTCGCCTTCGTATCCGCCTCAACGACCCCGGTGGGATTCATAGCGGAAGCCGGTTTCCCCTAGGACGACACGGCTGCCGGGCCGCAGCCGCACGGGCTTGCGCGGGGTGAGCCGCTGCTCAGTGGCCTTGTTCGGTAGCTGGACGGAGGTCCCGTTGGCCGAACCCAGGTCGGCTACCAGCACATGCCAGCCATCTAGCTGGATCTTTGCATGGACCCGCGACATGGTCCCGGTATCGTCCGGGATCCGGAGTGGCCGAGCCGTGCCTGCCGCCACATCGGCATTGAGCGTCGGCTCCCTACCGATGACGTAGTCGGTGTCCAACTGGAAGATGTGGCCACTGTCGAGAACCAGCAGGCCCAGCGGTGGGCGAGGGCCGGTCTGCGGGACCAGGGTCTTCTGGTTCATCGAGATGCCGCAGACGGCGCAGAACCGGGCGTTCGGATCGTCGAAATGACCGTTCTTGCAGTAGACGCCGAGGATTTCCGGCGCCGCAGGAAGGTCGCCGCTGTCGTGTTCCTGGTCGTGCTCGAGCGGCAGCGGCGGGCGCACCTGGGTGTCGTCGCGCTCCCCTTCGCCGAGGAGCAACATCGACTTGAATGGCTGCGGAGTGTCTGCCCGCGGAGGCACGCTTTCCGGGGGCGCGGGCCTGACCGCCGCGGTATTGGCGGTCACCGGCTCGGCGGCCTCGCCAGCGGGCTCAGCGAGTTCAGTGAGCTCAGCGGGCTCAGCAGCGACCGCCGCGGATTCTCCGGGTTCGGCCCTGGTTTCCGCAGGCGGTTCGGCCGGCCGCGCCGCCACCGTCATGTGTTCCGCCGTACCGTCCGGCCGTGCCTCAGGAACTGCCGGGCCTGCGTCGCTGCGCACCTCGGCCAGCTTGCGCGTGCCAGGCCCGTCCTGGGCGACGTGATACGCAAAGCCGCCCGCCCGGACAACGCCGCTGTCGAGCCGCGAGAACCGGTCGGTGCGGGCCTCATCTTCGTAGCCGCCGAGACCGCCGCGAACAGTCAGCACCTCGGATGCCACCAGGCACTGCAACAAGATCGCGGGCCATTTCCCGAAGCGGTGGGCCCCGTGACGGGTCGTGATTTCAGCCCACGCGCCGCCGGTCACGCAAATAGCCAGTCCTCCGCCGGCCGTACCGAGCGCGACAACCGCTGGGCCCTCCTGCCCTTCGGAGCTCAACCGCCAGCTGCCATCCGCATCAAGCGCCGCTTCCACGGCTTGGGTGAAGCGGAGACCGTCACCGCCCGCGTCAGCGACCTCGGCCAGCAGGTCCAGTAGCTGATCAGGAAGCCTGGTGTCAGGCAGGCTGCTCAGCAAGATAAGCCCGCCCCGCCGGGCCAGCACTCCCGCGCCGTCGGCCGGCCAGAGGCCAGCCGGGTTTTCGTGGCCACTCATCGCTGCCCTCGGCTCATCCAATTCGCGCTCATGTCAAGGCTGCTCAATGAGTCTGCTCCTGTCCAGATCCTGGACCCATTGGTCCAGGTCGTCACTGCCCTCTCGGGTACCCGCCAGGACTGCTAGGTGAGTGTCGTGGCTGCTGTCGGCGGCAGCGGCCACGAGGATTGCCCCAGCAGGCGGCGGGCCGTCGCCCGCGGCGATACCGTCCTTGGTGAGCTCGGCGGCTAGACCCGCGCGCCGGCCACCACCCGGACTGATCACCAGCTTCAGCCGGTCCGCGACAGCCAGCTGAGCTGCGACTTGCACAGCGGCCGCGCCGTGTTCCCCCCGGGCCCACACGACCGCGACCGCGCCGGGCGCTGCCGGCAGGCTGCGCAAGACCGTGACGAGCTGGACAGCTCCACCGGCTGCGAGCGTCTCGCGGGGAGGTCCGCCCGGCCCTAGCACGATGGTGTCAGGCTCGGCAGCGGCCACATAGCCGGGCAGCTCGGCGGCGGTGTCCTCGCTGAACCGAGACTGCACGACCGCCGAGACCCCGCGAACCGACGCCCGGTCGGCCAGCGCGTGCAGCTTTCCCATGGTCCCGGTAATCTCCAGCAGCTCGCCACCCATCCCGCTGCCGACTTCCAGCCGGGCGTCATGCCGGTGCGCCACCAGATGGGAGAGGATCAGCTCGCTGTGCTCCCGGCTGGCCGCCAGCGCTGCCCCAACGTCAACGAGCGGCGCGGCGGTCTCCGGCGCCTGAATCAGCACCAGAATCCGGTGCCCGGCGGCGGTCCCGAGCGCGGCACGGTCCGCCTCGGCGATGTCGCGCAGCACGAAGCGATCTGGGTAGATGAGACGCAGCAGCGGCCCCGTCATCGCCGTCGTCACGATCGCCATCACGATCATCAGCGAATACAGCGACTTGTCCAAGATTCCCAGCTGCAGGCCAACCGCAAGGATCACGATCCCGGTAAGCCCGCGGGTATTCATCAGGGTCGCCAGAACCCCAGCGCGCTGGCTGCCTACCCCCGCTAGGCGGGCGCCCGCGAACGCACCGCCAAACTTGCCGGCGATAGCGACCAGCAGGATAAGGCAGAGTTCCACGAGCCCGGACAGACCAACCGACGACAGGTCGACGTTCCATCCCGATACCACGAAAAACACCGGCAGCAGCACGAGGACGCTGACCTGCTCCAACCGCTCGAGGATTTCCTGCCGCAGGGCGGCTGCCCCTTCCCGGGGCATGACGATGCCGAAGAGGAAGGCGCCGAAGATGTACTTCAGGCCCATCCAGTCGGTGGCGTAAGAGGACAGGAACAGCCCGACCAGTACCGTCGCGAGGACGTTGGGCGTGAGCCGGCCCTGCTTCTGGTACACACCCACCAGCCTGCGCAGGAGCGGGCGGACCAGACCGAACATCACCACCGCGTACACCGGGGCCAAGAGCAGCCGGAGTTGCTGGCCGCCGGCGCCGGCGACCGCGACCACGACGGCCAGCAAAGACCAGGCCAGCACGTCGTCTATCGCGGCGCTGGCGAGCGCGAGGCCACCAATCCGGGTGCGGTGCATGCCGCGATCGGTGAGGATGCGCGCCAGCACGGGGAACGCGGTGACCGCCATGGCCGTCCCCACGAACAACGCGAACGGGAGGACGTGACGGACGTGATGACGGCTGGCTAGCCACACGCCCAGGCCCGCCCCGAGTGACAGCGGAAGAATGATCGAGCTGACCGATACGCTCGCGGCCACGCGCTCGCGACCCCGGATCAGGCGCAGGTCGAGTTCGTACCCGACGACGAACATGAACAGCACGACGCCGAGGTTGGCCAGCGCGCTCAGCGCGGGCCTCAGTGTAAGCGGGAACAGCGTCGTTGTGATCTTCCCGCCGAACAGGGTCGGCCCCAGTAGGATGCCAGCGATGATCTCGCCCACCACCGGCGGCTGGCCGATGCGTTTGGCCGCCGCGCCCAGCAGCCGGGCGAAAAGGATGATGATCGCCAGGTCGGCTAGGAACAACTGGACTTCTTGATCTGTCATCCGGCGCCGCTCCCCAAGGCCAGGGCCGGCTCATGAGCCTCAGCGGCCCCGCGACTCATGGCGGAACCCGGCCTCATCCGTATCGACATGGCTGCCAGGCAAAGCCAGCTTCCTGGCTCATACCAGCCTCCCGCCGCGAAAGCGCCACCGAATAAACGGGACCCGCATCGGCCCGTTGGCCACCAGCCACACCGCCAGCCATACCGCCAGGAAGTCGATGCAGAAGGCAGGAGCAGACACCGTGCCCACGATGCCAGGTATGGCTCCCGCCTGGAGCAGCAGCCACACAAGAAGCCCTTCGGGGACCAGGGTGACCAGGCCGAAAAGGGTCGGCCAGTCCTTTTCCCAGCGCCACTGCATAAGCAGGTGGTAGAGGAATTCCCAGCCAATACCGAGAACGGCAACGGTCGCCAGGATTATGTAGGTGTCCCGGTACCGGTCAGCCAATGACCCCGATAGTGGAAGCGCCGGGGTAATGACCGCCGTCACGAGGCCGCCGATCACGGCCAGCAAGAACACTCTGGTCTGTATCCGGCCGTTGAGAGTGGGAACCATGTGGTGCTCCTGTCGTGAGTGGCTCAGCGGGCGCGCCGGTCCAGTCAGGGTTCCCGGCCGGAGGCCCAGCGCAGCCATTGCCGAGTGGAGCGGAGCGGCCCGATCCGTGGGCAGAATCCTCGCCGCGCCAAGTCATCGGTGATCTCCTGGGCCGCGATCTGCAAGCCGAGAAACGTGTCAACACCCGGGAAATAGCCGCCGAGGGTGGTGGCCCCCGAAGCGTAGATAACCCCGGCTCCGCTGGCCGAGCCCCGCAGCTCAAAGGTCCGTTCGACATCCAGCCGGCCGAGCGGATTGCGGCCGGCGCCACAATGCTCGAGCAAATCGGCGAGCACGCGGTGCTCGGCGATGTCGGCTTCCAGCCCGGTGCAGTCGATCACGAAATCCGCACTGACATCGACGATGCCCTGCGGGGTCTTGACCTGGCTGACAACCTTCCCGTCCCGCAGCATCATCTGATCCACCGTGCCGGACATCGTGCGGTACCAGCCATTCTCCCGGCCTGTCCGCATCTGTGCCTGCCAGCTTCTTCGCCGCGGGGTGTTGGTGCCGCCCATGAGCTTGTAGGCAGCGGCGCGCTGGTCGCCCTCCAATTTGCGCATCCGGGCTTTCAGCTGCCCTCCCCAGACAGACTTCGGGTAGTTGAAGCCCTGGTAGGCGAAGCCGTCCCCACCCTTGCGCCGGCTCCATGCATTCGGCCCATGTGCGCCCGAAATATAGGTCCGGAACAAGTGCACGATATCGGTCGACAAACCAAGGTTCTCCCGGTCGTCCATCAGCCGCTGCAGTATCCGCGATGAGACGATTCCACCGCCCCGGAGCATTATAACGGCAGGCTTTGCACGGGCGAACTCATAGACGTGTTCGTGATCTTCGTAAGCGCTCACCACGTGGTAGAAGTCCTGCTGCTTGGTCCGGAACTCCTGCAATTCGGGGAGGAAGCGCAGGCCCGGGTAGCCGACCGCCAAATGGACGAATTGAGATTGGTAGGCCACTCTCTGCGTTGGGGCATCCTGCGTTGGGGCGTCTGCGGACGGCGGGGTGAGGATGGTGAAGTAGCCGCCACCCCGGCAGCGGCGCACCATCCGGACCTGGCCTTGCACCACCATCTGCTGGTACCCGATCCGCTTTGCCTCCCGCTCTAGCCCGGCGAAGACCTGGCCTGCCTTCGGCGTGTAGTAGTCGTCCCAGATCGGTTCCACCAATACCTGCCACAGCGGCCTCAGGGTCCGGTCGCGGACAGCCTCCGCCAGCGCATAGGAGGGAAAGCCCCAGATGTTGTCCGGCCGCGACGCAGAATCGGAGCGGATACGCTCACCGCGCGGTATCTGCGACACCCGGGTGAGGTACTCGTAGGTCTGCCAGGGGAAATCAAGGTTGGACAGCACCCGCATGCGATCCGGGGCGACGCCGGCGATCCGCAGGTAGTCGACGGTGACAAAGGCCCCGATGCCGCCGCCGATGCTGACGAACGGAACCTTCACAATCGGGATGCCGGCCTCCCGAACCATCGCTTCGGTCCAGGAGTCCGTCTCCAGCAGCTCCTCGGTAAGCTGGCCGCCTGCCGTCGCCGGTGACCTGCGAGTGACTGTAACTTGCTCGTGTCCATCGCCGGCCAGGCTCGTTCGTTCGCTCGGTCCGTAGGTCGCCATTTACGCTCCGATTGGTAATGCAGTTATGAGCTTGGATCCAACACCGGGCAGGGAGGCCCAGGATGTCGGGGACCCAGTGCTTTTGATCGCGGATTCCCGCCCTCTCGGGCTAACCATGTAATGCGCCCAGGAAGAGTGCTGGCCTGCTCTAGGCATGCCATGTATATGTGCGTGCCAGAACCTATCGCCAGAATGGCGTAACGAGTGCTGTGCAACGCTCATCACGCCATGGTCGGCCGCTTCACACAGGCAACCCTGCACCACGAACGCGGCTTGGGACGTTTCGTGCTGTCAAGCGTTACGAATACGTTTCATGCCCGACCCATATTGCCCCCCGGGGCCGATCTCGATGGATCCAGCGGCCTCATCGGCTTGTGCGAATTATAGCGTTGGCCCTGGTGGCGCGTCTACGCCTTATCGCGGCCAGCCTCTTCCGGCAAGCGTCAATGCTGGCCGCCGCGCGCGAGCACGACGCTCGGCGGCGCGCGGCACAGCAACCGAGAGGACGGGTGATGGCGCGGCCTGGCGGCTGAGGTCCCTTCGCCCGGAGCAGATACAACATCTGCGCCGTGCCCTCGGGGTGCGGCGCAGCGCCCGCCCCGGTTATCCAGGGGCCACCACGGTGACGGTGAACGAACCGGTTGCGGTGTTGCCGTGAGCGTCGGTCGCCGAGCAGTTGACCGTCGTGGTCCCGAGCGGGAAGCCCGACCCGGAGGCTGGGCTGCAGCTTGGGGTCACCGGGCCGTCCACGAGGTCGGTTGCGGTGGCCGTGTAGGTGACAGTCGTTTCGCTCCCGGCCCATCCGACCGTCTGGTCGGGCGGAAGCGTCAGTGACGGCGGGGTCGTGTCCTGCACCGTGACGGTGAACGAGCCGGTCGTGGTGAGGCCGCCGCTGTCGGTGACCGAGCAGTTGACCGTCGTGGTCCCGAGCGGGAAGACCGACCCGGGGGCCGGGCTGCAGCTCGGGGTGAGGGGTTGGCCCTGAGCGTCTGTAGCGGTGGCCGTGTAGGTGACAGTCGTCCCGTCCGCGCTGGTCGCTTCGGCCGTCTGGCCGGGCGGGAGCGTCAGGGTCGGAGGCGTGGGGGGCTTGGTAGTCGGCGGCCCGGTAGTCGGCGGCCTGGTGGTCGGCGGCCCGGTGGTCGGCGGGCCGGTGGTCGGCGGCCCGGTGGTCGGCGGGCTGCTGCTGAGTACCGGCATACAACCCGCGTTCACGGCCGGATGCGACTCGAGCGCTCGATAGAGATCCTTTGGTGGCTCGTATATGTGGACGAACTGCAGCCTGTTTGGCGGGTTTGGGAAGTTGACGGTGTACAGGGCATTGCCAGGGGGCTTGGGGCGGGGTTTGACGTCCACGTGGCAGACGCCCCAGTCGGCCGCGTACCACGCTTCTCCGTTCTTGTAGCGCTTCTTTACGACGATATGCGGGGGCATGAGCACGACCGAGTGCCCCACCAAGGCACCGTTCATGGTAGTGGGTGGGTGTGAGTACGAGCTGGCCAGTGATGTGATTGCCGCTGCGACGATGATTGCGGCGGCGATGGCGATGGCCGCCGGCAGCGGGCCGACCTGGCGGAACAGCTGGCGGGCCCGCTGGAACAAGGAGACCCGCTCGATCGC
>Ga0126379_10002743_pt1 | contig 11268 bp, 13 predicted proteins | sample PanSoiMetPlot_24_FD_92640 | JGI IMG/M metagenome (GOLD analysis project Ga0126379, IMG submission 92640) | Tropical forest soil microbial communities from Panama - MetaG Plot_24 | ecosystem: Environmental > Terrestrial > Soil > Tropical forest > Bulk soil | place: Panama | collected 2016-02-17
CGCGATCGCGGCCGTGCACGCGCAGGCGCCCTCCGCGACCGGGACGGACTGGGCTCAGATCGTCGGACTCTATGACGTGCTGGTGCGGGTGGAGCCGTCGCCCGTGATCGAGCTGAACCGGGCCGCGGCCGTGGCGATGCGCGACGGGCCGATGGCGGGCCTGGCCCTGATCGACGCGATCCTGGCGCGCGGCGAGCTCGCCGACTACTCGCCGGCGCACTCGGCGCGGGCCGAGCTGTGCCGGCGACTCGGCAAGACCGACGACGCGCGCGAGTCGTACGAGCGCGCGCTGAGGCTCACGCGGCAGGAGCCGCAGCGGCGCTTTCTCGAACGCCGCCTGGCCGAGCTTCCCGGCTGAGTCAGAGCGACGGCGAGCGATGCGTCAAGGCACCCAGGACGCTCAGCGCTTACGGGCGGGCTTGTCCTCCGCGTGGGTGAGCGCGACCGCGGCCTCGGGCGTGAGCACGCGGAAGGCCATCGTCTCGATCAGGTAGAGCCGCACGGCCTCGTCGGTGTGGTTCTGGTATCCGATCGACATGTCCGTGCCGATCGTCAGCTCGAAGTCGCCGCCGCGCAGGCTCACCACGACGGCGCCGTTGACAGCGGGCGCCCACACGAGCGGGCCGTCGACGAGCTTGCGGACGACGTTCAGCACGGGATAGCCGCCGTCGCCCACCGCGTGCGTGAGCCCGGTGTAATACCGCGGGCCCATCGCGAGCGCGTAGGGGCCGTCGACGCCGGCCAGGCGCAGCATGCGCGTCGCTTCGGCGATGCTGTGCGGATATTGCTGGTAGTCGTCGGGAATCGGCAGGATCGGATGCGCCGAAGCCTGATCGATGCCGTCGATGCCGCCGGCCGCGTACCCGTGGAAGATCGCGGTGTCCTCCGCGTAGGCGATGCGAGTGGCAGCGTCGATCAACGGCTGGAGCTCCGGATCCTCCGCGCCGCGCTCGACCGCGTCCATCTCCTCACGCGAGAGCTCGAAGTACGACCGAAGCTCTATGAGGGGCCGCGTCTGCCGGCGAGTGGCCTCGACGCGATCGGCGGGGGCGGCCCCGAGCGGCTCCCGGCGTCCGGTGTTGACGGCCGCGGCCGTCGGGCCGAGAGGCCCATCGAAATCCACCAGCTTGCGGCCGGCAAGCTTCAGCTTGAGGACGCGGGTGGCCTCGGCGTCGATCTGCGTCCACGCCGCGTCCGAGATGGGCGCGAGCTCTCGCTTGAGATTGTTCATAGCCCCTGGCCGCCCTTCAAGCTGCCGATGCCGAGTGAGCCGTCACTTCCGGCCGGCGCGTCGCCGGCGCCCGCCCCGCCGGCGGCGCCGGCCTCTCGAGTGGTCAGCGAGCCCGCGGTGAACAGGTAGTGCTTGAGGTGCGCCGCCATCGTGGCGTCGCGGCGTCGGTACCACTCGAGGAGCATCGCGAAGTGCTCCTTCTCCTCGTCGCGATTGTGCGCCAGGATCTCCTTCAGGTCGGCGTCGGTGGCGGCATCGACGCGCTGGTCGTACCAGTCAGCCGCCTCCAGCTCCTCCTGCATGGACGTGAGCGCCCGGTGGTTGTCGAGCGTTTCCGGGCGCAGCGTGTTTTCTGATTCGTGGTAGCCCACCGAGTTCGCCATCACGACTCCTCTGGGACAGTAGTCTGACGCGCCGGGGCGCGACTGGAGCGAAGTCACGATACTCCCGCCCCAACCCGCCTTCAACGTCGAGCGGCGTGGCCGGTACCGGTTGTTTGACGTCACGCGGGAACGGACGTACGGTGTGTGCGCGTTCCTCGGATCGGGCGCGGCGGTCGGCGGCATCCTATGGGTGGTCGACGCGCAACAGCTCGGGAGTCGAAGGAGGCGGACGTGGTCTGGGGCATGACGCTCGGAACGTTCACGGTGATTCACGTCGTGCTCAGCCTGATCGGGATCGGCGCGGGACTCGTCGTGCTGGTCGGCCTAATCGGGGGAAGCTACTTCGGCGTCTGGACCGCGTTGTTCCTCTCCGCCACGGTCCTGACGTGCGTGACCGGGTTCGGCTTCCCGGTCGATCACGTGCTGCCGTCCCACATCGTGGGCGTGGTGTGCCTGGTGGCGCTCGTGCTGGCCATCGTCGCGCTCTATGCACTTCACCTGCGCGGCGTGTGGCGTGCGATCTACGTGGTCTCGGCCGGCCTCGCGCTCTACCTCAATGTCTTCGTCGGCGTCGTCCAGGCGTTCTTGAAGGTTCCAGCGCTCCACGCGCTGGCGCCGCAGCAGACGGAGGCGCCCTTCTTGGTGGCGCAGCTACTCGTGCTCGCCCTCTTCGTCGTGCTCACGATCGCGGCGGCCAGACGCTTCGGCGGCGCGGCCGTCGTGCGCGTCTGACCGCCGGGGTCGGCGGCCGCTCGCCGCGACGAACGGCCGGTGGCGGCGAGGGGACGGCAAGCGCTCCTGGGCCGCGGACTTTGCCATAATCGGGCCTCATGCTCGAGGTCTCGGGGCTCGTGAAGGCGTTCGGCAGTCTGCGGGCCGTCGACGGCATCGATCTCGCGATCGACGCCGGCACCATCACCGGCCTCATCGGCCCCAACGGCGCCGGCAAGACGACGCTCTTCAACCTGATCGCCGGCACGCTCGCGCCCGAGGCCGGCGCCATCCGATTCATGGGCGAGCGCATCGACCGGCTCCCGCCCGATCGCATCTTCGCGCGCGGGCTCGCCCGCACGTTTCAGGTGCCGCGGCCGTTCCCGCAGATGACGGTGCTGGAAAATCTCATGCTGGCGTCGCCGCGCCAGGCGGGCGAGCGGTTCTGGAACAACTGGGTCCGCCCCGGACGTGTGCGGGGCGAGGAGCGCCGCGCGCGCGAGAGCGCGATGGAGGTGCTCGAGCTCTGCGCGCTCGCCGACCGAGCCGGCGAGACGGCCGGGCGGCTCTCGGGCGGTCAGCAGAAGCTGCTCGAGCTCGCCCGCGTGCTGGTCGCCGAGCCGAAGCTGATCCTGCTCGACGAGCCGGCGGCGGGCGTCAATCCGGTCCTGCTCGAGACGCTCGTTGACCGCATCGTGCGGCTCAACCGGCGCGGCGTCACGTTCCTGGTGATCGAGCACAACCTCGATCTCGTGATGAGCGTGTGCCGGCCGATCGCCGTGATGGCCCAGGGCCGGCTCATCTACCACGGCGATGCGGCCGGCGTGCGAAAGGACCAGCGCGTGCTCGACGCCTATCTGGGCGACATGCCGGCATGAGCGACGTCGGCGGGCTCTCCGTGCAGGACCTCGTTGCCGGCTACGTCCGTGGTCTGCCGGTCGTGCACAGCGTCTCGATCGAGGTCGCCCGGCGCGAGATCGTTACCCTCATCGGCCCCAACGGCGCCGGCAAGAGCACCCTGCTCAAGGCGATCGCCGGGTTGATCGCGTGTGAGGCGGGGCGCGTGCGGCTCGACAGCCGCGACGTGACCGCGCTGCCCGCGCACCGCGTCGTGTCGGCGGGGATCGGGTTCGTGCCGCAGACGGGCAACGTCTTCACGAGCTTGACGGTCCACGAGAATCTACGAGTGGGCGGGCACGTGCTCCGCGGCTCGTTGAAGCAGCGCCTCGACCGCGCCTACGCCCTATTTCCGCCGCTGGCGGCGCGCCGCGCGCTCCGCGCCCGCACGCTATCGGGCGGGGAGCGTCAGATGCTGGCGATCGCGCGCGCCCTCATGACCGATCCGACCGTGCTCATGCTCGACGAGCCCACCGCGGGCTTGGCGCCGCTCGTGGTCGAGGAGGTCTTCGGCCAGCTTCGCCGCCTCGCCGAGAGTGGGATCGCCGTCCTCATGGTGGAGCAGAACGCGAAGGCGGCGCTGCGCGCGTCCGACCGCGGCTATGTGCTGGCCGAGGGGCGCAACCGCTTCGCGGGAGCCGCGCGTGAGCTGCTCGACGATCCGGGCGTGGCCGAGGCGTTTCTGGGCGGCCGTCCGATCAGCGCGCCGCGGCCCGGCTGATCACATGATCCTGTCGTACCTGGCGCGGCGGCCCCGCGCCTGACGATGGTCCTGCAAGCGCTGGCCGACGGCATCTTCACCGGCGCCGTCATCGCGCTCGGCGCGATCGGCGTGACGTTCACGCTTGGCATCATGCGCTTCGCCAACTTCGCGCATTCCGAGCTCCTCACGTGGGGCGCCTACATCGCGCTGTTCGTCGTCGCCTTCATCGGCCCGGGCACGCCGACGGGCCCCCTCTCGTTCGGCTGGCAGCTCTTGGCCGCGGCGCTGCTCGCGGCCGTCGTGACCGGGCTGGCCGCGTGGACGGTCGACGCCTTCGTGTTTCGACGGCTCAGACGCCGGGGCGCCATGCCGCTCACGATGGTGTTCGCCGCGTTCGGGGCCGCGCTCGTCATGCGTCATCTGGTCGTGCTCGTCTGGGGGCACGAGTCGCGCTACTACACGCGCGAGCTGCAGATGGCGGTGGAGCTCTTGCCCGGGGTGCGCGTGCTGCCCGATCAGATCTTCATTCTGGGCCTGGCCCTGGCGGCCATGATCTCGCTGCACGCGTTTCTCGCCTGGAGTCGGACCGGTATCGCGATGCGCGCGATGGCGGAGAGCCCGGCCCTGGCTCAGGTGTGCGGCGTCGAGGTCGAGGCCGTGGTGCGTCTGACGTGGATCATTTCGGGGGCGCTGGCGGCGCTCGCTGGCGTGTTCGTCGGGCTCACGCCGCAGCTTCATCCCGAGATCGGCTTCAACCTGCTGCTGTCGCTCTTTGCCGCGGCGATCCTCGGCGGCACCGGCAGCCTCCCCGGCGCGGTGGTCGGCGGCTTCCTGGTCGGTCTCGGCGAGAATCTCTCGCTGCTCGTCATCAGTCCTGGCTACAAGGGCGCGATGCCGTTTCTGCTGCTGCTCGCCATCCTGATCGTGCGGCCGCAGGGCATCTTCGGGGACAAGGTGTAGATGATCGCGTATCTGGTGTTCTTCGCCTGCATCGTGCTGATCCTCGGCCTCTTGACGCTCGGGTTGAATCTGCAGTGGGGATTCACCGGGCTGTTCAACGCCGGCGTGGTGGGCTTCTACGCGATCGGCGCCTACACGCACGCGATCCTCACCGCGGCGCCGCAGCCGCAGTATATCGGCAACTTCGGCCTGCCGTGGCTCGTGGGCGTGCTGGCCGCGATGGCCGCGACGGCGCTGGCAGGCTGGCTGATCGGCCTGGTCACCATTCGCCTGCGCGGCGACTACCTCGCCATCGCCACGTTCGGCGTGGCCGTCTCGATCCAGCTCGTCTCCCTGAACTGGGAGCCGCTCACCGGCGGCCCACAGGGCCTCACGCGCATCGCCAAGCCGCTCGCCCCGCTGTTCGAGACGCCGTTCGGCTTCAACCTCTGGTTTCTCGGGCTGATGATCGCGATCCTGGCGGCGACCTACTGGGCGCTCGACCGGGTCTTGATGTCGCCCTGGGGCCGGGTGCTCAAGGCGATCCGCGAGGACGAGACCGCCGCCGTCGCGCTCGGCAAGAGCGCGCGCCGCTTCCGGCTGGAAGCCTTCGTGCTGGGCTCGGCGCTGATGGGGCTCGCCGGCGCGCTCTACGTCAGCTTCATCGGCTTCGTGAGCCCGTTCGATTTCCTGCCGATCGTCACCTTCCAGGTGTGGGCCATGCTCATCGTCGGCGGCAGCGGCAATAACCGCGGCGCCCTGCTCGGCGCGCTGGTGGTCTGGACCATCTGGGCTGGCTCCGGCGTCCTCGTCACCAAGCTGGTGCCGCCCAGCCGCGCCGCCCAGGGCGCCGCGATCCAGGTGATCCTGATCGGCCTGCTCCTGATGCTGGTGCTGCTCTTCCGCCCGCGCGGGCTGATCGGCGAGGCGGCGGTTGTCTCGCGCCACGTGAGCGATTAAGGGGCTCGTCCCGCCCGAAGATCGTCCGACATCGTTCCCAGTGGCAGGATTTTTGGGTTGATTGTCATTGCCGCCATCGCCCGACGGTGAGATAAGGCTCGGCAACCGTCCGAGAAGGAGGCGAACGATGGCTCTCCGGCGCGTCGTGATGCTCGCCATGCCGTGCGCCGAAGTGGTCGAGATCGGCGGGGTCCTCGACATCTTCTACACAGTCAACGAGCGCCTCGCTCAAGCCGGCACGCCGGACCGGGGCTACGCCGTCGAGGTCGTGTCACCGGTGCCGACGGTCAATGCGTGGCCGGGGCTTCGACTCGTTGCCGAGCGCTCGCACCGCTCGCTCCGTGGCCCCATGGACACGCTCATCGTCACCGGGGTCGATCGCCCGGACGATGCGCGCCGCGACCCCGAGCTGATCCGCTGGCTGGCTCGGACCGCGCCCCGCGCCCGCCGCGTCGTGGGGCTCTGCACCGGCACCTTCGTTCTGGCCGAGGCGGGACTGCTCGACGGCCGCCACGCGACCACCCACTGGGCGTTCTGCGAGGAGCTGGCGCGCCGCTTTCCCGCGGTGAACGTGCAGAACGATCCCATCTTCGTCCGCGACGGCGCCATCTACACGTCCGCCGGGGCCACCGCCGGCGTCGATCTCGTGCTCGGCCTGGTGGAGGAAGACCTGGGCCGCCGCCTGGCGCTGGCGGTCGCGCAGTGGATGGTGGTCTTCCTCAAGCGCCCCGGAGGCCAGGCGCAGTTCAGCGCCCAGCTCTCGACGCAGCTGGCCGAGCGCGAGCCACTGCGCGAGCTGCAGGCGTGGATCTTCGAGCACCCGGGTGCGGATCTCTCGGTCGATGCCCTCGCGCGACGCGCGGCGATGAGTCCGCGGAACTTCTTTCGCGTGTTCGTCCGCGAAGTCGGCATGACGCCGGGCCGCTTCGTCGAGCGGGCCCGGGTGGAAGCAGCTCGACGGCTGCTCGAGGAGACATCGCGAGGGATCGTGAATATCGCGGCCGCCTGCGGCTTCGGCAGCCCCGAAACGATGCGCATCGCATTTCGGCGCACGCTCGGCGTCAGCCCCAAGGGCTATCGGAGCCGGTTTTGTACGACGTCCGTGTTGTAGGCAGTGGTCTCGACGGACGTTTCTTCGGCGAGGAATGACCCGTGACGAACTCCAGAGGAGCCAACACCATGAGCCAGGCGTCCGAGCTCGGCAAGCCCGCCCTCGAGGATCTTCGTTCGGCTCTTCGAGGCGAAGTCCTGCTCCCGCGCGACGCCCGCTATGACGACGCGCGCCGGATCTTCAACGCGATGATCGATCACCGGCCAGCGCTGATCGCGCGCTGCTCCGGCGCCGCGGATGTCGTCACCTGCGTGGAATTTGCCCGCGCCCACAGCCTCGAGGTCTCGATTCGCGGCGGCGGCCACAACGTGTCCGGCAAGGCCGTGTGCGAGGGCGGCCTGATGATCGACTTCGCCGCCATGAAGAGCGTGCGAGTCGATCCTCGACAGCGTACCGTGCTCGCCGAGCCCGGCCTGACCCTGGCCGAGCTCGACCGTGACTGTCAGCGGTTCGGCCTCGCCACGCCCATGGGAATCGTCTCGGCGACCGGCATCGCAGGGCTCACCTTGGGGGGTGGCATCGGCTGGCTCGGCGGCAAGCACGGGCTCTCCTGCGACAACCTGAGATCGGTCGACATCGTGACCGCCGACGGCAAGCTCCTCACCGCCAGCCCCGCCGAGCAGGCCGATCTCTTCTGGGCGGTGCGCGGCGGCGGCGCCAACCTCGGCGTCGTCACGTCCTTCGAGTACCACGTGCACGAGGTGGGGCCCGTGCTGGGCGGGACGGTTGCCTGGCCGCTCGATCAAGCCAAGCGCGTGCTGCGCTTCTACGGCGAGCTTGCCCAGTCCTTTCCCGACGAGCTCTCCGCGAACGCCGGCTTCGCCACCGCCGAGGATGGAACGCCGGTGCTCGGAATCGCCGTGGCCTGGAGCGGAGCGTTGGACGCCGGCGAGCGGATGATGAAGCCTCTACGATCCTTCGGGAGTCCGCTGGTCGACGCGATCGCTCCGATGAGCTACGTCGATCTGCAGCGTGGAGGCGACGCCGCCTTCCCCCGAGGCCGCCGGCACTACTGGAAGGCCGGTTTCCTTCGCCGACTCGGTCCAGACGCCGTCGACGTGCTGATCCACTTCGCGTCCACGCTGCCGACGCCGCACACACAGATCGGCCTGCAGCAGATGCACGGAGCGGCGGCCCGAGTCGCGCCGGGCGAGACCGCGTTTGCCCATCGTCACGACCAGTGGGATTGCCTGATCCTCACCCAATGGGATCGGCCCTCCGACGACGAGCGGAGCATCCGGTGGACCCGAGAGCTCTATACCCAGATGGAGCCCCATCTCGAGCGCGCGGTGTACGTCAATGACCTCGGACGGGACGAAGGCGACCGCGTCCGCGCGGCCTATGGGACGAACTACGAGCGCCTGGCCGCGGTCAAGGCGAAGTACGACCCGACCAACTTCTTCCGCTGGAATCAGAACGTGACCATGGCGACCTGACCAGGGGCGTCGAGCGACCGCATCAATCCGTGTGGTGTCCCCCGCACGTAGCCCCGGCGGCCCCGTGCCGGTGCGCCGGCCGGTCGATGAGGCGGCGGTTGTCTGGCGGCGCGTGAACGATTAAGCTGCCGGTTCAACGATTGGTCGTCGTCGGGGCCACGGAAGGACGGACACCATGGAATGGAATGCACGGAACGCGGTCGTGCTGGCGGTGGCGTTGATGGCGGGCATGCCGTCGGCGGCGCCGGCGGCCGCGCAGAGCTGCCCGGTGAAGATCGGCGGGATCCTGCCGCTGACCGGCTCGATGGCGCCGATCACCAAGAAGATCGCGCAGTCGGCCGAGCTGGCGATCGAGCACGTGAACCAGGGCGGCGGCGTCAAGGGCTGCCCGGTGCAGTTCATACTCCGGGACGACCAGGGCCAGCCGACGGTGGGCGTGGACGCGGCCAAGTACCTGGTCGAGGTGGAGCGCGTCCCCGCGTTCACGGGCACCATCTCCTCCGGCGTCACCGGGCCGATCATCTCCTCGGTGACGGCGCCGTCGAAAGTGGTGCAGATCACGTGCTGCTCGACAGCGAGCCCCTTCACGCTCGACGGTCGGAGTGGCGGCTATTTCTTCCGCACCATTCCCACCAGCAAGACCCAGGCGTACGCGACGGCTTCGGAGACCGCCCGGCGCGGGTTCAAGAAGACCGCGGTCATCTACATCAACACCGATTTCGGCACGGACATGCTGCGGTTCTACAGGGCGGCGGTCGCCAAGCTGGGCGGCGAGATCATCGCCGAGGTGCCATACAACGACAATCAGCCGAGCTACCGGGCCGAGGTCACCAAGGCGCTGGCGGCCAAGCCCGAGTCGCTGCTGCTGATCGGCTTTCCCAAGGACGCCGTCACCATCGTGCGCGAGTGGCTCTCGCTCGGCGGCACCAAGACCGTCGCGCTCAACAACTCGATGCGCACCATGGACTTCGTCAACGGCGTGGGCGCGAAGTTCGTCGAGGACTTCTTCGGGATGGACAACGCGCAGGTGGCCGGGCCGCACGTCGACGCGTTCAACAAAGCGTTCGAGGAGAAGTTCCAGGCGGATACCAAGGGACCGGGCGTCCACACGCAGTACGACGCGCTGATGGTGATGGCGCTCGCCATGAACATCTCGAAGGAGCTGACCGGCCCGTCGATCAAGGACGCGGTGCGCCGCGTGCACACCCCGGGCGGCGCGCCCGTGGGCACGGGGCCGGCGGAGTACAAGAAGGCGCTCGAGCTCATCAAGGCGGGCAAGCCGATCAAGTACTTCGGCGCGACCGGGCCGATCGAGTTCGACGCCAACGGCGACGTGACCGGGCCGGCGCTCGTGTGGAAGGTCAAGGATGGCCAGATCGTGACCGATCGCATCATCACCATCGAGGACATGCAGACCCTGTTCAAACGCGTCGAGAATTGAGGGCCCGTGAAGCTGGCGCGTGACCGAGGGGCACCACGGCTTTGCCGGGGTGCTCCGAGCGTCGGGGGGCTTGGGGGGCGCTCAGAGCCCCCCATGTACTGATTTGCAGCTCTCGCATTGCGTCACCGCCGAGTGCGCCGTGCCGGCGCGGCGCGCCTACGCGTTTCTCGCGGACGGCCTCGCGGTCGGCCGCTGGGCGCTCGGGTCCTTCGCGGCCCGCCGGGTGGGCCCGAATCTCTTCCGGGGCCGCTCCCTCTTCGACGGCTCGGAAGTGCTCTACCGGCCCGTCGGCGACGCCGCGCGGCTCATCGTCGACTATCATGTCGGCGCGACGGCGCGGGCGCTGGTGCCGCGCGTGATGGCGCGCGTGGTGCCGGGCGAGACGACCGGTCGCGACAAGGACTCGTGTCTCGTCACGCTCGTCGCCTGGCGCGACGCGTCGATGAGCCACACGCGCTGGGAGCGCCTGGTCGCGTGCCACGAGGTCGAGATCCGATTGGTGCAGGCGCTCCTCGCCGACGGGCGGGCGGCCGAGGGGAAGGGCTCATGATCGATCTGGCGCACTGTCGTGCGCTCGATGCCAGCGATCCCTTGCGGGCGGTGCGCGAGCGCTTCGCGCGGGCGGCCGAGGACACCGTGTACCTCGACGGCAACTCGATGGCGCGATGCCGGCCGACGCCGCGTCGCGTGTCGAGCGTGTGATGCTGGACGGCTGGCGGGACTCGCGCCGACGCGGCTGGAACCGCTACGACTGGCTGGAGAAGCCCTGGCGGATGGGCGAGGGCATGGCGCACATCCTCGGCGCGGGCCGGGGCGACGTGGTGTTCTGCGACAACACCACGATCAACCTCTACAAGATCCTCGGCTACGCCTGGCAGCTCGATCGCTCGCGGCCCGTGATCGTCACGGAGGCCCATAATTTCCCGACCGATATGTATGTCGCCGAGGGACTCGCCCGGTTCACCGGCGGCGGGGCGTCGGTCCGCCGCATCGAGAAGCCCGGAGAGCTCGACCGGGCGCTCTCCGCCGACGTCGGTGTGCTCTACCTGAGCCACGTCGACTACCGCTCGAGCCGACGCTGGAACATGGCCGCGGTCAACGAGCTGGCGCGCGCCCGGGGCGCCTTGACGTTGTGGGATTGCTCGCACGCGGCTGGCGCCGTCCCGGTCGACCTCGCGGGCACCGGGGCCGACTTCGCGGTCGGCTGCGGCTACAAATACCTCTGCGGCGGGCCGGGGGCGCCGGCCTGGCTCTATGTGGACCCGCGGCATCAGGATCGCGCGTGGCCCGTCATCGCCGGCTGGATGGGCCACGCCGACGTGTTCGCGTTCGCCGGAACCTACGAGCCGCTGGCCGGCGCGCGCCGCCACCTGACCGGCACGCCCGGCATCATCGCCAACGAGGCGATGGCCGCGGCGGTCGACATCTGGCGCGACGTGAAGCGTGAGGATCTCGC
>Ga0126379_10002745_pt1 | contig 11267 bp, 4 predicted proteins | sample PanSoiMetPlot_24_FD_92640 | JGI IMG/M metagenome (GOLD analysis project Ga0126379, IMG submission 92640) | Tropical forest soil microbial communities from Panama - MetaG Plot_24 | ecosystem: Environmental > Terrestrial > Soil > Tropical forest > Bulk soil | place: Panama | collected 2016-02-17
ACTGTCTTGAAGGTCGGATCAAACATTGAGAGGGCGGTAGTGCGTGCCCCTGTTACTGACGCAGACAGCCGATGTGCCAACTAGCCGTTACAGGCCCCGTCCAGCACAAAGGAATGAGCAGGTCGTACCTGGTGACCCCAATAGGGTCGTTCGGTTACGCGTTTAATCGAGACACGAGACGGTGAAAACGACTCGCAACGCACGCCTGGACCAGCCGGCCGTCCGGGACAAGGAAGATTAGTCGAAGAACCCGCAGCCGAGCAGCGTGATACCGTGTCTGCCGCAACCTGGCAGCAGACACGACGACCATCCGACAAATGCAGTGCCCGCGAACCACGATATGGCAGGGAATGCCTGTTTCGGCACAGCCGGAAGCAAACGAGCGTCGCGTGCCGCGGCCGCCTGATCGAAGCATGAGCCAAGCGATCGGCTCCGGCCCCTGAGGCGGCACCGCGGAACGACTCTGCTCCGACTTCAAGCAATTCGGTCTCTGCGTCCGGACCGGGCAGCCTGGCGCCGGCATTGCAACAGGGCAACCGGAACCACCCGGAGTCTCGTTCGAGCCAACCCGAGTGCAGCGCCACAGCAGAACGTGCCCGCAGCGAATAGGCTCCGGACGCGCTCGGCTCCGACTCGGCAGTCTAAGGGCAATTCAGAGCATCCGATTCCCCCCAAAAAAAGCGGTCCCGAATCCGGGACCGCCGAGCGAGTCAAGCAACTCTGGAACTAGAACAACAGCTTCATCGACAACTGCAGCACACGTGGTGAGGCATCGAAGCCGAGGAATGTGCCATACGGGCTGGTTGGTGTGTTGACCATGGTGCTGATCTGACCGAAGGTCGTATCCCCAAATCCAGAATCAGGATTGTTGAAGTTGGGATGGTTGAATATGTTGAACGCCTGTGCGCCGAGCGCGAAGGTGAATCGCTCGGTCAGCCTGATGTTCTTGAACAACGACATATCGAAGTCGAAATAGCCCGGCCCACGGTACTGGTTCCGTCGCAGAGCTGACAGCGACGGGAAGGCGGGCGAGGTATTGATGTCGAAGAAATCATTGGCGTTCAAGCAGGGATTTGCGGTACCGACAGAGCTGGCATTGCTGGCACCGCAGGTGCCCATCATGCCCGGCGCTCCACCGGCAACCAGGGGCAGACCCATGAGGCTGCCAGAGTAATTACCTAGAGCGGTGTTGTTGTCCGTTACGCTGAACGGCAGGCCAGTGTGGAAGAACATCTTGCCTGACCACGTCCAGTCGCCCAGGGCCGCATTCATGAACTTGTTGCCAAAATGAGTCCTGGGAGTGACCACGAAGTCCGCGCTGACGTTGTGGCGTGCGTCATAATCGGAGCTTCCGTAGTTGCACGCACGCAAGCTGGTCGGACAGATCTGAGTGAGGATCGAGTCTCCATAGGTAAACAGACCGCCATTGGAGGTTTCATCCATGTTGTGCGACCAGGTGTAATTGAAATGACCAGCTACCCAACGGGACAGCTGACGCCTCACGGTTACGGTCAGACCGTTGTAGTTAGAGATAGCGCCGCTCTGAACCTGCTCGACAGTTCCGTAATTCGTGTTCGGCAGAGACTGCGCAACGCCCGCCACTCCAGGATAGATGCCGTACTGGTCATGAGCGTTCGGCCAGTAGCTTCCATAGGGAATGCGAAGACCGTGGTTGCCGTTATAACCAATCACGACAGCAGTTGCTGGGTTGATTTCCTTCTGTATTTGCAGATTCCATTCCTGCCACCGCGGTGCATGGATGGTGCCGGTTACGGAGGTAAAGGCTGGCGGAGCAAAAACAACCCCGAGCGCTGCCAGATTGGAGCTGATTTGCGAATACGTCTGACCACCAGCAAATCCGCTGGAGAACGCTGCAGCCGAAGCCTGATATGTTGCTGCCGATCCGTTTGGTCCCGGATCAAACGCCAGCGTACCGCTCGAGGGACGAACACGGAAAGTAGTAGAGACCGGAGGATTGCCCAGCAGGTCGTCCAGCAGGCCAGCGGCCGGCGAGTCATAGAACACGCCAAATCCGCCGCTGATCACCAGTGTCTTGCTGCTCCGCGGCGACCAGCTAAAGCCAAAACGCGGAGAAAGGTCCACGGCGTCTACCCCCGGAAATGCCGTGTGCTGGTTGAAAGCGATGTCGTTTGTGTAAGGAACATTGCCCGAATTGACGCCGGCCATCGTGCTGGGCAGATTGTTCCAAGACGTCTTGAAATTGGCGAAGCAATTGACCTGGCATACGGGGTTAGAGTTCCGCTCCAGGCGCAAGGCAAAAGTCAGCTTCAGATTGGAGGTCGCGTTCCACTCATCCTGTGCGTACCCGCCTAGATACCAGAGCGCGACTGGAACGTTGCTTACCGGGTTGTCAGCTTGCCGATATTGATACGCCAAGCCGTTAACGAAGTTCGTCATGCCCGCGGAATTGAAGCCGAAGTAAACGCGGGGATTGCTGTAGAAGAAGTTGTGATCGCTAACATCGTAGCGGTGGAAGTTTGCGCCAAACTTAAAGGTGTGATTGCCGCGGTTCCACGAGATGTCATCGATGAATTGGTACTGAGTGAAATTTCGGCCTTGAGGAAAAGCTTCTTGGGTGTTGAAACCGTAGAAGCCCCCAGCGGCTACTTCCCATCCAAGCTGCACGGTACCGGTGGTTTCGATCGCATACGGGAACGTCTGCTTTACCAATGCCGCATCCTGTTGGAACAGCGCGACGTAGTGGCTGAGCGACGCGGTAAAAGAGTTGGTCAGGTGTGGACCGAAAACGTGGGTCTCCTGGAACTGGCCGTCAGAGGCGGGCTGATTGGAAGTGGCGTTGAAGGCGGAGCTGATCGGGTCAAGCGTAGTCGCCTGCAGGCCACGATCCATGCGATAGCGGAAGAAAGCTTTGTCGTTGTTCCCGATGTTTTGGTCCAACCGGCCACTGAAGATCCACTGCGTCGACAGAGCCGAGGGTGTCGCCTGGTAACTTGCCGTGCAAGGCGTTGTGTTGGGGTCGAAACCTTGAAAAGCTGTTGTTAGGCCTCCGCAGCCGCCGCCATTCGCCAATGACACAGGTTGAGCTGTACCGGCGCCTTTTGCGTTAGCAAACAGCTTAAACATCGTCTGATATGCCGGCAGTTCAGCAGGCTGGACGGTCGCGATGTTGTTCAGTACTGCAGTCGCAAAAGCGGGCGTTGGCACGAATACGGTATCCGTATTAGGCAGCACAACCCGCAATCCTTCGGTATCCAGGAAGAAGAATGTGCTGTTCTTGCGGATCGGACCACCAAACGATGCGGCCCACTGGTTTGCATTCGAGAACGGGGCCTGATTCGGCACTCCGGCCGCAATCTGGCTGCCTTTGTTCATCCAGCCATTGGCGTTGATTGCTCGTCCATTCCACCAGTACTGGGCGTTGCCGTGATAGGCGTTGGTTCCCGACTTGGTCACATAACTGACCTGCGCGCCTGCGAGCTGACCATATTCACCGCTGTATGGGTTGGTGACCACGGTCGCTTCTTGGACCTCATTGTTTCCCAAGGTGAGGTTGGTGGCGCCCGAGTTGTTGATATTGAAGTACGGGTCCATGTCGTTCTCACCGTTCACGGTGAACAGGTTCGAAGTTGCCGGCAAACCGTTGCTGGTGAAGTTGCCATACCCACCCTGGCCGTTTGGTACCGAGCCCGGAGCTGTCTGGGCGATGTTGGTGATATCGCCACCGGCGCTGGGCAATTCGCGAACTTCTGTCTGCGAGAACGAAGTGTTCACGCTGGGTGCTGGAGTCACAACTGGGGCTTCGCCAGTAACCTCGATTGTCTCGGAGGACTGCGAGACCGACAGGTTCAGGTTCGCCGTCGTCGTCTGACCAACCTGAACCATAGCCATTTGTTTCAGCTCCCCAAAACCAGCTTGCTTGATCGAAATTTCATACCGACCTGGTTTAAGGAGGGGGAAGTGGTAGAAACCGGTCGCATTTGTTCTGGTGGTCTGAGTCGCTCCAGTATCCAAACTCTTGAGTGTGACCGCGGCATTGGGAACGACCGCACTCGTTGGATCGAGGGCAGTCCCGATTATGTCGCCTGTGATTAGCGACTGCGCCATAACCACCGGTACTACCATCGCAAAGATGGCAATCGCCAACAGCAAAGCCGTCAGCCGGTTATGCGTCCTGGTAAAGTTGTAGTCCATTTGTACTCCTCTTTCGTGAATAGTCCGCTTTCGCGCATGTTTGCTGAGATCAAACAAGCACAAAAACATTCATTGGCACGTCACTGTTAGAAATTCACCAACGCGAGTGGATAGACATGCTTTGTTAGCAATATTGTGCAACTCACATTCCAACACTGAATGTGTGTCAAGTGTTGCTAGATCAGCTATTTGTAATTAATCTGAGCCTAGCGGATATGACTATTGGAATCAGCGATATGGAATCCAGTAGACGCTGAAAGTCCTCTCGGCGCTGCAAACTGCTCGATTTCTTCGGATGATTTGGTTCGGTAACCCGCGAGGCGCGCAACTCAACTGGAAACCTGTCTATTCGGCTCAACCTCACTGCTCGATCAAGCGTATGTAATTACGGACTCTACCCGATAGGCAAGACACCGTCGCAGGGGCCCACACTAGTTACAGAACCAGAAAGGTACGGAAGTAGGGGTGCACTGTGGCGAAATCCTTGGTTGTTTTCCTTGTTCTATTCCTTGCAGCGTTATGTCTGGCGCAGTCTAACGGCGCCCCGGATCAAAATCCGCTTAATCAGTCAGGCCAGGATAGCTTTGGACGAGCGGTCCAGACAGCCGGCATCACTGTCCCGCAGCCTCAGCCCGTTCCCCAGGCCGACCTTCAGGCCTTTGAGCAGAACATAAAAGATGTTTACTTTGATTTCGATCGGTCCAATTTGACCACCGCGGAGCGGGCAACGCTTCAGCAGAATGCGGAGTGGCTGAAGGCTCATCCTCAAGTCACGTTCGTCATTGAGGGCAATGCGGATCAGCGAGGCACAATCGTCTACAACCTGTACCTGTCGGACGAGCGGGCGCTTGCGGCGCGCGACGAACTGTTGAAATTGGGCGTGCCAGAAAAGCAGATCCTATTTGCCCAGGGATGGGGAAAACTCTATCCCGTCTGCCCGCAAGACGATGAGACCTGTTGGAGCAAGCAGCGCCGTGCGCACTTGGCACCTTGGCCTGCGGAAGCGCCGGGGGCCAGCGCTCAAGTTACAGGCACCAACCATGAACAAATCTCGACTACCTCGCCGCGATAGAGCTTGAGGTTGGTCATCATCCTCTTTCTGCAATAATTCAGAATTGATAAGGTACAAAGGAAAAATATCTTGGCCAGGGCAATTCGGGCGCCTAGCTCAGGCCGAACCTAGTACGGGCAGGGGCAGCAAGTTTGTGCGCGGTTTCACAATTTGTGCTTGCCATCTTGCCTGCGGGCTTTTCTGTTTTCATCTGAGCGCACGAACATTTAAAGTACCAGCAGTGCGGAGGGGCCGAACCGTTCTTCCACCGAATCCAAACTCACGCTAAAACAATAAGAAGGACTGAAGATTCTCAAGTCAAGATCGGCGCAGCCAGACTGCTCGCCCCGTAATGTGCACCCTCGCCGTATTCGAAATCGCTCACGAATGTGAGAAGCTCGAGCCTAGCAAGGCTCGCCGAAAAGCTCTACGAAACCGACACCGACCTGACGATATTCATCAGACCTTGAAGGGAGTGTGACCCTCGACCGTTACTTGGAGCAGACTCGCTTCTCGCTGGCCGGCACATCTCGGGCAACACCTCAGAGACCGGCCAACGGTCAACTGCCGAATGGGAATATCAGATTAGTCGGGACACTAGTGGCAGCTGGTCTCAATCGAGCGCAATCTCTGTGCTGCCGCTGGCGAACCCTTCTTGGCAGCCGCGACCAGTAAGATGCGAGCCTGCTCGCAACTGCGAGGGACGCCATCCCCGCTGGCATAAAGATCGGATAGCAACAAAACCGCATCGTTGTTCCTTTTTTTAACTGCTTTCCATAACCATTGCGAAGCCATGAAGCTATTCTTGGGCACGCCTTCACCCAGGAAATAGCGGCGTCCTTGATCAAACTCTTCGCGGCCGTCGTTCGACGAAGGACGTATCGGAGATTCAGTAGCTGTCGCAGCCCGGGTAGCTTCGACCGGAGCTTCGACCGGAGCTGGCATACTCGCGGTGGGCACCGATGAACCCGTGTCCGGCTTCGTCGCTGCTACGTGCTCTTGTGTGGTCGGCGTCGGGGTGGGAATAGTCGGAGTGTTTCGAGTAGCCGCCGCGGGTTCTGCGCTGGGAGGCGAAGATGCTCGGGCTGGTTCGTGCAGCAATCGATCGAGATTTTGCCACGCGACATATCCGCCCAGAACAAGCAGGATCGCGAAAAGTATGCTGGTCAGAAATCGTGTTCGGCTTTTTGTTCCACCGGTCGTCTTACGATGGACGACGGTTCTTTGCTGCAACCACCAGTCGGACTCTGGACTGGGAGTGCGCGCGATAGGTGGCATACTCAGTTCGGTTACAGCCTGCGTTTGCACCGGCTGTCGAGAAGGCTCTTGCGTCAGCGAGAACCCGCAAATGCCGCAGAATCGCTGTTCCGCTGCATTCTTGTGCATGCATCCAGGGCACACCACAATATCGTGTGTGGCGGTCTCCAGCGGTTGCGGTTTGAACTTGGTGAACAGAGGCATCGGTAATTCGTGCGCTCCGTCCTCTTGATCCTTCTTGTGTGCCGAGGCTGCACCCGCTTGATCTACCGTTGCGGCCGCAGGAGGTGCGGGTGGTTTTTCCCGTCCCGCCTCCGCCTGCAATTCTTTTATGAGTTTCTCTACCGCCTGCTCACGCTCTTCAGGAGGGCTGGTGAAGTACACCTCGGCCCATCGCCCCATATGCTCGCCCAACAGGGGATTAACCAAAGGATTCAAATCAGGGCGAGGAAGTCCCTGGGGACTGGATTCGTTTTCTGCCGAATCCAGCCACTCACGTTCTCGATCGGTGTCTGGCATCAGCTGCTCACAATCGTTTCAGGAAGTCGGCCACAAATCAAGCGGGAATACACTGTAGACCGTCCGAGGTGAGCAAGGGGCTAGTCGCATGGCTTATGAAAAGCAGGCTCAAAAGCGTCCTGCTGGGCCTCAGCTTGGGTCCTATAGCCGCCCTTGGCGGTCGTCCCGTATAGATCCGCGCCGGGGCAATAATATAGACCAGTCTGCAAGTCCTCCCACACGCTCAGGTTGGGATCCCCCATGTATTCGGGCGTCGGTGGCGGAACGGCCAAACCCAAGCCGACCAGTACTTCTTCAAAAAGTGTGAGTTTTGGTGGTTTGGGCCTCGGCCTGCGCTTAGCGCTTGCCAGCATCGGAACTTCGGCGGTCGCTAACGAGGCATTGCGAGGCCAAAACGCCCAGATCAGAGTAGTCAGCAGTACCAGTGCCGCGAGAATCAGGCTGGCGTCTCCTGGCCGAGTCCAGACGAGCCGCAGCGGACGAGTCCAGGTCTTTTCGGGACAGTCTAGGCTGAGCCATTTTCGCGCCTCGGCCGCCGAGTTCCCGGGCGATAACTCGATTGCGTTCTCTGTCCCTTCTCTCGCCGCAGGATCGTCGAAGAAGGTGCTCGCATCCAAGTCCAGTTCACTTGTTTGGTCGGGGATGTCGGTTTCCGTAGCAAGGTCGGCGCGCAATTTTTCGCTTGGCCCAGATAGCTGTTTGGGAGGCTCTTTGCGAAACCAGGGCATGTCGGCCTGTTCCGCACCGCTCAGGTGGCGTTCCCAGAGCGCAGCCCATTTGCTCTGCAAAGCCGCGCCGGGATATCTTCCCGTGGAGCGCGACGCCCCGCAGGCGCCGCAGGAGCTTTCATTTCCCATGAAGGCCTGCCCACAAGCGCGGCACAGTTCTGCCGCCTCTTCCGGCGACGACGCTCTGGGCTCAACTGCTGGTATGGCGATCTTCTCGAATTCCGGCTCCAGCATCTCCAGAGCCTGCAGAATGCTGGAGCGTTCAGATTCGAGTTCTTCCTTGATACCCTGGTCGGCTGCATCAGCCATAACTTCCGAAGCGACGTCGGCCATCAATTCCGCGGCGCGGGTTTCACTCTCTCCGAATCCGCGCACTTGGGAGAAATACATCTCAATCGCGCCCGCCACTTCACCGTTCTGATACAGAGGAACTGCCAGCAAAGATTTTGCGTCCAACTTGCGGCATTGTGCCGCATCCAGACACGGATCAGTCAGCGCCAGCGGGCTCAGGAACAGGGTTCCGGTTTTCAAACATGAAGATGCCAAGCTCGCTTGTTTTGCGACTTGTGACAGCACTATCGTGGCAGCACTGCCCGTGCCCGCGCGGTAACAGAGGCTTTCGCCTTCGACTGTGGCGATGGCCACACCGGCGGCACCGCATAGCGAACACAGACGCTTCACGATCAGATCAAAAGCTTGATTCGAGCTGAGAGAACCAGACCGAATCTCATGTTGCGTCTCGACAATTTGCGAAATGATTTCGTTTAGGTCAGCAGGCGAGGATTTCGGTCGAACACGGTCTTGGTGCTCCTGCATGACGTAGGCAGCGGCTAGCAGCCGAGTGAAGGACTCGTCATCCAGGGCTGGATGGCTGTTGGCAGCAGGAGGCTCGATCACAGAAACTCCGCGAACCGGTGAGTTGCGACCACATTGTAGTGCAAGTTGCTCTCCAAAGCGCCACAATCGAGAGGACGCGAACGGCAGCAACCGCCCTGGGACCGGCAAATTCCCGGCCGTGTAGGGTTCCTCTAAGTCATTCTCTTTAAACGTTTCTGGCTACTGAGGCACTGTCCAGTACAGCACTGGTCGGGCCACCCCCTTCCACCGGACACACTGGTCCGGAGCATCAACCCGATCGGTCTCCCGCGTCTATTGCAAGGCTGTGCACTTTCTGGGGGACGGGAGAAACGCATGCTCGGAGGGCGATGGAACTGAACCGGTGCCTATTCGAGGACGAAAAGCTGGTGTTGTTAACCTCAGAAATGACCTCTGATTAGACATCGAGACAAATGTGTTTTCAATTCCCCAAAGGGCGGCAAGTTCGAAGCGGAGTAGCGGTAAGGAGGGACACCGACGACTTCCACTCGTAAAAGAGGACAGCGCCGTGCGACAGACAAGGCGTTCGCGGCCCAAGCTGGGCGGGTAGTCGCAAGTCATCGAACTCCCGGGTCATCGCCCTGCCGAAGCAGCTAAGGCACCTGGCAAACCCTTCGTCATTGACTTTGCCTGAATTCCGAGAGGCCGCCCACGAGCGGCCTGGGGAAAGTTCAAGTGCCCCGAGCGAATGTGAGTCCAGACCCGAGCATAAGGGCGCGAGAGATAACAATTATGCTACCGGCGACAGTTCCGAACTCGCCCGAGTCCGTTCCTTCTCTTTGGTGAGATAGAAATGAACGGCCGGCGTGATAATCAGCGACAGCACCATCGAAATCAGGATACCGCCAATGACCGCGATGGCCAGTGGTTGCAGCATCTGCGAACCCGCGCCAATAGCGAAGGCCAGCGGCAGCATGCCTGCGATGGTAGCAAGCGCCGTCATGACAATGGGACGGAGACGGCGGCGGCTGGCCTGCAACATCGCATCTTCACTCGACAAACCGGCAGAGCGGAACTTCTGATCAGCGTCCAGCAACAGAATACCGTTCTTGGCCACGATGCCAACCACCATAATCATTCCCATAAAGGAAGAGATGTTGAAGGTTGTCTGTGTGATCAGCAGCGCGATAAACACACCCGACGTTGACAGCAGCGCAGATGCGAGAATCGCAATGGGAGCGGCAAAGCTCCCGAATTCGAACAGCAGCACGATGAAGACCAGAAGAATGGCCAATGCAAAGACGAGTACTAAATCGCGAAACGATTTCTGCTGTTCCTCGTAAGTGCCGCCGTAGACCACGCGAATGGAAGAGGGCAGATGCAGGGAGTTAACGGTTTTCTGAACATCGCTTATACCACTGCCCAGGTCGCGGCCTTCCAGGCGGGCCGTCACCGCTACATCGCGCTGCAGGTTTTCGCGGCGAATCTCGGTCTGTCCGGGATTCTGAGTTATTGTGCCGAGCGATCCTAGTGTGGCCGTCTTGCCGGTTGCGCTGGTCAGCAGCGTGTTCTTCATGGCCTCGAGCGAGGAACGATAGTCAGCCGGGAAGCGCACCCGCAGCGTGTAGGCACGATCATTGGCGATAATCGGTGTTGTAGCAGGCTCGCCTTCCAAAATGGCCGAGGCGTCGGTTGCGACCTCCGCAGGGGTGAATCCCGCACGCGCCGCCACCACGGGATCGAGCTGAAATGTCACCGCCGGGCCGCTGATAGTATTATCAATTCCATTTAAGACATCCACCACTCCCGGGACCTTGCTGATGGCATCCCCCACTTTTGGCGCCCACTGCTCTAGCAGAGATGCGTCGGGAGAAAATAACTTGATCTGGATCGGCTCCGGCGCGTTGGTCAGGTCCCCAATCATGTCTTGCAGGGTTTGGATAAACTCCACGTCAATCGCGGGTTCCTCGGTCTTGATCTTCGCGCGAACTTCCTCGATAACTTCGTCGATCCCGCGGTCGCGATCATCTTTCAACTTGACCGAAACGTCGCCGGTGTTCGCCTCGGTGACAGCGGCCAGACCAAGTTGCAGTCCGGTGCGGCGCGATGTGTTCTCGACCTCGGGGATCTTGCGCAGCATCTGTTCGATATGCGTGATCACGCGATCCGTCTCTGCCAGCGAACTGCCCGCCGGCATGATGTAGTCAATAATGAAGCCGCCCTCGTCCATCTCCGGCAGCAAGTCGGAGCCGGAGAAGCGGTAGCACAAATACCCCGCCACGATGAGCAGGGCGCTAAACGCGGCCAGCCACAACGGGCGTTTTAAGGCGCGACGCAGCCAGCGTTCCTGAAAATTTACGATGCGTAGGAAAAAGCCGCTCAGCGAGGCATCTTCCACGGCCAGCAAGCGCTGGATGGACTCTTCTTCCGATACCGGTGCATTCGACGCCGTGGGCAGCTTTGACTCTGACTTGATGAAGTACTGACTCAGATTGGGCGTCCAGGTGAGCGCCAGCGCCAGCGACGTGAGCAGAGAGACCGCCATGGTTACTGCCAGCGCACGGAAGAAGGTTCCCGTCACTCCGGTTATCGAAATCAACGGTAAAAAGACCACGATAGGTGTGATGGTGGACCCGATGAGCGGAACGGTGATTTCCTCGAGTGCACTGTGAATTGCCTCGAGGCGAGACTGGCCCGCATCGCGGTGCAACACAATATTTTCA
>Ga0126379_10002748_pt1 | contig 11256 bp, 13 predicted proteins | sample PanSoiMetPlot_24_FD_92640 | JGI IMG/M metagenome (GOLD analysis project Ga0126379, IMG submission 92640) | Tropical forest soil microbial communities from Panama - MetaG Plot_24 | ecosystem: Environmental > Terrestrial > Soil > Tropical forest > Bulk soil | place: Panama | collected 2016-02-17
AGACGATGAAGTCGACCTTGTCGATGTCGAGCAGCTTGGTGTAGAGCGCCGGCACGGTCGCGCCATTGCTCTGGTCGTCATAATAGACGAGCTTGACCTGTCGGCCCAATAACCCGCCCTTGGCATTGACGTCGTCCTGCCAAATCTGCATCGCGAGCAGCGCCGACTTACCGGCGGCGGCGAGCCCGCCAGTCAGTCCCATGCCGAAGCCGATCGTGATCGGCTCCACCGCCTGAGCGACGCTTCCTGCAAGAATACACCCGGCAAACGCCGCGGCCGAGGCGACACCCCAGCGGTGCCGTCTGCGAAGCGAAATGGTTTTCCTTTTGGGCACCTCTTCCTCCCTCGTTCTTGTCTGCTATCTACCGCCGCGTTCGGGCAAAGCGATATGCACCGTCCGAGCCGAGATCGCGGTCGAGGTCACCTTGATGCATCAGGTAATGCAGGTGAGCAAGAGCCTCGCCGAGTGCGAAGCCCAGCTGGTGCCGGTCGAGAGGTCGCCGGAACAGGGCGGGCAACAGCTGCATCGCGGTTTTCGGTTCGTCGCACTCGGCAAGGACCTCAGTGCAGCGCGCCCGGTGATGGGCGTCAAGCGCGTCGATCCGCCGATGCAGTCCCAGGAACGGCAGGTTGTGTGACGGCAGGACGAGGACCTCCGGCGGCAGCGCCTCCCGTATTTTGGCGAGCGACGACAGATAGCGGGCGAGCGGATCGCCATCCGGCTCATACGGCTGGACGCTGATATTGGGCGAAATTTTGGGCAATACCTGATCGCCCGAAATCAGCACGCCGGTCTCGGCGCAGTAAAGACAGGCGAGTTCGGGCGCGTGTCCTTCGCCGACGATCACGCGCCATTGCCGCCCGCCGATGTCAACGCGCATCCCATCGGAAAGCCGCTGAAAACTCGCAGGCACCGAAGGAACGCCGCGGCGATAGCTGATCTCCCGCTCCCCGAAGAGCTCGCATGATGCCGGATCGAGCCCGGCACGCTGTGCAAAGCGGCGACGCAACGGGATGAAATCCGGGTCGCCCCGGCTCATTACTCTGGCGGATAGCCACTCCTTTTCAGTGATCCATAGGGGTACCCGCGAGCGCTCGGTCAACCAACCAGCGAGCCCGATATGGTCGGGATGGTAGTGGGTGACGATCACGCGGGTGACCGGCAGCCCGTCGAGCCCGCCGGAAAAAATCTGCTCCCATAGCTCCTTCGTGCGGGCCATCGCATAGCCGGTATCCACGATCGTCCAGCCCCGGCCGTCTTCGAGTAGCCAGAGATTGATGTGGTCCAGCGCGAAAGGCAGCGGCATGCGCAGCCAGCGCACGCCGGTCGTGACCTCCAACGTCTCGGCCGGTCCGGGTGGAACCGCAACCGGAAACTGCAAAGGTGTCAGGATTCCGTCCATTCACTATGCTTTTCTCGGGTGGCGAATTGACCGGCAGGGTAGGACGGTGCATTAGTGCGCGACAAGCGAGAACGCCGCCGGTGAGGAATGCACGGGCGGAAGAACCCTGAAGGGACAACAAAAACGGCTCAATAGATGCGCGATTTCCATATACCGGGCCGGTCGGCGGCGATCGCGGCCAACGGCATGGCCGCAACCTCGAATCAGCTGGCGACGCTAGCCGCCCTCGATGTGCTGCGGTCGGGCGGCAACGCGGTCGATGCGGCTATAGCTGCGGTCGCGGTGCAGTGCGTCGCCGAGCCGCAGAGCACTGGCATCGGCGGCGATTGCTTTGTGCTGTACTCGCAGAAGGGCGGCCTGCCGGTGGCGTTGAACGGCTCCGGCCGGGCGCCGAAGAAGGCGCATGTGGAGTGGTACGCCGAGCGCGGCTTCCGCGAGATCCCGATCCCGAGCCCGCACGCGGTGACGATTCCTGGGGCCGTCGATGCTTGGTGCACACTCAACGCCCGATACGGCACCCGCCCGCTCGCCGAATTGCTCGAGCCGGCAGCGCGCGCGGCCGAGGAAGGCTATGTCGTTGGCCCTCGCGTCGCGCACGATTGGCACCGCAATCAAGCGAAATTGCGCGATCCCGTCACCGCGAAACTATTCCTGCCCGGCGGTAGGCCGCCCAACGTCGGCGACAAGATGCGCAACCCGCCGCTCGCCGCCACGCTGCGCCGCATCGCGCGGGAGGGGCGCGAAGCATTTTATGATGGGTCCGTCATGCGGGACATCGTCGGACGGCTCAAATCTCTGGGCGGGCTGCACGAGCCAGAGGATTTCGGGGCGCACCGATCGAATTGGGTGGAACCGATCCACACTTCCTATCGGGGCTATGAGGTCTACGAATGCCCACCGAATGGGCAGGGGATCGTCGTGCTGATGATGCTGCGCGCACTCTCCGGTTACGATCTTTCCGGCGACGCATTCAGCGAGGCCGACCGCCTGCATCTGCTGGCCGAGGTGACGAAAGCCGCTTATTGGGCGCGAGATAGCTATATTTGCGACCCTGAGCACGTCTCGGTGGACGTCGATGGATTGCTGTCAGAGGCACGGGCCGAACGTGTACGACGCCATATCCGCCTCGACCGCGCCCGGCCGGGTCCCGGCTGGGCGGACATCGAACACGAGGACACCGTCTATCTCTGCGTCGTCGATCGCGAGGGCAACGCGGTCTCTTTCATCAACTCGCTGTTTTCCGGGTTTGGCACCGGTATCCTCGCGCCGGAGAGCGGTGTGCTGCTGCAAAACCGCGGTTCGGGTTTCCGTACGATCCCCGGCCATCCAAATGCGATCGCGTCGCGGAAACGGCCGCTGCACACGATTATTCCGGCGATGCTCGTCAAGGACGGCCGTGCGGTGATGCCGTTCGGTGTGATGGGCGGGCACTATCAGCCGGTCGGGCAGACGCATTTTCTGCACTGTGTCCTCGACCGCGGCTTGGATCCGCAACAGGCGGCCGAGCAGCCGCGCATCTTTGCCCATCCGCGAGGTGTTGTGGAGGTCGAACCTACGAATCCCGAAGCGATCGTCAACGAACTGGTGGGCCGTGGCCACCCCGTCGAGATGACCGAGGTTCCGCTCGGCGGCTGCCAGGCGATCTGGATCGACCGCGCCCGCGGCGTCCTGATCGGCGGTTCGGAACCACGGAAGGACGGTTTGGCCCTCGGCTATTGACCGAGGGAAGAGCCGAAATCGGCTTCGGGCAAAGCAGCGGTCGCACGCAGCTCGCGCATCTCTATCAGCGTGATCCACTGCGCGTGTTGTTTCCGACACCAGCAGCGGGCGATCCAGCGATTGCCGTCATTGTCACGGCCTCGGCCGCGGAGAAGGTCTACCGGTCGACCGAATCGATTACGACGATTGCCCAAGCATTGTCGGTCGGCGCTGGCGCCCGTCTCGAATTTCTGCCGCCCGAAACGATACTGTTTGATGGCGCCCGTCTGCTACGGGAGACGGTGGCCGAGCTTGCGCCGGATGGTGCATTTCTCGGCGGGGACATCGTCGTCTTTGGCCGCCGGGCGCGGGGCGAGTGTTTCACTTACGGATTTCTTCGAGAGGTCTGGAAGGTGCGGCGTGCCGGCGAGCTCGTCTGGGGAGACGCGCTGCATCTCGAAGGCGATATTGCGCACGAGATTGATGATCCAGCCTGCTTTGACGGCTCGGCGGCATTCGCGACAATGATCTTGTCGCCCGCCGGGCGAGATCCGCGCAGCCTTCTCGATGCTGCACGAGCCGTCCAGCGCATCGCGGCGTCGACCGCGCTACGAGCCGGGCTCACTGCGGTTGCGGGTCCGGTGATCGCGCGCTGGCTGGCCGCGGATGCCGCATCCTTGCGCGGGGCTTATGCCGAGCTCGCCAGCCATTTCCGCTGTGAGGCGCTGGGCCTGCCGCGCCGCGTGCCGCGCCTTTGGTATGTATGATGTGTAATGCCGCAGCGGAATCGCTGAGGCTCGCGCATTGCACTCGCGCAACTTGAGTTAGCAAGACCATGGCTGGCATCCGGCCGCGGGGTTTGGCATGATTTATGCCGAGCGTTAGCGGAGCTAGAACAGGCGATGAACCTGACCCCTCGCGAGAAGGACAAGCTTCTGGTGTCGGTCGCGGCGATGGTCGCCGAACGGCGGTTGAAACGCGGGGTCAAGCTCAACTACCCCGAAGCCGTAGCGCTGATCACAGACTACGTGCTCGAAGGCGCGCGCGACGGCAAAACTGTGGCCGAGCTGATGCGCGACGGCGCGACTGTCATTGGGCGGGAGCAAGTCATGGAGGGGGTCCCGGAAATGATCGACGAGATCCAAGTCGAGGCCACTTTTCCGGACGGAACCAAGCTCGTCAGCGTCCATCAGCCGATCCGCTGAGGCAAAGCGTGGCGCCCTCACCCGCCTCGCTCGGCTCGGCGCCCTCTCCTCGGTGTGCGTGGTGCGGGAGAGGAGAGGTCCGGCCCGAAGGGCTGGGTGGGTGAGGCGAATCTCACGATGACCCCCGGAGAGCTCATCAGCGTTGCCGGCGACATCGAAATCAATGCCGGCCGTCCGGCCGTGACGTTAACGGTTGCGAATACGGGCGACCGCCCGATACAGGTCGGCTCGCATTATCACTTCTATGAGACCAACGCGGCGCTTGCTTTCGATCGCGAGCAGGCGCGCGGCTATCGCCTCGACATCCCAGCCGGCACCGCGATGCGCTTCGAGCCGGGACAAAGCCGGGAGGTGCGGCTCATTGCCTATGCCGGGGCGCGCCGCGTCGTTGGCTTCAACGGCAGGATCAACGGCAAGCTTCCGTAATTCAGATGGCGACGACGATCCCGCGCCGAGCTTATGCCGCGATGTTCAGGCCGACGACCGGGGATCGGCTGCGGCTGGCGGATACGGATCTGATCATCGAGATCGAAAGTGACCGCACGATCCATGGCGAGGAGGTCAAATTCGGCGGCGGCAAGGTCTTCCGCGACGGAATGGGGCAGGGGCAGGCGAGCCGCGCCGATGGTGCGGTCGACACGGTCATCACCAATGCCGTGGTCTTCGACCATTGGGGCATCGTCAAAGCCGATATCGGCATCCGCGACGGCCGGATCAGCGGTATCGGCAAAGCGGGCAACCCCGACATTCAGCCTGGGGTCGACATCCTTATCGAACCGGGAACCGAGGCGATTGCGGGCGAGGGCCGAATCGTCACCGCGGGTGGTATCGATTCGCACGTTCACTTCATCTGCCCGCAACTGGCCGAGGAGGCGCTTTACAGCGGGGTCACGACAATGCTCGGCGGCGGCACCGGCCCGGCCGCCGGCACCAATGCGACGACCTGCACGCCGGGGCCGTGGCATCTTGGTCGCATGCTGCAGGCGGCCGAGGGCTTGCCGGTGAACCTAGGTTTTTTCGGCAAGGGCAATGCGTCCGATCCGCGGGCGTTGGTCGAGATGGTGGAGGGCGGCGCCTGCGGCCTCAAACTCCACGAAGATTGGGGGACGACACCGGCGGCGATCGACACATGCCTGTCCGTCGCCGAACGATTCGACATCGCCGTTGCAATTCATACCGACACGCTCAACGAATCGGGATTTGTCGAGAATACGATCGCTGCGTTCAAAGGCCGCAATATCCACGCCTTTCATACCGAGGGCGCGGGCGGCGGCCACGCTCCCGATATCATCAAACTATGCGGGCTGCCCAACGTGTTGCCCTCGTCGACGAACCCGACGCGGCCGTTCACGGTCAATACCGTCGACGAGCATCTCGACATGCTGATGGTGTGTCATCACCTCGATCCGCGTATCCCCGAGGGCGTCGCTTTCGCCGAAAGCCGCATCCGCCGCGAAACAATCGCCGCCGAGGACACCCTGCACGATCTTGGGGCGTTCAGCATGATGTCCTCGGACAGCCAGGCGATGGGCCGGGTCGGCGAGGTCATCATTCGCACCTGGCAGACCGCCGACAAGATGAAGCGCCAGCGCGGTCCACTGCCCGAGGATAACGACCGCGCCGACAATTTCCGGGTCAAACGCTACATCGCAAAATATACGATCAACCCGGCGCTGACACATGGTCTCGCCGGGCACATCGGCTCGGTCGAAGTCGGTAAGCTCGCCGATCTTGTTTTGTGGTCGCCGGCTTTTTTTGGCGTAAAGCCCGCTCTCGTGTTGAAGGCCGGCACGATCGCCGCAGCGCTGATGGGTGACCCCAACGCGTCGATCCCGACCCCGCAACCGGTTCATTACCGCCCGATGTTCGGCGCTTTCGGCCGCGCGCTCTCGGCTTCGGCGGTCACTTTTTTGCCGAGCCTGGCGATCGAGCGCGGCTTGCCTAATCAGCTCGGCCTGCAACGCATCGTGCTGCCGGCGCGGCATCCGTTCGATCGATAAGGCCCGAATGATTCATAATGCCGTGACGCCACACATCGAAGTCGATCCGGAAACCTATGAGGTGCGCGCGGACGGGGTGCACCTGACCTGCGAACCGGCCGCGGTGCTGCCGATTGCTCAGCGCTATTTCCTATATTGACGCGACGATGCGCCGGGCGATCGAGGTCCACCCGTGGGGACATTGGCCCTCGGCCGCTGCGCTCGATACCGTTACTCTCGCCTTTGTCGACCGACATCGTCGCCGAGTCCGGCTGGTCGCGGATTCGGGCGAAAGCTTTCTGCTCGACCTCGCCCGGGCACATCATCTGACGGATGGGGACGGGCTCGAGCTCGACACCGGCGGCTTTATCGTCGTCCGGTCAGCGCCCGAGCCGCTTCTCGAGATCGAGGCAGCCGATCGGGCGTACCTGTTGCGGATCGCCTGGCATCTCGGCAATCGGCATCTGCCGCTGCAAGTCGTGGGGGAGCGACTGCGCGTCCGCGCCGATCATGTCATTGCCGATCTGGTGACCGGTCTCGGCGGTCGCATCGCTTGGGTCGAGGCTCCCTTCGATCCCGAAACGGGTGCCTATGCGGGTAGTATGCATTCCCATGGCAGCACCGAAGATGACGGCGATATCTGACCGTCTCACCGCTGCCGGTCTCTATCGGTTGCTCACTTGGCTTTCGCCCGTCTTTCCAACAGGCGCATTCAGCTATTCGCACGGTCTCGAGGCCGCGGTTGAGAGCGGTGCCGTACGCGATCGCGCGTCTCTGCAGAGCTGGACCAGCGCCGTCATCACGTCTGGAAGCGGGCGCATCGACGCCGACATTCTGCGCGAAGCACACCGGGCGGCCGCGGAGAACGACCTCGAAGCATTGATGCGCGTTAATCGACGTGGCGTGGCGTTTCGTGCCACAGCAGAGATGGCGCTGGAAACGACCGCCCAAGGCGAGGCGTTTCTTGCCGCCTGTCGCGCCGCTTGGCCTGATCCCTTCCTCGATCGTTGGGCGGAGAAGCTCGCCGATAACGGCGAGGCCGTGTGTTATCCCGCAGCTGTCGGTGCCACAACCGCTGGGGCGGGGGTCGATTTCGGATTCGCTTTGACCGGTTATCTGCAAGCCTTGGCAGGCAATCTGGTTTCTGCCGGCCTGCGGCTCGGCATCATCGGGCAAACCGAGGCTCAGCGTATCTTGGCGGCGCTGGAAGCCGTCGTAGCAGAAGCCAGCCAAGATCCGCAACCGGGACCAGTTCGGCAGCGCAAGTTTTGCCGTCGAGCTCGCAGCGATGGCTCACGAAACCCAATACTCGAGGCTGTTTCGGTCATGAGCAATCCGCTGAGGGTCGGGATCGGCGGTCCGGTCGGATCGGGCAAGAGCGAGCTGATGGGTTGGCTGTGCGAGAGGATGCGTAACCGCTATGAGATCGCCGCAATCACCAACGACATCTACACGCGCGAAGACGCCGAATTCTTGACGAAGAGCGCAGCGCTGCCGCCCGAGCGGATCCTCGGCGTCGAGACGGGCGGCTGCCCGCATACGGCAATCCTCGAGGACGCTTCGATTAACCTCGCGGCCGTCGCCGAGATGAACCGCCTCTTTCCGGTTCTCGACCTAATGCTCATCGAGTCGGGCGGCGACAATCTCGCGGCAACTTTCTCTCCGGAACTCGCCGATCTGACGATCTACGTCATCGACGTCGCCGCCGGCGACAAGATCCCGCGCAAAGGCGGCCCGGGTATCACCCGCTCGGATCTGCTTGTTATCAACAAGATCGATCTCGCCCCGTTGGTCGGTGCCAGCCTCGATATCATGGAGCGGGACGCACGCCGCATGCGCGGCGCCCGACCGTTCGTCTTCACCAACCTCAAGACCGGCGAGGCGATCGACAAAGTCGTCGACTTCGTGATCGGCCACGGCGGGCTATGACGCTTAACCGCTAGTCTCGAGCCGTCAACGCAGAGGGCCTCGACCGGGCAGTCGGGCATTGGGGACACGCTAGGATCGCGCGAGCTGTTCTGCCGAAGCGTCATCAGTTACCGACAGTCGGGGTAGGCAAATGGTATCGCGGTTGAGCTAGATGGACGAAGCGGATGAGCGTCGGTCTTCAAAGCGCAGTCAAAGAGCGCTCGACTGGCTCAATTTCTTCATCACCGACGTGCAAACAGGCTTCGGCCCGTTCGTTGCGGTTTATCTGGCATCGCTGAATTGGTCCCAGGGCCGGATCGGTTTGCTGCTCGCCGATATTACGCGCGGGACCGGCCGCTATAATCTGGCGCAAGGCGCGGCGGGCACCGCCAGCGCCCTCGGCGCTTCGCTCAGTACCGCCATTTCCGGCTATGTCGCGCAGCTTTTTGGCTACTCATTCGGGTTTTTCGGGCTGGCGGCGATCGGTTTTCTTTTCCTTTATTGCCTCCTGCCGGAAACCGATCCGAAGGATCGCCGGTCGGGCCCACCATGGGGCGGCGGGATACCAAAAATCCCGGGGCTTGCCTCCGAATGACGATTCTATCCCAAGCGGCTTAGCTGGAGGTTTCCGCTTCGAGCAGCCTGAGCGCCGCGATCAGCGCCGCCTTTCGGACCGCCGAGCGATCGCCCGCGAAGACCTGGCTTTCGGTGTGGCAGCTTCCATCCCGGCGAGCCACACCAAACAGCACGAGGCCCACAGGCTTTGTCGGGGTAGCGCCGCCGGGACCGGCAATCCCAATGACGGAGATTGCCAACTCTACGGGGGCGCGGGCGAGGGCGCCGCGAGCCATCAGCGCGGCGGTCTCGGCGCTGACCGCGCCGTGCGCGGCGAAGGTTTCGGGCGGAACACCCAGCAGCTCGGATTTGGCCTCGTTCGAGTAGGTCACGAAGCCGCGCTCGACGACATCAGAGGAACCGGCAATCGCGGTCAGCGCTCCAGCGACCAGCCCGCCGGTGCAGGATTCGGCTGTTGCAAGACGCCAGCTGCGCGCGCGGCACGCTTCCAGCACCGATCGCGCGAGAGTAAGGGTTTCAGCTTCGAACACCAAATGCTCCGCCGATGGTCAGCAGCACTAGCAAAACAAGGCCAGCGTAAACCGCGGCAAACAGATCGTCGAGCATGATGCCTAGGCCCCCCCGCATGTGTCGGTCAACCCAGTGGACCGGCCACGGCTTCCAGATGTCGAATATTCGGAACATGATGAATGCGAGGAGGTAGGAAACCAGATCACAGGGCACTGTCGACAGCACCAGCCATTGCCCCGCGACCTCATCGACGACGATCATAGCGGGATCTTTGGCGGCGCTCGCCTTTGCGATTAACTCGGCCGCCCAGCATCCGACGGCAAAGATGATCACTATCGCGGCGGCGAGCCCGATCCGGCCGTATTCGGCGTGGATCACCCAGGCACAGGGAAGCGCGGCAAGCGACGCCCAACTCCCAGGCATGGCCGGCAACAGCCCGACGCCAAACCAGGTGCCGAGCACCAGCGCGGGGTGCCAGAATGGAAGGCCTGGATATCGGCGAACGGAAATCGTCAGAGTGGCAGGCGTATGGTGGCGACCGCTTGCGCGGCGATACCCTCGGCACGTCCGATGAAGCCAAGCTTCTCTGTCGTCGTCGCCTTGATGCTGACGCGACCGGGCACTATGCCGAGGATTGCGGCCACTCGCTCGATCATCGCGAGCCGGTGCGGGCCGATCTTCGGGCGCTCGCAAATGATCGTAACATCGACCGCAGCGACGGCGCCGCCGCGAGCCCGCACCAGATCCTCGGCATGGCGCAAAAATTGGTCGGAAGCGGCGCCCTGCCAGCGGGCGTCGCCCGGCGGAAAATGCATTCCAATGTCGCCGGCGCCGATCGCGCCGAGTATCGCATCGGTCAGCGCGTGGAGGCCGGCATCGGCATCCGAGTGACCTGCGAGGCTCATGCCGTGCGGGATCTTGATACCGCAGATCCAGAGATGATCGCCCGGCGCGAAAGGGTGAACATCGAAGCCCTGTCCGACGCGGACATCGCCCTGCCGGAGGACGATGAGCCGCTCGGCGACGGAGAGATCTTCCGGCGTCGTGACTTTCAGATTGTTCTCGCTGCCCTCGACAATGAGGGGATGCACGTCCGCCAATTCCGCAACCGCGCCGTCATCCGGCAGATTACGACCGATGGCGGCCCGATGGGCCGCGAGGATCGTACCGTAGTGAAAGCCTTGTGGCGTCTGCGCCCGCCACAGGGCGGACCGGTCGATTGTTTTCCGAATCGTTCCGTCCTCGACACGCTTAATCGTGTCCCGCAGCGGCACACATGGGACGGCCGCGACGGTCCGGTCGAGCGCATCAATAACACGGTCGATCAGACGAGGGTCGGGAAACGGGCGTGCCCCGTCATGAATCAGCACGCGGTCGGGGCGGTGGGACGCCAATGCTTCGAGGCCGAGCCGAACCGAATCCTGCCGCGTTGCCCCGCCAGCCACCGGCGGAAGCACTCGCAAGCCAGCGACGGCACTGGAGAACAACGCCCTGTCTTCTGGCCTGATGGTTACCAAGACATTCGCAACTCGGGGGTGCTCGGCAAGAGCGGCAACGGCGTGGCGCAGCACGCGGGCGCTTCCTAGTGGCAGGTATTGCTTGGGCAGTGTTCCCCCAAACCGGCTGCCCTGACCCGCCGCGACCACGAGAGCATAAACGGACGCCATCGCCAGAACTTAGCGCGATATTCGAGTTTTGGCCATTGTTCGCGCTTATTATGTTGCACTGCAAAATGAAAGGATTTAACATCTGCTCAAACAGTAGGCAAGCGGCGTAGCTGCGCAAAAAATGGGCATTTCGATCGGCTCTGTCGCGTTGGAGGATCCGGTGCTCCTCGCTCCGATGTCGGGCGTTAGCGATCTGCCGTTCCGGCGCCTAGTGAAGCGGCTCGGAGCCGGGCTGGTGGTTTCCGAGATGATCGCAAGCGAGGCGATGATACGGGAAACCCGCCAATCCGTGACCATGGCAAAGAGTTGC
>Ga0126379_10002749_pt1 | contig 11254 bp, 11 predicted proteins | sample PanSoiMetPlot_24_FD_92640 | JGI IMG/M metagenome (GOLD analysis project Ga0126379, IMG submission 92640) | Tropical forest soil microbial communities from Panama - MetaG Plot_24 | ecosystem: Environmental > Terrestrial > Soil > Tropical forest > Bulk soil | place: Panama | collected 2016-02-17
CGGCGCGGTATGCAGTGACTGGTAGCCGTCGGCGTCGATGCCCTCGATCTCGCCCAGTTTGGCGAAATCGCTGGCCATTTCCTGCAGGACCTGCTGGCGCGTGGTGGTCATCAGCGCCTGGGCCTGGCGATTGCCGCGGTACATCTGCAGAATGCCCTGGCGGGCACGATCCTGCGTGGCGTAGTCGGGCGCCTCCAGGTCCGCGAAGAGCTGCTCGACGCGCTGATTGGCCTCGCGCTGCGTCTGCTGGAACTGGTCCTGCTGGTGGCGTTCGGCCTGTTCGCGCTCGAGGGCAGCCCTGCCCTCATTCAGACCGCGCTGGTACGCATCCTCGGCGGCTCGGCGTCGGGTGCCCCGCGTCTCACCCTCTTTATCAGGAGGTGATTCGACGGCTCCGGCGACATCTGATGGTGCCTCGGGTGCGGTTGCCTCGGCAGGTTCCGGTGCGCTTTCGGGCGGTGCAGGCGGAGTGACCGGTCGGATGATCTCGGGATAGATCGAATGATCCGGCCCGAGCGCGATCTCAACCTGGACCTCGCCGTCCTGGCCCGTCGATGCAGGTGCATCTGCCGATGGCAACGGTTGCGCGTCTGGCATTGAAGCTAAGACTCAGACGTCGCAACTGTACCCTAATGCGCCTTTAGCAGTCTCTTGACTCGCGCCGGCTATAGTGTGCCGATTCTAAAAATGCTCCCGCGTCGCAGTTGGCATTCGCGACCGGGAGCATGGCATCGAAGGAGTGTGTCATCCGATGCAAAGCCAGTCTAATTCGTACGTCCCGCTCGCCATCGCGATTGTGATCGCCACCGCGCTCGTGTGCGCCACGCTGATCGCGCTCAATCTGCGCACGACGTATCCCATCACCGTGATCGTCGGCAAAGAGCCCCAGGCGTTGACCCAACTCCTTAGCAGCGGTTGCACACTGATGACGGTGCCCGACACCGGCGCACGAGTCGGCTTGAGTTGTCCACTGTGGGTGCGGCCCTAGGCACTGGCGGCCGCCTGATTGGCGGCGATCAGTTGCTGCAAACCGCTCGTTTGACCACCCGTCAGTGCCTGCATGAGCGCGGCGTGATGCGCCGCCTGCATCTGCAGTAACACTTGATTGGCCATCACGTCCGGGCTGTAGCCGATCACCGGCGCGAGCCGCCCGGTCGCCTCTGCGCGCGAGGCCGCCGCACCGGGCTCGGCCACGATGTCGCGCAACACCAGCCTGCTCGCGGCCGCGCCCGCATTCGCGAGAATGTTCTGCAGGGCCATCTGTTGCCCCTTGAGTTGATTCAAGGTCTGAGGTTGCTGCGTGATCAGCGGACCAGCGGCCTGCTGGACGATCTGGCCGCGGTAGCGTTCCCAGGCCTGCTGCTCCTGAGGCGTCAGTCGGATTTCGAAGGCTGAGCCGTAGGGGATGGTCGGCGGCGGGGCCGAGGGCGCGACACCCGCTCGCTGATACGCCTCGAGCACCGGGCTGGGCGTGCCGGCGGCGGCGCGCGCAGGCAGGAGTTCGCCCAATCCGGCAACCGGGTTGGCCATCGCTCGGCCGAGAATGTCCTGGCGCGCCGGCAGCGCCTCGCGCAGGCCTGGGATGTTCTGCTGCACGCTCTGGGTGATGCTTTGCGGAAGCTCCTGGGCGGTACGCGGCGTCAGGACCTGCCGCGCGGTCGGATCAGTCATCTGGGCCACGGAGCGCACCAGCCCAGACATCGGCACCAGCCCGCCAGCCACGCTCGAGGCGATGTCGCCGGCCGCTTGGAGCCCGGCGGCGCTGGTGCTCGCACTGCCGCCCTGCAAGGTGTCGTACAGGTTGGCGAAGGTGCGTAGCGGCGTGGCCGACATGAGTTGCTGGCCAACCTCGGATACGAGCTGCGCGGCGGCCGCCACGCGCGGATCCTCGACTCCGTAGGCCTGCGGACCCGCAGTCTCGCGGCGCGCCTGCGCAACCTGGTAAGCCTGGACCGCGTCCGCGTAAGCACCCGCGGCCAGCATCGGACCCTTGAGTGCCGGTGCCAGCTTTTCCCAACTGTAGTACTGACCGTCGAGCGGTGAGCGGAAACTGTTGGGCTGGTTGCCAGCGCCGATCCATACCTGACGCTCGCGTGGGTCGCTGGGACCATTGCCGGTAATCGCGCCGCCGAGAGCCTGGTTGGCCAGCCACATGCTCAGCGCGGTGCCGATCAGGTTGTTCGCCAGACGCTCGCCGAGTGGCCCTACCGCGGTGCCGGACGGGGTGATGTCCAGGGCACCGCGCAGACCCGTTTGTTGCAGGCCGGCGTAGGGTCCGCGTCCCAGCGCGCCTCTGGCGACGTCGAAGACCGTGCCTGCCAGACCCAGGGGAGTGGATTCAACCAGACGACTGGCGAGGCTCATCCCCATGCGATACACGGGGAACAGTGCGTCACCGATCGGGCCCATCTTGCCGACGACACTGCCGAGTGCGCCGGTCAACTGTCCGAGGTCGCCGCGTGCGGCGATGCGGTCGCCCATGGACTGCGCGCGTTCGGCCACGCCCTCGGCCGGGTTCTCGAGCAGGTTGCGGAACGCGTCATGCCACGCCTGGCCACTCAGTCCCTGCGCTGAGGCGCCTTCGCCCGCCGCGGCCCCGCGCTCCATGCTCTGGATCAATTCCGAGGTGGCGTTCTGGAATGCCCCGTGCAGCGCGCCGGCACCTTCGATCAGATTGGCGATCACTTGCGGCGCGCCGCCGCCCGCACGTGCCGAAAGCGAACCCGGCCGGTTCAGCGAGTCGCTCAATCCCTGCAGGAAGTTGTCGGTCCACTTGACCATGCCGGCCTGAGCACCGAGCGCGCGGCCCTGGATGCGGCCCGGCTGAAAACTGGCCAGGTCACGCGCGACACCCGAGACGCTCGACAGGGCCGGCGTGAGTGTCGCATTCGAGACGACGTCGGCCATGGTGTTCAGTCCAGCGACCACACCGCCGCGATACGCGCCCTTGATCCAGTCGCCGAGACTGATGCGCGGCCCGCCAACACCACCGATGAGCATGGTGCTTTCGGCGGCACCCAGCGGCGTGGAGATGTCTTGTAACTGGAGCGCGGTCCCCGCGCCCACGATTCCCTGCGCCATCTGTTGCCCTCGAAGATTGGCTTGCTGGGCTTCGGGCGTCTGGTTCGTAAGGGTCTGGTACGTCTGCTGGAGGGCCGAGCCGGCGCTACCGAGCATCTGACCGCCGACGTCCTGCACCGCGTTCATCACGTCCTGGGCCTTGCGCTGGATGTCCGGACCCCTCGGCAAGCCGCCGCCCAACGCGCCGGCCGCGCCGGCGATGCCCGCCGCGACACCGCCCAGGCCCGCCGCGAAACCCGCCTGCGCCGCACCGCCCATGGTGCCGCTGACCGCGTTGCGGATCTTGCCGACGTTCTCCGGGAAGATGACCGTCGCCTGGTGCTCGATCGGATTGCCGGCCGCGTCGCGCATCGGGATACGCTGGCCACCGGCATACGTGATGCCGTCATAGCCAAGCTGGGACAGCAGTTGATTGGCGGCCTGATCATCGCCCTCGAACGTGTGGACCAACGCTCGCCAGACCTGCTGACCGGTCTCAAGGCCGTTCCCAGGGATCGCCTCCTGGAAGCGATCCGACATCCACGGACCGAAGTCGCCACGCGCGGTGAGGTTCTGGTCGATGTCTTCGACTAACTGCTGCGGGACGGGCTTGTCGGCATCAAGCAGGTTCAGGTCCTGCGGGACGTCCAGCGCGCGCACATTGCCGCCCCGACTGAAGATGTCCGGCCGCAATTTCTGGAGGTAGGTCTGCGGATCGGGAACATCGCGACTGAGGATCGCCTCGAGCCGATTCTGGATGTACTGAAGGGCGCTGTCGCCAGACATTAGCGTCCCAGACAGTCGCATCTGACCGGTGTCGGCGAGCTGTTGCGCGCCCGCCGCCAACTGGCGGATGTCGCTGGCGGTCGACTGCTGGAAATAGCCGTGATAGCCGGCGTCGCCCGAGACCTCGTCATGCACAGTCTGCAGCAGGTCGGCGAGCTCGTTCGCGTCGACCTTGGTGCGCGCCTGGGCGTAGCCCGGTGCCTGCAGTTCGCCCACACCGGTCATGTACGTGGTGAATTTGCCCGTGGTCGGGTCGTATTCGCTTGTGCGTCCGGTCTCGGGGTTGATGCCGATCTGGCCGCGGCTCACGCGCCCGCCGGCCACCTCAGGCGAGGTGGTCATGTAGTAGCCGGGTCCGAACAGGTTGCCCTCGCCACTCACGGCTTCCGGATTGACAGTGGGGAAGTCCGCGCCGGTGCCGTGATACATGCGCGTCATGCCAGCCGCTGGGCCCTGGAACTCGAGGTCGACGCCGCCGATCGGCACCGTGGCGAGCGCCGCGCCTATGGGTGTCGACGTATCGCCGAGCAGGTCGATCAGGTTCACAAGCCCACCGAGGACCGGTTGATCGCGCGCCGCATTCCGCGCTGCCTGCGTCAGGTCCTGATACCCCTGCTGGAGCGCATTTGCGCCCGCGCCGATGATGTTGCTGGGCATATACGGGTTGTTCGCCAGCGCTGATGGCACGCCGATACCTGCCGCCGATTGCGCCAGTCCGTCTGAGGATGCCAGCGGGTGGTCGGCGAAGATGGCCGCGCGCGCCGCGCCGCCCGACTGGGGCATGGCGTTGATCTGGTCCGGCGACATCCACTCCGAGCCGCCCCGCAGGTCGGTCCCGCTCGTGCCGACGTGCAATTTGCCGGTGTTGGCGTCGTAGCCGTCGACGTAGTAGTAGTGGCCAGGTGTGTCGATGATGACCGGGTTGCCGCCCGAGGCGTCGCGGCCAACCTGAGCCCAATCCACGCCCTGCGTGGCATGCGCATCGACACCCATGGCGTTCAACAGTTTGACCTCGGAGCCCACGCCGGCCATACCCTGATCGGGGTTCCAGCCAACCTGCTGGGCGAGCTGCTTGGCCTCGTCGACGGTCGGGTTGCGACCGTACGTCTGGGCGAACGCGAGCGCCGCGGCCGGCCCGCAGAACGCCATGGCATCACCTGAGCTCAGCCCCATACCGAACTGCGAGACGCGCGCGACGGCTGACTGCACGCCCTGCGCCGCGGTATTGACGGCTGACAGTCCCTGCTGCGCGACGTTCTGGACGACGTTCTGAGCACCGCCCAGGATGTTCTTGACGTACGTCTGGGTTTCGTCAAAGGGCGGCACACCGCCGTACTTGTCGACGTTGCCGGGCCCCGCGTTGTAGGCCGCTAGGGCCTTGCCCCAGTCGCCGCCGTATTTGTCGAGGTAGCCCTTCATCAACTTCGCCGCGCCGGGCAGCGCCGAGGCGGGATCCCACGGATCGACGCCCAGCCCCTGCGCCGTCTGGGGCATGAACTGGGCGATGCCCTGCGCGCCGGCGGGACTGCCTGCCTTCGGGTTGAAGCCGGATTCCTGGTTGATCTGGCGCGCGAACAGGTCGGGGTCGATGCCGGCCGCCTGGGCCGCCTGACGGGTCTGGTCGATCAGGTCGCCCGGAGTACTCGGCTGCGGTCCGGCCGGGCCCGCTGGCGTTGTCGGCGCGGCTGGTGGCGGCGCGGGAGGGCCAGAAGTCGCGCCAGGCGGGCCGCCAGACGTATCCAGCCCCGGAATAGGCTGCGGGCCCAGGCCGAGGCCGAATGGCGTCTGGGGCGCGCTGGGCGTCGGATTCATCAGGTTCTGGATCTGCTGGTTAGCCCAATCCTGGCCGGCCTGCGCCAGGTCGGGCAGCGCGGGTGCCGGTGCCGACACCGGGGGCGGTGCCGGTACCGGCGTGGGCGCGGGTGTGGCGGGTGGCTCGGGCGTGCTGACTGCTGGCGGCGGGGCGATCGGTGTCGGTGTCGGCGCGGTGGGCGGCGGCGTGGGCGTCGGGGCCGGCACGCCCGGTGCTACCGGTGCGGGCGCAGGTGGTGCGCTCGGTGGCGGCGGCGCGGCGGTCTGTACCTGCGGCACCATACTCTGCAGTTGGCGCATCGAGCTCTGGATGGCCTGCTGCGCCCAGTCCTGGCCGGCCTGCGCGCGCTGACCCAACTGCTGCATCTGGTCGTGCATCCAGAGTTGACCAGCCGTCTGGTTGAAAACGTCGTCGGGGAGCCAGATGCCGCTACCGGCCATCGACTACGCCAGTGAGGTCTGGACCACGGGCGCCTGCTGACCGACGCGCGATTGCTGGTACTGCTGCATAAACGCCGGCAGTGAGCCACCCGCGGCGCCGAGACCCGAGCCGAAAGCGGCCAGCTCGTCGGGTGTGAGTCGCTCGAGCGCGCCGGGCCCGAGCGACTGCGCCCCGCGGGACATGATGTTCTGGATCGCGCCCAGCGTCTGGTTGTAGTCCCAGCCCGGCGTGGCCGACTGGGTGCCGCCGAGCTGGCCGGCGATGCCAGCCGCGCTCTGGACCGTGGGTGCCGTGCTGCCGGTGGCCTGGAAGGCGGGCATGCCAATGTTGTTGGCCAGCGACTGCAGGTAGGTCGGGACGTTTGGGTTGCCCTGCGCGCCTCTGAGGTAGTTGCTGAGTTGAAATGTGTTCTGCGGACCCTGGAGTTGCGCCGCGGTGGCCAGGTACTGCTGGCCGAGTTGGCCCTGCTGGAGGCTGAGATTGGCCAGGAACTCGCGCTGCGCCTCGGTCATCTGCGGCTGCGCAGGTGTCGCCGGTGCACCCGGTGCAGCCGTCGGCGTCGCTGGTGCGGCGGCTGCCGTGGGCGTGGGTGCTGCCTGACCGGTGAGCGCGCCGTAGCTGCCGAACTGATTGCCGGTGCCGAGCGCGATGATCTGGTTCATCTGCGCCGGCGACAGGTTGAGCGGCACGGCACCGCTGTTCGGCCACTGCTGGCCACCACTGGCGCGCATCGAAAACGCGAGTTGCTTGGCAGCATCGTTGTAATTCGAGCCTGCCGCCGAGCGCATCATGTTCGAGAGTTGGTCCCAGGTCATGCTGCCCGGCGCGGTAATTTGCGGCGTGCCCGCCGTGCTTGCCGAGGCCACGCCGCCGCCGCCGGCACCCGGTAGAGCGCCGGGTGTGCCGGGCAGCCCGCCCCCACCGGTCCACTGCTGGACGCTCGGCACCGGCGACGGCGGTGTGAACCAGCCCGTCAGCGACGCGGTGGTAGCGGCCTGGTTGTACTCCTGGGCCTGCTGCGCGAGCGTCAGTTGCGCCTGGAATTGCTGCTGCTGCAGGTTGGCCAGGAACTGGTTGATCTGTAGTTGCGGGATGCCCAGTTGCTGCAGTTGCTGCTGGGCGAAGGCGAGCTGGGCGTCGAATTCTTGCTTCTGCTGGGCGAGTTGCGCCTGGGTGACGCCCGAGGTCTGCGCGGCGAACTGGGCCAGACCGGATAGATCGCCGCCGCCGTAGCCAGGGATGGCGGTCGACGGGGTCGGGCCGCCGCCCATGCCCACGCCGCCGCCGGTGTTGGCACCGAACGTGCCACCCGCCTGTTGTTGGGCGACGGTGACGCCGGTCTGATTCGCCGCGGCGGCCTGCGCACCAGCCAGGTCGGGTGCGGTGACCGTGATCGAGCCGCCGCTGGCGATATTCGGCAAGGTGAACTGTGGCACTAGCTGGCTCCCGAAGCTGCGTAGGGCGAGCTGACCGCACCTGAGTTGAGCTCATTGGCCCACAGCGCGTGCACCGAGTCCATCGACGGCGGCGCGTAGTTCTGCAGCAGACCAGGCAGCGAGCCGCTCATCGCGCCGTACGTGCCGGGTTGTTGTACGGCATACCCGCCGGCTGGAGTGGCGGGTACCGCGGGTGCCGCGGGTGCCGCGGGTGGTGCGGGCGGCGCGGCGGCAGTTGTGCCCTGGCCGCCGATATTGATCGTGACCGGTGCGTTGGTCGGTGTACCGCCACCGGCACCCGCGGGATTGCCAAACTGCTGCAGGTACGCAGGCAGGGCGGGTGCCTTCGGTTGCTGCAAGCCGCCAGCACCCTGACCCAAACCGAGTTGCTGGGCGAATTGCTGCTGGGCCTGTTGCTGCTGGGCGCCGGCGAAGTTCATCACGTCGCGGAAGGCCGCGGCCATGGCTGTCGAGCCGGCCGGCGCATTGGCGTTCATCGTGCCGAGCGTGCCCAGGATGTTGCCGCCCAGACTCGAGAGCGCATTCGCGCGCGAGGCCAGCGCCGACTGCGCGGCGTTGTACATGCTGGCCTGAGTGCCGTAGATGTTCTGGCCGTAGTTGGCCGCCGCCACCGACGCGGCATATGGCGTGGTGCCGCCGAGCGCCGCGGCGGTGTACTGCTGCAGCAGGTCGTTGGCGTCCTGGGCGTTGCCCGAGCCACCCGGCCCGAAGACCTGCGACTGGATGGCGCGGATGGCATTCACCTGGTCCTGCAACCCGTAGACGGGTCCGAGCAGTCCCTTCTGAATGTTGGCCCCGGTCTCGAGCGTCTGCGCACCGGCCAGACCGGCCTGCGCGGGGATAAGTCCGCCTGCCTGCGCCTGCGCGACGGCCGCCTGGCCTTGCTGTGCTGCGGCTTGCGCTGGCGTCAGTTGCGTCGCCTGCGCGTTGATGAGCGCGGTATTGGCGTCGGCCTGCCGCGATTGGGCCTGTGCCAGGTCGGACTGCGAACCGGTCAGGTCAGTCTGGGCCTCAGTCAGGCCGGTTTCGGCTTGCTGCTTGGCGATCAGGCCCGGCAGGAGTGTGTTGGTCTGGTTCGCCTGCGCGTTCAGCGAGTTGGCTTGCGCGTTGAGTTGAGCGACCTCGGCCGGCGTCTTCGCCCGGGTGGCGTCCGCGGACGCCTGAGCCGCGGCGGCGGCGGCACTCGCCTGACCTGCCTGCGCCGCGACGAGCGCGCGCTGCCCGGGCGCACCATCGGTCAGGACCTGGGCTTGTGCTTTGGCGGTCGCGGCATCCGCGTCGGCTTTGGCGGCTTGCGACCTGGCGAGCGCGATCTGCGACGGGTCGACCAGATTCTGGTCAATGGCCTTGGTCAGCGCCGTGGAATACGCGGCGTTGGCGGTCTCGATACGCTGCTGTGACTGCGACTGCAGTTGGTACAGCTGGTTGAGCGTCGAGGTAGCCGACGTGAGCGCGGCGGTCTGGGCTGGACTGGCCGCGGCACCCGCGGCCGTCACCTCCGCCTGAGCTTTGTCGACCGCCGCCTTGGCGTCAGCAACCTGGTTCCAGACCCGGGCCGCGTCGACGTTGGCCGCCTGGACTTCCTTCGAGGCCGCCTCCGTCGCCTGATCGACCGTGAACATGCCCGAGGCGCCCTGCGGTGTGCCGATGGTTGGCGCAACCGCCGGCGTGGTGCCGGTGCCGGGACTGGGCGGCCCGAGCGGCTGGGTCGTCGGCCCGCGCGAGGCGTTCGGGTCAATGTTGGCCGCAGCCGGCACCTGGTCCGCCGTCACGAAGGGCGTCCCGGGACCACCCGGCTGCTGCGCCGGCTGACCGGTCGCCGAGTCGATCCAGATCCACTTACCGGGATTGTTCGGGTCGGGTCCGACGGTCAGTGGCATATCAACTCATCGGGGATGGCGGCAGCGACGGCAACGCGGGCCCCACCGGTGGCATGGCTGGCTGAGCGTTACGCTGGGTGGCCAGCATCATCGGCAAGGTCGAACCCTCAAGTGGTGGCGGCGGCTCGGTGCCGGTCGCGTTGTGTGCCCAGCCCTGGATCTGCTTGGCCTTGTCGATCGCTGAACGCAGGTCAGCCCCCTGATACAGCATGCTGCGCATCGGATACACCTGATTGAGCGCCTGCCCCGGCGGCGTGCCCTGCGCCACGAGCTGGTGGTACTGGGCGTCGGCCGCCTGGGTCGAACCGAGCGGCGTGAAATTCCAACGCTCGACCACCTCGTCACGGCTGAGCTGGGTACCACTGAGGGGTGAGCCGAGGCGATTAGCGATGCCGTCGGCGTATTGCTGCACGCGCGAGGCAAAGCTATCCACGGTTTGCTTGAGGATGTCCTCGCTACTTTGCCCGGCCACCGCGCTTCTTAGCCTGGCGCTGGGTGTTCAGCGCGATTGCAATAGCTTGGCGGTGTGGTCGCCCGGCGGCCATCTCGGTCTTGATGTTGCGCCCGACGTCAGCCTTCTTAGCGCTTTTGATCAGTGGCATCAGTTGCCGTTCTTCGTGGGCAAGCGTTCGTGCAGAAAACCGCCGCCCGGTCCGCCCGTCGGAATATCGCCGCGATGCACGCGCTGAGGTGGCGACGGATACGAGCGCCGGTCAGCCTCGCGCACGGCCGGCTGCGGCGGCAGCATGCCCGCGTTCAGGCGCGCCAGGCGGTCCAGTTCGGGGTCGCACGCTGGACCGCCGCTCGAGCCGGCATTCGGCGGTCCGCACTCGGCTGCCGCTTTGGTCATGGCGCGATGCGTCCGACACGCGGTGCGCGTACGGCCCGTGGCGCCATGCTCGGCGCACCCCGCATGGGCATGGCCGGTGCGCGCGGCAGGCGGGCCGGCATCTTGGGCATGGCCGCGCGCGCGGTCTTCGGCGCCGGCACCTTCGGAGCTCTGGGCATGCTTTTGTCCTACTTCCCCAGTTTCTTGAGCGTCTTGGCCAGGTTGGCCTGGCGCGCGGTCGTCGGGTTGGAGCTGTTCGCGAGTTGATTCAACTTCTTCGCCGGGATGTTCTTGCCCTCAGCGACGCCCGCTTTGGCCCTGAGCGCGCCTGGCCGCTTGATGGCCTTTCTTATCCAGTTCTTGCCAGCCATGCTTACTTGCCCTTCCTGACCGGCACGCCGCGTTTCCTGTCGAGGGCGTTGTCGCGAGCCGAGCCCGCTTTGATGCCCGCGCGTTTGTCGGCGGCCTTGTCCCTGGCCTCAGTCCACTTGGGCTTACCTCGGGCCGTTGCCATTGCCATATTCGCCGCGGTTCCACGAGTAGCTCTTCTTCGTGGCGGGGCTCTCGTTGAACACGGCCGGGTCGTTTTCGTACGGGAACACGTTGCCCTGGAACTGGTTGCCCAGGCTCGAGTCGTTGGCCTGCGTCTCGGGCCGCGGGCTGGTGAACGGGTACGAGCTGTCCTCGCTGCGATTGCCGATCTCCGGTGGCGAGACTTTGCGTGCACCTACCATGCGAACTCAACCTTTCTCGCTACGCGCGTGGCGTACTGTGACCTACACGCGAAAGCGCCCGCGTCGCTGCAAACGACCGGGCGCGCGACACCACAGGAGTTGGAGCCCTGCGATGCCCGATCAACCTACCAAACGCACGTGGAAATCGCACCCGCGCGTGCTGCAGATCTGTCCTACCTGCGGGACTGAGCGCTGGGTGGCGCCGAGCCGTGTGCGTGGACCCGGCTACTGTGGCCGGCGCTGTCGCTGGCCAC
>Ga0126379_10002750_pt1 | contig 11253 bp, 9 predicted proteins | sample PanSoiMetPlot_24_FD_92640 | JGI IMG/M metagenome (GOLD analysis project Ga0126379, IMG submission 92640) | Tropical forest soil microbial communities from Panama - MetaG Plot_24 | ecosystem: Environmental > Terrestrial > Soil > Tropical forest > Bulk soil | place: Panama | collected 2016-02-17
GTTCAGCAGCTTGATGCAGCTTTCCACCGTCAACACGACCAATGCGATGGCAGCGAGATAGAAGGTTACCTCATTCGTGACCATAACCGAAGGGGCGCGGCATTATAAAGCACAACGCGCAAACTGAAAGGCTCGTTGATGCAAGCTGACGATCTACAGCGTCGCACCGAGCTCCTGTAGCCGCTGAGCAAGCGCGTCAATTGTAAATTCATTTGCGACGCGTGATGCAGCAGCAAGACTTTGCAGCTGACTCGGATCCGCGATGCAGTCGCGAATTGCAGCTGCAATGCACGCGGCGCTGGGTTCCTCGAGGAGGATCCCGTTAAGGCCGCTCTCAACCACGCCGCCGCAAGACGTCGACGTCATAATCGGCAAGCCGTGCGCCTGCGCTTCGAGTTGTGTGATCGCGAACCCATCGGAAAGCGTAGGGAGAATGAATAAGTCGGCAGCTCGGAACTTCTCAGCGGCCTGGCTCTGTGTCGCAGGTCTAAACCATTTTACTCGCGCGTCTCCCACTTTTGTTGTTGCATTTGTAATCTGTACCGGTCCGACGATCCAGAATTCAACAGGCTCATCTCGCAACATTCGAGCCCCTTCCAACAACCTGGCGATGCCCTTGCGCAAGTTCACTTGGCCGAGAAAAAGCACGCGCAGCGGCCGTTCGTTTGTAAAACGATCCGGGTACCTCCGCTGTAGCCGCGGCCCTGTGAGCCGCTCACTGGCCACTCTCGGGGGTTCGTATGCCAACGGAATAACATACAGCTTTTCGGTCGCAACTCCGCTGCGAATCAAACCTTCTTGCGACCACTTGGAATTAACCACAATGCGGTCGGCAAGGTCGCACTCTTTACGCCACGAAACCCAGTACTCCGCCGGTGCGGGCTGCCAGTTGCCGGCCAACTCAGGCACTCGCGCCACCTCTGCTGCCACAATCCTTTCTTCCTCGGGGCCGGGATCGATTTGCACAAGCACTGTTTTCCATCCGCGCGATTTTGCATGCCGAAATGCTTCAAGCGCTGTGTAACTGTAGCTGAGGAGAATCGGTTGAGGGTTAATGGCTGAGAGCTCAGAGGACCGAAGATACGAAACGACTTTGCGTTGAAACCAACGATTGCGCGCAAATATTTTTGGCCAGTCGGTAAGATGACGCACGCGCGCAGGCACTTCGAACAGGATCAGCGACGAATTGAAGCTGATCACGGGTGCGTCGCGCAGCTCGTTGTGAAAGCGGTCTGCGAGCTTGAAGCCGGAAAGTTTCGCGAGGAAAGACGAGGGCGGAACCCAGGCATCGGTCACCAACCGGCCAAGCAGCTTACGACGAAATAACGCGCGAGGAATCGCATAATGTTCGCGCGCACCGACCTGACAACACAGCCACTTTACTGGGTTAGAACTCATCTTATGGCATTGTCATGTTGAACGAAGCGCTGCAACGAAATGCGAAGCATTAGGCCAGGCTTTCAAACATCTCTCGTTATTTTGTTGGCGCTCCAAAAAACTGATCCGAGATGGCAAGCCTGGCCTCGCGAACCTCGTCCGCTGCATTGCAGCTTCGTTTCGCACAGAATGACAACTTGAGTGCTTTCAAGGCAAGCTAAGCCACCGCTGATAAGCTGCCCACGAAACAGCCTTGCGTTTTCGCAGGAAATAAGGAGCTCCTGCCACCGCCTGAGCCCACCACCGTGGCTCGCGAACGACCCACGACCAGCCCCGCTTGCATGCATAACGAAATTGCGAGAAAACGCGCCAGGCAAGCATGGCAAGGACAGGGGGGAAAGGGCATCTCATCAAAGTGCTCCAGAACTCGTTGCGCGCGTGACGATGGTGAATGCCGATCTCATCACGGGCGCGACCAGCGTAATGATGACGGATGGTGACTATCGGAGAGAAAAGCACGTCGTACCCATCGGCTGCACATTGCAACGCGTAATCCGGTTCCTCGTACATGTGGTAGAACCGGGGTTCAAAGCCAGGTAACTGGAGATAAGTCGATCGGCGCAGTACCGCTCCAGAGTTAGCAAACGAACGAGTCAAACGTTCTTCTGCGCCGACCTTTGTCTCCGCGAGCGTCTCAGGATACTCGTCCGTGCGCTGGTGAAAATGGAGTACCGCCAGTTCGGATCGCTGTTGAAAAAAGGTGACAATCCGCGCGATACAATGTTGTTGCTCCGGATAACTGTCGTCGTCCAACGCCAGCACCAGGTCTCCCTTGGCTTCGCGCATCATACGATCGCGCGAAGCGACGGATCCAATTGCTGGCTGATTCACAATCAATTTCGCATTCGGCAACGCTGATCTCACGAACTCTGCAGTGCCATCTGTGCACCCATCAGCGGTTATTAGAATTTCGTCTGGCGATGGATCGAGTTTTCGCAACATCTGAATGGTTCGCCGGAGCTCGCCCACGCGATTCCTGGTTGTGATCATGATACTGACGCGCATGGTGTCGCACTTTGTGAGTGCCTACGTCACCCGAAGCTGCTTATTACGAGGCAAGCACGGCTCAGTCGAGCATGAATTCTTCCCTCAATCTTTGCGTGATGAATCTTGTCCTCCGGATTCTTCCAACAAGCATTCGCACCGTGCATTTTGGCCGCCAAAATCCACCGAAACGCGAACTACTGTCTGGAGTGCCAGTCCGATAGACAACGGCATCAAAAGGGATGGTGGCAAGCTCATGTCCCAGATAAGCCAATTGGGCCGCACAACGTTGGTGGCTGTCATTCAACAAAAGAGTGCTGATCCCGGAGCCAGGCACGAGCGAATAATGATCGGTGGCGGCAAACGCCGAACTTGCCTCGTCAAGAGGCACGCCTTCCATCTCGGTTAGGAAAGGTCCATTCCTGTCCGCAAGATCGCTCCGGACGATCAAACATGATCCGCATACTCGGTCGAGGTACTCGGTGCGTTCAATAACACGTGATCCAGAATGCCAAACCCATCCGTGTTTTATAAGATACCCGGCCTCGCCTCCTTTGTCGTCTAACCAGGCAATCAGCTTTGAGCTGATAAAATCGTCTGCATCAAGTTTCATCACATAGCTTGGGTTCCACTTTTGCTTCGCGTACTCCCAAGCCGCTGCAATTTTCATCAATTTGTCCCGCACTAGAGAAACGTGATAATTTTCATGAGAAAGGACGGGATGATTAAGTGATAGAAAGTGGAATCTTGAATCAAAACAGACATCGAAATCAGGCGCTTCGTGACCTGCTACAACAACACAGTAATTCCCATTGCTCGAATTTTGTATGGACCTAAGTGTCTGCCGAAGATGAGCACAGGCTATTTCCCATTTACGCTTGACCCTTCGAGAAGCGAATGGGACTAGGAAAGCCCCAACAACTGGCCCGTTATTTATCTTCATCGTGCGACAAAATTCCAAAGGCGCCGCTTGACCTTCTCGGCGAGTATTCTCCGATCCTCGTTAAGCACTGTCAGCCAGGCACCTAGTTCACCCTGCTGACGCCGATGGTGCTCCAAGCGAGCAATCGTAAAAGGCTTCGAGTAAGCCTGCCGGTCAAAAAAGAAAGGTTTGCGCCCGCAAAAATGCGCGACCCGGGGTCTTTGGATGTTTGCGGGAAATCGCCAGCCATTGCTAGCGCAGTCCTGCTCGAACTCTGCTATCCCCTGATGGCCCGGAATGTGTTGCAAGTCGGACACGGTTGTTTTCAGATCTCCTTTCTGTGTCATTGCGTGAACCAGGTAGTTCAGCATTCCCATGTCTCCCGTGTAGGTGTTTAAGCCGGATTCGAACAGACCCGGAATACTGTGACTCACCGCTTTGACGTGAATATACCGTTCAAAAGGTATGGCATTACGCCGGCACGCGAATACTCCCGCGCTAAAATAAGCATGCCCACGCCAGTCGAAAGTGGGATCAAGCTGCCGCAGATTAGAGGGGTCAAAGTAAAAATGCGGCAGCCATGCTGGGATTTCTGTCGCGTCAGCTGGGATTGAAATCTCGCTCCAAAAAATTTGAAAATCGACGTCTGTCCGGATTTGGGGCGTAAAGTCGCCCCAGACAATCGCGTCCGAGTCAATCCAGACGTAGCGCTCAAATGGGCCTTCCCACATCGCCGCATGCTTGGCGTGAAACCCTCCAGCGATGACCTTTCTCATTTCGACTGATGGTAAATCGTCGATTCGCAGGACGATCAGTTTGTATTCCTTCTCCAAATCCGAAACATCAAAATCGCCGTCGACTATCAGGCATATTGGCACATCGGGACAGTAGTGGCTCATGCTAGCCAGTGTGGCTTGGACCATGAACTTGTCCCCGGCGTGGCAACCGGTGACAAAACCAAATGGCGCCTGCACCTTCACGTCATTATGGCGGATGGATCAGCCGCGATCGTCTGCCTAAGATTAAAACACTCTCCATAAAGCTCGGCAAACGTGCCACCAAAGGAACTGGCGGCATTGCGACTATGCACCGTTTCATGGGCAATGCGGCCTAGCTCTTCGCGAAGCTGCGGCGACTTGCGCAATCTGGTGATCGCTTCAAGTAACGCCACGCCATCTTGGGGTTCGCACAGGATTGCGCCTTGCCCATTAGGCGCAGCTTCGGGAATTCCGCCCACACGAAAAGCTACAACTGGTGTTCCACAAGCCATGGCTTCGACCAGGGTAAGCCCGTACGTTTCCATCAGGGAAGCGGTGACAAAGACATCCGCTGCTGCAAAAAGCCGTGCGACATTGCATCGGTCGCGAAGGCTACCTGCAAAGCGCACGTTCAAACTATCCGGTACCGGCACGGTGCCTTCACCGAAAGCCAAAACGACCACCTTGCCTAGCTCCGGCAACAACGATAATTGTTCGAATAGCCAGGGCACATTCTTATTAGTGTCCCTCAGGGAAGCACCTCCAGTAACAATCACGAATGCGTCTGCTGGCAAACCGAGTTGTCTTCTGCACAGCTCCTTATCGTGTGGCTTGAAATTTGTCAGATCGATTCCGGGAGGGATTACTCGCACTCCGCCGCATGCTTTGGCTATTGCACTTCGACCCGCGAGCTCGGCTAGCCAATGGCTACTTGCCACCATGCGTGCTCCCGAAGTACGATAGGCGCGCAATTTCCGCGAATGCGCAGCGTTTGCCAGCAGCCGCTTTGCAGGCCACCTCAGGATCGGACAAGAATCGCAAGGCTCGATATCGCTCGCGTATCGATCGCATCCACGGTAAAGAAAGCAGCCTCCGGTGATATGCCACATGTCGTGAACACTGACCACGACACCCATTCGAGGTGGCAGAGTCTCCAACCAATGCGGAACGTCAAACCAGTCAGCCACTGTGTGAAGGTGCACCACGTCAGTTTGATCCAGGTCCTCAGGTGCGGGCGGAGACAATAGCCGCCTGGTTCCATGCCACGGTTCAGTCGATAACGAAACATAACATCGGCGAATAACACGATCTAACAAAGGTCTGCGGACCCACGACGGCTGAGAATCTTTGGACAAGAGGCGGCTTTCAATTCCCTGCTCCGCCAATGCGGTGCAGAGAAGAGCGGCATATTCGTAGCTGCCGCCAGATGCATGAGTGTTGAGATGCAATACCCTCATGAAACAAGCGACGCATGAAGATCGAACTTCATCCTGCTAATTTCTTCGTTGCGCTGGCGATAGAGCCGGCGACGGCGCGGCGCGTTGCGAAGATAATCGAGCCAATAACAGGCCACTTTCTGATAAGCAGCCGATTTATCGTTCTTGCCGGCCAGCCGATAACACAGCGCTGCAACTGGAAAAGCAAGCGCTCGCAGTGGGGCCATTGCATTTCGCCCTAGGCCCTGAAACCGAGATGATCGGCGGTTAACCGGCAATCCCGCTTCGGCAGCAAATCGTTCGAACAATACCTGCGCCGGACGAGGCATTCCGCCGAGCCACGGAGCCGAGGTCGTATAGTGAAGCACGCAATCGAGATCATTGTTCTGCTGCGCATCAAAACGCCAGGACGCGCGATTCCAATGTTCGGGCAAGTCGTCGATCTGTGTCCGGAGAAGGAAATTGATGGCCGATTGGTCCCAAAATCGGTATTTCCCGCTCCAACAATTCAAAAAATCAACAGCCGATTCGAAGAAATGTTGTCTCCTGAGTTCGTCGAGATCCATCAACATGACACCACAGTTAAAGTAAGCGCCGTGCGCAGGAAGATTCATCGCCTTTGCCACCACCAGCGAGTCTTGGGAGAGCGACAACGTTTCCGGATCATGGACTGCTGCAAGCACCTTGCGCGACGCCAATTCAAGATCGAAGAGCTCCGATAGGTCGCGGAAGACCAAAGTGTCGCAGTCCAAATAGATCAAACGCGGCAGATTCACCAACTGCGGCAGCAGTATCCGGCAATAGGTCATGTGTGATTGGCCTGGTCCGAGTGTCGCCGCGCCAAAGACCGATGCATCTGCCGTCACGAACTCGAGTCCGACATCTCCGCCAATCCGGTCAGTTAATCTCGAAAGAGTGTGTCGAGCCGACTGCGAGAGACCGCCATCGAGCACTTTCACATCCAGTTTCCGCGCCGGACTCAGATGAATTAATGCGCTCGCAATCGCGCAGTACAGCCCGGGGAAGTAGCGCTCGTCGCTAGCCAGAGCAATAACAACCGGTTCCATTTTTCTCACGAACGCGCGTGAATATGTTCACCACGGTTCACTTGAATTGCTCGCCTCAACGCATCAATGAATTGCGTTTGGATTTGTTCGTGATTGAAGTCCTCTGCAGCAGCCTCGCGGGATGATGTTGCAAGACGCTCTTGTTTCGCAGGCGAAGCGGCCAGTTCTTCCATGGCCCGGCGTATTGCTGACGGATTCGGATCTGTCACGCACAAGGCCCTTGCCCCACCGCGCGCCCACGCCACGGCCGAACAGTATTCGGGACCCCAAACGACAACTGGAAGACCGAGACACATCGCGTCGATCATCTTCGAGGGAAAGCTGGTTGTCATTCGCCGGCGATGCGACGGAGCAAAGCTCATTGCGACTAACGCAGCCTGATACCGTTGCAGCGACTCCGTCAATTTATTCGACGGGACAAACCCATGGTAGACTCCGCGGGAGCGAAACTCATCCTCAGCCCCGGATGTCCAAAGGGGACTGGGCCCAAATACTTCCAGCCGCACCTGCTCAGAACTTTTGAGCGCGCGCAATGCGTTTTCGATGAGCGGACCGTAATCGGAAAGGTTCCCAAAATAAGCAACTCGCAGAGGAAGCTGGAATTTGGAATCCTCGCGCGGCCTGGCCACCACAGAAGGAGCGTCATGAACGACTAAAGCATTTTCGGGTTCACCTAATTCCCGGCGCATACCATCACTCACGCAGACTACCACATCGCTCTCTGCGCATGTCTGGCGAAACTCGCGTTCGACTCGCGAACGGAATGCGAGAGGGATTTCCGGAAAATCAGGCCACCAGTCTTGGAACAGAGAAACCAGCGGCAGTTGGAATTGTTTTGCTACTCTCCTTGCCTTTATGTGCCACCAGCCATGAGCAACCGTGGCAAGCACATCGGGCCGAAAGGAGTGAATCAGGTCATGAACCAAGTTATCGGTCGGCAAAACTGGGAACAGACATTCCCACGCCTGAGACAAAGATCGAAAACCAAGTTGTCGCAGCTTACCGATAAGTTTTAAACGAAACGGAAATTGCTGCCAGCGCACGACCTCAGACTCGATCCGCGGGTTCAACTCCAAGCACCGGTGCAAAACCAATTCACCGCCTAAACCGAGCGCGTTTGGAACGACAGAAGATAGGACTAGCACTTTAATTCGGTCCATGGAAGAAAGGCATGGGTTTAGAACTCATCCGATCAACGGCGCCACTGTCATGTCGAGCGAAGCGAAACATCTCTGATGTATTTCCGGTGGGGAATCAAAATAAATCCGAGATGGAAAGCCTGGCCTCGCGGACTTTGTCCGCTGCGTTGCAGCTTCGCTCCGCTCAGAATGACATTCTGGAATGGTTCGCGGTGATACATGCTAGCGGCTTTAGACAAGTTTCTGGATCTCGTCCACAAAGATTGCTTGCAGCCGCTCAGGATTGAACAGCGTGTTGTGCAGTCGCGCAGCTTCATCCGAAAGCTGTTTGCGGCACGCCGCGTCCTCGGCGATTCGATGGCAGACGGAAACGACCGCCTCAGGATCGTCATTATTCACAACCACTGCGCCGCCGTTTTCGCGCGCGACTCGCACCGGAGTGCAATAATCAGGCGCCCAAAGAATCACAGGTTTTCCGAATGCGACGTAGTCAACAAATTTTGTAGTGAAACTCGTGCGCACGAACAGTTGGTGCTCGCTTTCGAAGCTCATCACGACGAGCACTGCATTGGCACTGGCAATCACTCCGGCCGCTTCCTCGGGCGGTTTAAATCCGAGATAAATTCCGTCGCCTTTTGCACGTTCCAGGATCTGCTGCGGCCAATCCGCGTTTGGCCCGACCACGAGAATTTCCAAGTCCTTTGTTGCCCGGATCTTTTGGATGAGCGAGCATAGCATTCGCCCATAAAAATTTTGCACTGAGCCGACATAAACCAGACGGAATCTTCTGGTGGCACGTGGCCAGAGCCTTTCGGGCACACGATGCTGGCCAGCTATTGGATAAATCACATGACTATTGGGATGTGGGCAGAGTAGTTCCTGCATTCCGTCGCTTATGCAAAAAGCCAGGTTACACGTCGCATAAAGGTCACGGAAGCGTTGGCTTAGAATTCGCTTCGTGAACGAGTGGCCGTAGTGCCCTCTCATCACAGGAAACCAATCGAGAAATAGTCCGACCAGTGGCAAGCCGTGCTGTTGTGCTGTTTTTCGAGCAAGGTGAGAGAACCCGCATTCCGCCAACGTAAGGACCACGTGCGGTTTGAAACTATCAACGGCTGCTTCCAATGCGGTGTTAGTCGTCAGCGGCCAGACAAAGTTTTCGTAATCGGTGATCCATGCTTCCAAACGTGGACCGAACCGACTTTTCCTTACGCGATCGACAAAGTACGGTAACCGGAGCGGCGTGTGCACTAAGGCGTCGTCAACAAAGTCTGCGTTGCTGGCGACGTGTAACTCAAACGGGGAACGCTCCACCAACTGCCGATGCATGAGGACGCGCACTCCGCAGTCGTTCTTGGGCGGCACAATGCTTACCAGCAGAACGCGAGGTTTGGCGGTCATGCGGCACTGTCACTGGCTAACCCCGTGCCGTTGCCGAAGGCGCTGCATGTATAAGCCATCTCATAAATGGTAGGGATCTCGCAGGTGCGCGAGGCCGTCCGTCTCAGTCGGCGCCCCCGGCGGTCGCGCCCTACCAAAACGCCGCATTTGTTATTAACAATCGTCCCTCCAATGTTAGCCGTCGCCTTCAATGAAAAGTGGACCACTTGCCGTATTTCATTTTGCGGCAGCCGCAACAGCTGGGATGTCGCTGCCTAAATCGATTACTTGTTCGCAATTAGCCACGGCACTGAGCCGGTGCGCGGCCACGATCATCGTGAGTTTCCCGCTGAGACTGCACAATGCATTGAGCAGCTTTGCTTCGGTCGCCACATCGAGGGCGCTGGTTGCTTCGTCCAGAATCAACAGGGACGGCCGTCGGTAAAGAGCGCGCGCAAGACCGATCCGCTGGCGCTGCCCGCCAGAAAGGCGGATGCCACGCTCGCCTACATTCGTGTCAAACCCATTAGCTAATTCTCCTTCGATGAAGTCGACTATCTGCGCCATCACGCAAGCTTCGCGCAATCGGGCGTGATCGATCTTTTCGTCTGGCAGACCAAATGCGATGTTGCGCGCAATCGTATCGTCGATGAGAAAAATATCCTGGGGCACGTAGCCGATGGAATCCCGCCATGAAGGCACGAGCGTTGGTGTTAGGGGCTGCCCATCAATCAGGATCTCGCCTGCCGTCGGGTAGTACAGACCGAGCAACAGGTCAACAAAAGTTGATTTTCCCGAACCGGTCGGACCAATCACACCGAGCGAAGTGTTCTTGGGAATCACCACAGAAAGCCCATCCAAGGCCGGGCGCGACGCACCTGGATAACGATAGAGCACTTCGCACAGCGTAATGGCGTTATTCCAACGAAAAGGATTCGCCGGCGTGACAGACTGGACACTTATTGGACGTGGAATCGACTTGTCAGTCTCCGCGGCGACAAACTCGTCGTAGACTTCGTCAACCGCATGACGCATTGAGCTTACCTGTGTAAGCTGCGCGTAAACCAACTGAAGCGAAGGCAGCAGCCTATAACCCGCCAGAGCCATGACGCCAAGGTTTGGGAGAATATCCGAAAAATCGCGTCCCCTTGCTGCCAGCAGCAAGACAGCTACGACCAGGCCGCCGAAAGCAAGTGGCTCCACAAAATAACGTGCGCTGTTGGCGAACACAGGCAGCCGGGCGTACATCTGCGCGAGAATCGTTGAATAACGGGAGAACCGGCTGAGAAAATATTCCTCGGCACGGTGGACCTTAACGGTTTTGATTCCGCCGAGCATCTGCTGCGCCTCACGATAAGAACCCGCGAAAGACCTCCTTAATCCTTCATCAGTCTCTCGACGTTTCCGCCCGAGAAGTCGAAAGATAACAACGTAGTAGGCGCCGAGGACGACTGCAGCCGATAGAGCGATCACCGGCTGCACCAAAAACAGCGTAGCCAGTAGGAGCACAGCGGTAAGCACACGCGCGACGGTATCCAGCAAGGGCAGAAGCACTCCCCCGGTATAATTGCTTACATCGCTAACAATTTTCTTGAGGAGATCGCCAGAGTTGCGCTGAAGAAAATAGCTGTATGGCTGTGATGCCATTCGACGCAGCAATCTCACTCGCAACCAGTGAGCAAAGTTTTGGGCATAACGAGTGCGCGCGTACTCCGATAACAGGTTCACTGCGTTTGATAAGAGCAGCGCAAAGATGGCAATGATCCCGGCAACCAGAAGCAGTTGCCGGTTTTCCATCGGAGGAAACAGGCTAAGGAAACGGGTGCCAAAGTGAGACCGGCGAATGCGCTCGGGATCGGCGGCAATCGCCAGGAACGGAAAGATTGATGTGATGCCGATGACCTGGAAAAGCGCCTGCGCAAGCGAAAGCGAAAAAATGGCGCCAAGCTTCGCTCTGCCGTATGGCCGCGCGAGAAAGAGAACGCGACGAATCAGGTCTGCAACGTTATGGATAAACCGGGACAAAGCGGTTCCGAGTTACACGTTCAAGAATAATAGCATCTCGCAACGGCGGGAATGCCGAATTATCTGCGGGAAGAACTCCGGTGTCAAAGATTCCCCGACTACCGA
>Ga0126379_10002752_pt1 | contig 11246 bp, 13 predicted proteins | sample PanSoiMetPlot_24_FD_92640 | JGI IMG/M metagenome (GOLD analysis project Ga0126379, IMG submission 92640) | Tropical forest soil microbial communities from Panama - MetaG Plot_24 | ecosystem: Environmental > Terrestrial > Soil > Tropical forest > Bulk soil | place: Panama | collected 2016-02-17
ACCTATTCACTTTCGGGGCTGCTCGCGGGCTTCGGCGGAATCGCGCTGCTAGCTCGTTCCGGAGTGTCCAGCACCTTCTCGGGTCGTGGCTTGGAATTCGACGTGCTCGCCGCCGTCGTGCTGGGCGGCACGACCTTTGAGGGCGGGACCGGCGGCATTGGCGGGACGGTTGCTGGCATCCTGGTGCTGTTCGTCGCGTTCAACATGGCCAATATGGCAGGATTGAACTACAACGCGCAGCTTATCATAAAGGGGGCGATCATCGTCGCTTCCTCAGCGGCATACAACTATCTCAAGCGGCGAGAATGACCATCGACAATTGGACGCGGTAACTTGTCAAAATGGGGAGTCATGCCATGAGACGGCTCACGCATATTTTGAGCGCATGCCTGTTCATAGTGATTGCTACGGTTCCGTTGAATGCGTTTGGCCAGACCAACCGCGAACTTCAGGACAAGCAGATGCGGGAGGTCGTCGACACAATCAAATTCAAAAAAGTACCGCCTTACAAGATCGGCGTCTCTGCTGGATACCTCAGCAATTCTTGGGTCGTTTTTTGCCTGCAACATATTCGATACGAAGCTTCGCTGCATCCGGAAATCACGGAGATCGTCGTAACCGATGCCAGCTTCAATCCAACTAAGCAAGTTGCAGATATTGAGGATCTGATTAGTAAGAATGTGAGCGTGATTCTGTATTGGCCGGTCGATGACAAGGCGATCGAACCGGTTCTCAAGAAGGCAGTCGAGAAGGGAATTGCCACCATCGACACTGGCGGTGGGTTCGTGTACTCGCCTGGTACCGTCTCGAGCGCCTTCATCGACCAACTGACCTTGGGCGAAATGGTCGCCAAACATCTCGTCGACGACCTCAAGGGCAAGGGCAAGATTTTTGCCATGTTGCCGATCGCCGGCACCACCGCGGCGGTTGATCAGCTTGCAGCGCTCAAGGACGTACTCAAATCCTACCCGCGGATCGAGCTGCTGTCCGCCGAGCACGGAGATTGGAACCGCGCCAAGGCAAAACAGATCACCGAGAATCTCCTGCAACGCTATTCGCACATCGACGGCGTGTTCTCGCCCGCAGGCCAGATGTCGATCGGCGTCGCCGAGGCTTTCGAGGAAGCAGGGCGGATCGACGAAGTCACGATGTCGCCTGGCGATGAATACAACGGGTGGCTTAAATGGGTCGCCAAGCACAAGCAAGGCGGCGCCGTGACCTTCCCCACCCGAGCCGGGCAAGTCGGCTTGCAAGTCGGCTTGGAGGCGCTCAATGGCAAGGTCGTGAAACGCGGCTACCTCGTGCCGTCCGAATATCTCTCGCCGGCCGAAATCGACAGGTATGTCGAGGCCAACGCGCCTGACGATTGGTGGGCGAGCACACTGCCAAATAATTGGAAGCCTAAGTAACTGATGCCGCTCCTGGAGCTGCGTGCCATTGGTAAGAGCTTCCCTGGGGTCGACGCGCTCCGCAACGTCGCCCTCGTAGCTCACCGAGGCGAGGTTCACGCCCTAGTGGGCGCGAATGGCGCGGGTAAATCCACCCTAATCGGCTTACTCTCGGGGTTGTTCCCGCCAAGCACGGGAAGCATCGCCATCGCCGGCCGGGAGGTGAAGTTCCGTTCGCCTCGAGAGGCGCGCGAAGCCGGCATTAGCACGGTCTATCAGGAGCTCGCCGTGCTGCCGAATTTGTCAGTAGCGGAAAACATATTTCTCGGCCGCGAACCGAGAAGTCGGTTCGGCTTCGTGGACTTCGCCCGGTTGCATGCCGACGCTCGGCAATTGTTCGATCGATTCGGACTGCACCTCGACCCCACGGCCCTCGTCGGGCGACTTTCGGTTGGTCATCGACAGATCGTGGAGCTTGCCCGCGCACTTTCCACCGCTTCGCGAATTCTCATTCTCGACGAACTGACGGCCGGGCTCTCGACGGTGGAGCAGGCCTTACTGTTCCGCATCGTCGAACGGCTGAGGGACGCCGGCCTTCTGATCCTCTACGTGTCCCATCGGTTGGAGGAGGTTTTCGCCCTTGCCGATCGCGTGACTGTGCTACGGGACGGCGCGCATGTCACGACTCGCGACGTTTCGGGTCTATCGGTTCGGGAGCTCGTGCGTTTCATGGTTGGCCGCGACCTGAGCGACCGTTTCGATCTGCCGGCGGTCGACACGAACGCCCCGCGGCTCGAAACCAAGGTCATGAGTGCCGCGGGCAGCAGCCAGTTTGCGCTCCGGCCCGGCGAGATTCTCGGACTCGCGGGGATTCTCGGCTCTGGCAGGACGCGACTTGCGAAGTCGCTCATCGGGCTGACATCGGGAGCGCAAGCCGAAATCCGCATTGGCGGCAAGCCGACCGTCGTAACCTCACCTCAGCAGGCGATCTCGCACGGAATTTTCTATGTCACCGAGGACCGCGGGGCCGATGGCTTGTTCGCAAACTTGAGCGTTCTCGCCAATACCACGGCCGGCGCATTGGTTAGATTTGTGCGCTTCGGCATCGTCCGGCCAGGGCCCGAACGCACGGCTGCGGCGGATATACTGGCTCGAATGCGGGTAGTTGCTCGTTCACTGGACACGCCGATTCGGCAGCTCAGCGGCGGCAACCAGCAGAAGACACTGCTCGCGAGGCCGCTCTTGTGTAGCCCCAGGGTGCTCATCTGTGACGAGCCCACGCGCGGCGTCGACGTGGAGGCCAAAGGCCAGATCTACGAGATTCTGCTGGGGCTGGCAGCTCGAGGGATTGGCATCATTCTCATTTCCTCAGAGCCCAAGGAACTGCTCGCCATCTGTCATCGGCTGCTGATTGTTCGAGATGGCAGAGTTTGCGACGAGATTTCTCCGACGATCAGCGAGCACGAATTGATCATGATGCTCGCGAACCTCGCGATGGAGACACGCCCGGCAAGCCCGTGACGCTCGCCGCGGCGCAGATGGATTGCCCTCGGCGACGTCGAACCCGATCTCAGGCGGCTCGTCTATTTCAATCGCAGCCGAAATGGGCGCCGGTACCTGGTAGGTGTATTTCACCGGGAATCCGATGCTTCCGGCGGACGTCGCGAGCCCGAGCTCGTCCTCGGCGGCTAGCTCGCCTCGCTGCGCCAGCATCTCGGTGCCCGCGCTAACGAGCGAGGTAATTGCCCGTTCCGTCACCTCTGTCTCGGTCGCCTTCTTGACCGGCTCATCCAGGAGTTCGGTTGTGCGGTGGTGGCCCCGGTCCGACGCATGCTTCGCCGCCCAGCGTCGTTCCGCTTAGCCATTGGCCGGGAAATGCTTCATCCAGTGCCGGGCAATTTCCTCGCGGCGGCAGACCCAAACATCTTTCTGAGCGGCCACGTAATCCAGGAAATGGCTGAGGGCCTCAGCCCTTGCCGGGCGCCCGGTCAATCGGCAATGCAGGCCAACTGACAGCATCTTTGGCGCCAGCGCGCCTTCGCGATAAAGATGGTCGAATGCAGCCTTGAGGTAAGAAGTGAAGTCCTCGCCAGAGGTCCAGCCCGGGCTGAGTGAGAACTTAAAGTCGTTCGTGTCCAACGCATAGGGAATGATGAGCCGCGGTCTTCCACCGACCTTGATCCAATAAGGCAGGTCGTCGTTATAGCTATCTGAATCGTAGAGGACTTCGGGAGCTTCCTCCATTACGAGGCGCCGCGTGTTGACACTGAATCGCCCGGTGTACCAGCCTCGAGGCCCCTGCCCTGTCAACCGCTTAATCGTATCGACCGTCATGCGAATGTGCTGCCGTTCCTCGTCTTCTGACATGGCCGAATAGTCAAACCAGCGCCACGAATGGCTCGCCACCTCGTGACCGCCCTCGACCATGGCAGTCGCGGCTTGCGGATTGCGTGCCAAGGCGCTACCGACCGCCCAGCAGGTGAACGACATGCATCGCTCGTTGAATAGCCGCAGAATGCGCCACAAACCGCTGCGACTGCCGTACTCATAGAGGCTCTCGACCGAAAACGCCCGCTCGCCCGCGAGTGCCGGCACTTGAGAAATTTCGGGGACGAGATAGTTCTCCGAACACGGATCTCCATCGAGGATCGTGCGTTCGCCGCCTTCCTCATAATTCAGCACGAAGCTGACGGCAATTCTTGCTCCATTGAGCCAGCGTGGATGCGGCGGCGCGGAACCGTAACCCCGCAAGTCGCGCGGATAGTCAGTGGTCATATCTGTTCCTTCCTCGCTCACCACGTTGATCAAGTGTCGGTAGCACGCCACCGGAACATGCGCCGCTCCAGCGCGACCAGTGCGTAGTTCACAGTTACGCCGAGCAAGCCAATGATGATTGCGCCGACCAGCATATCGGCGACCCGAAACCAGGTCCGCGAATAATTGATCAGATAACCAAGGCCGGTGTCGGCGGCAATGAATTCGGCGGCGACGATAACCAGGAAGCCGACCGAGAGCCCGAGCCGCAACCCCAGCATGATATCGGGTAGCACCGCACGCAGGATGATGAACCGATATACTTGCAACCGATTAAAGCCGAGACTTGCCCCCGCGTGCAACAGGATCGGATCGACATTGCGAACCCCGATCAGCGTTGTCGTGAAGATGACGAAAAAGCAACTGTAGGCGATGAACAGAATCTTCGAGGTTTCACCGATCCCGAACCACAAAATGATCATAGGCAATAGCGCTAACGTCGGCACAGGTCGCAGCAGTTCGATGATGGGCTCGACGCCGACCTCGAGCAAGCGGATGCGGGCGACCGCGATGCCGAGCAAGATTGCAATCGGTGCTGCCACGAGCGTTCCGATCAGGACCCGCGCGGTCGACGCGACGATGTCCCACCAAAGAACTCCGCTCTGCGCCAGTCTCCAGCCGGCGACCAGGAGATCCCACGGAGCCGGAAACAACAGCGCGTTGTAGAAAGGCATTGCTTGATTGAGTAGGCCCACGGCCTGCCAGACCAGCACGACGATCGCCAGCGCCAGTGGCTTGCCGGATCGGCCGCGCCACTGCAGCTGGCGCCTAGCTACCTCCTCCATGCCCGTGGTGGCGGATCGATCGGCGTCAGCGACTGGCATGGGCCATCTCCGGTCCTGTCTGCGGATCGCTGACCGGGTAGCGCTGCTCGTAGATCTGGCGCTCCAACTCAACCACCTCGAGCGCGGCGCGCAACCGAGGTCGAGGCAACGGGTTCCTGACGACGTGGACAAGTCGACCCGGATGAGAGGCAAGAACGGCGATATCGTCAGCGAGCACCACGGCCTCGTTGATGCTGTGGGTTACGAAGATGATCGTATTGCGCGTGGACGCCCAGATCTCGAGCAGCTGATCCTGCAGGACTTCGCGCGTCTGCGCGTCGAGCGCACCGAACGGTTCATCCATCAGAATAATCTTCGGCTCGTTGGCGAGTGTACGGGCGATGGCGGCACGCTGCTTCATGCCACCGGAAAGCTCTCGCGGATATTTGTGGAGGTGCTCCTGCAGGCCGACCATGCCGATGAAACGTTCTGCGATCGCCCGACGCTCGCCGGCTGGCAGCCCCCTCGCCTTCGGCCCAATCTCAACATTCTCGCGCACGGTGAACCAGGGGAACAGGGCATATTCCTGGAACACGATACCGCGATCTGCGCCCGGTCTACCAACGGGTTGGCCGTCGACCAGGATTCGTCCCGAACTTGGCTCGACAAAACCCGCTGCCATGTTGAGCAATGTCGATTTCCCGCATCCGCTCGGCCCCAGTAAGCATACGAAGCGCTGGGGTGGAATGGCGAGCGAGAAGTCCCGGATGGCGTGCGACCGGACGCCCTCCTTGACGGTCGAATAGACCTTCGAGATGTGTTCGAACTCGAGCTTAGGCGCTGGCATTGCGGCAGGCACCCTCGAAGACCGAGATCCGCTGTCCCCGGCGATAGCGTCGCGGTGACGACCCGCAATGAGCGGCCACCGGCCGCCCGGTGACGCGACGGCTCGAACTAGAAGCCGCTCGCCTTGACGTGCTCCGGCGCCAGCTCCTTGAGGAAACGTAGGTCGTAGACATCCTTCGGAGTAAACTTTTTGCCGGTCCAGCCGATCTTCGGGTCCGCGCCGAATGCCATCAGCTCGGTCAATCCGTCGACCACCGTCTGATCGATGTCAGCCGAGTAGATGTTTTGCTTCATGATCGGAACGAGATCCTCTTTAGGCACGTTGAGCGGTTGGCTCAAGAGCTCGGCGGATCTCTCCAAAGGATTGTTGTTGATGTAGTCTGTCGCGCGCAGCAAAGCGCGCATAACCGCCTTGACGGTGTTGGGATTCTTCTCCAGAAATTTGCCGGGCACATTCAGGCCCCCGTCAAGGTACATCCAATTCACCGGCTGCTCCTTGCCTTCAATGTAGGAGCGGTTTCCAGTGAAATAGAGCTTGCCACCGAGCTTGATACCCGCAAGCGCCCAGGGCTGCCAAACCGCCATCGCGTCAATGTCACCACGGCTCAACGCAGGCGCCTGATCCGGTGGCTGCAGGTTGACAAATACGAGTTTGGTGTAGTCGACGCCATATTGCTTTGCCATGTTGCCGATGGCGATCGCCACCCCAGATCCCGCAGCCATGCCGATCTTCTTGCCCTCGAGTTCTTTCGGCGAGCCAATCTTCAAGTTCGGTCCGACCACTACGCATTGGGTCCCGGCAATGTTCGAGGTCGGCATCACGTAACGAATGTCGATCCCCTTGTCCTTAAGAATCGCTGAGGTTAGCGCGCTCTCACCGGCGAAGTTGATCTGCCCACTCGCCACCAGGCTGGCCATGTCCGTGCCACTGACGATCCATCTGATCGTGGCATTGAGCCCCTCATCCTTGTAGTAGCCGAGTTCCCCGGCGAGCGCGATCGCCGCCGCTTCCTGCGGATCGCGCACCGCCCAGATCTCAACCTGCTTGACTTCGGGTGGGGTGTGCTCCCCCTCGGCGACGGCCGACGAACCAATTGTAAAGGTCATAGCCTGAAGACAAAACGCCACGCCGACAAACAGCTCTACGCCCGATCCCGAAGCCCCCAATCGACGCCAACACGCCACCACCGAAACGATCGACATGATCATTCCCTCCCGATCGGACTCGATCCGAAAGTTATGAATTTCGCGCCGCGGCGGCTGCCAACCGATCCACGAGTGTCAAAGGCGCGCTGCCGCCTATTATGTCGAATTTCGAAGTTTGCACAAGCGCAGCTACCAACGGCGCTGCGTTCGCGGTCAGTAGCGGACAACGTGAGACATGGGTTAGAGCTGCAGCCGCAGCGCGTTTGATCTTAAGAATGGACCTCGTGGGCTGCCCATCTGCCGCGACACCCGCCGCACATGGACTTTCGCGTGGGGATTTGAGCGGCTTGAGGACATGAGACTCATCAAGGTGGAGTGGTACAAAAGGCTGCTTGGAAACGGCCCGCTAAGTGACCGACTGTGGGTGACAGCATATGCGGGCCGTTTGCAAAAAACTGTGCTTAATCAATGCATCGCACCATTGGATTGGGGGTCGCGGGTTCAAATCTCACCGCTTCAAACCGAAAACGTCAAATATTTCAAATACTTCATGGCCGCGCGCTTTAGCCGACCCGAGCGAAAATGGAACAGAACGGCACCCAAAGTGCATATATCGGCGCCGAAAGTCCCGGAAGACTCGCGGAGTTTTGTTCATTACTCGTTCCGCGTCACGCGGGACTGCTGAATAGAACGAGCGCTCCAACCGCCGGCCTTAGACTAGCTCGACGATCTGCGATAGCGCGCTGGTTCGCTGTCACACGTTGGTTGCATCGATTGAAGGGTCCTCGGGCCGTCTTGTCCGCCCAGTCTCCAATGCAACGCGCTGTCTATCGAGGATTAGCTGCCGGCAAGGGCTTGCTCAAGGTCTCCTATCAGATCAGCTACGTCCTCGATGCCTACTGATAGGCGAAGAAGGTCTGACGGCACGGGCGAATCAGGACCTTCGATCGAGGCACGGTGCTCGATGAGGCTCTCAACGCCGCCGAGTGAGGTCGCTCGCTTCCAGACACCCACCCGCGCGGCAGCAGCGACCGCCGCGCCGCCCCCACCCACGACGCGGATACTCAGCATCCCACCGAAACCGCCCTTCATCTGGCCCGCCGCGACAGCGTGGCCTGGATGGTCGGGCAAGCCAGGGTACAGCGAGGCCGTGACATGGTTATGGCCAACAAAGTGTTCGGCGATCACTTGGGCTGCACGGCAGCAGCGTTCCACACGCAAATGAAGTGTGCGCATGCCGCGGAGAAGTAACCAGGCTTCGAAGGGGCCAAGGATGGCGCCATTGCTCGCACGGATCGCGACAATCCGTTCCCAAAACTCGTCGTGCCGCGCGGCAACCAGGGCCCCGGCGATGACGTCGCTATGGCCGTTCAAATATTTTGTGGCGGAATGCATGACGATGTCGGCGCCGAGTTCAATCGGCCGCGTCAAGACCGGCGTGGCAACGGTACTGTCAGTGGCGAGGCGGGCACCAGCGCGGTGTGCGATCTCAGCGACGGCGGCAATATCGGTAATAGCCCACGTCGGATTCGCGGGAGTTTCGATCCAGACGAGCTTTGTGTAGCCGGGCCGCACTGCGGCCGCAAGCGCGTCCGTCACGCTGGCGTCGACGAACTCGACCGCTAGCCCCCATTCCGTCGCAAAACTTTGGAGCCACTTACGCAATCCCCAATACATCACCTGCGGCACGATGACATGATCGCCGGGCCTTAGAGCAAGGAACACGGCCGTCGCGGCGGCCATCCCCGATCCAAAGGTCAGGCACGCCGCCCCACCCTCGAGCCTGGCCAGCAGCGCTTCGGGCAGAACGAATGTCGGGTTCGTGGGACGACCATAGGAATTCCCAGTGCGATACTGGTTGTCGGGATCTCGGATGAACGTGGTTGTCAGGTAAACCGGAGGAACGAGCGCTTGGGTCGACTCGTCGATCCATCCGAGAGCCTGCGCGGTAATCGTTGCTGGGTGGCGAGAGTCCACGAACTGCTCCTCTTGGTCCTTAGGGACCTTTGTTTGCTACTGACCAGATACCATAGTGTAGTCACCGATTCGATCGAAGCCATTGCCGACCGGCCCCGGACCGAAAGGGAAACGCGCGGCTGGACGATTGCAGGGTTGGCGAACAAAGGCGGCCACGCACCTGTTTTATCGAGTGACCTTACACTGTATCGGGCCTCCGTGAAGCCGGTATCGCGCTTTTGCTCGCTCCGGGCCAGTGCGCCCTGGCAAACGTGTTCCCTGGATCGCGTGCCCGGCTGCCTCGCCTACATCGGGAAACGGTGAGGCTTCAATGCCCCTGCACAACCCAACTTGTGACTTTAACGACGAGGCGATCCCATACGGGGTTCGCTACTTCGCCAGCCTCTTCCGCCAGCAACTCCGGCTTCCGGGAATTTCCTCGAGGGGGTCGCGGCAGTAATCAGGAATCGTTGAGGTACAGCGCTAACGGCCCCCATTTGGGTGCGAAGTTCGCGCCACGAGGGACCCCCGCCGCGAGCTTCGACGAAAAGCCGCGCCCGGTCGGTCCATCCACGATTATCGCGCCTTACTACTGAAGATTCAGAAATATTCAGGGGCGAATGTTCTATGGGCCTCGTTTAAAAAGCGCTCACCGACAAACCCAACACGGCGACCCTCTCCTAACGAGGAATCGATTGATAGCCAATCGTGGTCAAGTCGATCGGAAGCTTGGCTGAACTGTTTTATCATAAATGGCGTCCAACCCGAAATGAAAATCATCTGAATTCGGAGGCCGTGAACGGGGAACAGATGTGCAAATCCGAAGGCTGGAAACTTTGGGCATACTGGGTCAATTGCCCAAGTGCGGCTAAACATTTTCTGATGCCCAACCACAACGTGGACCCATCAGGGCGTCGAGGGGCACCGCGGGGCGATCTTAACCGGCATCCGGTGGTTTCAAGCCATCACGCTCACCTATCTCGAGCCGCGAAGGCGCCCGACCAATTGGCAGCAGATCGCACCCCGCCGCGGAACCTATCGGCTTTGAGGTCGGACCGGCGCGAAAGCAGCCATCGTTCCGCGGTAGGATTTTGCCAAGGGGAACGCGTAACCGCCCGCTTTGCTGGTCGCGAGGCCGAGACCTATCAGGCACTCGACCAGCTTGACCGCCGCAGCGACGCCATCGACCACAGGCACCCCAACCGCTTCCGTGATCTCAGTCGCCAAGTCAGCCATACCGGCGCAACCGAGCAACAGGCAATCCGCGTGATCTTCCGCTATTGCGCGACGGCACTCCTCAACAATGATGCGACGGGCGTTTGACCCTTTCTGTTCGAGATCGAGGACGGCTAGCGCGGTGGGCCGCACACTGCGGCATTTGCTGGTCATGCCATAGGCACTGACAAGGTGCTCGGATAGCACTCGGGTCCGAGGCAAGGTTGTCACGATCGAGAAGCCAGTCGCGATGAGGCTTGCCACATGCATCGCCGCTTCGGCGATGCCGATCACGGGGCCGCGGGCGATCTCGCGTGCGGCCAGCAAGCCAGGGTCGCCGAAGCACGCGATGATGTAGCCGTCGCAGCCAGCCGCTTCACCTCGGCGGACCTCGTCCAAAACGCCGAGGGCGCTGATTGCCTCGTCATAGTGGCCTTCGATGGATACCGGTCCCGCCTCTGGGCTGACGGCGATGATCTCGGTCCCAGACGCCGCCGCCTCGAACGCTGCGGCCCGGATCTTTTGCGTCATCGTCTCGGTTGTATTGGGATTGATGACCTTGATCTTCATAAATGCCTCCTCGCCGAATTCGCGTCCGAGATCCGCGCAATGCCGTCGTCAGTTCTCAGGAGATGAGGGTTATTTTGCCGATAGCGCTGCAATCCGCGAACCATCGCCGGGTCCCGACCGCGGAATGGCAACCAGTAGCACAGTTTATCGAGCCCATCGCGCTCGCGGATGATCAGGGCTCGCATAGGAGCACTCTCGCTGCTCCGTTGGCGCTGGACCAACCTTCACTCAAGGAGTGATCATTAGTGATTTCCGACGCGGAGACAAGTTCGACTCGGATGGCCCCGGATCTAAATGCCATTGAGCTCTCGCCCATGACACCACCGAGCCTGGAGCAAAGTGGAGCAGCGCAACGAGGATCGTGTGATCCTTGTTAGTCAGACGGCGCCCGTGATCGCGCAGGTCCTCGCCTCGGCCCATGCCGAACCTTCGTCAGTAGACAAGAAATTCCGGCTCTCCGCCAGATCCTGTCGTCCGCAACCCTTGACATCGGCTATGCCGCCCGCGATGCTTTTCCGGCACATCCCAGCGGCGTGCTGAAGCGCCT
>Ga0126379_10002753_pt1 | contig 11245 bp, 10 predicted proteins | sample PanSoiMetPlot_24_FD_92640 | JGI IMG/M metagenome (GOLD analysis project Ga0126379, IMG submission 92640) | Tropical forest soil microbial communities from Panama - MetaG Plot_24 | ecosystem: Environmental > Terrestrial > Soil > Tropical forest > Bulk soil | place: Panama | collected 2016-02-17
GGCTCCCGAGATCGGCGAAGTGGACCTGGGCGATCCCCTTGAGCTTGCGAGAGATCGAGGTCTCGGGATACTTCACGGTGGACGCGTACTTCTGCGGCGCCACTTTCAGGATATCGGCGCCCTTCAACGAGTCCAGACCGGTCGTGCCGAGGTATTCCATCACTCCGCTCCCCGCGACCGGGGCGTACATTTTGGCGAAGCGATCGAGCACCTGCAGGCGCTGCGCCCGTTCCTGGATGTTGGGCAGGAAACCGTACTTCTCCAAGGGGCCTGACACACACGCCACCGGTACGCCCGGCGCGACCAGCGCCCGGAACAGGCACTGGCCGAAGCTCACGACCGTGACCACGTTCTCTTTCCTGGGATCGTATTCGCGCGCCACCTGCCCCAGCCAGCCCTGGGTCCCCACCTTCTCCGGCTCGCACGTGTGCCAGATATCCATGGAACGGAAGTGCGAGCGTGGCGAGTTCGCGTAGCCCACGCCGTGCACGATGGCGAGCTTGCCCTGATCCCAGAACTTCTTCATCGGCGCCATGGCCGGGTGGAAGCCGTAGTTCTTGTCGAATCTCAAGATCTGGTCGTCGGCGATTCCGACCGCTGGGCGGTTGTCGCGGTATAGCGGCTCATTGAACGGAATCACCGTGTTGAGATAGTCGTTGCCGCCCGAGAGCTGTAACGTGACCAGCACGGGATCTTTCTGCGTCGCGGCCATGCGTAGTCCTCCTCACCCGATGAGGCTCATGACGTTAGGCGAACTGGTACTCTCTCGTCGCCACGATCAGCTGCAGCATTTCGCCGACACGCTTGTCGGCGGTCTTGGCGCTCGTCTCACTCGCCCAGCCCGTCTGGCCCCACTCCTTGGCCTGTGCGACGAGCTCTTGCCGCGTTTCCGGGCTCACCTCGACCGGGCCCAGCAGGTCCAGACATCCGTCGACGAGCTGCTCGGGGCTCAGCGTCCCTTTCGTCTTCAGTCGGTCGATGATGGCGCGGATACCTGGCAGCGACGGATCACCGACGAGTCCGGCCACGAAGTTGATGCGCGCCATCAGCGAGCCGCTGTTGATCCACTCCGGTCCCGTGTGCCACCCCTCGACGCTCGGCGGATTGAGCAGGTCCTGCCCCATGTAGGCCGGCTGCATCGACAGATCGCCATAGCCGGGCCTCGGCAACTCCTGGCCACCGACGAAGCGCAGACTGCCCACCACGACCTCGGCCGGGGACTTCAGGTGCTTGAAGCGGGCCTCCTTGAAGAAGCTCGAGTTGAACAGCACCCGGAGGACCGAGCGAATGTCGAAGCGTGACTGGCGGAACGCGGCCGTCATGGTGTCGATCGCCTTCTGGTCGCGCGGCGGCTCGATCGACCAGGCGGGCACCTGGGGCTCGTCGGCGACGAAGAAGTTGTAGAGGTGTCGGCACACGAAGCGGGCACAGGCCGGTTGCTCCACGACGATGTCGATGATGTCCTCGCCGTTGAAGCGCCCGCGATGGCCGAGAAACTCCTTCTCGCCGTCGTCGTGGTCTTCGGGCCGGTACTCGAACTTCCACGGAAACCGTCCGTAGGGCAGGCGCGGGATCTTGGTCTCGAAGGTCCAGCCGGTGAAGGCGCGGGACGCCTCACGGACATCTTTCTCCGTGTAGGCGCCGACACCCATGCTGAACAGCTCGAGAAGCTCGCGACCCCAGTTCTCGTTGACGGCCGTCCCGTGGTTCTGGTTGTTGTCCAGCCAGAAAATCATCGTGGGGTTCCGGGCGATCGTCACGAGCAGCTCGCGGTAGTTGCCCATGCCGTGCTGGCGGAACAGACCAATCTGCTCCAGCAGCTGGTCATAGTTGTCGACCTTGGAGTTGCCGGTGGCGAACACGTGGTGCCAGAAGAGGGCCATCTTCTCTTCCAGCGGACGCTTCGTGTTCACCAGGTGATACATGAAATTCACGTTCCCCATCGGGGGCTGCCCGCCCGGCAGCAAGGACGCCGGCTGATAGCGGAGCAACGTGTACATGTCGACTGCCGGCTGTGTCTCGGGGTGGAGCAACTCCTCGACGGTCGCCTCGTACCCCTTGGCCACGCGCGCTTCGAGCTCGTCGCGACCTGCGCCGAAGCCCGCGCGGCGCATCAGGTGAGCCATCAACGCGATGTCGTCTTGGTAGGCCATACGCCGACTCCTTTACTTGTGAACCACCCTCACTGCTGTCGCCACACCTGGGCCCTCGTCGGGGCTGGGCGTGCCGCCGGCCGCGCGGGCCGAGAAAGCCGACGTCGAGCGGCACAGCCCTGACACATTCCATGGACCGTCACGTTGTGCGTCGCGACGACGTAGCCGCGCTTCGCGAGCGAAGTCAGGTCGATCCGTCGTCGGGCACGCAAGAACAGGTCGTCCACCCGACCGCATCTCTCGCAAACGAAATGGTCGTGCTCGCTGGTCTCGGGATCGTACCGGGCTCCCTGTCCATCCAGGAGGAGCGTGCGGATCTTGCCCTCCTCGACGAGACTGTGAAGGTTGCGATAGACCGTGGCGAGGCTGATTCGAGGCAGCCGTTTGTGCACACGACGGTAGATCTCCTGGGCGAACGGGTGAGAGTGATCGCCCTGGAGCGCAGCGAATACCTGTTCCAGCTGACGAGTCTTGCGTCTGCGGGCGGCCCGCTGCATCGCCTACCTCGAATTCTGGCTATGAGGACGGATCTACGTCAGTGGGGTCGGGTTACCAAATCGACGGTCCACTGTCAAGAGGGATTCTCATTTAGCCCTCCCCCCTTGACTCCGCCCGATCGGGCGCGTATCGGGTAGACCGTCCCAAGGAGGTCTGTATGTCGGAGCGAATCACACTGGTCGTCGACGGCAAATCCACCGAGGTGAGCGCGGATCCCGCGATGCCGTTGCTCTACGCGCTGCGCTCGGAGCTTGGGCTCGACAACCCGAAGTTCGGCTGCGGCCTCGCGCAGTGCGGCGCCTGCACCGTGCAGGTGGACGGTCGCCCCACGCGCTCGTGCGTCACGCCCGTGGGTAGTGTCCGGGGCCAGAAGGTCACCACGCTGAACGGGCTCGGCACGGCGGCCCGACCCCATCCGCTGCAGACGGCGTACATCGCCGAGCAGGTGCCGCAATGCGGCTATTGCATCTCGGGCTGGATGCTGACCGCCGCGGCGCTCTTGCGCGATACGCCGAGGCCGAGCGACACGCAGATCCGTCAGGCCCTGGCTGGGATCAAGTGCCGCTGCGGGACCCACATGGCGATCCTGCGCGCGGTGAAACGCGCAGCCGGGTCGAAGGCATAGGGGCGGCCATGGCGAGTCAAGCACATTTCTCGCGGCGCGACTTTCTCAAGACCGGCGGCGCGCTCGTTGTCAGCGTCATGGTGCCCGGCGCCGCTCACACGGCACTCGGCCAGACGCCGGGTGCAGACAAGCCGCCGCTCACTCCCGACGAGCTCGATTCGTGGATCGCGGTGCTGCCCGACGGCCGCGTGAGAGCCTTCTTCGGCAAGATGGACATGGGGCAAGGCGTCGATGTCGCGATCGGCCAGATCGTGGCCGACGAGCTCGACGTGGCGTTCGAGCGCGTCGACGTGGTGATGGGTGATACCGCCTTCACCTGCAACCAGGGTGGAGCGTCCGGCAGCACCGCGATCCAGAACGGCGGCATCACGCTGCGCTACGCGGCCGCCGGGGCTCGCCGCGTGCTTCTCGAGCGCGCAGCGCAGACGCTCGGGGCGCCCGCCGACAAGCTCGTCGTGCAGGACGGCGTCGTCTCGGTGACCGGCACGCCCGACCGGACCGTGACGTACGGCGATCTGATCGGCGGGCAGTACTTCCGGCTCAAGCTCGAGTGGAACAAGCGGTACGGCAACCCGCTTATCGCCAAGGGCCAGGCCTTGCCCAAGAAGCCGTCCGAGTACAAAGTGGTCGGCCGGTCGATTCCGCAAGGGGTCGTGGCCGATAAGGTGCACGGCAAGCTGAAATACGTCACCGACGTCAGGGTCGACGGCATGCTCCACGCGCGCGTGCTGCGGCCGCCGACGGCGGGCTGCGGGCCGGTCACGGTCGACGAGTCGTCGGTCGCCGACATCGCCGGCGTCCGCGTGATACGCGAGAAGGAGCTCGTGGCCGTCGTGGCCGAGCGCGAGTGGGACGCCGTGCGGGCGGCCCGTGCCCTCAAGGTGACGTGGGCGCCACCGTGCACGCCGTTCCCGGCAATGGAAGGACTCTACGATCACATCCGCCAGGCCGGCGTGACCGGCCGCGAGGTCCCGGTGAACAGGGGCGACGTCGAGGCGGCGCTCAAGAGCGCGCATCGCGTGATCGAGGCCGAGTACCAATGGCCCTTTCAGTCGCACGCCAGCATGGGGCCGGCGTGCGCACTGGCCGACGTGCGCGCGGACCATGCCACGGTGTGGACGGGGACGCAGAAGCCGCACTTCGCCCGCGACGGTGTGGCCAAGCTCGTGGGGCTCCCGCCCGAGAAGGTGCGCGCCACCTGGGTGCCAGGGCCGGGATCGTATGGCCGCAACGACGCGGGCGACGCCGCGCTGGATGCGGCGCTCCTGTCCAAGCTCACGGGCAAGCCGGTACGGGTTCAGTACATGCGCGACGAAGGCACCGGCTGGGATCCCAAGGGGCCGGCCGGCGTCTATCGCGGCCGGGCTGGGCTCGATGCGCAGGGCCACGTCGTCGCCTACGATTTCTTCGCGAAGGGCTTCACGCGCCAGGACATCGCGACGAACGAGAGCGATCCCAAGGACACGCTGGCCGGGCAGCTCACGGGCCATGCGCCCAAGCCGACGGTGATCTTCCAGGTGCCCGCCGAGTCGTACGACTTCGCCAACAAGCGCTGCGGCTGGGAGTGCATCGCGCCGCTCCTCGATCGCGCCTCACCGCTTCGGACGGGACACCTGCGCGATCCGCTCGGCCCCGAGACGCACTTCGCGAGCGAGTCGTTCATCGATGAGATCGCACACGCCGCGGGCGCCGACCCGGTGGCCTTCCGCTTGAAATACGTGAAGAACCCGCGGCACGCGGCCGTGATCTGGGCCGCCGCCGACAAAGCCGGATGGACCAAGCGCCCGTACCCGAATCCGAGCCGCGGAAAGGGCAACGTCATGGGCGGCCGCGGCTTCTCCTACACCGAGCGCAACGGCACGATCGTCGCCGTGGCGGCCGAAGTCGAGGTGGACCGCCGCAGCGGGCGGGTGTGGGCCAAGCGCTTCACGGTCGCCCACGATTGCGGGCTGATCATCAATCCGCGCGGACTGGAGCTGACCATCGAAGGCAACGTCGTGATGGCGCTGTCACGCACGCTGTTCGAGGAAGTGAAGTTCGATCGGGAGCGGGTGCTCAGCGTCGATTGGACGAGCTATCCGATCCTGGAAATCCAGGATGCGCCGGAGCAGATCGACGTCGTGCTCATCAATCGGCCGGAGCTTCCCGCGACCGGAGCGGGCGAGCCGTCCACGCGCACGGTGCCGGCCGCGATCGCCAACGCGATCTTCGACGCGACCGGCGTGCGCATCCGACGCGTGCCGATCACGCCGCAGCGGGTGAGAGCCGCGCTCGCGCGGACGTGATGGATCCTTGAGCCATGACACCTGGGCCTACGGCCGAGCTCATGAAAGAGATCAACGCGGCGTTCAACAGCCGCGATGTCGACCGCATCATGTCGTTTTTCGCCGAGGACTGCACCTTCCTGATGGCGCGGGGACCGGAGCCGGAAGGGCGCCGCGTGCACGGCAAGGCCGCCGTGCGCAAGGTACTCGCCGACCGCTTCCGCGTCATCACTGACATGCGCTGGAACCACGTGGACTCGTTCGTCACGGGCCCCCGCGCCGTCACGGTGTGGATGGTGACCGGCACCGGCTCGGACGGCGAGAAGCTCAACTATCGCGGCTGCGACCTCTACGAGTTTCGCGGCAACAAGATCCTGAACAAGGACACCTACTGGAAATTGGTCGAGCAGCGCGACCGGCTCTGAAGTCGTCGAAGCGCGCGCTAGTGTGCGCCGCTCTCCAGAACGGCGAACGCGGCCTGGCAGCACAGGACGTCCTGGTCGGTCGTGCTCCCGCCCGCGACGCCCACGGCGCCGATGATCGTGATGCCGTCGAAGATCACGAGACCACCGGCCGCGGGCAGGAACCTGCCGCGATGCGCCACGACGAGGCTCCTGAGCCAGGGCTGGCGCGCTTGAGCCGTGAGATCGGCCGTCGCGAGGTGAAAGGCGGCCGCCGTGTAGGCCTTGCTGACCGCCAGTTCGCTCGACGCCGGGGCGGCGCCGTCCATCCGTCCGACCGCGATGGGAATCCCGGCTTCGTCGACCACCGCCGCCGTCACCGCGATGCCCACGCTCCTCGCGTACGCGTGCGCCCGGTCCACCATCTGCCATGCCGTCTGCAGAGCGACCGGGCCGACGACCGCTTTGTTCTGGCGGAAGAAGCTAGCGTTGATGTCGATGGAAGCGGCGTGCTCGGCCGGGATCTCGACGTCCTTGAAGATTGCATCGACGGGACAGACGATCTCGCACTGCTCGCAATCGATGCACACGTCGGGGTCGATGTAGAACTGCGGGGCGCCGGGCCTGGTATGAATGCACGCGACCGGGCATACCTCGACGCAGGCTCCATCGTTCGTACACAGCCCGGTGATGACGTACGGCACGAGGAGGCGGGGCGCCGCGCTACGCGGCGGTCAGGGGCAGGTCCGTACGGACCACATCGGCCACGTGAATCCGGGTGCCGTACTTCGCGGTCACCAGCATGCCGGCTCGATCGAGGGTCCCGAGCTTCGCCGCGGCGGCGAGTCGCGCGCCGTCCAGTGACGTCGTCACGCTCGCGCGGTATCCCAGCTCGCGGATCCACGCACTGAGCACGAACGTGACGAACAGCCCGTTCTGCACCGGGACCTGCCCGCCGATGCCGAGCGCCTCGCGCGGATCGTGGTCGGCACGGACGAGGCAGACGACGGCGAACGGGTGGCCGGCGTCGTCGTTCTCGAGCTCGGTGATGCCCACGAGGTCAGCGCCCAGGTAGCGCGCCATCTCCTTGACGTGGCTCGCCGTGACCTCCGGCGTGTGGAGGTCTGCCCGAGTGGGAAAGACATTGCCCTCGGGTGTCTTGCGGATCACGTCGAGCACCGAGTTCGCCCGGTCGGCGGGGGGAGCGTTGATGAAGAAGTCCCAGTAAGGATCGTGGCGTCGCAGCGCCACTAGGCGTCCCGCTTGACGAATCGGTTGGTGTTCTCCTTCAGGGGCGCGTAGTAGCCGATGTTCCCCACAGGCTCGGCGGCATGGGCCGGGCCATGCTCCGCGGTGCAGCCGGCCACCGTACAGGCCTGCTCCCCCGGCTTGATGCCCGAGTCGTAGCCGAGCCACCGGACTCGCGTCTGCCGCGTCGTGCCCCAGAATCGGTCGTCGATGGCCTTGAGCGCGCGGACGAGCAACGGGCGTGCAGGGATGGGGCACGTGCTGAGCGCCCACACGGTGAGGCTCCGCCACCAGACGTTGGGCTTGGTGAACGGGCAAACCGTGGCGCACGTGAGGCAGCTCCCCCAGTGCGTGTCCATGTAGGGGCGGACCTTGTAGCACGTGAGCCAGTTGATCTTGTACTTCTCGACGCCGTTGAAGACGACCTTGTCGCCGAACGGCACGCTGTTGGTGGGACAGTTGATCGCGCACTTGCGGCAGATCTTGCAGAAGTCCTCCACGCCGTTGTCGACGGGCTGATCCGGCACGAGCGGCAGATCGGTCATGATCGGATCGGGCATGTGGATGCGGGCGCCGAATTTCCTGTGAATCAGGAGCCCGTTGCGCCCGAGTTCCCCGACGCCCGAGGCGAGTCCGGCCGCCTGAGGGTTCGACATGCCGCGGAGCGCGGCGTAGCCGAGCTCCTTGATGTAGCCCTCCAGCGCCTTGAGGATCAGCTGCGCCTTCATCTGCGAGACGTGGTACGCGGCGTCTCCGATGTAGTGGCGATGGGCCTGCAGCTTGTCGTAGTCCCACGCCGTGGTCGCGACGATGATGTACGGATAACGCTCGGCCATCTGCTCGGGCGTGCGGCCCTGGTACACGTCGCTGGACCGGTTCTGGTACACGTCGCGCGCCCCGGCGGGCGGGGTGCTGGGCGCGTACAGAAAGGACGGATGCGCACGGGCCACGGTGACGACGTCGGCGCCCATGTGATGGGCCACCGCCTTGATGTGACGAGTCATCACCGCGGGATCGGGCACCGGGACCTGTCTCGCGTTGACCTGGCCCTTGGGGGCTTGATTCACGACCGCGGCTAGAAAGTTTCGCTGGTCGGCGAAGTGGTTCGGCGCCGACACGCGGGTGAGCGGGTCCCTGGAGATCGTGTTGCGGTACCAGTTGAAGAGCGCCTTGCCCAGCTCGCCGCGGGAGTTCTTGGGGTGCGGCGTCTGGTTCATGTCGACGTTGGCGACGGGTCCGACGATACGAGCGGAGCGACCGAGGTACGGCGGGGGTGGTGTCTGGGCAGGCGTTACGGCCATGAAGCGTCCCCCTTTTCGGTGACACGACTCTGTCGTCCCAATGGTGTCACACGTAGGCGGTGAGCGCTACTTCGGCGCAACGCTGGTCCTGCTCCTCGGTGCCGCCGGCCACGGCGATGGCGCCCACGACACTGCCGCCCTCGACGATCGGCATCGCCCCCGCCCCCGGCATGATGCGGCCGTTGCTCGAGACCACCAGACTCTGAAACCAGGTCTGCCCGGCGACGCTCGCCAGGTCTTTCGTGGGCTGCTGGAAGCTGGCCGCCGTGTACGCCTTGTTCAAGGCGATCTCCACCGTGATGGGGCGGGCACGGTCCATGCGGCCGAGCGCGATCATCCGGCCGCTCTGGTCGACGACCACGGCCGTCACAGCGATCTCCAGCTGCGCGGCCTGAGCGTGCGCGCTTCGCACCATCTGGATTGCCTTCTCTCCGGGGATGGCCATCGCGTGGCAGAACCTACGCGGCCAGCGCGGGCTGGGTCAAGCGCAAACTGCATCGCTCCTCGATGCGCGCGTGGGCCATCGATCGCGCGGTCGGGAGAAGAACGGCCGACACGCCAGATCTCGCTTTGCTACGATCCCCGGATCGAGAGCGTATGAGGAGGCTGGACCGTGTCCGAGCGGACCCCTGACCCAGGCGCCGGAGAACGGCCGGCTCCTCGAGGGAGCCCGGACAGTGGCTCAGCGGCCGAGAAACTGTGGTGGTTCCGTGACGCGCGTGAGCCGCTGCCGCCGCCCCCTTCCCGTCTTCTGCGATGGCCGCGCCGCGAACAGACGATTGACGCCATCGCGTGTCTATCGCTGTCGACTCTCTGCTTCAGCCAGGCCCGCAGCGAGCTGCTGTTCCGGCCCGGCGGGGGCTTCTACAACTTGATGCCGCTTCGGGCGCCGGCGCTGGCGGCATTCGTGCTAAACATCGTCGGCCTGGCCGCCGTCGGCTTGCTGGGGGTGCACTGGATCCGACGCGTCCGGCAACCGGCGTGGCGTCGTCTCGCCGCCGGCGCGGCCGCGGCGACATTCCTCGTCTTCTTGAACTTTGCGCGTCTCACACACGATCTGGTCAGCCGATGGACGGACGTCCTCGGCGGTCCCGGCCTGCTGGTCCTGGTCGGCCTGCTGCTCGCCGCGTCGCTCCACTGGCCCCAACCGGCCCTGCGCGTGATGCGCGGCCTCGCGATGGTCGCCTCGCCATTCGCGGTCGCCACGATGGCGTTCGCCCTGTGGATGTTCCTCGAGCTGGGGGCGGGACCGACGTGGCGCTGGGTCGATCCGGCGCCCCTCAACCGGCCGGCGCCGAGCCTCCGGCGCGTCGTCTGGCTCGTGTTCGAGGAGCTCGACCAGCGCATCACGTTCGAGGCGCGACCGGCTGGTCTCGAGCTACCGGAGCTCGATCGTCTGAGGCGCGAATCGCTCTATGCCAACGCCGCGCGCCCCCCGGCGGTCACGAGTGACGTCACGATGCCCGCGCTCATCACCGGGCGTCCCGTCGTCGCGGCTGCGCCGATCAACGTGAGGGATCTCGAGCTCACGTTCAGGAACGGCAAAACGGCGCTGTGGAGCGCCGAGCCGAACGTGTTCTCACGCGCGCGAGCGCTCGGCTACGACACGGCGCTGGTCGGATGGCTCTTGCCGTATCCGCGGGTTCTCGGCGCCTCGCTCGGGCTCGCCCACTGGAGACCTTCCGTCGACCACGAACAGGCGCGGGGCGCCACGATCGGGGGAGCGCTCCGGAGCCAGTGGGCGAGCCTCGCGCCCGCGGCGAACCGCCGGCGGCTCTTCTCGCAGAGGGTGGCGGAGCTCGCCGACCTGGCGATCCGCACCGCGGTCGACGACCGCTTCGGGCTCGTCCTGCTCCACCTGCCGGTTCCCCAGCCGCCGGGCATTTACGATCGGGCCACAGAACGTCTCACGGCATGGGACTTCGGCCGCGAAGGCCAGGGCTACTTCGACAACCTGGCGCTCGCCGATCGGATCGTCGGCGAGCTGCGACGCGGGCTCGACCGTGCGCGCCTCGGCGACATCACGTGGATCGTGGTGAGCTCCACTCGGTCGTGGGGCGCGTCGAAGCAGTACGATGGGCAGGCCGATCCCCGCGTACCGTTCCTCGTCAGGCCGCCGGACGGCGGACGGGCGCGGGCTGTGGACGCGGTGTTCAGCACGCTGGCCACACACGATCTATTGCTGGCGATCCTTCGCGGCTCGATCGGCGACACGAGCGAGGCCGCCAACTGGCTCGCGCGGAATACCACGGCAGCGTCGTCGGACTAGACGAACCTCAGAGTGACCTCACACGGCGAGGTACGTCCGTCGCGCCTCGTCGTCGGCAATAAAGCCCGCCATCGAGCCCTGGTATCGCACCATCCCCTTTTCGAGGATGTAGACGCGGTCACCGAGGTCGCTGACGAAGCGCACGTTCTGCTCAGCCAGGACGATCGTCAGGCCGCTGGCCTTGAGACGCGCGAGCTGCTCACGTAACGTGTCGACCACGATCGGAGCGAGTCCCTCTGACGGCTCGTCGAGCAGCAGAATCTCTGGATTCCCCATCAAGGTGCGGGCGATCGTGAGCATCTGCTGCTCCCCGCCGCTCAGGGTCCCACCGGCCTGACGGCGTCGCTCGCGGAGGATGGGGAAGAGATCGAAGACGCGGTCCTCGCTCCAGGGACTGGCGGATCCATTGCCCCAGGTCCGCCGCGCCACCTCCAGGTTCTCGTGCACGGTGAGGTTGGGAAAGACCCGACGGTCCTCGGGCACGAA
>Ga0126379_10002754_pt1 | contig 11244 bp, 9 predicted proteins | sample PanSoiMetPlot_24_FD_92640 | JGI IMG/M metagenome (GOLD analysis project Ga0126379, IMG submission 92640) | Tropical forest soil microbial communities from Panama - MetaG Plot_24 | ecosystem: Environmental > Terrestrial > Soil > Tropical forest > Bulk soil | place: Panama | collected 2016-02-17
CACAGTGCGTATAGAGCACCCCATCGCATTCGCGAGCCAATGTGCTTCCGACCACGTTGACGATCGAAACCACGTGAGCGCCTTTCTTCTTGGCTTCACGCGCTGCCGCCAACGTATCCGCAGTCTCGCCGGACTGCGAGATTGTAATAAAGAGATCGCCCTTCTCGATTAACGGATCTCGATATCGGAACTCGCTGCCGATATCGACCTGTACCGGTGCACGGATCATCTCCTCCAGGAGGTACTTTCCCACCTGTCCGGCATGCCAGGAAGTCCCGCAGGCCACGATCCAGATCCGACCGACTTCAGCAAACTGTTGCGGCGAGAGCCCGATATCCGGCAGATCAGCCTCGCCAGCCTCATACGAATATCGCCCGCGCATCGTATCGAGAATGGCCTGTGGCTGCTCGTGAATTTCCTTGAGCATGAAATGTGGGAACCCGCTCTTTTCTGCGGCTGAAGCATCCCAAGTAATATGGGTCGGTTTGCGCGTGACAGCACGCCCATCGGCGTCCGTCAGACGCACATCTGTCGATGTCACGACGGCGATATCACCCTCTTCCAGATAGGTGACCTCGCGCGTGTGGCTGAGCATAGCCATGACATCGGAAGCCACGAACGAGGCATGCTTGCTTCGTCCGACCACGAGCGGACAGCCGGAGCGAGCTGCCACCAGGGTTCCTGGCTCTTTCTCCGAAATCACTGCGATCGCGTAACTCCCACGGACATCTTTGGTAGCCGCGCTTACCGCCTCGGCCAGGTTATGTCCCTTATCCAAATATTTATCGATCAAATGGGCCATGACTTCTGTATCGGTCTCTGACTCGAACCGATAGCCATCTCGTTGCAACTGCTGCTTTAACGGCTGATAATTTTCGATGATCCCATTGTGCACGAGCACACACCCTTTCGATCGGTGCGGGTGAGCGTTCTGCTCCGATGGTTTTCCGTGGGTCGCCCATCGCGTGTGCCCAATGCCGACCGTGCCATTGATAGCTTTTTCCTCAAGCGTCTTCTTCAGATTGACCAGCTTGCCGACACTCCGTCGCACCTTGACTCTGTCACCCTGAAGAATGGCGACGCCTGCCGAGTCGTATCCGCGATATTCGAGCTTAGCCAGACCGCCGAGGAGAATCGGCACCGCATCCTCGCTCCCTACATAGCCGACGATTCCGCACATGGTGTCACGCCCTACGTTGAGGAGAGCGGCTCTTTGCTCGCTTCTTTGCTGTGCCGACTAGGTTCACATGATTCCCGTGTGGTGGATCAGTCGCGAGCGCCCGTCGCTTCGCGGCCCACCCAGCCCGATTCACTTGAGGCACTCGTGAGATGACAAGCGCGTCGGCCGGCACATCCTGGGTCACGGTCGTGCCTGCGGCAACAACAGCACCAGCACCCACCGTGACCGGCGCGATTAACTGTGTATCGCTTCCTACAAAAACGTGATTGCCGATGACCGTTTGCGACTTGCGAATCCCGTCATAATTACAGGTGATTGTCCCGGCACCGATGTTGACTCCTCTCCCAACCTTGGCATCTCCCAGATAACTGAGATGGTTCGCTTTCGACCCCTCACCCAGGTCGGTCTTTTTCATCTCCACAAAGTTGCCGACTTTCGCTTTCCTCCGGACCACCACGCCTGGACGGAGATGCACAAAAGGTCCCAATATCGCATCGTCTTCAAGAACTGATTCACGCAGCACGGAATGATCGAGTATTTCGACTCGATCCCCCACAGTGCAATCGGAGAGACGAGTGTACGAACGAATGACACAGTCCTCCCCGACCGTCGTCGCCCCTTCAAGCGTCACATTGGGATGGAGGATCGTATCTTTTCCAATTGTGACCCCCGCATCGATCCATGTGGACCCAGGATCGATCATGGTCACCCCAGCTTCAAGCCATCGTTCGCGAATCTGCTGGCGAATGACTCGCTCGGCTTCGGCAAGCTGCTGACGCGTATTCACGCCGAGGCCTTCCTCAGGCTTCTCCAGCACGACGGCCGCCACACGCCGCCCCTGCGAAACCGCGATGTGGAGGAGGTCAGTGAGATAATACTCACCCTGAGCATTGCTTGGATCGAGCTTTTCCAGTGCATCAAACAGAAATGCACCGTCAACCACATAGGTTCCGACATTGATTTCGCGAATCGCTTGTTCGTCTGCCGTGGCGTCCGGATCTTCCACGATGCGGGAGATGTCTCTCCCCGTCAATCCCGCGCGAACCACACGTCCGTACCCGCTAGCATCTTGCAGAATGGCCGTGAGGATCGTGATGGCCGCCCGCTCTGCGTCATGGACGCGGAGGAGTTCACGAATCGTCTCTTCGCGCAGTAACGGCGTGTCCCCGTTCAGAATGAGATACCGGGCAGGAGCTCCTCGTGTGCCAACCGCGAACACCGGCCTGCTTTGCACCACCGCGTGGCCTGTGCCAAGTTGTTCCCGTTGCTCAACAATCGACAGCCGTGCACGCCGCTGCTTGTCGCTTATCGCAGTCTCGATGACCTGCCGCACCTGATCATTCTGATGGCCAACGACGAGAGCCAGACGATCGCCCGCCACCTGCAGGCCAAGTTTGACCGAATAGAGGACCATCGCCTGCCCGGCCACCTGATGGAGGACTTTCGCCTGCTTTGAGCGCATGCGTTTGCCCAGACCTGCAGCCATCACGATCACGCCGAGACCCGCAGCGGGGGCCTGCGCTGCAAGCGGACCCTTGGAGCGAGAGGATCGTGCTTCCACCCTGCGTTGAGCCGTCATCCGATCGGTACCCCCGTTTCCGGCTGTTTGACAGTACCCCATTTGGACTCTCTATTCAGTGCCGACCCCATCGACGGCGTCGGTGAATACAGTCCACCGGACACAATCAATTTCATCGCCTCTTCCACGCTAATTTCAACCGAGGTGACCTCTCGTTCCGGGACGAGCAAAAAATAGCCCGACGTGGGATTCGGTGAAGTCGGTACATACACATGGACGAGCGGTTCCTGTGCCAAATCCTGCATATCGGTCTTGGTCACGCCGGTGACGAAGGCAAAACAGTAGTGGCCGTTCTTAGGAAATTGGATCAGCACCACGCGACGGTATGACCCACGATCTGAAAACGACAAAATGTCCATCATGGACTTCAACGTTGAGTAGATCCCACGCACCAGTGGGACGCGATTCAACAAACCTTCCCACCACTTGACGATCTGCCGCCCCATGAAATTGGCGGCGAGAAGTCCCGTCGTGAATACCAAGAGGACCAATGCCACAATGCCGAGTCCCGGTACGTACCGACCTGGCATCATGCCGGCCAGGAGGTGGCCCAAAATCCCATCCACCGTAACAAACAACGTTTTCAAAATCAGGATGGTTCCCCAGATCGGAGTGATGACCAGGAGGCCTGTCAGAAAGTAGCGTTTTAGTGAGGCTTTTAGCATAAAAATCCGGCAGGGTCTGTAAATGGTCATCATACAGAGATGTACGGGGACGTCGCAAGCCTTTTGTTGCTATTTTCAATAACTTGGACTACCATCCCGCCCGCTTTGCTCACTGCCAAACCATGAGGTTGCGTGGGGTCTAGAGGGTATCGAGCCAAGGGGTTCTTCATCACACTGGAGGGACCAGAAGGAAGCGGCAAAAGCACACAGGCCGTCCGCCTGGTCGCTACGCTCAAGAGAGCCGGTTACTCGGTCGTCCGCACAAGAGAACCGGGAGGGACTCCACTAGCGGAAACAATCCGACGTGCCCTGTTGTCAGCATCATCGCGAGAATCGGTTACTGCTGAAACCGAAGCCTTGCTCATCCTTGCCGCACGGAGTCAGCATGTTGCGCACATCATCGTGCCAGCGTTACGGCGAGGTCAGATCGTCGTCTGCGACCGATTTTCCGATTCGACATTGGCTTATCAAGGCTACGGACGGGACATGAACAAGCACTGGCTACGGACGGTCAACGACGTGGCGAGCGGAGGGCTTTCACCCGATTTCACGCTTTTGTTCGATCTACCTGCATCGGCTGGTCTTGCCCGACGGCGGAAGGCGCGGGGTAAACAGAATCGTCTTGATCGGGAGTCGGAGCTGTTTCATCGGAGAGTTCGGCAAGGCTTTCTGGCCCTCGCGCGCCAAACCCCTCGTCGAGTCACAGTGATCGATGCCACCAAGCACGCAGACGACATCGCCATGGTCACACAAGCCCTTGTGTTCAAGCGACTCCCAAGGTATCGTCTCCTGCGAAAGCCGAAATCTTAAATGCCGTTTCGGGATATCATCGGCCATGAACATCCAATCGCTGCTCTCAGGGCAACGGTCGCCCATGGACGCCTGGCCCATGCGTACCTGTTTCACGGTGAATGTTCGATTGGAAAACGCCTCACGGCTCTACGGTTTGCGCAAGCTCTGAACTGCGACTCGACCTCTGACCGGAATGAATTGGACGCATGTGGATCTTGCCGCTCATGCCAGCAGATCAACACGCATACACATCCGGACTTTCTCATTGTCGAACCAGATCCTGAACAGACCACCCCGCAAATCAAGATCGAGCAAGTTCGCGACATCGAGCAGCAGGTCATGTACCGCCCCCTCATCGGTGTGCGGAAGATTTGCCTGATCGACGATGCGGATCGCATGACGATCGGCGCGGCCAACGCGCTCCTCAAAACCCTCGAAGAGCCTCCCGACCACAGCCTGTTTCTCTTGATTTCAAACCGTCCGGCTGCGTTGCCTGCCACGATCCGGTCCCGTTGCCAGGCCCTTCGGTTCCGCACCCCGACAAGAACGCAGGTAGAGGCGGCCCTGATCCTCCAGCGCAACGTGCCTCCGGCCGAGGCCAGATTCTTGGCGATGGTGTCGGAGGGCCGCATAGGAGAAGCACTCACGAACGACATGTTGGAGCTACGGGCACGGCAGAACGAGTTTCTCGAACTGGTGCAGCCGAAATCATTGCAATCAACGACGGCCATCTTATCGGCCGCTGAAGCCATCGCGAAAGCCGACCGAGCCCAGGACGTCTTCGGGTGGCTGGCCCGATGGATACGAGACCTTGTGCTCATTCAAGTCGAGGGTGATCGTCACGAACTGTTCTATGTCGATCAGTTGGCGATACTTGAAGCCGATGCTCGTCAGGCCAATACCGATATCTTGCTGGATCTCCTGAAGGACATCGAGACAACTGAACAGAACGCGACCCGCCATCTGAATTTGCACATGGCACTCGAGACGATCTTGCTGCGGTTGCGCGACGCAGTCACATCCTCCTCCACAGCTGTATCTACGTAACCGAACGTTCAAATCGGTCTCCGGCACGGCCGCAGCGAGGGAGGAGGCGAAGCGTACTGTGTCTTGTACGTTGAGCCTCTGAGCGATGCGAGAACGAAGCTGGGGGCCGATTTCACCATTCGACGACGCCTAGCATTCGTCGCCGACAACCTGATATCTTTTCACTCGACCATGAGCGCGCCGGACACGTTCTACATCACCACGCCGATCTACTATGTGAACGACGTGCCGCATATCGGCCATGCCTATACGACGATCGCGGCCGACGTCCTCGCCCGCTATTGGCGCTTACGCGGTCGCGACGTCTTCTTCCTGACCGGTCTTGACGAGCACGGCCAGAAAGTTCAACAGGCTGCCGCGAAGGCCGGAATCGATCCTCAGGTCCACTGCGACAAGCTGGCACCACAGTTCCAACTGCTGTGGAAACGGTTGAACATCTCGAACGATGCCTTCATCAGAACGACGGAGACACAGCACAAGACTCAGGTTCAACGTTATCTTCAACTGCTATTTGATAAGAACTTGATTTATCAGGACTCCTATACTGGATGGTACTGCACATTTGACGAGCGATTCTGGACCGAGAAGGACGTGGTCGCTGGCCTCTGTCCGGACTGCCAACGTCCGGTCGAGAAGCTCAGTGAGCGTAATTACTTTTTCAAGATGAGCCAGTTCCAGGATCGCTTACTCGACCACATCAAGAAGCATGAATCCTTCATCCGCCCAGAGTCTCGGCGCAACGAAGTCCTCGGCTTTTTAACTACTCAAAAGCTCGGCGACCTGTCGATCTCGCGTCCTAAGTCTCGTCTGTCATGGGGGATCGAACTGCCGTTCGATCAGGAGTACGTCACCTACGTCTGGTTCGATGCCTTGGTGAATTATCTGTCAGCACTGGAATACAAACCGCAGACTCCTTCTCTCGAGCGATACTGGCCTGCGTCGGTCCATCTGATCGGAAAAGACATCCTCACGACTCATGCAGTCTATTGGTCCACGATGCTCATGGCGCTGAACTTGCCATTGCCAAAAATGATCTTCGCCCATGGTTGGTGGACAGTCGATGGCGAAAAAATGTCGAAGAGTCGAGGCAACGTCGTTGATCCCTACCGGATGGTGGACGAATATGGTCCTGATGCGTTCCGCTATTTTCTGCTGCGCGAGGTGCCATTCGGTCAGGATGGAGATTTTTCCCGGTCCGCGATGATTACCCGAATCAACAGCGATTTGGCGAACGGGCTCGGAAATCTGTTGAGTCGGACACTGACGATGATCGAAAAGTACTGCAACGGCAAGATACCCCAGAGAAACCAGCAGCTGGACAAACTTGGGAACGATCTTGAGAACCAGGTCCGTGAAATATTCGACGCTATCCATGATGAGTTGTGCCAGTTGCAATTCCATCGTGCGCTTGATGGGATTTGGAGCACTATTCATCTCGCGGACGAGTACATCGAAGGTAGGCAACCTTGGAAGCTCGCGAAGGATCCTGCCAATACATCACTTCTTGAAGGAGTCCTGTATAGCGTCGCCGAAATCCTGCGGCATATCGCATTGCATCTCTATCCCTTTATGCCGCAGACCGCCGAAACGATTGCACAACAACTTGGATCCTCCCTCGACTTCACAAAGCCGCTGTTGAGGGAAGATCCTGCATGGGGCAGGCTTCAGACTGGGATACTCGTCCAAAAGGGGCCTGGTCTCTTCCCGCGCATTGAATCGAACCCACAAGGAGCCAGAATCGTGAGTGATTCAACTTCCTCCCTACAGCCGACTCCTTCGGGATCGACGCCGGCTGGTGCTCCGCCACAAGCTCAGCCTGTGTCAGTGCCGGTGCAGATCACCATCGACGACTTCCGGAAGATTCAATTCAAGACGGCGAAGGTGCTGACAGCGGAACGGGTGCCGAAATCGGAGAAACTCATCAAGTTACAGGTCAGTCTCGGGAGCGAGCAACGCCAGATCGTAGCTGGCATCGGTAAGAAATACGAGCCTGAAGCACTAGTCGGGAAGACGATCGTGATCGTCGCAAACCTTAAGCCGGCGAAGCTTATGGGGGTTGAATCCCAGGGAATGGTCCTGGCTGCCGGAGACAGCGAGGTAAAGGGACTGATTACGATCCTTGAAGAGGTCGATCCCGGCACCAAGGTCAAATGAATCGAGGAGTTTCTCTTTGTCTCGTTCTGGCTGCCCTGCTTCTCCCCCCTCTTCCTTGTGCTGGCATCCCCGCAGAAGGCGAGCCTCCGCCCGACCCGCACCTTAACGATCCGAAACCGACAATCATCTTGGTGCGTGTCGTGGCCCATGGCTCGATGGTCTTGGGCAAAGACGTAGGCGGGGCGCGCGTCACGATTACTGATATCGCCACAAAGGAGATCCTCGCGACTGGCCTCCAGCAGGGCGAAGCTGGCGACCAAAATCAAATCATGCGCACGCCGCATATGATGGAGGAACCGCGCTACAGTTCCAGCCCATCCGCCGTGTTCATGGCGACCCTCGAACTCACCCGTCCGATCCTGGTTGAAGTGACCGCCGAGGGGCCATTGGCCTATCCCGCCGCCGCCCAACGGGTCTCGAAAACCGTCTGGCTGATTCCTGGCCATGACTTAACGAACGACGGGATCGTGCTGCATCTCTATGGCTACATCATTCAACTTGAACACCCCAAGCCAGGGGAGTCCTTGATCGCGAAGGAAGACGTCTTACTTCGGGCCTCTGTGCGCACGCTTTCCGGCGCACTCGTGCGCCCGCACGGCGATTGGGATTCGCGCAAAGCCCATATCTATGGAGAAGTGTTGATCGGGGATCGGGTGATTGAACGCCTTCAGATGTTTTACAGCGGGGAACGAGCCAGCTTTGAAGCCCCATTTTTTGTGCCGGTTCTCAAAGATGCGCCGGATGGCATCACGCTGCGAGTAGTCGCAGCTGACCCGGCGAGCGGAAATTTTGGAGTGGGACAGGCAAAATTCCCTGTCCTCAGTGAACGACTGCCTCCGAGAAAGCCGTGACCCTCGACATGAGACCATTCTACATGAAACAGCCGGTCCTCCTCTTCATTGTCCTTGCCGGTTGGACGCTGCTCCCCGGGCCAGCCTTCGCAGAGGACCAGCATCAGCACCGCCGACCGGAGAACATCGCACAATACTTAGAACACCTCGACAGTCCCGAGCGGGACCAGTACCAGAAACCCTTCCAAGTGATTGAGGCGCTGAACCTGAAGCCGGGCCAAGCGGTCGCCGACCTCGGGTCAGGCTCCGGCTACTTCACAAGGCGCTTGGTAGGAGCTGTGACAGAATCTGGAAAGGTCTATGCGATCGATGTGGAGCCGGAGATGCTCCAGTACGTGGAAAACAGCCTCGTGCACACGCACGCGCCCTACAACGCGGAATTCATCCTGGCACGGCCCGATAACCCGAAGCTGCCGGTTGAATCGGTGGATCTGATTTTTGTCTGCAACGTCTTTCACCATCTCGAAGACCGCACGAGTTACTTCCGCAATGTGCGATCGGCACTCAAGTCGGGCGGACGAATCGCCATCATCGACTTCTATCACGACGAGCGATCGGGCGATCTCGGCTTCCCGAAGCAGCATCTTGTCCCACAAGAAAAGGCCATTGCTGAGATGACAGCAGCTGGTTACCGGCTCGAACGAGAGCATGACTTTCTTCCACGCCAATACTTTCTCGAATTCGTGCCGCGACCTTCCGCTCAATAATTCAACTTGCAATTTGCCAATTCCTACGAGCGCTTGCCGTCTTCCACCAGCCGTGCGACACTATACTCATGCCGACCCTTGCGACCTATCAGGAGCTTCGTTTCCGACTCTCCCTCGCACTGGCCCTGAATGCGATCATCATCACGGCGGAGTTCATCGGCGGATGGATTCTCAACAGTGTCGGCCTGATCAGCGACGCTGGACATAATCTCATCGATCAGGGCTCATTGTTCCTGGCCCTTTACGCACATCTGTTGACGACAAAACCGGCCAGCGAAACACGCACGTTTGGGTATCATCGGGCCGGCATTATCGCCGCCTTTTTGAATTCATTCATCCTCCTGCTAACCGCGGTCGGAATCGCGCTAATCGGTATCAAGCGGCTCCTCCAGCCGGTCCCTATCGACGGCGTCTGGGTGATGGCAATCGCGGCCCTGAGCTTTGGTGCCAATTTAAGCATCGCGATTCTGCTGCAGCATGGGGCCAAGGATGATCTCAATATCCGGAGTGCGTTCTGGCATATGCTCGGAGACGCGTGGGTGTCGCTTGGTGTCGTCATCAGTGGTGGAGCCATTTTGCTGACCGGTTGGACGATTCTTGACCCTCTGGTTAGCCTCCTCGTGGTTGTGGCGATCGTGAAGGGGGCATGGCCGCTATTCAAGGAATCATTGGAGGTGTTGTTGGAATCAACGCCACCGCGTATCAGCGCCTCTTCCGTGGCCGCGATGATTGAGTCCATCCCAGGCGTCAAGAACGTCCATGATCTCCATATCTGGGCCGTAGAACCGCGTCTGATCATGCTCACCTGCCATGTGCTCGTGGATGGAGAGGATGAAGCACTGACCAATGAACTCCTCCGAACGATCAGAAATCGCATTGCCTCAGACTTCGGTATCAAACATATAACGGTTCAGATGGAAACGGCCTGCCACCACGAGGCCGTGCACTGTGATCTGTCGAAACTGGCCGACCAACATCACGAGTTTGAAACGACCTCCCACCATCATTGAGCTTTCCATCGAGCGCAGCCCTCGGTACAATGCCGGACGACGCACGATCCATGTGAAGAACGACTATGTATCAAGACCAGAGCATGCCAGTTCCGTTCTATGTACTCTGTGGGTCGCTCGGGGCAGGGAAAACCACGCTACTGATGCGACTCCTGGAATACTGGAAGGCGCAACGCCGGCGGGTGGGTGTCTTAATGAACGAAGCCGGAGAGGTGAGCATCGACGGACCGCGTGCCGGGACGATCGCGGAACAGGTACTCAACCTCGCCGGCGGGTGCGTGTGCTGTGACACGAAGGAAGATCTCTCATGGGGCATCGCACAACTGGTCAGGGATTACGAATCAGACGTGGTGATTCTCGAATGTTCAGGCATGGCTGACCCGGTAGAGGTCGTCGATGCCGTCACCGATCTGTACACCGCCCGCCTGGTCCAACTCGAACGCGTGATCGCGTTGCTCCAACCCCTCTCGATCGAGCAGAGCAGCTCCAGCGCCTATGTCACGTCCCAAGCCATCCGTTGTGCCGACGAGCTGGTTCTCAACAAACGTGACCTCTATATTGCCGGGCACTGGGATCAGTTCAAAACCTCGATCGTGAGCCAGAACCCTTACGCACGACTCTGGGAAACCAGCCATGCCAGGGTTGATCCCACATCGCTTTTGGTCCCGATCGACTCTACCAAGCCTACCTTAAGGTCCAACGTGGTGTTCGGCGGACTGCGATCATCTCATCGGAATAGCCGCACTGCGTATCATCCCATCGCTACCACCATCCACCTGTCGGGTCCACTGAACCGCCAACGTTTTCTGGCCTGGATGAATACGTTTCCGAAGGAACTCGACCGCGCGAAGGGATTCTTTCGATTCCAGAATGACCCAGCTTTGCAAGAATTCCAATATGCGCCGCCAACTCACGCAACAATCGCACCTGTCACCCTCCTCGACGAACCAGTACCAGCCATCGTGCTGATCGGCCGAGGCTATGATATCGATCAACTCTGTACGGGACTCGCCTCGTGTCTGGACGATCAGCAGCGACTCTAATTGTCGCCGACGGGGACTTTAGGCGAACTGCGCATCAATGGCGGGACGGATGGTCGACGAAACTTTGGCCACTGCAACAGGAGCCACGCCACTCCCGCTCCACAGCACCCACCCATGAGCCACCCACCCAGCACATCGGTCACATAATGCTCTCCGATATAGACCCGCGCAAGCCCGATCAGGGCGACTAACGGCAAACTCACCCACCCCGATCGC
>Ga0126379_10002755_pt1 | contig 11243 bp, 11 predicted proteins | sample PanSoiMetPlot_24_FD_92640 | JGI IMG/M metagenome (GOLD analysis project Ga0126379, IMG submission 92640) | Tropical forest soil microbial communities from Panama - MetaG Plot_24 | ecosystem: Environmental > Terrestrial > Soil > Tropical forest > Bulk soil | place: Panama | collected 2016-02-17
ACGAAGGACGCCTCTGAGATTCCGTCCTCCCGCCGAACGAAGTCCTTTTGCAGGTCTTCGCGATCGAAGAGAAAGTCTTTCCCCTCCTCCCGCGCGGGGGGGTACAGGGGGTCTTCCCCCGCCTCGTTCAGCCGGCCGGGGTGAGGGGCGCCCTCGGTCCTCAGGTTGTAATAATCCCCCAGCCCGGCCGCCGCGATCGCCTCCGCAACCGCCCGGCACCCCGCGCAGCAGAACTCCCGCTCCTCTCCGAGCAGCGGCCCGCGGAATCGGGGCTCCGCCGGCACCGCGAGACCGCAATGGAAGCACTCCGCCTCCCGCGCGGCCCGAGCCTGGATTCCGGCATCCGGCATGATGGAGCAAAGTCTAATCGCCGCGGCGGCACGGCGGTTGCGCGCCCGAAGTCATGCCCGTGACGAAACGAAAAGAGCACCCCGTTCCCGACACGATGCGCGCCGCCGCGATCGACCGGCCCGGGGGCCCGTCCGTGCTGAAGATCCGCACGATGCCGGTGCCGCGACCGGGCGAGTCGGAGATCCTGATCGCGGTCGAGAGCGCCGGCATCGGGAGCTGGGACGCGGACATGCGCGAGGGCTGGTCTCCGAGCGGTCGGCCGAAATACCCGCTGGTCCTTGGCACCGACGGCGCCGGCACCGTCGCCGAAGTCGGATCGCGGGTACGCCGCTTCCGGCCCGGCGATCGCGTCTACGGCTACAGCTTCGACAACTCCAAGGGCGGGTTCTACGCGGAGTATGTCGTCGTGGAAGCCGGCAACGCCGCGCCGGCGCCCGGAAATCTCGACGCTTCAGAAGCGGGAGCGATGCCAGCGACGGGGCTGACCGCGATCCAGGGAGTGGATGACGCCCTCTCCCTCCGAAAGGGCGAGACGGTCCTCGTCCACGGCGCATCGGGCGGCGTCGGCAGCCTCGCGGTCCAGTTCGCAAAGTGGAGAGGGACGCGCGTCCTCGCGAGCGCATCCGGATCGAAGGGCGCCGCCCTGGCGAAGAGGATCGGCGCGGACGCGGTCGTGGACGGCAAGCGCGGCGACCTCGCCGCCGCGGCGCGGATGTTCGCCCCGCGAGGGCTCGACGCGATCCTCGCCTTCGCGGGAGGCGAGTCCCTCTCGTCGGCCCTCGACGGCCTCCGGCGAGGGGGGCGGGTCGCGTGGCCCAACGGCGTCGAGCCGGCGCCGCGCAAACGCCGCGGCGTGAAGATGACGGCTTACGACGCCGAGCCCGGGCCGAGCGAGTTCGAGCGGCTGAACCGAGCCATCGAGGGTTCGCGCCTGAAGGTGCCCATCGACCGCGAGTACTCCCTCGCCGACGCCGCCGCCGCCCACCGGCGCCTCGCCCAGGGCGGCGTTCTCGGAAGAATCGTGCTTCGAGTTCGCTAGAGGTAACGCTCTTCCAGGATGGCGCGGTGGTGGTCGAGGTGGCCCGCCGCGATGTAGGCGAGGGAGCGGACGGTGAAGGGATTTCCGCTGGCGACGCCGGTGCGGCCCCAGGCCTCCGCCGGAATGTTGCGGAAGAACGTGATCGTCGCGCGGCGCACGCTCTCGAAGTCCTCGATGTGGGCGGGCCAGGCGACGTCGTTGGCGCGGGCCTCGGCCGCCGAGACGTCCTGATCGAAGCTCGGCAGCGCGGTGTCGAAGCCGCGCGCGAACCAGAACGCGCGGGACACGAAGAGCCGCTCGCAATCGCTCACGTGGTTGACGACCTGGCGAATCGTCCACTTGCCCGCCTCGTAGGCGTGCAGCGACTTCTCACTCGGGATCGCCGAGAAAAAGCCCTTCGACGCCGCGAGCTGCTTCTCGAGGACCCCGACGACGTCGTCGCTCCCGATCCGGTCGATGTACCGGTAGTAGTAAGGCGCGGCCTCCTCGGGACCGGGGCGGCGTCTCTCCTCTGGCATCATCCCCTCCGTCGCCACTCTAACGCCCGCAAGTCCAGCCCGGTCCTGGGCGGCCTTCGCGGGGGCGGCCGCGGCGCCCGACAAGCAACCAAAGAATCGTGATCTTCTTCATCCTCATCCTTCTCCGTCGCCTAATCAAAGACGATCGTCTTTCCGCGGTCCACGATGATCTTGTGCGCGATGTGGGCGCCGACCGCCCGGGACAGGACGACCTTCTCGAGGTCCCGCCCGAAACGCTTCAGGTCCTGCACGGAGTGCCGGTGGCTGACCCGAAGCACGTCCTGCTCGATGATCGGCCCGGCGTCGAGCTCGTCGGTGACGTAATGGCTCGTCGCGCCGATGATCTTGACGCCCCGCTCCCGGGCGGAGTGATAGGGACGCGCCCCCGGAAACGCCGGAAGGAAGGCGTGGTGGATGTTGATGATGCGATTCGAAAACGCCGAGACGAAGGCGGAGCTGCAGATCTGCATGTACCTCGCGAGGACGACGAAGTCGATCTGGCGGCTCTGCAGCAGGTCGAGCTGCCTCCCCCCGACCTCGGCGCGGTTTTCCGGCGTCATCGGGAGATACTGGTAATCAACGTCGAAGCGGCGCGCGACGGGTTCCAAGTCCGGATGGTTCGAGATGATGACCGGGACCTCGACCTTCCACTCTCCCGAGCCCGCCCGCGCCAGCAGGTCGTAGAGGCACCACGGCTCCCTGGAAACGAAGATGGCCATCCGGAGAATCTCGTCGGAGTAGTGGACCGACCACTCCCGGTCCTCCCCCTCGCCGATCAGCTCCTGCAGCCCGACCGCCGTCTGACCGTCCGTCATGGAGACGCCGGAAAGGTCCCACGCAAGCCTCGTGTAGTAGTGGTGCGTGTCCGGATCCACGAATTGCTCGTGGTACTGGATCTTGCCGCCCTGGTTGTAAACGAAGTGGGTCAGGTCCGCCGCCAGCCCCAGCCTCAGCGGACAGTGGAGCAAGAGGACGACGGAGCGCGACACGCCAACATCATTTCACGGGATTCTCGCCAGTCTGGAGAAAGCGGGCGAGGTCGGCCAGAGAAGTGCGCGACTCCTCGTCCGTCTTCGGAAGATGCGACTGGAGATCCTGCACGCCGAGGCGGTGCGCGGCTTTGATGAGGTACCAGGCTTGTTCCCTGTCCGAAGCGTCCCAGCCACCAACCTTCTTCGTTCCATCGAGCGCGCCCAGGATCTCTTCCTTCGCCTCATCGATTCCGAGCATCCCGATCGCCTCGACCGCGCCCTCGCGCAGCGAGCGCTCCTTCGCCGTCCGGAAGATTCGCAGGAGCTTTTCCTTCACCGCCGGATTGTCCTTGCCCGCGATGCCGAGCCGGAAGATCGCGCTGCGCCTGACCTCTGCGTCCTTACTCGAGTCGAGCATCGAAAGGAGCCCCGCGATCCGCGCCGGGTCGGCTGCCGCCGGGCGAGCCGCCAGCAGCGTGGCCGCCGCGGTCTCCCACGCAGCCTGCCGGTACAACCGCGCCGAGGCCGCGCCCGCCGCGAAATAGGCGACGTTGTAGGTCTTGACCGTCGGCTCGCCCCAGTTCGGCGGCGCGAACTTCACCGTCAGCCTCCCATACCCCGCGCCGCCCGGGCTCACTCGAAAGTCTTCGACTCCGACCTCGAGCAGCGCGCCGCCGGCGCCGCTCTTCATCCCGAGCGTTCGGACGGCGTCGATCGCGGCCGCCTTCATCGGCTCGACCACCGCTCCCCTCGCCTCCGGGGACGTCCGATGATCGACGACCGAGACGCCGACCGTCACTCCCGTCTCCGGGAAGAGCCTCCCGGCGGAGGTCGCCACAACCAGGGCGAGATGCGGCGCAAGCCCTTTCATGACCCGTTCGCTTTACAATGAAGCAACCATGACAGTACAAGAGATGGACCCGGGAGTCTCCGCCTCGCCCTTCGTCCGCGACCTCATGGCCGAGGTGAAGGCCAAGAACCCGGCTGAGCCGGAGTTCCACCAGGCCGTCCTGGAGGTCGTCGAGTCTCTCGAGCCGGTCCTCGAGCGCCGCCCCGAGTACCGCAGCGCGCGGATCCTCGAGCGGATGGTCGAGCCCGAGCGGGTCGTCATGTTCCGCGTCCCGTGGCAGGACGACCAGGGACGGGTCCAGATCAACCGGGGCTTCCGCATCCAGATGAACAGTGCCATCGGGCCGTACAAGGGCGGACTGCGGTTCCACCCTTCCGTCAACCTGGGGATCCTCAAGTTCCTCGCCTTCGAGCAGGTGCTGAAGAACTCGCTGACGACGCTCCCGATGGGCGGCGGCAAGGGCGGCTCCGACTTCGACCCGAAGGGCAAGAGCGACAACGAGGTCATGCGCTTCTGCCAGAGCTTCATGACGGAGCTCTTCCGCCACGTCGGCCCCGATACCGACGTTCCGGCCGGCGACATCGGCGTCGGCGGTCGCGAGATCGGCTACCTCTTCGGGCAGTACAAGAGGCTCCGCAACGAGTTCACCGGCGTCCTGACCGGCAAGGGACTGAACTGGGGCGGCTCGCTCATCCGCCCCGAGGCGACGGGCTACGGCGCCGTGTACTTCGCGGCCGAGATGCTCACGACGAGAAACGAGACGTTCCAGGGGAAAGTCTGCCTCGTCTCCGGCAGCGGCAACGTTTCGCAATATACGGTCGAGAAGCTGAACCAGCTCGGAGCGAAAGTGGTCACCCTGTCGGATTCCGACGGCTACATCTACGACGAGGCCGGGATCTCGCCGGAAAAGCTCAAGTTCGTCTTCGAGCTGAAGAACGTCCGCCGCGGCCGGATCCGCGAGTACGCCGACAAGTTCCGCGGCGCGGTCTACACGCCGATCGACCCGATGCTCGACCACAACCCGCTCTGGGACCACAAGGCACACTGCGCCTTCCCCAGCGCGACCCAGAACGAGATCAACGGCAAGGACGCGGCGAACCTGCTCAAGAACGGCGTCTACGTCGTCTCGGAGGGCGCCAACATGCCGACGACGCTCGCCGGAGTCCACCTCTTCCTCGAGGCCGGCATCCTCTACGGGCCGGGCAAGGCGGCCAACGCGGGCGGAGTCGCGACGTCGGGCCTGGAGATGTCGCAGAACAGCATGCGGATCTCATGGTCGCGCGAGGAAGTGGACGAGCGCCTCTGCCGGATCATGAAGGAGATCCACCGCAACTGCCGCGAGACGGCCGATGCCTTCGACACGCCGGGCAACTACGTCAACGGCGCCAACATCGCCGGCTTCCTCAAGGTCGCCGACGCGATGATGGACCAGGGTTTGGTGTAGGAACGGGGATCCAGCCCGGAAATCGGCTCCCGCGGTTCTCGGACCTGGCGCGGTTCCGGGTCCGGGACATCCTGCTGGTCTCGAGCCTCTACGACTCCTTCATCCTGGCCGAGGACGGGGAGCTCCAGGAGGTCATCCTCAAGGAGTTCCTCGATCTGAACGTCCGCTCGACCCCCGCGGTCACCCACGTCTCGACCGCGGAGGAGGCGCTGGAGCTCGCGAAGGACCGGCCGCGCTACGACCTCGTCATCGCGTCGACCTACCTGGGCGACATGCCCGCGACCGCCCTCGCCACGCGGCTGCGCGAAGCGGGCCTCGACGCGCCGGTCGTCGCGCTCGCCTACGACATGCGCGAGGTCCAGGAGATGTCCGGCGGCGGCGGCCGCTCGCCGCTCGACCGCATCTTCCTGTGGCAGGGCGACGTGCGCATCGTCCCCGCGATCGTCAAGTCCGTCGAGGACCGCGCCAACGTCGCGTACGACACGGGGGCCCTCGGCGTCCAGGCGATCCTCGTCATCGAGGACAACGTCCGCTACTACTCCTCTTTTCTCCCCACGATCTACTCCGAGCTGATGCACCACGCGCACAACCTGGTGCCGGAGGGCGTCAACCTCTCGCACCGGCTCATGCGTCTCCAGGCGCAGCCGAAGATCCTTCTCTCCGGGAGCTTCGAGGAGGCGTGGGGCGACTTCACTGCATACGAGGAGAACATCCTCGGCGTCATCTCCGACATCGAGTTCCCGAAAGACGGCGAGATCTACCGCGAGGCCGGCGTCGAGTTCGCCCGCCGGGTGCGCGACCGCCAGTCCGACGTCCCGGTCATGCTCCAGTCCAGCCGCGCCGAGAACGAAGAGCTGGCCCGCTCCGTCGGCGCCTCGTTCCTCCAGAAGGGCTCGGCCACGCTCCTCCAGCAGCTGCGCCTCTTCATGAGCGAGCACCTGGGCTTCGGCGACTTCGTCTTCCGGATGCCCGACAAGCGCGAGGTCTCCCGCGCCCGCGACCTTCGCGAGTTCGCCGAGAAGCTCGCGAGCCTGCCGGCGGAGAGCCTCGCGTACCACGCCGGCCGCAACCACTTCTCCCGCTGGTTCAAGGCGAGGACCGAGTTCGCGTTGGCCCACGAGCTTCGCCCGCGCAAGGTCTCCGACTTCGAGACGGTCGAGCACCTGCGCCGCGAGGTCCTGCGCGCCATCCGCGACTACCGAGAGCAGACGCGGCGCGGCGTCGTCGTGGACTTCGACCGCGCGAGCTTCAACCCGAAGACGACCTTCAGCCGGCTGGGCGGCGGATCGCTCGGCGGCAAGGCGCGCGGCCTCGCGTTCGTGGACCGGCTGCTGGAGGAGTCCGCCATCGCCGAGCGCTTCCCCGGCGTCACCATCGGCGTCCCTCCCGCCGTCGTCCTCGGGACCGACGTCTTCGACGAGTTCCTCGAGCAGGACGGCCTGCGCGATTTCGCCCTGAACAGCCCGGAGGAAGCCGAGATCGCGCGCCGCTTCGTCGAGGCCGACCTGCCTTCCGGCGTCTCGGCCGACCTCGCCGCGCTCGTGGACGCAGCGCGCTACCCCCTCGCCGTGCGCTCCTCGAGCCTGCTGGAGGACTCGCTCTACCAGCCTTTCGCCGGCATCTACGACACGCTCATGCTCTCCAACGACCACGGCAGCGCCGGGGTCCGGCTCGAGCGCCTGGAGACGGCGATCAAGCGCGTCTACGCCTCGACCTTCAAGCGCGCGGCCAAGCAGTACCTGACCGGCGGCCCCTATCGGCTCGAAGAAGAGAAGATGGCCGTCGTCCTCCAGCGCGTCGTCGGCGGCGGCCGCCACGGCCGCTTCTACCCGGACCTCGCGGGCGTCGCCCGGTCCTATAACTACTACCCGCTCGCGCCGATGAAGTCCGAGGACGGGATCGCCGCGGTCGTCCTCGGGCTTGGCGAGATGGTCGTCTCCGGGCAGCCGTGCTTCCAGTTCTGTCCGCGCTACCCGAGAAACATCGTCCAGTTCTCCTCCGTCAGGGACATCCTGGCCAACGCGCAGCGGGAGTTCCTCGCGCTCGAGCTGAACCAGGAAGGGCCCGGCGGCTTCGTCCCCGCGCGCTTCGATCTGGAGGCCGCGGAGAAGGACGGAACGCTCGCCCGCGTCGGCTCGACGTTCTCGCCCGAAAACGACGCGGTCTATGACGGGATCTCCCGCGCGGGAGTGCGTCTCGTCACCTTCGCGCCGATCCTGAAGCACGGGCTCTTCCCGCTGGCTGAGATCCTCGACACGCTGCTCTCCGCCGCCGTGGCGGCGACGAGCGTCCCGGTCGAGATCGAGTTCGCCGTTCACTTCCCCCCCGCGGCGACCCCGGAGTTCGGGTTCCTCCAGCTTCGCCCGCTGGGACGCATCCGGGAGCCGGTCGAGCCCGAGCTCGACCCGGTGGACGGCGCCAGGGTCCTCTGCGAGAGCGCCAACGCGCTGGGCCACGGCACCATCGACGACGTCCATGACGTCATCGTGATGGACTCGCGCCGCTTCGACCGTTCCCGCACCCGCGAGATCGCGCAGACGGTCGGCACGTTCAACGCCCGTCTCCAGTCGGAGAGGCGGCCGTATCTTCTGATCGGCGTCGGCCGATGGGGCTCGGCGGATCCGTTCCTCGGCATCCCGGTCGCCTGGCACCAGATCGCCGGCGCGCGGGCGATCGTCGAGTCCGGCTTCTCGGACTTCAAGGTGACGCCGTCGCAGGGCAGCCACTTTTTCCAGAACCTCGCCGCCGGAAACGTCGGGTACTTCACCGTCAACCCGGAGGCGGGCGACGGGTTCGTGGACTGGGACTGGCTCCGCGCCCGGCCGGCCGCTGCGGAGACCGAGTTCGTGCGGCACCTGCGTTTCGACGCGCCGCTCCTGATCGCGATCAACGGCCGCTCCCACAGCGGCGTCATCACCAAGCCGGCCGTGGCGTAGGCTTTCCCCATGAACAACCTCTTCGAACAGGCCGACCGGGAAGCCATCCTCGAAAGGCTCGCGAACCTGCGCGCCGACTCGCCGCGACAGTGGGGAAAGATGAGCTCCGCACAGGCGCTCGCGCACTGCACGGTCGCGCTCGAGGCGGGAACCGGCGACAAGCCGCGCAAGCAGGCGCTGGTCGGGAAGATCTTCGCCCCGTTCGTCCGCAAGGGGCTCCTCGGGGAACGGCCGATGCCCAGGAACTCGCCGACGGATCCCACGTTCGTCGTCGCCGACGAGAGGGACTTCGAGGCCGAGAGGGAGCGACTGATCGCCGTGATCGCCCGCTTCTGGAAGCTCGGGCCCGACAAGGCCGGCGACTATACGCACTCCTTTTTCGGGCGGTTGACCGGCCAGGAGTGGGGCCGCGTGATGCACAAGCACCTCGACCACCACCTACGCCAGTTCGGCGCCTAGGGGCTCGGGGGACCGCAAGGTCCCCCGCTGACAGAGATCGGCTCCCCCACGGAAACCGTCCGGTTCCTCTACGAGACGCGCGGACCCTATTCGCTCGCGGCGACGGCGGCGCGGTTCCGGCGCTGGCCGGAGATCGTGGACCGCTTCGACGGCGCGGTGTACCGGCGCCTCCTTCCGGTGGGACGCCGCGGAGTTCTCCTCCAAGTCCGCCAGCCGGTTCGAAGGTCGGGGCTCGAAGTCGTCCTGCGCGGAGACGAAGCGGGGAGCGACCGGGCTCGCCGGGCGGCGCTGCGGGTCGTGGAGCTCGGGCTCGGCGCCGGGCTCGACGTCCGGCCCTTCTACCGAGCCTTCCGCTTCGACCCGCTCTTAGCCGACGCGCTGCGGCACTCGCGCGGCCTGAGGATCGCCGGGACGGCGTCCCTGTGGGAGGCGATCGTCACGGCGGTGCTCTCCCAGCAGATCAACCTGTCCTTCGCCTACGACATGCGGCGCGAGCTCTCGATCTCCTACGGCCGGCGCGCGCGCTTCGACGGGGAAACCTGGTTCGACTTTCCGGCGCCATCCCGCATCGCGGGAGAGGGTGAGAAGACTCTCCGGGGATTCCGGCTCTCGGGAGCCAAGGCCGGGACGATCCTGCGCGCTGCGCAGGCGTTCGCCTCCGCGGAGATGACCGAGGACGAGGTCTCGTCTCTCCCCGACGAGGAAGCGATCGCAAGGCTCACTTCCATCAAGGGCATCGGCCGCTGGACCGCCGAGATCGCGTTGTTGCGCGGTCTCGGCCGCGCCGACGTCTTCCCCGGTGGAGACCTCGGCGTGGTCAAGTACGTCGCGATGCAGCTCCTCGGCCACCGCGCCCGCGTCACCGAGAAGAGGATGCGCCGCTTCGCCGACCGCTGGCGCCCGTACCGCGGCCTCGCCCTCGTCTACGCCTACGCCGAAATCAACCGCCGCGCGGGCTCCGCCTGACGGATGTTCTCGGAATGATAGATTTTTTCCCATGCCCAACAGAGGAGGAGAAAAATGCGATTCCAAACATCTCTGGCAATCCTCGCTGGTCTTGCCCTCGCCGTGACGGCAGGCGCGCAGACGAAGACCTCCGGCACCCTCCAGTGCACGCAGGCGACCGACGCGCCGAAACCGATGGACGCCGGCGACGCGCCCGGGCACATGATGGGAGTCGGCAGGTCCACCTGCACCTGGTCCACGCCCATGGAGATCTCAGGCCTGAAGACCAAGGAAGGCACCAGCGTCAGCTTCGACGACATGATGGGCCCCAAGTACAGCGGCCGCGGCACCCACGTCTCGACGATGGACAACGGCGACAGGATCTTCGTGAAGTTCCAGGGCGGCGGAACCATCAAGGACGACAAGCTCGCCTCCGACGGCGGCAACTGGAGCTACACCGGCGGCACGGGCAAGCTGAAGGGCATCAAGGGCAAGGGAACCTACAAGGGCAAGACCAACCCCGACGGCTCCATGACCTATCAAATCGAGGGCGATTACACGCTTCCGGCGAAGTAACCCGGGGGCCACGCGGCTCCGCCTGTCCTCACCGCGCCTGCGCCAGGGCCCCTTCGCGAGGAGGACGTCAGGCGACTCAAGGAGTTTGGAGGTGCTCGATGAAATGGCGATCGGGTATCGCATTCTGGACCCCCTTTGGCTTCGCAGCCTTTCTCTCGGGCCTGATGCTCTGGAATCGAGATGCGGCTTGGGCCGCGTTCTACGCCTTCCTTCCGATGGCCTTCTTCTTCACGGGGGGAGCTTTCATGGTCCTGGTCAGGCGGATTCGCGTCATGGAGGAGCGCATCCGGACGCTGGAAGGGAGGCCGTGACCCAAGAGTCGCCTGATCTTTCGCTGCATCTTTGACGAGATCCCGGCGAAGAAATAAACAGGTCGGAGGTTCCCAGAAGAAAGAGCGTGATCGAGAACACGCATTAGTCGGAGGTACAAATGAACCGGGTTACCGGCATCGGCGGCATCTTCTTCAAAGCTAAGGACCCAAAGGCAATGCAGGCCTGGTACAAGCGACACCTCGGCATCGACGTGCAAGAGTGGGGAGGCGCCGCTTTCAGCTGGACCGATGCAGATGGCAAGCCCGTGGGGGGAACAACAGCGTGGTGCATCTTTCCCGCCGAGGGCGACTCCTTTGCGCCAGGCACGGCACCCTTCATGGTGAACTACCGAGTCGCCGACGTCGGCGCTCTGCTCAAGGTGCTCAGGGAAGAAGGTTGCAATGTCCTGGACAAGTTCGACGAGTCAGAGTACGGGAAGTTCGGCTGGGTCATCGACCCGGAGGGCAACAAGGTTGAGCTATGGGAGCCGCCCGCCGGTCAGTAGTCGGGCCAAAGGTGGAGGAAGTCCCATGACCGAGCCACAAATCGTCGGCATCGCCCCCCTCTTCATCGTGACTGATGTTCCTGCCTCGCTGGCCTTTTATCGCGACCGTCTCGGGTTCGAGATCACGTTTCAAGGGCCCGAGCCTGACGACATCTTCTTCGGCATCGTCCAGCGCGGCGCTGCGATGATCATGTTCAAGAGCGTCGGCGTGGAGCCGGTGCCGAACTACACGCGAGACGTCAAGAAGGGCGTCGCCCGGTGGGACGCCTACGTGTCTGTCCCGGATCCGGACGCGCTGGCGGCGGAATTCTCCTCGCGCCACGTCGAGTTTTCCGAA
>Ga0126379_10002756_pt1 | contig 11241 bp, 12 predicted proteins | sample PanSoiMetPlot_24_FD_92640 | JGI IMG/M metagenome (GOLD analysis project Ga0126379, IMG submission 92640) | Tropical forest soil microbial communities from Panama - MetaG Plot_24 | ecosystem: Environmental > Terrestrial > Soil > Tropical forest > Bulk soil | place: Panama | collected 2016-02-17
ACCTGCGCAAGACGCTGGCCACGCCCTGAGGCTGTCGCCTCGCTCAGATCCCGGGATCCCTTCGCAACCTAATCGTCCGCGACGCTCCCACGTGCCGTAGGGGCGGGCCTTGCGCCCGCCCGCTGAAGCGCGCTCGGAACCAGTTCGGCATCTGCGAGAGCGTAGCGGTCTCGACGCGGCGGCGTAGTTCACAGGGGCGGGCGGGGCAAGCCCCGCCCCTACGGCACCATTTGATATTGACTAACCCGGCGAAATCACCTGGCGCTTTTCGCCGACGCGGCGCGTCACCTTGGCGCCGTCGAGGTACTCGAGGAGGGGGATCGCGAGGCGGCGGGTCAGGCCGAACATCTCCTTGAACTCGGGGACCTCGAAGGTCTGCTTTCCCGAGGCGCGCAGTTTCTGGATCACTCCGTCCACGGCGTCCCTGGAGATGATCCAGCCGCCCGGCAGACGCAACAGCTCGCCTTTCTTGACGAGGTAGCTCGCCAGTCCCTCGACGACCTTCGGTTTGTGCCCGACCTCCTGCGCGACGTCCGGCAGCGACGGCGGATCCAGCCCGCGTTTTCGGAACGCCTCGGCGACCCGCTCAGAAAGCTGCCTTTCCGCCCCGGGGAGGTCCTCGCGGCCGAGCAGCCGCGCTTCCTCGCCGGCGAGCAGGTACCCGCCGCGCGCGACCATCGCCTTCTCGATCGCCTCGGCCCACCTCGGATCGGCCGACGGCAGGAGACGAGCCAGCAGAGTTCCCCGCGAGACGCCGACGGCGCCGCTCGCTCCCTCGAGGGCCTTCTCGATCTCGGCGCGAGCGCGCGCGGCCAGCTTCGCGAGCGCTTCCTCCGAGATGTAGCGCTCGGGCGACCGGCGCAGCACGTGCGCCCGGCCGGCGGCGACGACGCCCGCCATCGCGGCCCGGACCTCTTCGCGGGACACCCCGGCGCGGGCCGCGAGCGCTTCCTCGGCCACCCCCGCGTCCCGCGCCTGCTCGATCCAGGCGAGGAGCTTGCCGGAAAGGTCCGAGTCGAGCCGGTCGAGATGCGCCAGCGCCTCCGGCGTGGACCGGCGGACTGGGGGCCAGAGCGGATCGAGGACGACGCCCCCGCCGATCGTCTCGACCGGCGAGAGGCGCCGCAGAACAAACCGGTCTCCGGGCAGAGCGGCCACCTTCCGCGAAAGCCTCAACTGCACGCGTCCCGATTCGCCGGACTGGAGGACGCGGCCGGCCAGGACGCGCGCGGCGGCGCGGGCCTCGGCCGAGTAGTGGTGGAAGGAGAGCCGGTCGCCGCTCTTGACCGGTGGCACTCCGGGCAGAAGCTCCAGCCGCGCGGTCAGGAGCGCGCTGACCGCGAAGGCGCCCGGCGTCCCCAGCACGACGCCGCGGTGAAGCTCCTCGAGCTCGACTCCCGCGAGGTTGGCGCTGACCCGCTCGCCGGCACGGGCTTCGGGAACCTCGCGGCCGTGGACCTCGAGCCTCCGCACCCGCACCGGCCGCCCGGCCGGCAGGAGCTCGAGCTTCTGGTCCTTCGAGATCGTTCCCGAAACGAGGCTGCCGGTGACCACGGGCCCGAATCCCGCGATCGAGAACGCGCGATCCACCGGCAGACGCACGCCACGCGCTTCCCTGGCCGCCGAGCCCTCGTCGAAGGCGACGGAAAGAAGGGCGCGCTTCAACTCGGCAAGGCCCTCTCCCGAGCGGGCGGAGACGGGGACCACGGGAGCCTTCTCGAGGAAGGATCCCTTCGTCAGGTCGCGGACCTCCGCCGAGGTGATCTCGACGAGATCGCGCGTCACGCGGTCGATCTTGGTCACCGCGACGACTCCCCGGCGAATCCCCAGGAGCCGCACGATCTCGAAGTGCTCGCGAGTCTGGGGCATCACGGACTCGTCGGCGGCTACTACCAGGAGCACCGCGTCGATCCCGCCGGCGCCCGCCAGCATGTTGCGCACGAACCGCTCGTGGCCGGGGACGTCCACGAAGGAGAGGCGCACGCCCTCCCACTCCGCGTGGGCGAAGCCCAGGTCGATGGTGATCCCGCGCTTCTTTTCCTCGGGAAGACGATCGGCGTCGATTCCCGTCAGCGCCTTGACGAGGGCCGTCTTGCCGTGATCGATGTGCCCCGCGGTCCCGACGAGAAATCGCCGCATGGGGCGTACGATACGCTTTGAGCCATGCAGGCGCGGATCGAAACGGACCTGAAGGCCGCGATGAAGAGCGGCGACAAGCGGCGGGTCGGCACGCTGCGCCTCGCCCTGTCCGCGCTGAAGAACGAGAAGATCAACGCGCAGCGAGACCTGACCGACGAGGAAGCCGAGGCCGTCTTGCGGCGCGCCGTCAAACAGCGCCGCGAGTCCATCGAGGTCTATGAAAAGACCGGGCGCGCGGACCTCGCCGCGTCCGAAAAGGAGGAGCTGGCGATCCTGGAGTCGTACCTGCCGCAGGGCATGTCCGACTCGGATCTGGAAGCCACGCTCAAGGCCATCATCGCGGAGAAGGGCTTCGCGTCGGGCAAGGACGTCGGCCTCCTGATGAAGGAGGTCATGGCGCGCCACCGCGGGCGCGTGGACGGAAAGCGCGCCCAGGAGCTCGCCCGCAAGCTCCTCCCGTGACCTCCGCCGCAGATCCCGCAAAGCCCCGGCGCGAAGAGGTCGAGGTCAAGCTTCCCTGCGAGGACCCCGAGGCGGTCCGCGGGAAGCTACGGGACCTGGGCGCGTCTTTGAAGTCGGTGCTCCACTTCGAATCCAACGAGCTCTACGACGACGCCGAGGGCCGCCTGCGCTCCGCCGGTCAGGCGCTGCGCCTGCGCCGCGAAGGGGAGGCCGGTGGCCAGGGGATCCTGACCTACAAGGGCGCCGCCCGCTTCGAGGGCGGCATCAAGACCCGAGAGGAGAGGGAGACGCGCGTCACCGATCCGGAGGAGGCCGAGGCGATCCTCCGCGCCCTGGGCTTCGTCCGCCGCTTCCGATACGAGAAGAGGCGCGAGGAGTGGACCCTGGAAGAGTGCGCGGTCGCCCTGGATGAAACGCCGATCGGGAACTTCGTGGAAGTCGAGGGAAGCCCGGTCGCGATCCGGCGATGCGTCGCCGCGCTGGAGCTGGATTTCTCCCGCGCGATCCCCTACACCTACGCCCGCCTCTACGCCGACCGGCGCAAGGAAGACCCCACCCTTCCCGGGGACATGATCTTCACGCGGCCCGGATGAGGGCTTTCCTCCTCGCCGCCGGCTACGGAAAACGTTTCCGGCCGGTCACCGAGACGATCCCTAAGCCCCTCGTCCCCTTCCTAAACGTCCCGCTTCTGCGGCAGCACCTGGCGCTTCTCAAGCGCCACGGCATCCTCGAAGCGGGCGTCAACCTTCATCATCTTGGCGAAAAGATCGAACGCGAGCTGCGCGATCGCCCGGCGGATCTCCCGGATGTTCGCTTCTTCCCGGAGCCGGAAATCCTCGGCACCGCCGGCGCGCTCCGAAACGCCGCCGGCTGGCTTTCCGGCGGGGACTTCCTCCTTCTGAATACGGACACGTTCATTCAACCGGACTTCGGGGGGCTGCTGGACGTTCATCGAAAGGCCGGCAACGAGGCGACGCTCCTCGTCGTAGAGAATCGGAATCCGGACTGGTACACGCCGCTTCAGGCCGAAGGGGACCGCATCACGGCCTTCGGCGGCTCCGGCCCCGATCCCCTGCTTTACACCGGCGTCGCCGTGCTGTCGCCCGGCCTGCTCGCCCGGATCCCGGGCGGGGAGACGGGCCTGGTCGCGGACCTGTGCGAGCCGCTCCTGCGGGAGAATCCGCGCGCGATCGGACTCCTGCGGCACGAGGGGCCCTTCGCCGAGCTCGGCCGTCCGAGCGATTTCCTGAGCGCGTCGCTCGAAGCTCTCGACCGCGGCGGACCTTTCCCCGACGGAGCCGGGACCTTCGACGCGGAGCGTCGGGTCCTCTCGCTCGCCGCGGCCGTGAAGCTCGAAGCCTGGCGCAGCGTGATCGGCGCCGCCTCGATCGCCGGGGGCGCCCGCGTCCGCGACAGCGTCGTCTGGAGCGGGGTCGGGATCGGAAGCGATGCAGACCTGAGGAACTGTGTCGCGGCCGGCGGTCGGATCCCCGCCGGCGCCCGGCACGAGGGCGTTCTCCTCTGGCCGGGGAAGGACGGGGTCGCCGCCGCGTATCCTCTTTCCTGAATCGGTTGTCATGGTTTCCACTCCTTGTCTCCACGCCGGTAGAAGAGGGTCCGGACCTTGGCAGTGCGGCCGAAGACCCGGATGACGGCCATCCGGTCGCGGCCGTCCCAGAGGTAGATCGATCCGGGGGTGGACTCGCCGACCGGCGAGAACGAGCAGATGTCGGAAGAGTTGAATCGGATCGGATCATTGGCGCCGATCAGGAACTTGCCGGGGCTTCCCGGATCGGGTACGCGGACTCCGGTGAGGATGCCCGGAAAGACGTCGCCGCGTCCCCAGGGGACCGCGAGGCCGAGCGGCTTGTCGATTCCCTTCGTGATCTCAGCCGTCCGGATCCCGTTGCCGTTTCCGTCCACGTAGAGGGTCCACTCGTACCGGTCCCCGTTGCGGCGGAACTTCAACCCGACGTTGCGGCAGCGCTGGATCGCCTGCGCCCTCGCGTAATAGAGCGCCGCGCGCACCTCCCCCGCCGCGGACCTCACGGCCAGCGCGGCCTGAAGTTCGAACGCCGTCGGCGCCGCGATCGCGGTCACCGAAACCAGGATCAAAAGGAAGACGAAGAATTCAGGCAGCGAAAAACCCATCGAGTGCGAAGCCGAAGAGGAGGGCCCGGAGCCCCCGGGACGGGAGCTCCGGGCAGGCGGAAGGATCACCGGCCCTTGCCCACCGGGACGGTGTTGCGAGAGGACTTCGTTCCCGACTTGGCCTTCGAGGAGCCGCCTCGGGAGCCCTTGGAGGAGACCTTCTCGGTCAGGGTGGTGGGACCGGAGAGAGCGAGGTAGGGCTTGAGGGTCGTGAAGAGCTTCTCGCCCACACCCTTGACCTCCATGAGGTCTTCGACGCGGGCGAACTGGCCGTGCTCCTTGCGGTACTCGACGATGCGCTCGGCCTGTTTGGTGCCGACCCGGGGAAGGTTGGTGAACTCCTTGGCCGACGCCTGGTTGATGTTGATCTTCTTGCCGGAGGCGGGGTCGGCCGTGGTGGTGTCTGCCGCCGCCGCCAGGCCCGAGACGTACAGGACGGCCGCGAGGGCGAGAGCGGCGCGGACGGCGATTCGATTCATCGAGAGCTCCTTCTGAAAACTTGTTGTTTCGTTCCGTGGCTTTGAAAAAAGTGGTGGGTTCGTTTTTCTGGCTTTTGTCCTCATCGGGTCCCTGCGATCAGGCGTTCTCCATCGGCACCTCCTTTCGTTACGGAGCGCCGGAGAAGGCGAGACCCGTGCCGCAGCGCGAGCGGTCGCGACAATTGATGAGGACAAAGAAGTTGAGCCTGGAGGGAGCGCAACCGCGGCGGAGCCGCCGCCGTCAAAGGTTTTTGCGGGGGACTCCGCCGGCGCCGCCGGAGCCCGCGGGATTCTCAGCGAGATCGACGGCGCAAAATCTCTTGGCACCCCGACGAAACGCTTGTCACACCCCGGATAGACTGGCCGCGTGCCGGAAAAAGAGATCGTCGTCGGCGTTTCCGGGGCGTCGGGAGCCCTTCTGGCCCGGCGTTTCGTCGAAACGGCCCTGTCCGCGCGCGGCCTCTCCCGACTTCACCTGGTCTTCTCCGAGGCCGCCCTCGAAGTTGCGCGGGGAGAGCTCGACGCCGGAATCTCGTCCGTTAAGGACTGGATCGCCGGCCTCGGGGCAAGCGCCGCCGCCCGCCGCCGCATCGAGCTCCACGACAACTCGGATGTCGGGGCGTCGATCGCCTCGGGCTCCTACCCCGTCGCGGGAATGATCGTCGTCCCCTGCAGCGCGGGGACTCTCGGCGCGATCGCCAACGGGATCTCCCGCGACCTTCTCCAGCGCACGGCCGACGTCGCGCTGAAGGAACGGCGGCCCCTCGTCCTCTCTTTCCGCGAGTCGCCCTACTCGCTCGTGCACATCGAGAACATGCGCCGCGCCGCGCTCGCCGGCGCGATCCTCGCCCCGCCCTCCCCCGCCTTCTACATTTCCGAGCCGTCGCTCGATCGGATGCTCAGCGCCTACTGCCGCCGAGCCGCGCGTCTGCTCGGCCTCGACCTTCCCGGAAAGGACGACCGGTGGACGGGAAGAAAAAAGTGAGAGGAGAGGAGCAGAGGAGCCGAGGAGCAGAGGGGAGTGGAGCGATCTCCTCCGCCCCTCCGCCCCTGCGCCCCTCCGCTGTCCCGAGGAGCCTGCCAGGTCAGCTGAGACTGACGCTCGAGATGATCAAGTTCTCCCATACCCTCTTCGCGCTCCCCTTCGCTTTGCTCTCCGCGGTCCTCGCCGCGGAAGGAATCCCGAGGCTCTCCGTTCTCTTCAAGATCCTCGCGGCGATGGTCGGCGCGCGAAGCGCCGCGATGGCGCACAACCGGCTCGCCGACCGCGAGATCGACGCCTCGAACCCGCGCACGGCATCCCGCGCCCTGCCGGCGGGAACCCTCTCGGTCGCCTTCGTCCGGGTCTTCTTCGCCGCCTCGATCGTCGTCTTCCTCGCCGCGGCGGCGAGCTTGAACCGGCTGACGTTCCTGCTCTCGCCGGTGGCGCTCGCGCTGCTCCTCGTCTACGCCTACACGAAGCGCTTCACCGCCGCGTCGCACCTGGTGCTCGGCCTTTGCCTGGCGCTCGCTCCCATCGGCGCCTGGATCGCGGTGCGCGGGTCCATCGACCTTCTGCCGATCCTGCTCGGCCTCGCGGTCCTCGTCTGGACGGCGGGCTTCGACATCCTCTATTCCCTCCAGGACGAGGAACACGACCGCCGCACAGATCTCAAATCGATCCCGTCGGTCCTCGGCACGCGCGCCGCCCTCGTCCTCTCGACGGTCTTGCACGTCGCGATGGTTCCCCTGCTCGTGGCCGTCTGGAAGCTGTCGGGAGGCGGCGTCCTCTTCGCCGTCGGAATCGCCGCAACCGCCGCGGCGCTCCTCTACCAGCACGCGATCGTCAAACCCGGCGACCTCTCCCGCATCAATACGGCCTTCTTCACGGCCAACGGGATCGTCTCGCTCACGCTGGCGGCATTCGGCATCGCCGACGTCCTGATGAGGCCCTGAGTTACCCTGTACGCAATGAAAAACGCTGTCTTGCGTCGGTTGGCGATCTTCGTGTGCGCGGGGCTGGCGACCGGGATCGGCGCTTCGAGCGCGCTTCTGGGAAGCTGCGGCCCGTTCACGGACTTCACGGATGCCGTCTTCTGCCCGTTCGTCCTCGAGATCTTCTACCTGGGAATCACGACGGGAACGACGGCGACGACCTACGATCCGGCGAGCCCGGTCAGCCGCCTCCAGATGGCCGCGTTTCTCTCCCGCACTGTGGACGCGGCGTTGAAGCGCGGAAGCCGCCGGGCGGCGCTCGACCAGTTCTGGACGTCCATGAACGCCACGGTCCTCGGCTTCACCACGGTCGGCGGCTTTCCGCAGTATCCGGCTTCGGACGGCACCGACATCTGGGTTCCGACCTTGCTCCCCTTCAATGTGGCGCGAGTGCGGGCGAGCGACGGAAAGCTGCTCGAGACCTGGACCGCGGAGGACGCGGAGGCGGCCCTCCCGGCGATGGGCCGTGTTCTCGTCACCGGCCAGTCCATTCCCGGAAGACTCTCCTCGATTGACCCGTCGCAGCCGGCGGGAGTCGCCACGCTGGTCGCGAGCAACCTCCCGGGATCGCTCTTTGGGATCGCATTCGACGGTTCGCGTGTCTGGGTTGCCGGCCAGACGGGAGCCGTCGGGATCGTCACTCCCGGCCCGACGATCCCGTGGACGGTGACGACGGTCACGACCGGCTTCAGCGCGGTCTACGGAGCGATCTTCGACGGGGCCAACGTCTGGGTGACCGACCAGACCCTCAACAAGCTCCTGAAGCTGGACGCCAACGGCGCCATCCTGCAGACGATGACCGTCGGCGGCCGTCCCCTGATGCCGGTTTTCGACGGAGCAAGCTTCTGGGTTCCCGGCAACTTCGCAAATACGGTCTCCGTCGTCCGCGCGTCCACGGGAGTGCTGCTTCAGACGTTGACCGGAAACGGCCTGTCCGGTCCGACGCAGGCCGTGTTCGACGGGCAGCGCATCCTCGTTACGAATCAGGCCTCGACCACGGTCTCCCTATGGAAGGCGGCCGACCTGTCGCCGCTCGGATCGTTCGACCTCGGAAGCCAGCCGCTCGGAGCCTGCAGCGACGGCGTGAACTTCTGGGTCGCCATGAACGACACGGGCCAGGTCGCCCGTTTCTGAGCGGCCGGGCCCCCTAGAGGCGGGCAACCGCCACGGTTTCCCCGGAGAAGTAGTCGTACGGCCGGCGGTCGAACCCGCCAAAGAATTCGATCCGTGTGAAGCCCGCGCGGGCGAGCAGGTGCTCGAGCTCGTAACGGAAGATCCAGCGCATCTTCGTCGTGACCGTTCGGCTCTCCGGACGTTTTCCCGGGCGGCGCAGCTCGTGGCGGAACTTCACCTCGAAGACCTGCGTGGCGGGGTCGCGGGTCACGCTCGCGAGCCGGCGGACCTGCGTGTCGCCGTCCTTCCACTGGACCTCGAGGAATTCCGGCTCTTTTGACAGCGCGATGCGGTCGAGCTTCGGGGCGAAGACGTCCAGGGCGAAGGTCCCTCCCGGCGCGAGGTGGCGGCGCACCGCCGCCAGGCACGAGAGCTCGTCTTCGACGATCAGCAGGTGCTGGAACGCCCGAAAGGCGCAGTAGACCAGCGCGAACCGTTTCCCCGGCAGGTCGAAGTCCTGCATCCGACCCCGTACGACGGAGAGGTTCGACGGCGGCCCGTTGCGCTTCAGACGCGCCAGCATCGCGCTCGAGGCATCGAGCCCGACGCACTCGAGGCCCGCACGCGCGATCGGCAGCAGCACGCGGCCGGACCCGCAGCCCAGCTCCAGGACCGGCCCGCCCGTTTTCTTCGCCAGGGACAGGTAGAAGGCCGCGTCGCCCGAACCGCCCCTCAGGCGCGTGGACGCCGCGTCGTAGAGAGGCGCACCGGTCGGACCATAAATGTCCGCCATCGCGCGCGATTCTACGGAACGTGGGTTCGGCGGCGGCACGTTACAATCGGTGGCCGATGGCGATCCCGTCGGAAGGCGACATCCCCCTTCGCCACGTCGCGATCGACGGCCCCATCGGCGTCGGTAAAACTTCGCTCGTCGAGCAGCTTTCCCGGCGCTTCCACGGCACCAAGATCCTCGAGGACGTGGACAACCCCTTCCTGCCCGAGTTCTACAAAAAGAAGAAGGGCGCGGCCTTCCAGGTGCAGCTCTTCTTTCTTCTCTCGCGCTACCAGCAGCAGCGCGAGATCGCGCAGATCGACCTCTTCACCAACCTCGTCGTGGCCGACTACCACTTCCCCAAGGACAAGATCTTCGCGTGCCTGAACCTGGACGACTCGGAGCTGATGATTTACGACCGGCTCTACTCGCTCCTGTCCGAGTCGATCCCGCGCCCGGACCTCGTCATCTACCTGCAGGGGTCGCTGGAGACCTGCATGAAGCGGGTCAAGAAGAAGGCGGCTTCCTACGAGCGGGGGCTCACGCCGGAGTACGTGGCGCAGCTGATCGAGGCCTACAACTACTACTTCTACCACTACGAAGACACGCCCCTCCTCGTCGTGGACACCAACGAGATCGACTTCGTGAACCGCAGCACCGACTTCGACGACCTGGTCGCCCAGATCCAGCGCGCCAAAAAGGGCGTCCAGTACTACGTCCCCGCCGCCAGCAAGTGAGCAAAGCGAAGCGAGCAAAGGATCTTCTCGAACAAACCGCGTTATCGATCCTCCGATAGGGCACGACCGGGCGGGAGGGGCAAGCCCCTACCCTACGACGCGAAGCCCGATCGCTGCGCGCTATAATTTCCCTTCGACGCCCTGATCGGCCGCGATCCCATTTCGGGACGTGGACCGAGAGGAAAGGAGCGCGACATGGCCTCTCTCGCTGAGACTTCCCCCGTCACCGTACCCGATCTCCTCGCCGCCAAGGGACGCGACCGCATCGCGATGCTGACGGCCTACGACGCCCCGTCCGCCGGGCTCCTCGATGCCGCCGGAATGGACGTCCTCTTAGCCGGCGACTCCGTCGAGATGACCGTCTATGGCCGCGCCAACACGCTGTCCGCCGACATGGACACGATGGTCCGCCACGCGGCGGCCGTCGCCGGCGCGACCCGCCGCGCGCTCGTCGTCGGCGATATGCCCTTCCTCTCCTACCAGGCCGACGTCTCCGAAGCGGTCTCCAACGCCGGGCGCTTCCTCGCCGAGGCAGGATGCGCGGCCGTCAAGGTGGAGGGAGGCCGCCGCGTCCTTCCCGCCGTCGAGGCGATCCTCGCCGCCGACATCCCCGTGATGGGCCACCTCGGCCTGACTCCCCAGTCCTACCGCAAGCTCGGCGGCTTCAAGGTGCAGGGGCGCGACAGCGGCGCCGCGCGCGAGATCCTCGACGACGCGTCGGCGCTCGCCGAAGCGGGCTGCTTCGCAGTCGTGCTCGAGGCCGTCCCCGCCGACCTCGCCGCCGAGATCACTCGGGCGATCCCGGTACCCACGATCGGAATCGGCGCCGGCCCCGCTTGCGACGGCCAGGTACTCGTCTTCCACGACGTCATGGGGTTAAACACGGGCGTTTCGCCGCGCTTCGTCCGCCGCTACGCCGATCTCTCCACGACGATCCGCCAAGCCGCGCGCGCCTACGCCGCCGACGTCCGCAGCGGCTCCTTCCCCAACAAGGACGAATCCTACGGAGGGGCGAAACCGCAGATGCGCCGCGTCCGCTGAAGACCGCGAGAACGACGGAAGAGGTGCGCGACCGCGTTCGCGCCGCACGGAACCAGGGAAAGCGCATCGGCTTCGTTCCGACGATGGGAGCGCTCCACGAAGGGCACATCTCGCTCGTGCGGCTTTCCAGGGCGTCGTGCGGGTTCACAATCGTTTCCATCTTCGTCAACCCGCTCCAGTTCGGCGCCGGCGAGGACTTCGAGCGCTACCCTCGCCGCGAGGCGGAGGACTCCGCGGCGCTGGAGCGGGAAGGCGTGGACCTTCTCTACGTGCCGGACCCGAAGGCGTTCTACCCGCCGGATTTCTCGACCGCGGTCGAGGTCGCCAGAGTCTCCGAGCACGGAGAGGGCGGGATCCGCCGCGGGCACTTCCG
>Ga0126379_10002758_pt1 | contig 11239 bp, 6 predicted proteins | sample PanSoiMetPlot_24_FD_92640 | JGI IMG/M metagenome (GOLD analysis project Ga0126379, IMG submission 92640) | Tropical forest soil microbial communities from Panama - MetaG Plot_24 | ecosystem: Environmental > Terrestrial > Soil > Tropical forest > Bulk soil | place: Panama | collected 2016-02-17
CGAGTTGCGTCGGTGGCGCCAAGCACGTCCTGATGGCAGCATCGAAATACAGCAAGGAGCGAAAGGCTTTCGGCAAATCCATCGGCGACTTCGGTTTGATGAAAGAAAAATTGGCGGAGATGGCGATTCAGATTTTCGCCGTCGAATCCATGGTGTACCGAAGCGCAGGAAATATTCAAGCAATGGTTGCAGCTGGCACAGGAGACAAGACAGCGCACCTGATGAAGGTGTTGGAAGAATATGCGATCGAGAGCTCCATCGCGAAAGTGTACGGCAGCGAGATGCTGGACTTTGTTGTTGATGAAGCGGTGCAGATCTTTGGGGGCTACGGTTTCCACGAAGAATACCCCGTGTGCCGCGCGTATCGCGACTCGCGCATAAACCGCATTTTCGAGGGCACGAATGAAATCAACCGCATGCTGATCGTGCAGATGCTGATGAAGCGGGCCATGGGCGGTCAGTTGCCGCTGATTCCCGCAGCGATGAAACTGGCCGATGAAATTCTCGCAGGTCCATCGTTCGAAGAGACTCCAGAAGGAGTTCTCGCGGAAGAGGCGCGAGTCGTCACCAACGCGAAGAAAATCTTCCTCCAGGCGGCGGGCGGAGCGGTGCAGAAATTCCGCGAAAAATTAGCCGACGAGCAGGAGCTGGTCGCGGCGCTGGCGAACATCGTAATGGAAATTTACGCCATGGAGTCGTCGCTACTCCGCGCGCAGAAATCGACCGGAGCCAAGGGCGAAGTGTCCAATGCGGCGATGATTGCCGCGGCACGCGCGCTCATCAGCGATGCCATGGAAAGGGTCGAGCACGAAGCGAAGCGGGCACTAGCCGCGGTTCACCAAGGGGACATGCTGACCACGCAGATAGCCGTACTCAAAAGATTCGGCAAACGCGGGCCGGTGGATACGATTGCGCTACGGCGTCAGGTCGCAGCGGCAGTGCAGTCGCTGGACCGCTACCCGTTTGAAGGCCGCTGAGCTAAACCAGTTCCGGGTCGAAAGCCTAAGCTTCGACCGAACAGCGCGTTCTGCGGAAGTGGCAGAATGAGGGTCCATCGTCTCTCCTCCTGCTCATAGATTCCATCGAGGGCGGGCCGTCAGTTTAACCAGAGTGATCGCAGATCTGCGTTCCGTTGACCTTCCGTTTGCCCAGCAGAGTCGATAAGTGATAAGCAATTGGGAACTAAACGAAACAATGGAAACAATGGATTGCTTCATAGGAACTCGCGAAGTAAGCGCGAAGCTGGGCCAACACGGATGGGGAATAGACTAAGCTTACGAGGCTCCACCGCATGATGATGGACGGAGAGGTCTGCCCGGATGACGCGAAAGATTAGCGTCCTGGCTCTGGCGATTGTTGCGCTGCATATCGCCGAGGCGACTGTACTCGGCAAGTCACAGGGCGGTGCTCTACTCGGAAACCTGCTGCAAATCCTCGCAAGTTTTGTTGCGACTTATGCGTGCTTTGATGCTTCGCGGCGTTCGGCAAGGCTGGGCCGCGCGTTTTGGATCCTGGTCGGGATCGGCATCAGCGTGTGGGGTCTTGCGAACATCGGTTGGACCTACTACGAGATTGCGGAAGGAATCGAGCCGCCCGAGCTTTCTTTCGTCCGCTTCATGTCTGACATGCAGCAAGCGTTTTTTACCATGGCCATCTTGCTCGACCGCGACGAGCAAGCCAAACGCGTCGACATCGGATTCCTGCTGGACGCGGCCCAAATCACGCTGATTTTCCTGTTCATCTACGTGCGGATGTACTACATCCCGTCCCTGACACTGGATCCGCACAGCGCTCTGCTGCGGGAGTATGCGATCACGATTTCGGAAGTGACCGCGGTCTTGCTGCTGGCGCTTCTGCGGGCAATCTTTGCCAGCTCGGTGTACGCAAAGCGGCTCTATGGAGGGCTGGCGGCATACCTTTTCGTGTACGCAGTCGGATCGAGCATTGCGAATTTCGCACAATTGCATCGCGAGATCCCGGGCGGAACTTTGCTGGACCTGGCGTGGACCGTGCCACTGCTGTGGGGCGCGTTCTGGGCGTCGAAGTGGGAAGACCAGTCCGAAGAAGAGCGCAGGCTTCAGCGAAGCATGGGAACAAAGACCCTGGGCGAAACCATCCTGACGAACACGATGTTCGGAGCCGCACCGGTGCTGGTGTTCTTGCTCTCATCCGGATTGGGCCAGGAGTGGCGCGAGGTGCGCGACGTTTTGCTGACCATTTCGGTGGCGTGCTATGTGGCGCGCATGGCGATTTCGGAATACCGGCAGACACGAAGCGCTGATTTGGCGCGGCGACAAGCAAGCGCGCTGGATTCCGCGGTGGATGGAATGGCGATTGTGGACAGCGACGGAAAATATTCGTACGTGAATGAAGGCTACGCAAGCCTGCTCGGGAATGTCCGCCGCGATGAAATGGTTGGCCAGCCATGGAAAGCGGTTTTGCTCAAAGCTGGCCTCGGTAGGATGAACTCCGAGCGGGAGATTCGAAATGCGCTCCAGAAAGACGGAAAGTGGTTCGGAATCTTGGAGGTGCCGCGAGGGCAAGGAAACTATGTCCCAGTCGAGCTGGCGGTTACGTCGCTGCCCGACGGCGGAGTGGTGCTGGTCAGCCGCGATTTGACGGAACGCCGGCAAGCCGAGCAAGCGCGAGCTGAAGCGGAAATTAAATACCGGATGATCGTCGAGCGCGTGGCGGCAATCAGCTACATCGCGGAGCCGGGCGTCGACGGCCGCTGGTACTACGTGAGCCCGCAGATTGAATCCATTCTCGGCTACACGCCGGACGAATGGCTGGCGAATTCGGAAAAGTGGATTGAATTCATCCACCCGGACGATCACGCGGCGGTGATGGAAGCCGAGGAGATCGGCCTCCGGCAAAAATCGTTTCAGGCGGAATACCGACTGAGGCGAAAGGATGGCCGCAGCGTCTGGATCAGCGATACGGCCGTGATCATCCAAGGCAGCGACAAGCATCCGGTCATGGAAGGGATTCTGGTGGACATCAGCGAGCGCAAGCTGATGGAGATGCAATCGCAGCAAGCGCGGCGGATGGAAGCAGTAGGAAGGCTGGCTGGCGGAATCGCACATGACTTCAATAACTTGCTGACGATCATCAAGGGCTACACGGAACTGGCGCGGCGGAGAGCGGAGACTCCCGAGCTAAAGACGGACATCGAACGTATTGAAGATGCAAGCGAACGCGCGGCAGCGCTGGTGCGGCAATTGCTGGCGTTCAGCCGGAAACAGGTGTTGCAGCCCAAAAACCTAGACCTGAACAGCGTGGTAAGCGGCCTCGAGCAACTTCTGCGGAGGCTGCTTGGCGAGCACATTCAGCTGAAGACCACGCTTCACAATGAATTGGGAACGATCAAAGCTGATCCGTCGCAAGTGGAACAGGTGCTGATGAATTTGGTGGTGAACGCACGCGATGCAATGCCCGATGGCGGACGGTTGATTATTGAGACGTGCAATGCGGAGCTGGATCAGAAATACGCGAGCGAGCACGTGAGCGTCAAGGCAGGCCCATACGTGATGCTGGCGGTTTCCGATACCGGCGTGGGCATGAATGCGGAAACTGTGGCGCACATTTTTGAGCCATTCTTTACGACGAAGAGCGGAGGAAAAGGGACCGGGCTCGGGCTGGCGACGACATACGGAATCGTCAAGCAGAGCGGCGGATATATCTGGGTATACAGCGAACCGGGTCAAGGTACGACGTTCAAAGTATATCTGCCGCGCTTCGATGAAGAAGCGGAGGCCAGTGCCCGCACGAAGTTCAAAAGTACCGTGCCAAAAGGAAGTGAGACGATACTGCTGGTGGAAGACGATGAGGCGGTGCGTGAGCTAACGGAAATGGTTCTGCAATCGTACGGGTACAACGTGCTGGTGGCACATGATCCCGAACACGCGCAAAAGCTATCGGATAGGTCGGGGCCGGAAATCGCCCTGGTGCTGACGGATGTGGTCATGCCCGCGATGAGCGGCCGCGAATTGGTGAGACGGCTGACCGACAAGCGTCCGCATTTGCGCGTGTTGTACATGTCGGGGTACACGGACAACGTGATCACGAGCGGCGGCGTACTGGAGCCGGGATTGGCATTTCTGCAAAAGCCGTTTACGCCGGCGTCACTTGCCAACAAGGTGCGAGAAGTGCTGGACGCGACAGCGCCGGTTGGAAAGCCGCTCCCTTAAGAACTGGCAAAAGATTGCGGGGAAAGAGATGTTAAGGCTGGTCGGGCTGCGGATTGTCCTCGGCCTTGGGTTTGCCGATCGTCGAGAGTGTTTCGATATTAAAGCGTTTGTAATCAGAATAGCGGGTTACTTCGTTGACCTTAAAGCCCTTCAAGAGCAGGACACGCGCACCAAGGTGGGCTTCTTCATAGGTGGGAAGCCAGACTTCGTTGTTCACGAAGGCCTGCTCGAAAACAAAGCTGGTACCTTTTTGTAGATTGGCGATGAGCCCCCCAGCCAGGCGAACGTCTTTGACGAAGTATGCTTCGAGGCGGGCGACATCGTGGGCTTTTTCGTCAACCCACACGACGCCCGCTAACTGCTGGACGACGCGCTCCGCTAAATTTTTCGGCTTGTATTCGGGATTGCCTTCGAAGTCGAAGACGAGCACATCCTGGCCGCGGAACCGCTCGCGCCGCGGATTGACGAACTGGCAAGCGCGAAGAAAACTTTCGATACCCGGCTCGTCGGAGTCTTTGTCGTTCTTGCCTTCTTCCTTGGCTTTTTCTCTCTTCTTTTCTTTGTGTGCCTTCTCCTCCTGATATTTCGCTATGCGTTTTTGCACGCGTTCGTTTTCTTTCCGCTGCTCGTCGTCGCTAAGTGGCTTGCCGTCCTTGCCAACGAGAGTGGAGATTTCTTCGCCGTCGAGATAGAAGAATGTTTCTTCGCGACGCTCCAGCTTCGTGACCTTCCCGGAGCCATCGTATTGGGTTTCCGCGACGGAACGGCGACCCGTGTAGTTTTCTTTCAATCTGTCGATGACTTTCTGGTTGGCGTCGATTTCGGCGAAGAGCTGCTTGAGGTCGGGAAGCTGGATTTGGGACTTTCTGGGAAAGTCAAAGACACGTTCGCCGATGACGCCATTCACAGAGACGCGCTGGATCACGACGTCGTAGCTTTCGGTGCCGCGCCGAACCAGGAGCCTGTGGGGAAGCTGAATTCCTGCTTCCGTGCCATAACCCCCGTAGGAAATCTCCAGCGGAGCGCTGTTGATCGCACCGGTTTCCTTTCTTAGAAGGTGCGTGGTCGAGTCGAAATAAAGCTGCCGCTTGATGCCGGTGGGCATGGTGACTTCGAGCTGCCAGGCATTGGAGCCGTCGAGGTTTGCCACGCCTACATAGGCAACGCCGACTTTATTCTTGTGCAGATCGAGCAGATGACTGTTGGCCAGGAACGCGGATGCTTCGAGTTGCAATGCATCCTGTGCCAAGAGCGTGGACGCGTCGCCCGAAGACGTCTGCCAGGCTGATTTGCCATTGTAGGCAAGTATTTCGGGGTGTTCGCCAATGAGGAGTTCGAGATAGTAGCGGTTCGGCCATTTGGTATCCAGGGTGAATGTACCGGCCCGGCTGTCCACCGCGCGAGTGAGCGTACCTTCCAGGCTGATGGTGCGAACTTTCGAGAGCTTGGCAGCGCCGCCGACTGCCTTAAGGTATTGGTCGATTACTTTGCCAGCATCTTGCGCCATGCTGCCGGCCGCGCTAAGCGAAGCCCACAACACTACGAGTGTCAGCCGGCAGTGAACCGAGGCACGCATGCTCTTGTAAGTACAAACGCAGCCGCCGCGAAAAAGTTTCTGCAAATTTGGCCCGATTTGTACCGCGCCTACGCCAAAGGCAGGGTCAAGGTTTAGGGCGCTTCGAATATTTTTCGAACAAGCGCTTGTGTTTATTGTCAGTGGAAGTCAGCAGACCCTTGATAAACAGATATTTCACCTCGCTGGTCAGCTCGAGCGGGTCGCCGTTGGTGACGATGACGTTAGCCAGCTTGCCGGTTTCCAATGTGCCGACCTGGTCGGCGATTCCGAAGATTTGCGCCGGGTAAAGGGTGACCGACTTCAGGGCATCGTCTTGAGAGAGGCCATAGGCGGAGGCATTGGCGGCGTTTTGTCCGAGGCGGCGCGCGAAAGAGTTATCGAAGCTGCCAAGGGCGAATTTAACGCCGGCCCGAGCCAGTTCCGCGGGCTGACTGAGCAGACGATCGTAGGGATCATCTTCGTCCACCGGAAGAGTAAGTACGGGCCGCAGAACTACAGGAATATTTTTCGAACGCAGCAGCTCTTTAACTTTGTAGGCTTCGACGCCGCCAGCGAGGATCATCTTCAGTTTTTGCTTGTCACAGAATTCGACGGCATTGCGTATATCGCGGGCGCGGTCGGCAAAGACGAGCACAGGCAACTGGCCGCGGACGACGGGAGCGAGCGCCTCGAGCTTGACGTCCCGTTCGAAATCGGACGGGCCGCCATGACCTATGGCTTGCGCGTAGTGGCGTGCGCGTTCGATCCAGTCCGTCAACTCGTTGAGATTCCTTTCGTATTCCTGTTTGGCCTCTGCATAAGGGCGCTCTTTGCGGGTCAAAGTGGCCACATCGAACGAGCGTGTTTGAATCGTCGGAAAGTTGATGACCATGGCGACGCTGCGCTTGATCTGCATATCATCCATGGTCCAGCCGGCGAGACTGAACGCCGTCGCTTGGCCGCCGAGAACCGCTCGGCTGCCGGAAGAATCGAAGCCGCCGCTGGCCGGGACGGCGAGAACTTCGGTGATGCCCGAAGCGCGAGTGACGGGAATGTGTTCGCTGGACGGCGAAACGGCTGTAGCCGCAACCACATCGGGATTGAAGTTTCCGGTTTCGGAGGAATCGACCGTGGAGCTAACGGCACTGATTTCGCTGAGGCCCATTTGTGTTACTGCGTCGAAGAGTCCTGGATAGACCTGCAGCCCCTTGCCGTCGATCACTTGTGCGCCCGCCGGGACTTCAACGCTCGCTCCTACGGCGGCGATCTTGCCATCTTTGATGATGAGCGTGCCGTCGTCGATCATGGAACCTGCGAGTGTGAAAATTTTTGCGTGAGTGATGGCATAGGTTGCGGCTGCTTGCGGCGTTTGTGCTGGCGCCGAAAAACAGAACAGACAGAAAGCTGCGGTGACCAGGGTCGCAAGGCGCACGAATGATGTTCTCACTGGGCACCGCCGTTCGCTGAAACTGCTGACTGTTCTTCAGAGGGTGGTTTGGGCTTTTCCTCTGGTTTCTTTTCGTCGGGCCTTTTGCTTTTTTCCTCGGGCTTTTTGGCCGCGGCTTTTTCTTTAGCAATCAAGTCTTTCTTCTCATTCTCGAGAGTGGCACGGCCGGCGATGTCCTTGTCACGATCAAAAAGCACGCGGCCATCCACCAACGTTTTTTGAACGACGGCATAAGCGCTGAGCGGGTCGTGATTGTAGATGACTAGGTCGGCATCCTTGCCGACTTCGATCGAGCCGACACGCTTGTCGATGCCGAGCTGAATGGCGGGATTGATAGTAACCAGCCTGAGCGCCTCGTCGTGAGTGAGGCCACCGAACTTCATGGATTTTGCAGCTTCCTGATTCAGGTGTGTGGCTTCTTCTGCATCGTCAGAGTTGACGGAAACCAAAACGCCTCGCTTGGTCATCAGCGCAGCGTTATAGGGGATAGCATCGTAAGCTTCTACCTTGTAGGCCCACCAATCGGAGAAGGTCGATGCGCCTACGCCGGCGGCGGCGAGTTCGTCGGCAACTTTATAGCCCTCGAGTACGTGCTGGAAAGTGCGGACTTTAAAGGCAAATTCCTTCGCAACACGCAGCAGCATCAGGATTTCATCTTCGCGATAGCAGTGGGAGTGGACATAACGCTTCCCTTCGAGGACTTCAACGAGCGGATCAAGACGAAGATCGTGCCGCGGAGGAAGCGCAGTCTTGTCTCCCCCCGAGACTTTCTTGTTGTAGGCATCCCAGGAGTTCTTATAATCGCGAGCTTCCGTGAACGCGGCACGAATGGTCTCTTCCACACCCATGCGCGTTGCGGGATAACGTTTTGGCTGACCGGGAACGCTGAAATTGGAGCGCTTCGGATTCTCGCCGAGCGCAAACTTGATTCCAGGTAGCGCACCCTCGAACGGCAACTTGGAAGCAGGTTGGCCCCAGCGCAGTTTGATGACGACGGTCTGGCCGCCTATAGAGTTGGCACTGCCGTGAAGAATATTCGCCGTGGTAACGCCGCCTGCAAGGTCGCGATAGATGTCGATGTCATCGGAGTTGAGTACGTCCGCGGTGTTAGCGATGGAAGAAACGGAGATGCTGCCTTCGTTTACGCTGCCTTCAATGGCGATGTGAGAGTGGCAATCAATGATGCCGGGCGTAACGAATTTGCCTTCGGCATCAATCACCGTGGCGTCTTTGGGAGCTTTGACGGAGGAGCCAACTTCGGCGATTTTGCCGTCCTTAATAAGGATAGAGCCGTGCTCTATGGTGCCTTTGGTAACAGTGAGGATGGTGGCATTCTGGATAACGATGACCGGACTCGGGTCGGGCGGCGCGGCCGACGTACTATACGAGCCTCCGAGTAGAGTCAGTAGTGCGATAGCTACCTGAACGAGGCGATTCATCGAACATCTCCTTGGCCGAAGTTCACCCGTTCGGCGAGCGAAGATGCGCCGCTTGGTTTGCTTCCGGTGAAATCGATGGAGTAGCCTTCGACGCTGATGTTGCCCTTGAGTGAAGTTCCGTCATAGGTGCCAGCGAACGTGACGTCTGCGAAGTTTTGCCCGATGTTGATGTTGATGACGAAGGTGAAGTGATCGCCGCTTAGATACCCGCTCAGAATGGTAGCGTTCCCGCGCTTGCTCGAGAGCGTACCGGAAATCGTTCCGTCCGAGGCCATGGTCAGATCGGCGGTGGATTCTTCCGCGCCTTCTGGCGTGGTGTAGGCCAATTTCCATTTTCCGGTAATGTCACCCTTGGGCGGATCCTTAGGCTTCTCCGGCTCGCGAATTTCGAATCGCTTGCCGTCAACGAAGACGTACTTGATTTTGGTTTTTTCATTGAAGAGTTCGCCGTCGGTAACAACCAGGTTGGCGATTTTGCCTTTATCGATGGAACCGAGGCGGTCACTAACGCCGAACAGTTCGGCAGGCGTCAGAGTCAAGGCACGTAATGCGGCGTCTGGGGTCAAGCCGGCTTCAATTGATTTCTTGACGGCTTTCAGCAGATCCTTAGGATTCGCCGTGTCGCCGGAATAAAAAGCAAACTTCACGCCGGACTTTACGAACGCAGCGGGTGTGGAGGGTGCGCGATCGCGAAAGCGCAGTGTGCGTAGCGTGGGCACCTGATCGGGATCGGCGTCCTTTTCCGCTTCCGGCCACTTCAGGTTGACGAGCACCGGCATTTTTTTTGCTGCGAGCTCATCTGCGACCTCGTAGCCGGCCTGGCCGCCATAGATGGCCGCATTGAGTTTCCACCGATCCGCAAGCTCCAGGGCGCGACGAAGCTCCAGCGTGGAATTAGCTGAGATCAGAACGATGGCATGTGCCTGCTGAGCGTCGGCCAGCGCAACCGACGTCCTGTCGTATCTAGGCCGCGCAGTACCTTTCGGATTTTTTTCATAAGCGGCGAGTGATCGGGTAAGCCAGTCTGTATCGACGAACACCTGATGCTCGTACCCCAGAACACCCATCAACGAATCAGGGAAATCCCTTCCGAAGCCACCGATCGGTTTAGTGGACATTGGAATTGCTACTGGCGTTTTGACGACCAGGTCGCCTGTGAATTCGCCGGCAAGATTGAGCACCGATGCTTGTCCCGGGAAAATCCCGCCTTCGGCGACGAAACCACAGTTGTGAAGCCCGCGCTTCGCCACGTTTCAATCCGCTTGTCCGCGAGGTTCACTTCATCGGCGGCGCTAAGCCAAGCTGTGCTGTTCGGGCGAGCCTCCGGTCCGCGCGAAGTTTCGCCCGTGCGTCGCGGCGGAGCTCCCGGTGCAGCACCTTCCGCCGGTTGCGGTGCGGCGGTCGCAGCGGCAAGGCCCACGTCGGTAAGCGCATCCACCAGTCCCGGATAGACGGTCAAGCCCTTGCCTTCAATGACCCAAGCATCCGCGGGAATGGACGCGTCTTTTCCGACGGCTAGGATCACGCCCCGTGCGACTACGACTGTCGCGTCTTCGATCGGAGCACCGGAAACCGGTACTACCTTTGCGCCACGAATCGCGAAATATTGCGGCTCGCCGCCTTGTGCAAGAGCGGCTGAAGCCGCAGCCAGGCTAAACAGTGCAGCCATCGCACCAGCGAGCGCGCACAAACCGATGCGATCCAGAGTAGAACGCATGCCGACACTCCTTATGGGAAAACGAAGATCCACCGACGGTCCCGTCAATCGAATGGACGCATGAGGCTACTGGGAAGTTTCAGGTGAGTCAAGGCGGACTGCCACCAAGATTTGAAATTGGGATGGGCAGTTTTGATTTGCTTATGGCTTTTTCTTTTTGCCCAATAAACCACCGAGCGCGCTGACCGCATCGGTTGGCGCCTGGGCTCCGGCCTTGCCCGCATTCGCCGCCGAACCACCAGCACAACCCACTTGCGACTTCAACATTCCGGCTGCAACGCCTCCGACGTCGGGAACAAACTTTGGATCCGATGCCGTGCCCTGAACAAGGAACGGAATGGTCGTTCCGCCCTTGCAACCTTCTCCTTTGCTTCCGCCAAGTGCGCCCAGAACACTGCCTACGCCTGCGCCAGACCCCCCGATTGAGCCGAGAGCGCCGCCCGAGACTGTAGCGGCCATCTTGAAGTCGAGATTGTTTTTAGAATCGAGCGTTCCCGCGCCCGTTAAATTCCCTAAATTCGGCACGACGGCAAGGAAGTTGTCCGCACGCAGACCGCTAGGCGCCATGTGCACGTTGGTAGTCAGCTTTTCGATTTCCAGGTCTTTCCCGGTTTTCAGTCCGGTAAGAGCGGATACCGCAGACATCTTCGAGCCAAGGTCGAAGCCGGCAAGCTTGGCATTGAATAATCCGATGTTGCCGTCGGTTACCAATTTGTTGGTCGGACCCTTGATATTCAGATTGGTGTTAAGCGTTCCCGCGCTCAACGTAGCACCTTTTGGCAGGTTCACGCCAATCGCCGGCAAGAAAGCCTCCAAATCTTTCGCCGACATACCATCGCCTGCTAACTTCAAATCCACTACGGTTGCTTCGCCTTGTGTTGAATACGTTCC
>Ga0126379_10002759_pt1 | contig 11234 bp, 18 predicted proteins | sample PanSoiMetPlot_24_FD_92640 | JGI IMG/M metagenome (GOLD analysis project Ga0126379, IMG submission 92640) | Tropical forest soil microbial communities from Panama - MetaG Plot_24 | ecosystem: Environmental > Terrestrial > Soil > Tropical forest > Bulk soil | place: Panama | collected 2016-02-17
CGAGTTCGTGACGAGTGCAACGGCTGGCTTCCAGATGGCAGGCCAGCACAGGGGTTTGGCGACAAGCAAATCCAGCGTATTGTCAAAGAGTTAAGGGCAAAATAGGACATTTAGGACATCGCCGCTCGATCAACGACGGCCACGATGGACTAACGACAGCGGCTCCGTTGTGTGAATGATGGGAAGCCTCTCGCTCGACGTGGTGTCGAGCGGCAAACAAAGAGGCGATCCCATGTTGTTAGATCGAAAGGAAGTCTGTCGCCTGTTCGGCGGCATCAACCCAGCAACTCTCTACCGGCACATTAGGCGAGGCTTACTGCCTCGACCTGTGAAGATCGGCGGCTCAAGCCGATGGCTGTTGAGCGAATGCGAAGCAGCCCTCCAGCGAATGGTTGATGGGAGGGCGTCATGACCACTCCCACAACCAACACCACTACCACCACAACCACTGACACTGGCATTCCCGCCATTCTTAAACGAGAGGCACCGAGGAAATACGACTTCCATCCTCTCGCTGATCTATTCCCTATGCTCGAAGACAAGAGCGCAGCATTCGAGGCACTTGTCGATGATATTAAGGAGCGTAGGCAGCAAGAGCCAGTCTGGTTGTATGAAGGCAAAATCCTCGACGGCAGAAATCGCTACCTGGCCTGTCAACGGCTTGGGCGAGAAGTCCAGGTCAAGGACTTTGCTGGCGATGATCCGGTCGGCTTCGTGCTGAGTGCCAACCTTCATCGTCGTCACCTCAACGAGAGCCAGCGGGCGATGGTAGCGGCGAAACTGACTTCACTTGAAGTCGGCGCTAACCAACACACGAAGGGTCAGGGTACATCAATTGATGTAGCCTCGAAGCTGCTCAACGTTGGCAGAGCTTCCATCGACCGTGCTCGCAAGGTTCTTGCCACTGGTGATCCGAAGCTCGTCGCTGCTGTTGAGCAAGGCAACGTGTCGGTGTCGGCTGCTGCTAACCAAACTGCCAACAAGGCTGACAAGAGCAGCACTGGCAAGGGCATGACCAAGAGCCACAAGGATAGCGCCAAGACCTTGAAGAAGCAGATTGACGACTTCAAGGCAGAGTGGCTGGACCTGAACGACTGGCAGAAGCGATACTTCGTGAAGACGTATCTGGATGAGCTAGGCAAGCTCGTAGAGGAGATAGAGAGCTTGGCAGGAATGGTGGAGGAGGAGGAAGAACAGGACGGAGTTCAAGCAAGCCTGTCCTGACAAATGTGAGGGGCCGGTCTCTGAGTTGGGACCGGCCCCGTCAACCGGCCGAGCACGGGGAGGGGCGAAATTGGCGGCCGGCTATCCCTCACAATGCATGGCGCATCGATTGGTTCCTCGGCTCGCTTTTTGACCGGATTTAGTGGTGGCTAGGGCCTGTGCTTGACTTCCAATCACGGTGTGGGCGGAGATAGGTATTAGCTGAGTTTAGCTGAGTATTGGTGTTTACAGCAATCCTGCTCCGATAGTATTTAGAGGCTTTAGCGAAGTATTTTGGCTTCGAACGACGGACTTTACTATTGACAAAACTCGTTTTTTGTGGTATTGGTATAGGGTGGGTCGGTTGAAGAATGGAGGAGTATGTCCGCATGACAGTTCAATGCAGAGAATGCGGTAAAGACTTCATCGAAAATAGGCCCTTCCAGGTATTCTGCAACGACTATTGCCGTGGGGCTTATCACCGTCGCCGCTATCGCCAACAAGCTGTCGAAGAAGCAGAAGGATAGGCGGGAAGCTCGACTTAACGGCAACGGCACGCCAGAGGAGCGGCAGAAGGCGAATGAAGTGTTGGCTCAAATTATACAGAGGAACAGGCCAAAGCTGGTGAGGAGAATATGAGATGGCGGCGGAATAGATGGCAGACGCCATTTTTAAAAAGCCTGCGATACAACTTGTAGCTGTTTAGAATGGTGATTGCAATCGAACCGGAGCACAGGGTACAAGGAGGATGTAATGCAAATGGAAGCTCATAAGCGTGAACTAACTCTGAAAAGGTAAAGGCCATTAATGGAGGCAATCATGAAAAAGAACCTAAAAGAACTGATACCTACGGAGGACAGTATGAAGTATCTGATTGAAAACCCGGAAGAGATGGAGAGGTTTCTGAACGAGAAGCCTCCCTGGCCGGAAGCAGATTTGGAATGGCTCTTCCAGCTTGCATTCGAAAGGCTGAAATCAAAACTGGAGCGATTAGCCCAGAACGATCCCGAAGCGGCAGGCCAAGCCATGTTCGAGATTGTGTGTAAGGTGATGCGTCCAATAGACCGAGAAACAAATCCCGAAGCTCACGACGATTCCCTTTCTAATACTGAGTATTTTGAGAAAATATTACGAGAAGCGGAGATCCATAAGCATGGACGTCTAAAACGTACAGGCAATTAACGGAGTATATCGATGGCAGATGAGATAAGCCAAGCCGAACGCAGAAGGATAATGGCCGAGGATAGACGAGCCAAGACCTATTTCGGACAAGCTCAGCACGCTGACGACGATCTTGGTGGGAGATACGCCAAAGTCCATTCGACAACGTTTACTGGCTCTAGCCCCACAATGTATCCAGCACAGCCTCCAACTTCTCCCTGGCACCACGATCCATGTCCACCGGAGCCTCCACTTGGATATTCAGTGGAGGAGATGGAGCCAGTTGGCGAACCACATGAGCGAACTGCTTCCGCAACGTCATCGTCAGTTACGGCACGAGCTCAAGCTCGTGTTCGCCGTAGAGGCATAAGAAGGATTTGAGTGAATGACGACCTATTGTGAGTGGTGGCCTGAATGCAGTTGCGGATGGAGTTGGCGACGATGGCAACTGGTTGCAGAGGATCAGGACGAGTGGTGCCCAAGTCAGCTTCAACTCGATTACGCAGAGATCGACATTAGAAACCTACTCAGTTGTGTTTCTGAGAGATGCCCTGATCCAGAGTTTCGCAGGGCTGCAACGGTGCAGTTGATGCATCCGGTATTCGGGGGACACATCGAACAGTAAAGGAGCAAAACGGTGGAATTGCTGAGCGTGAAGCAGAACGGAGCCGACGAAGATGAGTAAGTTAAAGCAAGTGAAGTGGCAGGACAGGCCAAGGATCGAAAAACTCGCTGCGGCCATGTACTTCCATCTGGCCCCGCCAGAGGTCCAGCGAGAGATGTTGGCCGCAAATCCCGAACAGGCGGTTGCACTGCAAAGTCGAATGGATCAGGGAGACAGGCTTTACGGGAAAGTTAAACCTCCGGCACCGCCTGTCGATTACTCAAGAGTTCCGGGGCTCAGGCGCAAGAAGTGAAGAGGAGATAGTCATGGTTAAAGTTATGAGTGGTGGCGGTATCAACTCGAATAAGACCGTGCAATCTAGGTCAGGCGCAAAAGTCGAACCTCGCTCAACTGCCATCGATCCTGCTGGCGTCTCTCAGCGAGACGTATCAACAGCGTTCCGCAGAACTCCTGTCGAGGTTGGGCCTGGGTACTCGACCAAACCACAAGGCGACACTGGAATAGCAAATGCTCGGAAGGGTCCACCCGGAGCTGGTCCTGGCGGCGGGGGTCGAACAATTTACGCCAGCGGAAGCCAATCACCAACACCTCCCGCTCGTGAAATGCCTCCGGGTCGAGATGTGTTTAACGAACGACCTAACAAAGGTAATCGGCCTTAATGGAGGTGAAGATGGCAAGATACGTTCTAACCAAGGCGTTCTGGACGGGCCAACAGAAAATTCGAGCCGGGAAGGTGATAGCCCAATCTCAGGGCGAGATGCAGCCCGGTGATGTGGTGTGGAGTGGGACGTTGCCAACCGGAGCAGTTCTAGTTGGTTCAACGCCGCCGGGTACAGCCTACACCGGGACGGATAGCGTGGAGTAGGAGGATGGACCCAATCCCTAAAGACCTTCTCGACACAATCCGCCAACTTAACGATCAGAGCCTTACTCGGCTAATCGAAGAAATTAACTCAGTGGGTTGGGTTAGAGCCTCAGACACCCTCCGGCAGATGATGAGGAACAGAGGAGAGATGGAATGAGCCTATATCAAACTATGATGTCAGTAATAAGGATCATGCCACACCTAGACCCTGAAAAACAACAAGCGGTGATTAGGGTGCTTGAGGAGGCAGGCCCTAAGATTGAGGTTGCTGAAGCTGGAGTGACATTGGTGGATGATAAAGTCATTCGAGCCATAGTGGCAGAGCAACGTCATGGAGTAAGCCAAGGTGGCGTTATTCCGCAGAAGGGGCCAAGTCAACCGGTGGTTAAAGGAACAGGATGGCAAGGCAAACCAAAGCCAGAAGATAGGACCAATCAGTTCCGGATATTTGATGCGATGGTAGCGGCTCAGGTAGGCGGGCCTAATGAGCCGGTTAAATGAATGGGAGGAGGCAAAGATGGAATGGCCTAAGTTGCTAGATGGTGAGGAATGGATCGATGCTGAGACGATATTAGGTAAATGTTGCAGACCTCGACCTAGGTTGGTTTGCGTTGATGGCGAGGTTGTGGATGAGATTGTGATGGACGGAGGTCAGCGGAATGAATTGGTTTGTGTCGTTTTCAACGGAGTTGATGGAGACGGAAGATGAGCGTCAAGCATGAAACCTATGAAGAAATCAGGGAGCGGCTAGACCGAATGCTAGCTGAAGGCGTCCCTGATGCACCAAGTAAAGCCGAACTTGCCAGACGGCAATACGAAGAAGCCAAGCGGCATAACTGTGAAGTCCTCGAATTAATCCCAGGCAAAGGAGGTAAGGCGGGTCGAAGATGGAGACCGTTAGTCGATAAGGCAACGGGCTATGTCCCGCATGATCCGAATGCGGCTGATGAGATATGGGAACTTCGAATGCGAGTAGCTGAAGCAGCTAGGCGAGCAAGAATGAGGTCTGACCCACTCAATCTCTACGGAGGTGGAGAAGAAACCATCGATGACGTTGTTCGTCGTCAAGATGAAACTCGGTGATGGGAGTGGGCGATGGTAGAGGCTGTAAGGTTTAAGGGTAAAGGCGAGGCTAAAACCGAAGTTATGAGGCTAATCCAAGTTAGGGCCGAAGGTGGACCTAACAGAATTGATGAAGCCCTAGAGATCGCTAGGGTGTGGGACCTAGATGAATGGTGGATCAGGAAGGCATTCAAGGATGCTGACGAGGCAGGTGAGAGGGCTGAGGCCCTCTCAAAAAACCCTGTAGCACAACCTAGTGTTGAACCGGCAGTCGAAAAGATCGAGCAGGTGCGGCGGAAGGTTCGATGGAAGAAGATCGGTGAGGCATGGTTCTATTCGGTTGATGGCGACGGATTTAGACGTTCGCTAAAACCACCGCCTAAATCAGTAATCGACGCTGTTGAAGCAAAGCCAAAGACGGTGCCGCAATTGAAGGTGGTGGAGCAGGAGAAACCTAGGCCCGAACCAGAACCAGAACCCGAGAAAGAAGAACCAAAGAAAGCAGCACAGGCGGAGGCAGAGCCTAGGAGTGGGAAGGGTCTGGCAGTAGTGCCGCCATCACCGGCGGCGTGGGATGACGTTATTGGGGTGATGAATAGGCAACACGCCATCATTGAGAACGTCGGTGGCAAGGCTGTTATCGCTAGCTGGGAACCATCAACCTACGACACTGGAAGATTGATGGTGGTGTTCCAAAACAAAGAGAGTTTTCTGCTACGGTATTCCAATCGGTTTGTTCCAATCGAAGTGCAATCCGGCAGAGCAGGCATCAGCACTGTAGTAAGAGTGCCGCTAGGCCAGTGGTGGCTAGGTCATCGAGGTAGGCAACAATACCGTGGAGTGACATTCCGTCCTGGTGGGCCTAGTGTGGTAGGTGAATGTCTCAATCTGTGGCAAGGCTGGGGGGTGGAAGCGAAGCCTGGGGATTGGGGATTGATCCGGGAACACATTGAGGAAGTAATTGCTGGCGGCAACAAAGTGTTTGGGGATTATGTGTTGTCTTGGATTGCTTGGTCAATCCAACATCCTGACCAACAAGCTGAGGTAGCGTTGGTATTGATCGGGCGGAAAGGCGTTGGCAAAGGAACACTGATCCGTTGCCTACAGAGGATATTCGGTGCTCATGCATTCCAGGTGACAAGCAGAGAGGAAGTGATTGGAAAGTTTAACGGCCATCTCCAGGATTGTATTCTGTTCATTGCTGACGAAGCCTATTGGGGTGGTGACAAACGGTGTGTTGGCAGGCTTCAGGGAATGATAACTGAGGTAACCCTACCAATTGAACGGAAAGGCATCGACCTTATTCAAGTCCCCAACTACCTTCATGTTGTGATGCTAGCAGAGCCGGGCTGGGTTATTCCGGCTGGACGATATGAACGAAGGTATGCGGCGCTAGCAGTTGGCGATGCTCGACGTGGTGACAAATCCTACTTCAGAGCATTGCATCGGCAAATTGCGGAAGGCGGTGCCGAGGCAATGTTCTATGATTTGCAAGAGATGGAGTTGGGTGATTGGCATCCGAGAGATATTCCAGAGGCGTTGCTTTGTGGTGCAGCCCTACAAAAACAACAAGGCTTCAATCTTCCGCCGCTAGAGCAGTGGTATGTTTCCCTACTCCATGACGGAGTGCTACCCGGTGCGCTGGCTAACAGACCTAATACCGCCTTTACCAGAAGCCTACTCGACGACGCTAAAGAACGAGTGCCAAGGCTGAAGTGGGATTTAACTGAGGTTGCGCTTCGCACTTTCCTAATTGATGAAGAGAACATTGGCATTCCCTGTTCCAAGTTTAGAGCCAACTCCGGTAATGGTTGGTCCTTCGCTCCGCTGCTGGAGTTGAGGGAAGCCTGGTGCTGCCGGTACGGCCCCATGAAGTGGGATAACCCTGAGGCTAAGGAATGGTCGAAGAAGAAAGGAATATACGATGACAAAGTGTCGATCTTGGACAGAAAGTGAGGTTGGAGGGCGTGGATGGTGTGGAGGGTTGTGGAGGGTGTGGACCCCACTTCTTGGAGGCCTCTATAAGATAACCCGGCACATAGCCTCCACACTCTCCACACCCTCCACACTCTCCACTCTATTCAAAGTATAAATACATTACACTTTAGTAGAGAAAGGAAAGAAGATGGCAGAGACAATACATGCGGTTTTAGATCGAATCGAAACACAACAGGCTAACGCTTTAGTGTTGGGGCCTAATGAGATATCTCTTGATTTGTTGAGGGCTGTTTATCGAAACAACCAGTTGCCACTACCGACGAGGATGAGAGCCGCTATCGCAGCATTGCCTCACGAAGTACCCCGTTTAGCCGTGACGGCACAGGTGACAGATATGGGAGTGGCTGAGTTGCTAGATCGAAGGCTGAAACGGATAGAACAGATGCGGCTATTGGAAAACAAAACCATTACCGGGGAAACGGTCGTTAGTGAACGAGCAATCGACCCTGAACCACAACCATCGACACCACTGCCCGCACCACTTAACAGGCTCTACGACAAGCGAAGGTATCGACGGATATGAAGTCCAGATCGCCGCTATCGTCGTTTCTAATTGAATTGCGGCAGGTCCAACGCTGAGCTATTCTATGGTCGCCCATCGGCATCCTTGCGTGACCTGCATTGCCGATGGTCAGGGCGGAGGCGGCCCCCCATGCCTGCCAAACGCCCGGGCCGCCTTCGCTCGCTCACACAGTCGGTGCGACGGCGTGCTATTGCTAGGTCTTAGCCACTGGCATTCTTTGAGAGGCGTGCTGGTGGCCGCGAGTGGAGGCCGCCCGTAAGCCAACGACGCTAGTGCCTCCACTCGCTTAGCCATCGGTGACCGTCGCATCGCCACCGATGGCCAGGGTGGGAGGCACTTCGCTCCTGTTGATGCCTCCCGCCCACTGGCTAGAGCCTCGAAATTGTTGAATGGCTGACGCCACAGCTCCGACCAATATCAGCCACATTCTGGTCAGCAATAATTTTGGACCTGTGGCCGCAACAACACGGTCAATCGCGAGCGCTTAGAGTATCTTTGTCCAGTCTCAGCGGGGATTGGGGCCAAGACCGCTGCGGCAGCCGAGGGCCCCTGGACCTTCCACCCAGCCGTCCAGGGGCTCTCACAAAGCGTTAGTCCTTCCAGAATTTCGCAAACCGATCTGGCGCCAAGGCCGTATATCGAGCGGTCGATTGCAAATTGCGATGTCCGAGATAATGCGCTAGCGAGCGGGTATCCTCACCCTGGTTGGCGAGCTTGTATCCCGTCGAATGCCGCAACATGTGTGGATGGATTGGGAATGGGAGCTTAGCGGCTCTGCCGGTTCGCTGGATCATTCGCAGGAACCAAGCTGTTGTAACTGGCGTTCCTGCCTCTGTCGTGAAGACGTAAGGGCTCTGGCCTTGTAGTGGTCGTAGGGCTCGCAACTCTGGCCCATGCAACGGATGAACACTTTCAATTCCGCCCTTAGCTCTATTCACATGCAAGCGACCACTCCGCAGGTCAATCTGCGACCAGCGAAGCGAGCAGAGTTCAGCGGCTCGTAATCCATGTCGATAAGCGAGTAAGATCGCCGCAGCATCCCTAGCGCCATTCCTTCCTCGCTTACGTGCAGCCTCGATTAGCCGATCAACCTCCTTCTCGGTCAGATATTCCCTCACTCTGTAAGCCGAGTTGGGCAAGCGGCGTGGCAGTGTTCGATTTATTGCTGTTGAGGATATGTCGGTCATAGCTGAGTTGGCCTTGCATTATCGTGGTTATGGATGGTGCAGTGTTCGGAATTTAGTGAGAAAGCGAACACTCGCCTCCAACAGCGGCGTGATTGCCGCTCGCCATTCTATCATAGCTGATGCTGTTGAGTCGAGTTTTATTGTTAATGGCGAATGACGCAATGCACCTTGCGAATGGCACGCCGTAGGCGGGGGGCGGGGCAAAACTCGGCCGATGCCAGCCAGCCAATACCCCTCACCAAATTTTGCAGAAATTTCCGATTGTGCTCCGGGGCAATCCGAGAGCATCTAACTGCTACAGGAGCCGCTGATTTCACCCCCGCACAACATGGCCCCAACAGGAGCACAGCAAGTCATTGGCCTCATCCACATGGCCGCAATCAACTGATTGCCGGTACGTGCTGACAAAGCTCTATTTCGCGCGGTTCTGACCTTGCGGAGGAGGTGGTGGCATCAGCCGGCTGCTGGAAGGCTGTTCTGAGGCTGTTATTGGTGGCCGTTCACGCTCGTCCAGCCGTTGTTGCATTCTCTCAAGGTTCAACTTGTCCGCGTCAGGAAATACCTCTTCAAACATGTCCCTTAACTCTTCAAACATGTCCCTCATCCATTGGGGTGTGTTCTGGCTGAGATAGCTATTCGGCTCGCTATTCATGTGCAGTCATTCCTTTTGCTGTCAGTATCACAAGAGAGCCTTTCTGGTGGTTCGTTCAACGGTCCTCTGACGCACAGAATGGACGCAGCTCAGCTTATAGCTCAATTCCGGTTCCCAGCCATCCCTTGCGGGGCCGGAGGACCACCTACGCAAGCCCTCTTCCCTTGGAGAATCATCCCAAGATGAGATAGCCTGCTCTGCCTGCTAAAGCCTCACAAACTATACCGTTTTGCGCTGGAGATCACTATGCCAAAGGTAAGTCTATCAGGAATGACCGTTGAAGCGCTCATGGACCTGCGAAAGCGGGTTGACGAAATGCTTCTTGAGCATCGGGCTGAGATACAAAAGCAGATAGAAAGGATGGACAGGGCAATTGCTGTGGTTGGCGGTGGAAGGGTTGTCCGAGGCGGTGGAAGCGTATTGAGAGGAAGAAAAGTCTTGCCGAAATATCGTAGTCCGTCAGGCGAAACTTGGGCAGGCCGTGGGGCAAAGCCCAAGTGGCTTGTGGCTGCGATCAAAGGCGGAAAGAAGCTCGATGATTTTCTGATCGACAAGTCAGCACGAAAGGGACGGAGAAAGCGCAGATCGAAGCGCTGAGCTTCGTACAGCTTCGCAAATCTCAAGCTCAGATATGGCGACCATCATCAGCAGCCACAGCAGGACTGTCGCTATGATGAATTCAATCAATTCCCCATGAGTGGTGAGAAACCATCCACGGACCCGTGCGTTCAGCCAGCGTTCAGCAGAGTAGTGGTATTGATCCATCTTCGGGGGCTGCTATCCTCTACAGTGCATGAGGGAGGAAAAACAGGAGGATAAAGAATGCTCAGGTTGTTTGCTGTTGCTGGCTTCTTAGCCTTCGCAACTTCGGCGCAAGCGCTGACGCCTGCGCCGCTTCCTCAGCCGGACGGCATGATCACGCAAGTTCGCTTGGGATGCGGCCTAGGTAGGACCCGAGTTGGTGGTGTCTGCGTGGCCAGAACCACCATCCGGCAGACCCGCCGAGCCGTCCGCAGGGGCTACCGCAGGGGCTATTACTGAAACACGCGCCACCGAACTGGCGTCCATCCATCGCAAATCGGACGCCAGTTCCCGCTTCCCTCAATCATGTTCGTATGCGATCAGCGATTGATAGATTGGATGAAGGCGAATTTACCGAAGGCCACGAACTTCCCAGCAAGTGGAAGGTAGCCAAAGAGATGATTGGGCGACGGCTGTCGCAGGCGGAGGCGAAGAGATTGTTGGCTAAGTTCGACTAAGGCCCAGGGCGTGCTTCGATGTACGCTACGAAGGGTTCATTGGAGCAAAGAAGCATCTAGTCTTAGGTTCGCTTTCGTATATTGGTCCACCCCAAGGAAAAAACTCAGTTGCTATTGGATAATAGGTACAATGATGGAAGCGATCATCAGGTGATGGCGTTACCATGTCGGCGGGGATAGTTTCATCACTAGCTGGTAGATAGTAACTGCCATTCGGCAGCACTACAGCCTCCACTGGCTTACAATCCTGTTCTCCACAACATGGATGTCCATGCCGATCACGGAGAGCACTGTAGATGTCGTGAGCAAGGACGGTATTCGACAGGCAAAGCACGGCAAGTGTTGCCACCAACTTTTTCATTCAGGAGAGCCCCCAGTGCTATTTAGCTCATTTCCCACTATCAGCGTGACACGTAGCTGTGCGAGGGATGTTTGAACTAGCGGTGATGTCAATCTGCCAGCCTCAAAGGCCACCCTTGGGCCGCACAAAGCACTGTACAGTGTCGGACAACATAAAAAGATAGGCCTGACCGTCCGGCGCGTAATCTTGAACAATTTTTTCCGGCGGAATGGCAAGCCACTCATCTTTTATCCAGGCATACCACCTATCTTCTGGATACCTTTCGTCACCGGGCTCTACCTTAAATTTCGTCTTTACGGTGTCGGCTACCCCGCAACAGAAAAGAGATTTTTCGTCTC
>Ga0126379_10002760_pt1 | contig 11233 bp, 10 predicted proteins | sample PanSoiMetPlot_24_FD_92640 | JGI IMG/M metagenome (GOLD analysis project Ga0126379, IMG submission 92640) | Tropical forest soil microbial communities from Panama - MetaG Plot_24 | ecosystem: Environmental > Terrestrial > Soil > Tropical forest > Bulk soil | place: Panama | collected 2016-02-17
GTTCGCGACCGTCCACCTTGCGGTAGTAGTTCAGGACGAAGGCTCGACTGCCAGCGGATGTGACCCGACAGCCGAAGCCCTTTACTGCGTCGTCGTAGGCGATCTTGTTGCCGTGTTTTGGCGTCGGCAATCGCCGTAGCAGATTATCAGTCAGCTTCATGGAGGGTGTCCGCCGTGTCCGTTATGTGTCCGTACCGAAGCGGTATGGCTGTGTCATACGGTGGCAGACAAAGTCTGCTTAAGTCAATGTATTTCCTTCGATGCCATCGACGTTTCTTGGCTTCTGAGGCGAAGCGCGTGTCCGTACAAGAACTTGGCAAAAACGGCCTCGGGTGGACTTAAAATCTGCACCCGCAAGGGGTATCGGTTCGAATCCGGTCGCGGCCATCATCTACAGCGACAAGCAAATAATCGTCCTTCCGACCTCCGCGCGAGAGATCGGGCGGGCTCAAGTGCGCGCGCTGTGCTGCGATGATCGCGCGATAGGCGCTGCCGGGCCCGATCTCGGCGCAGGTCGCCAACGAGCTTGCGACTTGCCTTATCGATCCGCGTAGGAGGAACTTACCGTCGCAAACGGCGGCAGGTAATAGCTGTAGCGGGATGGGGGATAGGGATAGCTTACGCTTACAACGGGTGGCAGGTAATAGCTGTAGCGGAGTGAGGGATAGGTAGTCGGCGGTAGGTAATAAGTAGTAGGCGCGTAGGAGCTTATGGGCCCGTAATAACTCGAGTACCGCCGCGGCGCGTAGTAGCTGGAATAGTACGGAGAGCTATAGCCGTAATACGAGCCATAGCCGTATCCGCTCACTCCAGTCGCTGTGGCTGCATAAGCCGCGCGGCGGTATGTCCTGCGGTAGACCCTTCGATGGACGCCCGCACCGCTTGCCGCATTGGCGCGCGAGAGAGATACCTCATCTTGCGGCCATTGCAGGGAAAAGGGCGCCACAGTCAGCAAGGCGGCACCGCCGATAATTCCAAGCATCCCGAACTTTTTCATGATCGGTCCTCCCTGACGATATCGCGATGGATGGTGGCGACGCCACGCATCACGCGCTCGTGTCGTCGGCATTCGGATAGAACAATTGCTCGCCGTTGATCTTGTAATCGGCGATGGCCTTCTGTCCCTCCGGCGAAACCAGCCAGTCGATGAAGGCTTGGCCGAGCTCCTTTTTTACGTGTGGGTGCTTTGCGGGATTTACCAGTATGACGCCGTACTGGTTGAAAAGCCTTTTGTCGCCCTCGACCGAGATCGCGAGGCCGCCGCGGTTCTTGAACGACAGCCAGGTGCCGCGATCGGACAGCACGTAGGCATTCGAGGCCGACGCGGTGTTGAGCGCCGCGCCCATGCCCTGGCCGATCGACTTGTACCAGGGGCCCTTCTCCTTCTCGATGTCGATGCCGGCGGCCTTCCAAAGATTGAGCTCGGCGATGTGCGTGCCGGAGCGATCGCCGCGCGAGATGAACGGCGTCTCCTTGTCCTTAATCGCCTTTAGCGCCGCGACGATGTCCTTGCCGCCGCTGACGCCGGCGGGATCGCTCTTCGGGCCGATCAGGACGAAATCGTTGTACATCACCGGGTATCGCTTTACGCCGAATCCGTCGGCGAGAAATTTTTCCTCAGCGCTCTTGGCGTGGACAAACACAACATCGGCGTCCCCCCGACGCCCGGTATCGAGGGCCTGCCCGGTGCCCTGGGCGACCACCTTCACATCAATACCGGTCTTGGCTTTGAACAGCGGCAGTATGTGTTTGAATAGCCCCGAGTCTTCCGTCGAGGTGGTCGAGGCGACAACAATTGATTTGTCCTCGGCATAACCAGTGGTGGCGAGGAGACTGCTTGCAAGCGCAGCGAGCATGACGAGCGTGCGAGGCCGGAACATCTCGCTTCTCCGTGTAACTTCGAACCGGTCATTCAGCGGACGCGCTGCCGAGGATAACCTCTATCAACTGTGGGGCGCCGGTGAGCAGGAGGCGCCGCCCAGGATGCAGAACTGTGCGCAAAAAGGATGATTGAGGGGAACCGCGCGGTTCGCCTCGCGCAGCGTGCGGCCCAGCTCGAACTGCGGGTCGTAGGGAAGAAGTGTGCACGAAACAACGACCGGATGGTCAGCGCCTTTGCGCTTAACGACCATCCGAGATGTCGCGCACATCACTGCGGCGGGCGACTTCCCAAGGATGTTCCAGCACCCAGTCGTGATCTCCGGCACATCGACTCCAACGTCCATTTCAGGGAACAGGACGAGCTCCCCCGAATTGTTGGCATCGATCGGAATATCGTGTTCGGCAAACAGGCGCGCGTATCCGGCGCGCTGAGCTGCTTGATCCTCCCCCCACATCGCGCGGCCTGCGACTGCGATGTTGAACCCGTTCCTCGTCAGCCAGATCAGCCCATCCTCGGTCGGCGCGAATGTGTCCACCCCGCGCTCTTCTTCGTGCCTGCCAGCCGTGTAGTGATCCAGGGACACGCGAATCTTCAGCCTGTGACCATAACGCTCCTTCAGGTCAATCAGCGGCGCGCTCCAGCGCCGCATTGGTTTCATCGCATTGGTAAGCACGAGCACGCAAAAGCCGCCTAACAGGCATTCTTTAAGCAGCTCGATGATGTTGGGGTTCATAAACGGCTCGCCGCCCGTAAAACCGATCTCCTCGGTTCCAAGACCGTCGCGAGAGATTTCGTCGAGGTAGGGACGGATATCGTTGACATCGAGGTACACGAGCCGCCCGTTCTTGGGGCTCGATTCGATGTAGCAGTTTCGGCAGGTTATGTTGCACAACGTGCCTGTATTGAACCAAAGCGTTTTGAGCGCCAGTAATGCGACCTTCGCCCGCACCTCGTTTCCGGCGGTCATATCCGGATCTTTGAACTTGCGCGCGTCGAGTTGTCGCGTGCCAGGTTTTTTGGATGGCCACAGTAAAGCGGCCGCGACCGGTTGGCCGCGATGCCACTGCCGCGACGGCTTGACCGACCTCCAAACGCAGGCGCCAGGAACAAGCGGGACGCCGCGATCGCGAATTTCCGGGTAAGGCAACACGTCGCAGCTCGGCCAAATGCCGGTCGACAGGGTCGTGCGGTATTCCGGCGGGAGGCCGTGACGCAACATCGGTTCGGCCGAGCTGGCGTGGTCGTAGGCCAGGGCGCAATGCTCTATTCGGAGATCCCCATCAACGGGGGTGATCAGGCTGAACCAGCCGCGCGGCGTGCCATCGTTAGCGGGCATTCCCACCACACCGGCGTTGTGCCACAGGCGGCCACCCACGACCTGCGTAAACGGCAGCCCGCAGTGTCCGGCGATGATTCCATCGCAGCCTGCCAATTCCAGATTGCGCTGCTTGATGAGGCTCGACGAGGACGCGAATACGAGCTGATTGATCTGCCTAACGCCTCCATGGATGACCGCCAGACGGCATCCGTCGAATTGGAGATCAATCCGCCGCGGCAATTGCGCAAGCCAACGGCGCGCGTCGGCGCCAACCTGGGAGCTGGCATAAGAAAACCAGCTCGCAGACAATTGCTCACAGGCGCTGCCAGGCGTGAAACCGCAACCGCAGTCGTCGGCGCCGAGCGCAAGCTGCTCATCGCAATTGCCCATGACGACAGCTATGCCGGATGCGCGGATGAGATCGATGGTGGCCGCCGGATCGCCGCAGTAGGCGGTCAGGTCGCCAGTGCAGATCGTTTGCTCACGTGCGATGCCGAGCCGTTTGGCCTCCGCAAGGACCGCAGCCGTCGCCGCGAGATTGCTATAAGGCCCGCCGAAAATGAGAATGGGCCCGTCAACACGAATGAGCGATCTTGCGTCCAACCGTTTACTCCGGGCTGGTAGGGCCTTACGGTGCCGAACCTGCTAGCGGCTGTGAAAGTAAAAAGCCTGTGAAGAAACCAGCTACGAAATAGCCAAGCGCGCGGCGCTCACAGAATGAGCTCGCGTCTCCGCGTCGCTTCAAGGGCCACCTTCGACGACAGGGCCACGTCGTTTCTATTGAGATTTACCACGTCTTAGCGCGAGAATTGTGCCTCGCCCCTGCAAATACCGAAAGGAGAAGCCCATGAGTGCGGAAGCGCGATTGAAGGAACTTGGCCTGGTGCTGCCGGCGCTGGCCAAGCCGGCCGCCAATTATCTGCCCTATCGACTCGCAGGCAACCTCTTGTTTCTCGCCGGCCAAGGCCCGCGCGATGAGAAAGGAGCAGCGTTGACCGGCAAGCTCGGCGCCGAAATCAGCATCGATGAAGGCTACCGGCGCGCTCGGCTCGTCGGACTTGGGCTTCTTGCTGCCATGCGCGACGCACTCGGTTCGCTCGACCGCGTCGAGTTCATCGTCAAACTGCTTGGCATGGTCAACGCGGTGCCGAATTTCAACGAGTCGCCGAAGGTCATTAACGGCTGCTCCGACCTATTTGTCGAAGTGTTCGGTGACGCTGGACGGCATGCCCGCTCCGCGGTCGGTAACGCGATGCTGCCCAATCAGATCTCGGTCGAAATCGAGGGTATCGTGGCGGTGAAGGCGTAAACGCCCCGCTTTTTGCCACGCATACATCGCAGGGCGTCGCGTTGATACCGCCATCGATCACTGCGGGCAGATGTAGCCGGTTCCGCTTGGCGCTTTGAAGCAGCCGACCGACTCCGGAAGCACTTGCTTCGGCAACCACAGCACGACTTTTGGAAAGAAGATCATGAAAGTGATTGTGATCAGAAAAACGCAATAGATCGGCAGCGCCGCACGCAAGGCTTGCGAAAATCTGACCCCCACGAATTTCGACGCCATCAGCAGGACGAGTCCGTAGGGCGGCGTGATCAGCCCGAATGCGAGCGTGGCGATGAGCACCACTCCCATGTGCACCGGATTGATATCCGCGGTCTGGGTCAGCGCGTTCACCAGCGGCATGAAGATGATGATGGTCGGCACCGGTTCGATGAAGTCGCCGATGATGGTGAATAACAGAACCAGGAGCAGCATGGTCGCTTGCGGATTATTGCCAGCAAGATCGGTAATCCATTCGGCGATCATGAGGGCGCCACGCAAATACGCGAACAGCCAGCCGAACGCGTTGGCCGCGCCGATGGTGATCAGCGGCAGCGAAAAGATCAGCCCCGCGAGGCAGAAATCCCATGGCAAAAGCTTGATATGGCCGCGGCTGAGCGCCGGGATCACCACGATCATGATCCAGGCGACAGCGACGACCCCGGCTTCGGTAGGTGTGAAGAAGCCGGTCAGAATGCCGCCCAGCAGAATTGCCGGGATCATCAACGGCAGCGAGGCGTCCTTAAAGGCGCGCGCGACGTCGCGGAATGGTGCGCGCGGCCTGGTCATGCCAACCGGCCCGAAGAAGTAGCAGAAGATCATCAAGCCGATGCCGATCATCAGCCCGGGCACCACGCCGGCCATGAACAAGCCCGCGATCGAGACATTGCCGATGGCGCCATACACCACCGCGGTGATGCTCGGCGGCACCAGCGCTGCGATGGTCGAGGCTGCGGCGATAATCGCCGCGATAAAGGGCGGACTGTATCCCTCCCGCTTCATCGGTCCGCCCAAAGCGCGGCTGATCACCGCAACGTCCGCGGTCGTCGAGCCCGACATTTCCGAGAAGAACATGCTGAACACGGTGACGACCTGGGAGAGACCGCCGCGTATATGCCCCACCAGGCTCAGCGAGAGATTAGCCACGCGCTGCACGACATTGGTCGAGCTCATCAGCTCGCCGACCAGCAAGAAGAAGGGAATGGCGAGCAGCGCCTCGTTATCCATTCCGTCGAACATTTTCTGAATAATCGCGGTGTGCGATACGTCGGTGAACATCGCGCCGATCAGCGTGCCGGCGAGCAGCGAGAACGCCACCGGCACACCGAGATAACCGAAGAACAGAAAGAGGAACGTCATGAACAGGACGGTCAACGTGCCGCTCATTGGCGGGCTCCCGGAGGGGGCGCGATGCCTTCGATCCCCGCGAGATGCGGCGGCTCAGGCGGCTCTTCGTGCTCGAAACCGTTGCGCAGGCCGTTGACCAGCTGCTCGATCGTGAACAGCGCGACGAGAACCCCGCAGATCGGGATCGCCGCATAAAGCGAGGCAATTGGCGTCATCGATGGCATTCGGAAGCTGGAAAAGCCGCGCAGAAAATTCAGCCAGCCGAAATAGATGAAGCAAAGCGCGACACCGAGCACGACCAGACGCGTTGCCACCTCAACGATCATTCGCCCCCTGCCGACCAGCGTGTCGGCGATGGCGGTGAGATAGAGATGGTCGCTGCGACGCGTCGCGACCGCGGTGCCGGTGAAGATCGCGTAGATGAAGAAGGTCGACGTCACCTCCTGCAGCCACAGCCAGGGCCGGCCGATCTCGCGCGTGATGATGTCGAGAATGACGGTGGTGCAAAAGCCGAAAAGCAGGAGGCCGCACAGCATCATCAACACGGTTTCGAGCGGGTCGAGCACGCGCCATTTGAGGTGCGACTGCCGCTTGAGTACCAGTCTGTCGCGCAGAGTCATGATCGTTTACCGCGGGCCGTCATGGCCGGACTTTGTTCCGGCCATCACGCCTTTGCAGGATGAAGAAAACAAGACGTGGATGCCCGGCACAAGGCCGGGCATGACGCGTAGAGGCGTGTCGCAATCAGTTTAGCCAACACGCGGACGATTGCCGCAGCGTCCCCTCCCCCGCTTGCGGAGGAGGGAGCGGACCGAGTTTACCGCCCGAGTTGGCGTCGATACTTCGGATTGCGCGGCCGGTTCAGCTGATGCCGCGGATCAAATCCTTGATCTTGGTGGCATGCGGACCGAGGTCGGCCGACATCTTGTCCAGGTACGGATCCGCGATCTTCTGGAAACCGGACTTGTCGACGTCGCCGACAATCTTGACGCCGATCGATTTGAGCTTGGTGGCCGATTCATGCTCCAGCGCGACCGCTTTGGCCGGCTGGTTGCGATTGACCTCGTCAGCGGCCGCCTGCACCCAGCCCTTCTGTTCGGAAGAAAGGCTGTTCCACAGCTTGTCGCTGACCCAGGTGAAACTGTTGTTCGCCTCGTGCTCGGTCATCGAGAGCACCGGCGCAACTTCGTAATGCTTGTTCGCGAGATAGACGTTCACGCCGTTTTCGGCCACGTCGACCACGCCCGTCTGCAACGACGTGTACACGCTGCCGAACGGCATGTGCACGGTTTGCGCCCCATAGGCCGGGAACATCGTGTCTTCCGTCGGCGTGGCCTGCACGCGGACTTTGAGCCCCTTGATGTCCTCGATTTTCCTGATCTCCCGTTTCGAATACATGTTGCGTAACCCCAGCGTGGAAAGCGCGATGATGCGCGCGCCCTGAACGCTATCGGCGATCATCGCTTTGCAAGCTTCGGAAAGGCGCGGGTCGGCCATCGCCTTGACCAGATGGTCTTCCGAGCGGAAGAGATAGTGCAGCGACATCACGCCGGCCTGCGGCGACACGGTCGCGGCGTTTGCCGAAGACGAGATGCAGAACTCGATATCGCCGGATTTGACGAGCTGGAGCACCTGCGGCTCCTGCCCGAGCTGGGCGCCGGGATACTGATCGATGAGCATCGAGCCCTTGCTGAGCTCTTTGAGCTTGTTGGCAAAGATGTCGCCGAGGATGCCGTATCCGGTGGGCTTGGGCTGGTCATAGGCAAAGCGATAATGCTTCACCTCCTGCGCGCGGGCGATGTGCGGAGCTGCGATTGCCGCAACTCCGGATGCAATTCCGCCTAATAGCGTGCGTCTGTTGATCATCGTTTCCTCCCGGGTATTGGGCAAAGCTTAACACCTTTTCGTCGCAACGAGAGCCGCCCAGGCTTCAATCGCGTTGCGTTTTTTGCCGTCTCGAGCCATTGCGTCCAGCCGTGAAGACCGGCGCGCGTTTGGCGAAAAAAGCATCGACGCCTTCTTCGATGTTCGGACCGGTGAAGACTTTATGGCTGTCGGCAAGCGTCCGGCTGATTGCCTCCTGGGTCGTTTGATGAAGCGAATCCCGGACAGCGGCGCGGATGAGGCTGAGCGCGAGTGCGGGGCGGCGCGCGAGCGTCTGCGCGAAAGCGATAGCGGCGGCTAGCGCGTGACCGGCCGGCGCGAGGCGGTTGACGAGCCCAATCCGGTGCGCCTCCTTCGCGTCGATCAATTCACCGCTATAGAGCAGCTCGTAAGCTTTCGCCGGACCGACCAGCCGGGGAAGCCGAAAGATGCCGCCGCTTCCTGGGAAGATGCCGAGCTTCACCTCGGGAAAGCCGATGCGCGCCGTCTCGTCCATGATGCGAATATCGCAGGCGAGCGCGATCTCGGCTCCCCCGCCGAGCGTCACCCCATTCAATGCCGCGATGACCGGCATGGGCAGTTGCTCGAGCGCCGTGAAAGCGGCGTTCTCGCGGGCCAGTTTGCGGGACACGACATCCTCGCGCACATGCGGGAATTCGCCGATGTCGGAGCCGGCGCAAAACGCCTTGCTGCCCGAGCCCGTCACCACCACGACGCGCACGCGCTCATCGGCCGCGATGTCCCGGCAGGCGGTAAGGAGCTTGTCGAGGGTGGCAAGGGTGGTGAGGTTGAGCGGCGGGTTATCGAGGGTCAGGACCCCAATAGCGCCGTCCTGCAAACGGTAGTCGATCAAGCAGCACTCGGCCATGGGCGGATCCTCTCTAACGTCCCAGCTTGCCGGATTTTAGGAAACGACGCATACCGCGCAATGTCTTGGGCTGGCTAAGCCGCAGTGGGACCGGAGCCGTCAATCCGGCGTTGTCATTTCACGGCACAGACAGGCAAACTAGCTCCAGTGAATGTGTTGCGTTGCCATCCAAATTGGAATTTGCCGTGGATGCGCGAATACACAGCCTCCAGTTTTGGCTAACCAAGCAGATCGAGAGGCTGGATCCCGGCGCATTCGCCCTGGTGATGGCGACCGGGCAGCGCGAATTGTCCGACGCGCTTTTGGCGGTGACCTTGATCGCCTACTGCTCCCTTGGCGCTCTCACCGTTCTGCGGGCTGCGCTGTTTTGGCCACGTCTGCGGGCGGATCTCATCAATCCCGGCCTGGTGTTCTCGTTCTTTACCGGCGTCTTTGGCAGCGGGATCGATCTGCGCGGCTTTGCTTCGGTTGCACAGGCATTATGGGTGTTCGCGCTGATCGCCTGGCTGGTCATGACCTATTTCAGCTTCGGCGTGCTTACGTTTTTCAATACGCCTCATGGCGCCGACGTCGTCCGTGGCGGCTGGCTGATTGCCATCGTCGCCACCGAATCGCTGGTGATGCTGGGGAGCGCGGTTGCCCGCACGTTTGGTGCGCTCGAGCCCGGCATATTCGTCCTGCTGCACATGTTTTGGGGGATCGGGCTCGCGCTCTACGGGATCTACATCGCGCTTTTCGCCTACCGCATCTTCTTTTTCGCGGTGGTGCCGGACGATCTCACGCCGATCCTGTGGGTGGTGATGGGCGCGGCGGCCATCAGCACCAATGCCGGCGCCGATCTCATCCTCAATGGGAGCGGCGTTGCGTTTTTGACCTCGATGCGGCCCGTCGTTGGCGGCGTTACGCTCATCATTTGGGCGTGGGCGACCTGGTGGATTCCGCTCTTGGTGCTGTTCGGAATCTGGAAGCACCTCCTTCGCCGCGTGCCACTGGCCTATACGCCCATGCTCTGGGGCCTCGTGTTTCCGCTGGGCATGTATTCTCTGGCGAGCTTTCGCCTCGCCCTGGCGGCGGACTTTCCCGCGCTGCGGCTGGTATCGCATACGATGGTGTGGATTGCGCTTGCCGCATGGCTCGCGACGAGCGCGGGATTGGCACCGACATCGTGGAAGAGTTTTCGCGATACGATCCGCGGTGTTGATCGCGTCTAGTTGGCGGCGACGATGGCCTGAGCGCGGGCGATCACTTCGGGCGCCGAGCCGTAGAGCCGTCCCACCAGCGCCTGGACGTCAGCGCCGCCGAGAAAACCGAGCTCGAGGTCCATCTTTGCGGCCTCGGCGAGGAGCTCCGGGTCGTGCATGGCGGCGGCGAACGCCGCGCGCAGCGCCTCGCCCACGGACGGATCAAGGCCGGGCGGCGCAACCAGCGGGCGGCCCATGGCCTGGCGAGAAAAAATCAGCTGCAGCACCTGCCGATCGGCGGCGCCGGATACGAACTCGTCGAGCATCGGTACGCTCGGCAGCTCCTTGTGCTTGGTCAGGCCGAGCTGCATGAGGATCTTGAGCCGGCCGGAGGCAAGGTCATCCCTATTGCCGACGCGCGCGACGCCCCAGGAATACCCCACGATGCCGTCGAGCTCGCCGCGCTCGATGGCGAGCATGATCTCCTGCGTGCCCGGATAGCCGGCAATCGGCTTGAGCTTGGTCCCCAGCAGCGAATTGAGCGCTACGGTGAAGACGTGCTGGTCGCCGCCAGCGCCAGTGGATCCGACCGTGAGCCGGCCGCCCGCTAGAACCTCCGGCAAATTGGCGGCGGGCGCGCCTTGCCGGATGAAGAGCCCTGACACCTCGTTGTTCATGCTGCCGAGCCAGACGAAATTGCGCGAATCGAATTTCGTCTGCGAGGCGCCGATGAGCGGCTCCATCGCCACGCCGCGGCCGACGATAGCGATCTCGGTGCCGTCTCTGGCTGCGGCGTTATAGAGATAGTTGGCGAGATTGAGCGAGCCAGCACCCGGCCGGTTCTGCGGGATGATAGCGGGATTGCCGGGCAGATATTTGCCGAGGTGGCGCGCGATGAGCCGGCCATAGGTGTGGTAACCATAACCGGTCGGCGAATAGCCGATCATCAGCTTGATCTGCTTGCCGGCAAACGACACCGGCTCGCTTTGCACCTGTGCCGCAGCCGCGAGCAACACCAGCAGGGCAGGCAAAAGTTTTCCGAAGCCGATGCATGCGCGAAGCGCGTCCGCGTACCAACGGGCAGGAGCGATGTCGGCGCGCCTCATTCGGCGGCGCGGTCGAGCCGCGTGGCATCGAGATGGGCTACGACCTCCTCGACATGCATCACGTCGGCGTATTTGTGATGCAAATCGAACAGATTGACCTTGTGCGTCAGCTCGGCGCGATCGTAAGTGCATTCCTCGACCACGGAGACGTGAAAGCCATTGGAATAGCCGTCGACGACGCTCGCGCGCACGCAGCCGGACGTGCTCTCGCCGCACACGATCAGGCTCTGCACGCCGAGCAGCGACAGATGCGAGAACAGCGGCGTGCCCTGAAAGGCGCTGGCGCGCTGCTTGAAGATCACGACGTCCGACGGCTCGGGGCTGAA
>Ga0126379_10002763_pt1 | contig 11229 bp, 10 predicted proteins | sample PanSoiMetPlot_24_FD_92640 | JGI IMG/M metagenome (GOLD analysis project Ga0126379, IMG submission 92640) | Tropical forest soil microbial communities from Panama - MetaG Plot_24 | ecosystem: Environmental > Terrestrial > Soil > Tropical forest > Bulk soil | place: Panama | collected 2016-02-17
CATTGCCGTCCCCACCGGCGTTAAGATCTTCTCCTGGATCGCGACGATGTGGGGCGGCTCCATCGAGTTCAAGACGCCGATGCTGTGGGCGATGGGCTTTATCTTCCTGTTCACGATCGGCGGCGTGACGGGGGTCGTCCTGGCCAATGCCGGCGTCGATTTCGCGTTGCACAACACCTATTATGTCGTTGCCCATTTCCATTATGTGCTGTCGTTGGGTGCGATATTCTCGATTTTTGCCGGATTCTACTACTGGATCGGCAAGATGTCGGGCCGACAATACAACGAGACATTCGGGAAGATTCATTTCTGGACCAGCTTTATCGGGGTAAACCTCACTTTCTTCCCGATGCATTTTCTCGGTCTCTCCGGCATGCCGCGGCGGATCGCGGATTACCCGGATGCGTTTGCCCCATGGAACTTCATTGCATCGATCGGGTCCTACATCTCGTTCGCCTCGACATTGTTCTTTGTCTTTATCACGCTGCACACGCTGTTTGCAGGCCGGCGCGTCGGGGCGAATTACTGGGGAGAGGGCGCGACGACGCTCGAATGGAAGCTGTCCTCGCCGCCGCCTTTCCACAGCTACGAAGAGCAGCCGGTCATCGTTTAGGAGTCTGCTTTTTGTGACTGAAGTGTTCGAGGTCTCGCCGGCTGCCACCGTCCAGCTGCGGGCAGCGTCGGCTGCAAGGGTCGGCGACTATGTTGAGATCCTCAAACCCCGCGTCATGTCACTCGTTGTCTTTACCGGGCTGGTTGGCCTCGTTCTGGCGCCGGGACATGTTCATCCGGTGCTGGGAGCGGTGGCGGTGCTCTGCATCGCGATCGGGGCGGGCGCCGCGGGCGCGATCAACATGTGGTACGAGCGCGATATAGATCGGTTGATGCGCCGCACCGCCAGCCGGCCCTTGCCGGCGGGCCGCATGATGCCAGGCGAGGCGCTCGGTTTCGGGGCGGTGCTCGGCGTGGGCGCAGTGGCAATTATGGGGCTCGCGGTCAATTATGTCGCAGCCGCACTGCTGGCGCTGACGATCGGCTTCTACGTTTCCGTTTACACGATCTGGCTCAAACGGCGGACGCCGCACAACATCGTCATCGGCGGCGCCGCGGGCGCCTTTCCGCCGATGATCGGCTGGGCGGCGGTCACCGGAGACATCGGCTGGGGCGCGATTGCATTATTCGCAATCATCTTTTTTTGGACCCCGCCGCATTTCTGGGCCTTGTCGCTCTATCGAGCCGACGATTATGCGGCAGCCGGGGTGCCGATGTTGCCGGTCGTCGCCGGGCCGCGCGAAACCAAGCGCCAGATGCTGCTCTACACCTTGGTGCTATGGCCGGTCGCCCTCGCGCCCTCGCTGCTCGGGCTTGCCGGCGCCCTCTATGCCGCCGGCGCGTTGTTGTTGAGCGCTGCATTTACTGGACTGGCAGTCCTTGTCTGCTGCGACACGACCGATCGCGCCGCCCGGCGAATGTTCACCTTTTCACTGCTTTACCTGTTCCTGATCTTCAGCTTCTTGCTGGCAGCTCACATGGGCGGGGATTGGCTGTGACGGCCGTGGAATCGTCCCGAGATCGGCAGAGAACGATACGGGCGCGCAACCGCGCTCTTGTGGCCGTGCTTATCGCTCTGGTCGCGTTGTTCTATGCGATCACGATCGTGCGGATCGGAGGTTAGCGCGTGACCGCCACAAGCCGATCGCAACGCCGCCGTCGTAACGGCGTTACCGTGCTGTTGCTTGCTTCGGTGGTCGCAGGAATGATTGGCCTGTCCTTTGCGTCAGTGCCGCTCTATCGGTTGTTCTGCGCGGCGACCGGCTTCGGTGGCACGACGCAGCGCGCAGCGACGGCGCCAGACCGCATAGCAGCCAGTCTGGTGACGGTCAGCTTCGATGCTCAAGTCGCGCCCGGTCTCGATTGGGAATTCCATCCGCTGAAGGCTGCCATCACGGTCCGTCCTGGCGAGCAGAACCAAGTGTTCTTTCGCGCCGTCAACCACAGCAAGACGCCGATCACCGCTCAAGCGGTTTACAACGTCACGCCGACCAAGGCCGGGATCTATTTCGACAAGCTGCAATGCTTCTGTTTTAGCAGTCAGACCTTGGCGCCGGGGCAGAGCGTCGATATGGGAGTCGTTTTCTTCGTCGATCCCGACATGCTGACCGATCCGAGCACCAGCGAGGTCCGCTCGATCACGCTGTCGTATACAATGTTCCGGGCCCCCGAGCAGGAGGCCCCGACGGCCTCCGCGGCGCCGCGATCCCGGGCACCGTCCGTAAATTGACCGATCATTCAGGCCCCTATACATGAGCGAAGCGCACGCCCCGCCAAAGCATCCCTATCATCTCGTCGCACCAAGCATTTGGCCGCTTCTTGGCGCGGTCGCCGCCGGCCTCATCACCTCAGGCGGTGTCCTCTATATGCACGGCTACGGCTGGACCGTGCTGATCATCGGGATCCTGTCGGTGCTCGCGATCATGGCCGTGTGGTGGCGCGACGTGATCAAGGAGGCAACGTTCCAGGGCTATCACACGCCCGTCGTGCAAATCGGTCTGCGTTACGGCATGGCGTTGTTCATTGCCTCCGAGGTAATGTTCTTCGCGGCTTTTTTTTGGGCGTTCTTCGCCTCCAGCCTGTTCCCGGTCGGCGGGGTCTGGCCGCCAAAGACCATCCATCCGTTCGACCCGTTCGAATTCCCGTTCCTCAACACATTGATCTTGCTGTTGTCGGGAACCACGGTCACCTGGGCGCATCACTCCTTGATCGAGGGTGACCGCAGCGGATTGCTGCGCGGTCTGGCCCTCACCGTGTTTCTCGGAATCTGCTTCACTTCGGTTCAGGCTTACGAGTACAGCCACGCGCCATTTCATTTCACCGACGGCATCTACCCCTCGACTTTCTTTATGGCGACCGGCTTCCACGGTTTCCACGTCATCATCGGCACGACGTTCCTTATCGTTTGTCTCTATCGGGCCTGGGCGGGACACTTCAGACCCGACCACCACTTCGGGTTCGAAGCGGCTGCCTGGTACTGGCACTTCGTCGACGTCGTGTGGCTGTTCTTGTTCGTCTGCGTCTATTGGTGGGGCGAGGGGAGCGGCGGCGCCGGCGCGGCGGGGTGATCGCGGCCGGCCCCCCGTAGGGCGGATGGATCAAACAGGTAATTTCCCCGCGGTTTCTTTATTTCGCGCGGCCCTCGGCTGCCGCTGTCCCCGCTGCGGCAAAGGCAGGCTATTCTCCGGACTCCTCAGCGTCCGTGGAGCATGCGAGAGCTGCGGCCTCGATCTGTCGGCGCAGGACGCCGGCGATGGCCCCGCGGTCTTTGTGATTTTCTTTCTCGGCTTGATCGTCGTCGGTCTCGCTGCTGTGGTCGAGCTCCGGTTCTCGCCGCCGATCTGGGTACATCTCGTGCTGTGGACACCGCTCATTCTCGGCGGCGCCATCGCGATGTTGCGTCCGTTCAAGGCGGGCCTGATTGCCTTGCAATATCGCCACCATCTGCTCAGCGCGCCCCCAACCTCCTGAGATGATCGGGTTTCGCCCGCTGTTTTGGCCGACACTCTTTACCGTGCCGGTGGTGCTGTTGTGCCTCGCGCTCGGCTCTTGGCAGATCCAGCGACTTTTCTGGAAACGAGATCTGATCGCGCAACGCGAGGCGGCGGTAGCGGCGGCGCCGGTCGCGGCGCCGCGGAGTCAGGAAGACGTAAGGGGCATGGAGTTTCACCATGTCACCGACGAGGGGGTGTTTTTGCATGACAAGGAAATCTTCCTTGGCGCGACATCGGAGGGGGGAAGACAGGGCTATCAGGTCCTGACGCCGCTTCGCGAACCAAGCGGCCGCGTGGTTTTTATCAATCGCGGGTTCATCCCCGCCGAGCTGAAGGACGCTAGAAAGCGAGCTGCTGGGCAGATCGCAGGCACAGTTCATGTGGAAGGGCTCTTGCGATTGCCTCCCGGCGAGAAGCCGACATGGTTTCTACCGGACAACCGTCCGGACCTGAATTATTGGTTCTGGGTCGATCTTGCGGCGATGAGCGCCGCCGACAAGCTCGACAATGTCGCGCCGTTCTACATCGACGCCGATGCGAGCCCCAACCCGGGAGGCTGGCCAAAGGGTGGGGTCACCCGGCTCTCCTTGCCAAACGATCACCTGCAATACGCGATCACATGGTTTTCCCTGGCAGTCGCGTTGATGGTCATTTATTTCCTCTACCATCGCCGCAACGCAGGGGCACGATGACACCCTATCACCGTCTGGAAGAGCGCTTTCGCCGGCTCGGGGCGCTGGAACAAGCGATCTCCGTGCTCCACTGGGACACCGCCGCGATGATGCCCGAAGGCGGAGTCTCGGCGCGCGCGGAACAACTCGCAACATTGCGTCTGATGGCGCACCAGCATCTGACCGCACCGGAAATCGACGAGATGCTCGCCGAAGCGGAGGCCGGCGGCGACGGCTTCGGCCCATGGCAACGGGCGAATTTGCGCGAGATGCGCCGACGCTGGCTCCATGCGTCAGCGGTCCCGGCTGCGCTCATCGAGGCTGAATCGCGTGCCTGTTCCGAATGCGAGGCGATGTGGCGCAAAGCTCGTTTGGAGGATGATTTCGCTGCCGTGCTTCCGCTGCTCGAGCGGGTCCTCCGGGTCGAGCGCGAAATTGCGGGAGCGAAGGCCGATCGGCTCGGCGGCAGCCCCTATGAAGCGCTCGTCGACCAATACGAACCCGGCAGTTCGGTCCCGACGATCGATCGGCTGTTCGATGAGATCGCGAGCTTCTTGCCCGATCTCATCGAAGACGTCCTGGCTCGCCAAGCCGCATCGCCGCCGCCCGCCGCAGTCGGCCCGTTCCCGGTCGAGATGCAGCGCCGCGTCGCGATGACGCTAATGCAACGTATTGGTTTCGACTTCGCGCATGGCCGGCTCGACGTCAGCGCCCACCCTTTTTGCGGCGGAACGCCGGACGATGTGCGGATCACGACGCGGTACAACGAGGAGGACTTTGCGCGGACCTTGATGGCGGTGCTGCACGAGACCGGCCATGCGCTCTATCAGCGCGGTCTCCCTGCCGAATGGCGCCTGCAGCCGGTCGGTCGTGCGCGCGGCATGGCAGTCCACGAGAGCCAGTCGCTACTGCTCGAAATGCAGGTATGCCGCAGCCGCGCTTTCTTAGCCTATGCGGCGCCGATCCTGCGCGAAGCCTTTGGCCGCGACGGGCCGGAATGGGAAATCGATGCGCTTTACAGCCGTCAGATCCAGGTTCGACGCGGCTTGATCCGAGTCGACGCCGATGAGGTGACCTACCCTGCCCATGTGATCCTGCGCTACCGGCTCGAGCGCGCGATGATCGCCGGCGACCTCGCGCTGACCGATCTCCCCGGGGCCTGGGCCGAGGGCTTGCGCGCATTGCTCGCTGTGGCGCCGAACAATGATCGTGAAGGCTGCCTTCAGGACATCCACTGGTACGACGGGAATTGGGGTTATTTCCCGACCTACACGCTCGGCGCGCTGATCGCGGCGCAGCTCTTCGAGGCGGCACGCCGCGATATCCCGGATGTGATGCAGGCTATCGCGGCGGGCGATTTTTCGCCGCTGCTCGGATGGCTGCGCGAGCGGATTCATTCGAAGGGATCGCTGCTGTCTACCGCCGAGCTTGTCGAGCAGATCACCGGCAGGCCGCTCGGGACAGCCAGTTTCGAGCGGCACCTGCGCAATCGATATCTCGATTAGCGAGACAACTCCGGGATCGGAGTGTTAGCAGGGGACGTCACGATAAGTTTGGGGGACGCTGTGTCTGAGCTTTCCGCGCTAGAACCGGCCTGCGCCGCCGACCGTCATTCTGCCCGCGAGCGATTCGAGAGCATCCGGCACGACACCGAAGCGCTGACAACGAATCTGGCGCCGGAGGACCAATCGATCCAGTCGATGCCAGACGTCAGCCCGACAAAGTGGCACCTTGCGCATACGACTTGGTTCTTCGAAACCTTTATCCTGAGCCGTTTCGATGCGGACTATCGGGTCTTCGATCCGGCTTTCGGCTACCTCTTCAACTCCTATTACGAAGCAGCCGGTCCGCGTCATCCGCGACCTGAGCGCGGGTTGTTGTCGCGCCCGACGGTCGACATGGTTGCAGCCTACCGCGATCATGTCACCGCTGCGATGGCGCGCTTGATCGAGTCCGCGGGCGAACCGCTTTGGCGCGAGTTCGCCCCGTTGCTCGAACTTGGCGTTCAGCACGAGCAACAGCATCAGGAGCTGATCCTGATGGACATCAAGCACGTCTTTTCCTGCAATCCTTTGCTGCCGGCCTATCGTGCGCCACAGCTTCATGTGCAGGCACCGGCTTCGCCGTCGGGTTGGGCCGACTTTGTCGGCGGCCTCGAGGAGATCGGGCACATCGGGTCGGGTTTTGCTTTCGACAACGAGGGGCCGCGACACAAGACCTGGCTCGAACCGTTCCGCTTGGCGGCGCAGCCGGTAACCTCTGGCGAATACCTCGCCTTCATCGAAGACCGAGGCTATTCGCGGCCTGAGTTTTGGCTCTCGGACGGCTGGGCGGTGATCCGCGAACAGGGTTGGCAAGCGCCGCTCTATTGGCGGCACGAAGGCGGCGAGTGGTCGATTTTCACGCTTTCCGGCCGCCGCCGGTTGAACCCCGTCGAGCCGGTTTGCCATGTCAGCTTTTATGAAGCGGACGCCTTCGCCAGGTGGGCTGGAAAACGGTTACCGACCGAGGCGGAATGGGAAACCGCGGCCGCGGACCTGCGGGTATCGGGGAATTTCGCGGACCGTGGCCATTTGCACCCCTGTGCGGAAGGGGAGCCCGCGGCGGGTGAAAACGGCTCGCTCCTGCGGCAAATGTTCGGCGATGTCTGGGAATGGACTGCGAGCCCCTACCGTCCCTATCCGCGTTTCCGGCCGGCGGCGGGTGCAATCGGCGAATACAATGGTAAGTTCATGTGCAACCAGATGGTGCTCCGCGGCGGCGCAGCGGTCACCCCGGCGGGGCACCTTCGGGCCACCTATCGCAATTTTTTCCCGCCCGCGGCACGTTGGGCCTTTTCTGGATTACGGCTGGCGGAGGACATTGGATGATCGACGGCCAGCGGTTTGCTTTTCATGACCTGGCGCCGGGGGAGGAAAACTTCCGCGATGCCGTGCGGTGCGGGCTTGGGCGGGGTCGTAAAGCGATCCCCTGCAAATTCTTCTATGACGCGCGGGGCTCCGTGCTGTTCGAGGAAATCTGCCGGTTGCCCGAATATTATCCGACCCGCACGGAGATCGCGATCCTCGAGGAAAACTCGACCGATATCGCCGATCAAATGGGCCCGCATTGCCGCCTGATAGAGTTCGGCAGCGGCGCTAGCCACAAGGTCCGCATTCTTCTTCAGGCGCTCGATCGGCCGACTGCATATGTGCCTGTCGATATCTCGCGCGAGCATCTGCGCGATGCTGCGATCAGCCTTGCCGAAGACTTCCCGTCAGTGCCGGTGATTGCGGTATGCGCCGATTACAGCCGCCCCTTTCCGATGCCGCCGCTGCCCGGTGTAAAGGGCAAGCGGGTCGGCTTTTTTCCCGGCTCGACGATCGGGAATTTCGAGCCCGATGCCGCGGTGGCCTTTCTCGACAATTACGCCCGCATCCTCGGTCCCGGCGGCGAGATGCTGATCGGTGTCGATCTAAAGAAGGAAACCGAAATCCTCGACGCCGCCTACAACGACCGGGCCGGAGTTACCGCCGCCTTCAACCTCAACCTCCTCGAGCGCGCCAATCGAGAGCTCGACGGCAACCTCGATCTCGACCGGTTCGAGCATGTGGCGTTCTATAACGAGGCCCAGGGACGCGTCGAAATCTACATTCGCAGCCTCGCCGATCAAGAAGCGCGGGTCGCCGGCAGCCGTTTTCGGTTCGCCAAGGACGAGCTGATCCACACCGAATATTCGTATAAATACTCCGTCGAGGAGTTCCGCGCCCTGGCGGCGCGCGCCGGCTTTCGTCCGGTCGATACCTGGACCGATCCCGCCGAACTCTTCAGCGTGCATTATTTCCGGCTGCGGTGAGAGCAGCCGAACGCCCGCCGATTTCCGATGCCGGGCGCCCCTAATGCACGGCAAAGCGCTGCGTGTCTTGAAGTTTGAACGCTAGGCCGAGGCCCGGCCGGGAAAGATCGGGCCGAATGGAACCCCCTCGGGGTGCGGCGATCCGTCGAACAGCATGTGCTCGGTCCGGACGTGGTCGTGAAACCACTCGATGTGACGAAGACGCGGCGCCGCGCAAGCGGCATGAAGGTGCAATGCGGGTGCACAATGTGCGGAAAGGTCGATCTGGTGGGCCTGGCAGAGGGCACCGACCACCAGGAATGCGATGAGACCGCCTCAGCGTGTGATGCCGGCCTGCAGCGCGCCCACTGCGCCTGCTTGCAGCATCCGTTCGAAATAGACGAGATCGAAACCGTACTCGCCGGCAGCAATGTCCATTCCGCCGGGCGTCCGATCGCGCAGCAACCGAAGCCCGTTCAGGTCGTCGCTCGATACGGGCTCCTCAAACCACAGCACACCCGATTGCGCGAAGTTCTCGGCGAAAGCGAGCGCCTCTTTGCGGCTATAGACGCCATTGGTGTCGACAAACATACCCGCCTCACCGATCGCCGATCGCGCAGCTTCTACCCGATGCGGGTCGCGATCCGGCTCGCTGCCGATCTTCATCTTGACCCAGCGGCACCCGTCCCGCTCTACCCAATCGCCGAACTGTTTTCTCAGTCGGTCATCGGAATACGTAGTGAAGCCGCCACTGCCGTAAATCGGCACTTCTTCATGCACCGCACCGAGCAGAGAGAGGAGAGGCACGTCCAACAGCTTCGCCTTGAGGTCCCAGAGCGCGGTATCGACGGCAGAAATCGCCATGGCCGCAAGCCCGACCCGGCCCAGATTGCGGACCGCTCGCTGCATCGCCGTCCAGCACGAATTCGGATCGAACGCGTCACCGCCCTTCACCGTCTCGCAGAGTTTGTCGTTTATCAGCGACACCAGCGAAGCATCCGCATAGATGTAGCCCAAACCTTGCTTGCCGCCGCCGCTCGCCTCGACGAGGATGAGAGTTGTCTCGTTCCAAGCCAGTGTGCCGTCAGCTTCCGGCGCGTCGGTTGGGATCCGATAAGCACTGGCGGTTTTTTGCGCGATCGGAACCTTCGCTCGTCTCATCCGGCATTCTCCGCAATTCGCGGTCTCAGCCAAGCCGCCAGACCGACGAGGACCAGCATAGCGGCGGCCAGCAGCTCCGGCCGGCGGCGGGTCGCCCAGAGCTGGACGCACCGGTCGGCGGCGTGGCTGTCGAAACCGCCGTGTGCGCCGAAATCGCCGGGCAGCGGCTCGAACCGGTTATCGGGCACTCGAGGGTCGGCCGGTTCATCGGCCATTTGCGCAGTGTAGCCGCGCAAAGCGAGGTAGCGGTCGAGCAGACCCGGCGCCAGCTTCGTCGCCAAAATAGCCTTGACGGTCGGCCATCCGACCCAGACCTCGCGCCGCCGGGAATAGGCGCCGAAGACGATCGCATCCGCGACGATTTCGGGCTGGTAGATCGGCGGCGTCGGCTGCGGCCGGCACGGCATCTTGTTGCGCGCCCAGGTGAACCGCGGCGTGTTCACGGCCGGCAGCTGTACCATCGTCAAATGGATGTCGAGACCATCATGGATCAGCTCCGAACGCAGGCTCTGCGTGAACCCGCGGATCGCGAATTTCGCTCCGCAATGAGCCGATTGCAGCGGCACCGCCCGATAGCTGAGGGCCGAGCCGACCTGCACGATCGTGCCGTGGTTGCGCGGGCGCATGCGCTTTAGCGCCGCCATCGTGCCGTACACAAAACCGAGATAGGTGACCTCGGTTGCGCGCCGGAATTCATCCGGGGTGATCTCGTGCACCGGCGAGAAGATCGTCGCCATTGCGACATTGAGCCAAATGTCGATCGCGCCGAACCCGTTCTCGGCGGCGCTCGCCGCGGCATCGATCGCGTCGGGGTCCGCAACGTCGACCGGCAGGACGAGCGCCTGCCCGCCGGCCGTGCAATCCATCCTCGCCGCGTGCCAGCAGCGCGACGCAGCAGCCGCGCGCGGCAAAGGCCCGCGCCGCAGCGCGCCCACCCCCGCCGCCGCGCCCGTTATGACCACCGTCCCCGGCATGGCCTCAAAACTCGCCGCGTGCCGCGAGTGCCCGGATGCGGTCGCCAATGCGGCAAGCCAGGGCCTGCACCGTCAATGACGGATTGACGCCGCCGCTCGTCGGAAACAGCGACGCGTCACAAATCCAAAGGTTCGGAATATCCCACGTACGGCCATCGGCGTTCGTGACGCTGTTGCGCCGGTCGGTGCCCATTCGGCAGGTCCCCATCAGGTGCGCTGTCTCCTCGGCCTCGTGCCAGATCTCGCGCGCGCCCGCAGCCTCGAGATGCATCGTCATGAATCGGATCGCGTAATCGATCAGCCGCTTCTCCTCTGGCCCGTAGGAAAAAGTGACGTGCGCCACCGGCAATCCGTAGCGATCCTTCACCTCAGAGAGGTGGACGCGGTTTTCCTCGCGCGGCAGCGTCTCGCCGACGATCTTCAATCCTGCCTGGTGAATGTACTGCCCCATCGCCGCGCGCAATGCGTAGCCCCAAAGGCCGCGTGCCTGTGCCACCGCGCCCGCCCACTCAATCGGCAGCGGGCCCTGGCTCATATAGCAATAACCGCCGGGAAAATCCTTGCCTTCGTCGGTGTAGTTCCAGTGCTCGGTCAGTGCCAGCGAGGGCGGCCCCTTGTACCAGCGGACCTCGTCTTCCATGACGCCATAGACGCCCTGGTTCGAATGCGTCATCAGGCATTTGCCGACGAGCCCGGAGCTGTTGGCCAGGCCATCGGGAAATTTGGCGCGGGAGGAATTGAGCAGCAGGCGTGGCGTCTCGATCGCGTAGCCGGCGACGACGACATTCCTCGCCTTCTGATGCCGCCATCTCCCTTCGCGGAAATATTCGACGCCGGTCACACGGCCGCTCGATCCGAGCTCGACGCCGCCGACCATTGCCAAGTCCCGGATCTCGGCGTCAGCGCGGATCGCCCGCGGGATCCATGTGGTCAGCACGCTCTGCTTCGCGTTTGTCGAGCAACCGATTATGCAAAAGCCGCGATAAACGCAGGGATGCGCCTCACCGCGCGGCGCCGAAAGCTTCGCGAGCGGCGTCTCCGACCACGGAATGCCGAGGGCTTCG
>Ga0126379_10002764_pt1 | contig 11223 bp, 11 predicted proteins | sample PanSoiMetPlot_24_FD_92640 | JGI IMG/M metagenome (GOLD analysis project Ga0126379, IMG submission 92640) | Tropical forest soil microbial communities from Panama - MetaG Plot_24 | ecosystem: Environmental > Terrestrial > Soil > Tropical forest > Bulk soil | place: Panama | collected 2016-02-17
ATACTCGACGCCCGCCTCCGACAGCGCCCACAACGTCTTTGCGCGATCGAGGCCGACGCGCTCGACCACGCGGCGGATATCGGCTCCCAGTCCGGGGACGACGAAACCGCAATTGCGCCCCGATGCATTCCAGGCGATGCGCCGCGCCTCGAGCACGGCAACCGACCAGCCGCGGCGCGCGATCTCGCGAGCGGTGGTCAGGCCGGCGAGCCCGCCGCCAATGACGCAGACGTCGACGTCGAGATCGTAGGTCAGCCGCGGCCGCTCCAGCGCGTCCACCGCCTGGGCCGTGTACCAGGTTGCGCCCGGATCCACTCGCACGGTCGCGTTCATGTCAACTCAACTTCGTTGATACCTACTGAGGCATGGTGACCCGACCCCGCGCGGGCATGCACAGCATATGCTATTCTGCCTGCTCCGTGAAATCGACCTGCCCAGCCATGCGCCGACTTCTTCTGTTGCGTCACGCCAAATCGGACTGGTCGGAACCCGGCGCCGACGACCATGAGCGACGGCTCAACCGCCGCGGCCGGGAGGCGGCGCCGCGGATCGGCGCCTATCTGCATCGGCATCGACTGATCCCGGACAGCGTTCTGTGCTCGACGGCGCGGCGCACCCGCGAGACCTGGGATCTGGTCGCGGCCGAGCTTCCCAGCGCCCCGCCTGCGACCTACGTGGAACGGCTGTACGAGGCCACGCCGCGCACGATCCTCGATCTGCTGCGCGACGCCGAGCCCGGCGGCAAGTCGCTGCTCGTGGTCGGCCACAATCCCGGCCTGCACGACCTCGCAACCCTGCTGGTCGCATCGGGCGATCTCGACGACCGTGAGCGCTTGCGCGAAAAGCTGCCGACCGGCGGCTTGGTGGTGATCGACTTTGCGATCGGCCATTGGTCGAAACTGCACCCGCGATCGGGCCGGCTGGACCGGTTCGTGGCGCCGCGGACGCTGGCGGCAGCGACCGATTGAGGCGGCGGCGCACCGCCGGTCGCCCCTCAACCTCGCGCCGCATCCGTGTCATGATGGCGGTGCGTCATTCGGACACGCATTGGGTGTTGCATCATGTTCAAGCAGATCCTCGTTCCGGTCGACCTCGCCGACACCGATCTGGCAAAGCCCTCGATCGAAACCGCTGTCTCGCTCGCGCGCACGTCGGGCGGCAGCGTCCGGCTGCTCAATGTCCTGCCGATGACGCCGGTCATGCTCGCCGAATACGTGCCGCCCGATTTCGACGCCCAGCAGCGCCAATCCTCCGAGGAGGCCCTGGCGATCATCGCGCGGGAAAGCGGAATGGACGCCGCACATGTCAGCTGGAAGGTGCGCCAGGGCGGCATCTACCACGAGGTGCTCGAGGAGGCGAAGGCAATCGGCGCCGATCTCATCGTCATGAGCTCGCACCGGCCTGCGATGAAGACATATTTTCTCGGCTCGAACGCCGGACACGTGGTGCGGTATGCCAAATGTTCGGTGCTGGTGGTCCGCCACTGATCGTGGATCCTTTGCGGCGAAAGCACGGCGCGGAAGTGAAGGCGGCGTCCGCGACCGCCACGTGTGATCGGCAGGACACATGCGACGCCATGCGACGCTTTGCCAGCAGCCCATGCTGGCGAATCAAATTTTCTGTGAGCGGCTATTTCGGAACCGGGACCGGCACTCTAAATTCAAAAAGTTCCTGGCGGCGACGCGAACCGGGGGCGATTTCGTGCCTTTTGGATGGTTGGTGAGGCTCTCAATGTTGAAATACCGATTTGCCTTGCTCCTCGGGGCGATCGCAGTGAGCGGGTCGACCGTCATGGCATCCGCAGCCTCGGTCTATGACGGCCGCTGGAGCGTGGTGATCGAGACCGAGCAGGGCAGTTGCGACCGGGCGTTCCGCTACGGGCTCAACATCGTCAACGGCAACGTGACCTATGCGGGCAACGCCGCCGTTGATGTGCGCGGTTGGGTGGCGGGCAACGGCAACGTCCATGTGCGGGTATCGCGCGGCGGGTCCTATGCGGATGGCCGCGGCCGCCTGTCGCAAAGTTCGGGCTCCGGGCATTGGCACGGGGTCGGCTCGGGCGTGTGCTCGGGCCGCTGGTTCGCGGAGCGCCGCTGACGCCGGGCCTGGATCCTAAAGGGGGATTGCCAGCAGCGTATCGATCTGACGGCTGTCGAGGATGACGGTCTTCTCGACGAAGCGCGACGCCTCGCCTTCAAGCGCGATCCGATCAAGATAAAGCCCGGTCGCAAACAGTGCGGTCTCGCCTGTATGCATGATGCGGGCAACCATGAAGCTCGTGCGTGCACGCAGGCTGCCGTCCGTCGCCGGCTCGATCCGCGCCGGACCGAGAATGTGGCGGTAGCGCTGCGCCTCGTAGATGTTGGCCTCGCGCAGTGCCCGGACGCGATCGCGCAGCATGGCGCGCGAGGTCGCGTGGATCAGCGACAGGGGCAGCCCCTGCTCGGCGTTCTCGGCCGTGGTGACGCGATAGTGGCCGTCGTCGGTGAACAGATCGGGCCATTCCTCGAACCGTCCCTCGTCGATCGTCTCCACATAGCGCGCATTGAGGTCCTGCACCTTGAGCTGGCGCTCGATGTCCATCGCGTGTCTCCGTCGTTGCGAGCGAAGCGAAGCAATCTCCGCCACCAGGTGCGAGATTGCTTCGGCGCACTTCACGCGCCTCGCAATGACATTTGGAAATTCACATGCCCAAATTCACATGCCCAAATTCACATGCCCATGTGCCGGCGATAGGTCTTCCAGAAGCCGCGGACCGCCGCCTCGCTGACGCGACTTTCCTCCGACGAGGTCCCGCTGCCGCCCATTTCCACCACCGATTGCTCGTCGCTGGCGCCGCGGATGCCGCGCTGCACGAAGCCGGTGGCGGCGCCGTCCTCCATCGAGATGAAGCCGGACGGCCCGATCAGGTTGGCCTGGCGCAGCCGCAGCTCGGTGATCTTGTCGTCGTCATCCGCATAGCCGAAGCAGGTCCAGACCAGTTCGGTGCGGTCGAGCCCCTGCGGCACCACGCGACGCACCGCGAGGCTGTTTCTGATCTGCTGCAGCACGAAGCCGGGAAACACCGAGAGGATCTGCAGGCCGATGCCGTCGCCGTACTCGTCGACATTGTCCAGGAGTTCGGGCGCCTCGAGGCTGTAGCCTGCCTGGGCGGTGCGCATGCCGGCCCGCTCGTATTCCTTGCCGGCGATGTCGGCCGTCATCGAATAGCTGACGTGATGGGCGCCATCCTCGCTGATCAGGAGGCCGCCCTTCTGCGACAGCCGGTTGAGGCGGAACGTCGTGAAGAACATGTGCAGCAGGCTCGCGTGATAGCTGTCCTTCACGTTCTCCATGTAGAGCTTCCAGTTGCCCGGCAGCATCTGGCTGTAGCCGCCGAGCAGTTTTGCCGGCGCCTTCATGACGCGGCGGACTTTCGCCGCGACCTCGGGTCCGAGATAGCGCTCGACCGGAGCGACGCTCGCGCTCGCGGTGCCGAACACCAGGCCGGCAAAAACCTCGACCCGGAGCTGGCGCGGGCCGTGCTGGTCGGGCCTGGCATCCGCCGGCATGCCGCCCTTGCCACCGACCCCGCGCCGGAACGCGACCCCGGTGAGCCTGCCGGTGAGATCGTAGGTCCAGTTGTGATAGACGCAGACGATCTCGCGCGCCTCGCCGCGCTCCTTGAGGCAGAGCAGCGAGCCCCGATGGGCGCAGCGGTTCTCGAACGCATGGATCGCCCCATCCTTGTCACGCGTCACCACCACCGGCATGTCGCCGAGATTGGCGGTGCGAAACGTGTTCGGACGCGGCAGCTCGGCCTCCAGGCACAGAAACGTCCAGGTCTCGCCCCGGAAGATGCGCTCCTGCTCCTCCGCATAGAGGTCGCGGTCGGAATAGATCCAATAGGGAATGCGGGTCAGGCCCTCGGCCGGCCAGCTGCGCTCGTGAATGTTCATGGGGGATTGTCTCCCGCGCCCTCAGCCGTCGAAATCCGCCGCGCAGGCGGATTGCAGGCGGATTCTTGCAGGGCCTATTCGAGCTTCACATTAGCTGCCTTGATCACATTGTTCCAGCGCTCCACCTCGGCGTGCAGAAACGCCGCGGTCTCCGCCAACGTGCCGCCGACCGGCTCGGCGGAGAGATCGGCGAGACGCTTGCGGACTTCCGGCTCGCGGATCGCTTCGGCGATATCTGCATTGATCTTGCCCGCCAGCGCGGCCGGCGTTTTCGGCGGCGCCACCACGGCGAACCAGGCGGAGCTGGCAAACCCCGGCAAGGTCTCGGCGATCGTCGGCACGTCGGGCAGCGCCGTCATGCGCTTGTCGGTCCCGACCGCGATCAGCTTGAGCTTGCCGCCCTGCACCAGGGAAAGCGAGACGCCGAGATTGTCGAACATCGCGTCGACGTCGCCGGCGAGCAGGCCCTGCAGCGCCGGCGCCGAGCCGCGATACGGCACCTGCACGAATTTCACCTTGGCCATCATCTGAAACAGCTCGGAGGTGAGGTGCGAGGTCGTTCCGTTGCCCTGGGTCGCGACCACGATCTTGCCGGGATTGGCCTTCGCGTAGGCGATGAAGTCCGCGACCGAAGTGGCGGCGATCTTTTGCGGATTGACCACCAGCGCGTTGGGCACGATCCCCATCACGGCGATCGGCACGAATTGGGTCGGATCGAACGGCAGCTTCGGGTAGAGATTCTGGTTGATCACCAGCGGCGGCGCCGGGGCCGACAGCAGCGTGTAGCCGTCCGGCGCCGCATTGTAGGCCGCCTCGGCGCCGATATTGCCGGCCGCACCGGTCTTGTTCTCGATCACCACCCGCTGGCCCCATTTGCGCGACAGCCAGTCGGCGACGACGCGCGGCATCACGTCGGCGGTGCCGCCGGCCGGAAACGGCACGATGATCCTGACCGGCCGACTCGGGAAATCCTGCGCGACCGCCGGCAGTGCAAGCGCCCAAAGCAGCGCGCCGGCGGCTGCCCACGCGCGTTTCGCCGGGCGGAGGCCGGCCCACGTACCCGCTCTGCTACCCGTTCTGCCCATCGCGGCGCGGATCGATCGCATGTCGGCTCCCGTTGCGGCAACGCGCGGAGGGCGCGCAAGCGCGGATCCGCACGCATTAGAGCACGTTGTTTGGCGCATATTCTGATCGGCGAACCGGTGTCCACTTCGCCGGAATATGCGCTCGCGTACGGTAGCCTAGCCGCATGACCCTTCAGATCAAGCCGGCCGCGCGCCTCGTGCTGAGGCAATTTGCCCGCGCGGGCGCTCGCGCCGGACCGGTGAATTGCTCTAATCTGGCCGAGGGCGTGGGAGGAAGACGAGCATGACTTCATTTCGATCGACGATGGCTGCTGGGCTGGCGCTCGGCGCCACCCTGCTCGCGGCGCCGGCCGCGCAAGCGGCCGACCCGATCAAGATCGGGTTGTCCATGCCGCTGACCGGCGGGCTTGCGGGCGGCGGCAAGAGCGCCCTCCTCGCGCTGCAGATCTGGCGCGACGACGTCAACGCCAAGGGCGGGCTGCTCGGCCGTCAGGTCGAGATCGTCTCCTATGACGATCAGAGCAACGGCGCGACCGTGCCGGCGATCTACACCAAGCTGATCGACGTCGACAAAGTCGATCTCGTCATCTCGTCCTATGCGACCAACCAGATCGCGCCCGCCATGCCGATCGTGATGCAGCGCAAGCTCCTGTTCATGGCGCTGTTCGGCACCGGGGTGAACGACACCTTCAAATACGACAAATATTTCCAGATCCTGCCGAATGGGAAGGAAACGCGGCTCGCGCCCTCGCTCGGCTTCCTCGAGACCGCGATGACGATGAATCCCAAGCCGCAGACCATCGCGCTCGCCGCTGCCGACGCCGAATACGCCCAGACCGTGATCGCAGGCGCGCGCGAGACGGTGGCGCGGCTCGGCCTCAAGGTCGTCTACGACCGCAGCTATCCGCCGAGCACGACCGACTACACCCCGATCGTGCGGGCGATCCAGTCGGCCAATCCCGACGTGGTGTTCGTCGCGTCCTACCCGCCGGATTCGGTCGGCATCGTGCGCGCCGCCAACGAGGTCGGCCTCAAGCCGAAGATGTTCGGCGGCGGCATGATCGGGCTCGCCTTCACGCCGATCAAGGGACAGCTCGGCCCGCTGCTCAACGGCATCGTCGCCTACGATGTCTACGTGCCCGAGCCGACCATGAAGTTTCCCGGCATCGACGACTTCCTCAAGCGCTACCAGGAAAAGGCCGCCGCCCAGGGCGTAGATCCGCTCGGCTACTACCTGCCGCCCTACGCCTATTCGGAGATGCAGATCCTCGCCGAGGCGATCACCAAGGTCGGCAGCCTCGACCAGGACAAGCTCGCCCAGTACATCCACAAGACCCCGTTCAAGACCATCGTGGGCGACGTGAAGTTCGCCGACAATGGCGAATGGGAGAAGGGCCGCGTCCTGTTCGTGCAATACCAGGGCGTCGTCGGCAACGACGTGAAGCAGTTCAGCCAAGCCGGCAAGCAGGTGATCCTCTATCCGCCCGAGCTGAAGTCCGGCAACTTCGTCTATCCGTATTCGGACATCAAGAAGTAGGGCGGCGGCCAACGACGCAGCGCGCGCTCGGCCTCCCCTTGCATGCCGGCAATCCGTCGGTTATATACTGAACCGTATGGTTCAGTATACGCGAGCCCGCCTCGATGCCTCGTTCGCCGCGCTCTCGGACGCGACCCGACGCGGCGTTCTGGAGCAGCTCGGACGTGCAGACGCTTCGATCACGGAGCTTGCCGCGAAGTTTCACATGACCCTCACGGGCATGAAGAAGCACGTCGGCGTCTTGGAGCAGGCGGGGCTCGTCACCACGCAGAAGGTCGGGCGCGTGCGGACCTGCAAGCTCGGCCTACGCGAACTGGAGGAAGAGGCGGCATGGATCGAGAGGTACCGCCAGGTCTGGGACGCACGCTTCGACGAGTTGGACATGGTAGTCGAGGAATTGAAACGGAAGGAGAAGGTCGATGGACTCAAGAAGAGAGCGTGAGCCCATCCCCATGAAGAACCGCACGACGGTGGAACGGAAGTCCGAGCGTGAGCTGGTCGTTACGCGAACCTTCAACGGCCCGGCGCGCATCGTGTTCGAGGCGTGGACCAGGCCCGAGCTGCTCAAGCGGTGGTGGGCACCGAAGTCGTCAGGGATGTCCCTGCTTTCCTGCGAGGCAGATGTTCGTGTCGGGGGCAGGTACCGTTTGGAGTTCGGCCACGATGGCTCAAAGCCTATGGTGTTCTTCGGTAGGTACATCGAAGTGATACCGCACTCGCGCCTCGTCTGGACTAATGACGAAAGTGATGACGGTGCCGTCACCACGGTGACCTTCGAGGAAAAAGGTGGCAAGACGCTGCTGGTCCTGCACGAACTCTATCCCTCGAAGGAAGCTCTCGACGCTGCCATCGCCGGGATGGAGGGTGGGATGCCCGAGTCGTTCGAGCAACTGGACGAGCTTCTCGTCGCCCTGGGCGCGAGCGTGCCACGGGCATGAAGTCGGCGGCCTCGCGGTCGGCCGCCTGGCTCTTCACTAAGCGGAAGAGAACCCCGACGAGGTCCTCGACGACAAGACCGTCCCACGCTGGCGCGGGGAAGGTGGTTCGCCAGAAGTGGCAGTGACGCGCGCAACCGGCACGGCAATCAGCACGCTTAGTTCAATCCCATTTTGTCACAGATCCTAGCGATGCAGACAGGCGTGCACCCGGATGAGGCGGCGGCTCTCGACCGGGATCGCGCCGTCACCCCGCTCGCTTGCGGTCGCCTTCTCGCAGGACAGCCAGAAATAGCCCGCCGACGGATCAACCACGAGGCGGTGCGGCACAAGTCCGGGCGCCAGCAGCACCGAGAGGAAAGGCGTGGTCGTCAGCCATGACAGCCGGTTGAGGCCAGGATCGATGCGGTGCGATGAGACGAACCGCGGATCGCCGAGCGCCGGATCGGAGGCCGTGCCCATGGCGAGTGCGCGCACTGCCGCCTTGTACTGCGTCCAGGCGGCGACGAATTTGCCGGTCTCGACCGCATGCACCAGCGTCACCAGCGCCAGCGCCCCGGCCATCGCGCGCGCCGGGGCGCCGCGGGTGAGTGCGTGCGCACCGTCCGTGAGGACCGCGGCGAGCCTCGCCAGGACCGGCACGGGAAGCCAGAGGCGCCCCTCGGCGCGCAGCGCGCACAGCGCCGCGATGCCGCCGATCACCGGCGTCACCACCAGGATCGCGGTGCGGACGTAATATCGCTCCTGGGTGTGGAGCGCGTGATCGAACCAGAGCCAATACACCGCGAGCGCGAGCGCAACGAGCGCAGCCGCGACCAGCGGCCCATGCGCGGGTGCGAGCCGCCGGATGAGCAGCAGCGCGACCGCATAGGCGGCAAGCGCGGCCGCCAGCAAACGGACGAGACCGCTGGCGAAGAGATTGTCGACGTCGATGAAATTCCGCGCGGCGGCCGGGATGATCCTCGCATAGTAGTCGCCCGGCGGCAGTTCGATCTTCACGATCGACCAGAGCGCGACGGCGCCGAGCAAAGCGGCGGCGGCCCGCAGGAACGCAGGGTCGCGCGGGCCGCGCAATGCGACCGTCGCCAGGATCGCGATCGCGAAGCCCAGCGCGCCTTCGTGCGTGAGCGCGAGCGCGAGCAGCGCGGCGAAGACGAGCAAGAGACCCACCAGACCGCGGCGGGCATAGTGACCGAGCGCGAGCGCCGGCCAGAACGCGGAATGGGCGATCCACATCTCGGTCGGGAAGCCGAACACCATCGGGCAGAGCACCGCGGTCGAAAGACACGCGCAGCCGAGCAGCACGCGGCCGGCGGATCGGTCGGCCGCCAGGGTCGCGAGCAGGCCGACGAGCGGCGCCCCGAAGAACAGGAGCCCGTAGAGCGCGATGCCACCGCGGGCGTCGCCGGTCACGGCCACATAGGCCTCGGCCGGCAGGTGCGAGTACAGGAACACGAACAGCCGGCCCGCGATGTTGTGGAAGTGATAGGCCCAGCCGGCGCCGATCGGCACCGAGTAGGAAAAGATCGAGCCGTCGCCATAGAGTTGCAGCCCGAAGCCGACGCCCACCACGATGAACGCCGCCGACCAGGCGAATCCCAACGCGATCACGGCCCGGCGCAGCCCATCGTGGCGCGAGCGCACAGCGCGATCGCCCGATGCGCCGTCAGGCACCACGGCGGAGAGAGCGGACGGTTCGGCGGTCATCACAACGTGTCGGCGGCGCGCGCTGCGGCGCGCCCGAAGCCGGTGCGCCCGCTCTTCGCGGCGCTACAGCACCGCATCCGTCGCCGGATCGATCAAATGCATGTGCTCGACATTGGCGGCGAGTCGCATCGATTCGCCGGGGCCCCGCGCGCTCGCCGGATCGACGCGGCCGCAGATTTCGTTGCCGTTGACGTTGAAGAACACCATGGTCTCCATGCCAAGCGGTTCGACCACGTCGAGGGTGATGTCGAACGCCGCGCCGTCGTCGCGCTCGCCGCGCCGCGGCTCGGTCAGATGCTCGGGCCGCAGCCCGAGAATCAGGTCGCGGCCGGCCACCGAGCGGCAGCGGGACGCGTGCGTCGGCGGCACCGGCAGCGCGATAGTGTCCGACACGCGCACCCGCAGACCGGTCCCGTTCTGCTCCAGCCGGCAGGGGATGAAGTTCATCGCCGGCGATCCGATGAAGCCGGCGACGAAGCGCGTCGTCGGATGATGGTAGAGTTCCTGCGGCGCGCCGACCTGCTCGATGCGGCCGTTGTTCATCACCACGACGCGGTCGGCGAGCGTCATCGCCTCGACCTGGTCGTGGGTGACGTAGACCGTGGTGGTCTTTACCTTTTGGTGCACGCGCTTGATCTCGGTGCGCATCTGCACACGCAGCTTGGCATCGAGGTTCGACAGCGGCTCGTCGAACAGAAAGACCTTCGGGTTGCGCACGATGGCGCGCCCCATCGCGACACGCTGGCGCTGTCCGCCCGACAGCGCCTTGGGCCGGCGCTCGAGCAGATCGGTGATGTCGAGGATGCGCGCCGCGTGTTCGACGCGCTGGCGGATCTCGGCCTTGGCGACCTTGCGCAGCCGCAGCCCGAACGACATGTTCTCGAACGCGGTCATGTGCGGATAAAGCGCGTAGTTCTGAAACACCATCGCGATGTCGCGATCCTTCGGGGGCAGGTCGTTGACGCGCTCGCCGTCGATGTAGATCTCGCCCTCGGTCACCTCTTCGAGGCCCGCGATCATGCGCAGCGTGGTGCTCTTGCCGCAGCCCGACGGACCGACCAGCACGACGAACTCGTTGTTGGGAATGTCGAGATCGATCGCCCGGACCGCTTCGACGTCGTCGAAACGCTTGACCACGCTGCGCAACGCGACGTCGGCCATCCCTCATCCTTTCGTGGCGCCGGCGGTGAGTCCGGCGATGTAGTAGTCCATCAGGAACGCGTAGATCACGAGCGGCGGCGCGGCCGCCACCAGCGCGCCCGCCATCAGCATGCCCCACTTGTAGACGTCGGCGCGGATCAGGCTCTGCACGGTGCCGACGGTGAGCACCTGCTGGTCGGACGAGTAGAGAAACGCCAGCGGATAGACGAAGGCCGCCCACGAGACCGTGAAGGCGAAGATGGTGGCCGCGATGATGCCGGGCAGCGCCACCGGAATGAAGATCTTGAGCAGCATCTGCATGTGACCGGCGCCGTCGATCAGCGCCGCCTCGTCGAGCTCCTTCGGGATCGACTGGAAATAGCCGATCATGATCCAGGTGCAGAACGGCACCGTCAGGGTCGGATAGACCAGCACCATGCCCCAGTAGGAGTTGAGCAGGCCAAGGCTGCGCACGATCTGGAACAGCGGGATGAACAGCAGCGTGTCGGGTACCAGATAGGTGAGGAAAATGCCGGCCGCGAGCACGCTCGAGCCCCAGAACTTCATGCGGCCGAGCGAGAAGGCGGCGAGCACGCTCACCACCATGGTGATGGCGACGACGCAGAGGGTGACGATCGCGGTGTTCTTGAAGTAGATCAAGAAGTCGGTGTCGGTGAACAAGAGCTTGAACTGGTCGAACGTGACGCCGTCGGCAATGATCCACGGATTGGTCGCCATGTGGGCGACCTCGGCGTCGGTCTTGAGCGACGTCACGATCATGTAATAGGGCGGCACAAGGAAGAAGATCGCGAACAGGACGAGGAAGACATAGGACGTGATCAGCGCCCAGCGCCGGTTGCGGCTCAGACTCGACCGGCGGC
>Ga0126379_10002765_pt1 | contig 11219 bp, 8 predicted proteins | sample PanSoiMetPlot_24_FD_92640 | JGI IMG/M metagenome (GOLD analysis project Ga0126379, IMG submission 92640) | Tropical forest soil microbial communities from Panama - MetaG Plot_24 | ecosystem: Environmental > Terrestrial > Soil > Tropical forest > Bulk soil | place: Panama | collected 2016-02-17
TGACACCTGGGATTCCGCCGAGCCATCCAGGGGAAAGACGGTCGGGTGGCTGAAATCCACCTCTAAGCGGCTTGGTATCTGGCTGGGAACCAGCTTTTTGGAAGCTGACGGAGCGGACTTTTACGATACGTTTGTTCTTACGACACCTGAGGGCCAGGAAGCAGGCCGGGTCAGGAAGCAAATCCCTGCGGGCCCGGAAGCGTACTTCTTCCGCGGCGAGGTCGGGTCTCATATCATCAACACTGCGATTGGCAAGATTGGCGTTGGCATTTGCGCCGAGAATTACTACTGCTTCATCGCATCACAGATGGTCGAACAATCTGCTGATCTGATCTTGATGCCGCACGCGTCGCCCGACATGTTCCAAAGCGGCGGCCTGCACTCGCCGCCCGGTACTCACCTCGCGTTATGGTATGGAAAGAACCTGGGGATACCGGCTGTGATGGTGAATAAGGTGGGGCGATCATACAAGCCTCCGCCGAACGAGATCAAAGGGTTTTTCCCGGGACTATCGGCCATCGTCGATTCCGACGGGAGTGTGCGCCAATCTATGGACGACAAGGAAGGGATCGGCATCGCAGACGTCAGTCTTGATCCGGGCCGCAAGACCTCCAAGAGCGAGGTCTGCACGGGCATTGGCATCGCTGCACTGACTGTCGGTGGTTCGGCTGGAGCTGCAGAAGTCGCGAAGGCGGAAGCCGAGGCGCGGAAGTCCTACGAGAACAATCCGGTTCGGAAAGCAAAGGCCCTTGCGATTTCAGGCGGACAAGGCGGCACAAGAACCAGCAACAAATGACCGTGTCGGATTTCAGAGATCATAACGCGCTTTGCATAGCACGCGTCATTATTCTTTCTGGCTACAACGTTCCGCAGTCCGTTGGACCTCATGTTTGTAGCACCCCGAGTCTCTATGACGTTCCCGGGGTCCGCAGGACCCTGATGTGTTCTACGTCGCACGGAGCAACCTAAGTTATTGACGGCTCCGCCCCTCAACGCGAGCTCGCCGCTTTGCGGATAGAGATTGCTTATTAGGTGCCGCTCGCCCGAGTTTTTCAGTGCGCGCTACCGCTCAGCCCTTGTGCTTGGCGATTTTCCCATCGAGGACTTTCACCGCTCGTTCCAGTTCGGCGACATACTTGCGGGTTCGAGCGGCCAGCGACTTCATCTCGGTCAGGTTGCCCCTGGCAATTGCGTCCCTGATTGGAGGGCCATATGGGGGCACGGGCCCGCTGGCTGCGCGCGTGCTGGTCGATGCCTTCTTTGCCGATTTTTTGCTCTTCTTCGCTGCCATAGTTTTGTTCCCTTCCGGACGCCAGGGCCCGCATGTCGCGGCCCCGATGGCGCCAGTCTAGATGTTCATCAGTTCTGCAAGGCGCTTCTCAGCGCGCCGAGCGCGCCTTAGCTCCTTGCTGTAGGCAAGTTGAAACAGCTTGGTATCGCCTCCGCAGTGCGGACAGGTTTTAGTCCCGCGCGTTATGTACCGGTTGCAGCCGCGGCACAGCTTCAGGTTGTGGCCCTGGCGAGCCACAGTTCCTCCTCCGAGGTCTATGCTAACTGGCTTGCTCTCGATTTCGCGGCCCGATTTCTTTGGTTTGACTGCCGATGTCAGAACGACCAGGTCATTCCGCGCCGGACCGGGAACGGCTGACAGGTCAGATAGCCCCAACTCAACGGCGGGAATTGGGTCGTCAATATTCTCAACTACGATCTCGAACTTCCCATAATCGAATGGCAAACCTGGCGGCGCCTCGGTCCTGACGATTCGTTCGCGCAGCCCTTGTGCAGCCAGCTCGAGTGCTCGATGGTGGCAATAGGGATTGTTGCCTGGACGGCCTAACAGCGTATGGGTAGTCCAGCTACAGCCCGCACGGCACACATCGGCGTAATAGCAAGACCGGCAGTATCCCCACAGATCGTCGACCGTGCGGTTTCGGGTGAATGAGAGCTCGGGAGCTGATTTCCATATCTGCTCAGCAGTCAGGTCGCGAATATTGCCGCCGGCGTAGGCCGATGTCGGTAGCGATGGACAACCCTTAATAGTGCCGTCGGCCTCGATCCCCACTGTATTCTGCCCGGCGTTGCAGCCGGTCCAGTGAATGCTCTCGTCTCCGTGGCCCCGCCACAGGGATTCATACGGCCCGAAATAGCCGATGTTATTGCCCGGCTGCATTATGAAGTTATGTTCGATGCCTTTCTTGTACAGCTCAGCCAGCAGCGGCATAAGATCGAGGAGTTCATAGGGTTGAAGCAGCAGCTCTGGGTGGTCTGCGGCCCGGCCCATCGCCACGGTCAGTTGAATCTGCCAGTTGCTGGCGCCGGCTTCAATAAAGAGATCTTGCAACTGCCTGAGATGCGGCATTACCAGCGACGTAATCTGGGTGTTAACGCTGGTAGTCAGTCCATATTTGCGGCCGCTGGCCAGCGCACGGAATGTAGCATCAAAAGACCCCGGGACGCCGCGCAGTCGATCGTGAAGGTCCCCTAGGCCATCGATCGAAACACCGATAGCGCCAAGCCCAGCGTCGGCCGCCTGACGCAGCCGTTCATCGGTGAGGTTCAGGGCCCCGCTCTGCATAGTGCACAGGATGCCGTTCGAGCTGATCTCATTTATGATTTTTAGCCAGTCCTTGCGCAGATAGGCTTCGCCGCCGATTAGCGTCATTTCCCGAGTGCCCAGCTGGGCAAACTGCCGAACCAGATCAACGCACTCCTCGGTCGATAACTCTCGGTTGCGGACATGCCCGGCCCGCGATCCGCAATGTTGGCATTTCAGATCGCAGGCCAGGGTTATTTCCCAGACAACGTGTACGGGAGTTAACTTTTCGCTGTCCTCGGCCGTTAGGTACCGTTTTGGGGTTGCGGTCTTTTCCAGCATTAGACACACCTCCACTCCACGAAACAAAACGTCCCGCGCCGATTGAAGGGAGACTGACTGGGGGCCTCGTCCGACTCCGGCTTTAAAGCATTTTCGAGCAGCCTCATGAAGGAGGGCCGCTCGGGCGGTTCTTCAGCTTAGCTTTGCTATGGACTGCTCGAGCTTGGCGAGGGCGCCTTGCACGTCAGAGACGTGCTTCTTGGCCTTTGCCGCCATGCTCTTCATCTCGCGCAGATTGCCCCTGGCCGCGCACTGTTTGATCGGGACTGCGTACAGCGCTACGATCGGCCCACCTTTCTTGCTGGGTGCTTTCTTGCCGGGCTTCTTAGCGGACTTACTGGGTGCTTTAGCCATTCAAGCCTCCTTTTAGGTTCTATTTGATTAGCCTGCTATGTTCAACGTGGACACAGAATCGGTATTACTATCGGTGGTATCGAGCAATGTGTCAAGCAAAAAATTTCGCGAGGTGAACTGGAACCGCCCGATTCCAAAGCCAAATCCGGAAAGTTTCACGTACTGAACCCGATTCACCGCCCGTTCTTACCAGCCTTCCATTGGTCTAATCGATCGGTTCAGCCGAGCGAATGCCGTTCCGGCGCGAACGCCATATTGAACACCACCCGAGCGCTTCCGAAAAGCGGGCTGATCCGGCGTTTTCCCTGCCCAATCCGTCCACAATTAGCTTCTCACCACAATTTGATTCGTGACCACAATTAAGAATGACGTAAGATTACGACCCAATCATTCACTTGCGACCTTTGAATTATTCAGATCACTCACAAATGTATAAAGGCGAAAACAACAGCTTAAAGGAGTATATCTATGCCTCGAAGAATCGTTTACCTATTCGTTCTGGCTGCCGGACTTACTTTTCTGGTTGCAGCGACGGCAGCAGCTCAGGATTTTCAGAAGTCCTATCAGATCCCGGCTGGGGGCTCGATACGCGTCGGCAACATTTCAGGCGACGTGACGGTTACCGGTTATGATGGAACCGCGATTACGGTCACCGGAACAAAACAAGGGCCTGACAAGGATACGGTGACGATCGAGGACCGCAGTACTGGGAACAACGTTGACATAGGAGTTCGGTACCCCCACCACTGCGATGGGTGCAATGCATCAGTCCAATTCCAGATTCAGGTTCCGCGTTCGATCAGTTACAATTTCAGCGGCATTCACTCGATTAGCGGTGATGTCAACGTTACCGGTATTACCGGGCGCTTAGAGGCGGCAACAGTGAGCGGCACGGTTCACGTCACTGATATCGCTGGTTCGGTCAGCGCCAAGTCCGTGAGCGGCGACGTCGATGTCCAGATCAGCCGGCTTGAGGGCACTGACGACATGACATTCAGCACCGTAAGCGGCAGCGTTACCGCCAGGATGCCGGCCGCGCTCGACGGGCAGGTTGAGATGTCCAGCTTCAGCGGCACTATCGATACAAGCTTCCCTATCGAAATAAAGGAGGACAGGTTCACTTCTGGACATAGAGCGAGTGGCCAGATCGGATCGGGCTCGCGCCGGCTCCGAATGTCCACGATGTCCGGGAATCTGACCTTGCGGCAGCTCTAACCGGGCGGATCGAGCGTCATCCGCCCCCGGCCTCTTGGAGATGACGGCGTCTTTGAATATGACCAACACGTGGCTCGAGAGCGTCTGGAAGGACTTGCGATATGGTGGCCGTTTGCTCCGGCTGAGCCCGGGGTTTGCGCTCATTGCTATCGCGTCGCTCGGGTTGGGGATCGGCGCTAACACGGGGATCTTCCAATTGTTTGATGCCGTCCGCCTGCGAAGCTTGCCTATCCAGAATCCGCAGGAAGTGGCTGAAATCAGGATCGCCGGCGGCAATAGCGGGATGGGGCTCAATAACGGCCGGTACAGCCGGCTAACCCTGCCGATCTGGCACCAGATTCGAAAGCAACAGCAGTCGTTCTCGGGAGTGTTTTGTTGGGCGCTCGAGGGAGTGGGCGTAGGCCAGGGAAGCGAGATGCGCCGCGCCGACGGGTTATTCTGCAGCGGCGAATTCTTCGATGTGCTTGGAGTGCAACCCTGGCGCGGGCGACTATTCGTGCCCGAAGACGAGACCGCCTGCCCCGGATCAGTGACAGTCGTCAGCTATCAGTACTGGCAGCGCGAGATGGGTGGGCGGGAGCTCAGCGCCGGCACGCGCCTTATGGTCAACGGCGGGTTGAAACAAGTAATTGGGGTCACTCCGCCGAGCTTCTTTGGCCTGGCGGTTGGCGAGAGCTTTGACATTGCGCTCCCCTACTGCCAGCCTGACCGTGAACTGCGCCGTGATGTTTTCGACGTGTCGGTCATGGGGCGCTTGCGGCCGGGCTGGACTATCGATCGTGCCTCCGCGGAATTGAATGCGCTGAGCCCCGGAATCTTTGAAGCGACCGCGCTGACAGGATACTCAGCCGAGACAATCGAAAGGTACAAGCAGTTCCGGCTGGCTGCGTATCTGGCGCCGGCAGGAGTCAGCGCACTCAGAGACAGCTACGACTCATCGCTATGGCTGCTGCTCGGCATTACAGGACTGGTGCTTTTGATCGCGTGCGCCAACCTTGCCAATCTCATGCTTGCCCGTAATACAGCGCGGCACCACGAGGTGGCGGTGCGGTTGGCCCTCGGTGCAACTCGGTGGCGGCTGATACGGCAATTGCTGGCTGAAAGCGGCCTGCTGGCTGTGTTGGGCGCATCGCTCGGTGTCGGCATTGCACAGCCCCTCAGTCGCGTGCTGGTGTTGTCGCTCTCAACCGGACGCGCAAACGTGAATCTGCCGGTCGACATCGATTGGCGAGTGCTGCTTTTCAGTGTAGCCGTCACGGGCTTGACGTGCCTGATATTCGGCGTCGCGCCGGCGCTAGGCGCAACACGCTTGCAGCAGCGCGGCGCCATGAAAGCCGCCGGACGTGGAGAGTCGTCTGAAGCCAACCGGTTCTCATTGCAGCGGCTGATGGTCGTAACGCAAATCGCCGTTTCGGTCGTCCTGCTGGTGGCGGCTTTGCTGTTTGTGCGCAGCTTTCGCAACCTCATGAACTTGGACCCCGGTATGAGGGAGGTAGGCATCGCGGTCGCCTTCCTGGAGTTTACCGAATCTCATGTGCCTCGCGACCGCCGTGAGGAGTTCCAGCGGCAGTTGCTCGACGAGGTTCGCTCGGTTCCGGGCGTCGAAGGGGCGGCTACGACTACCAACCTCCCATTGATTGGCGGAAGTTGGACTCACAATATTCACGTCGATGCCGCGGAGGGCCCGTCGAAGTTCACCTGGGTCAGTCCCGGCTATTTTCAGATGATGGATATCCCTCTGCTGGCGGGCCGCGACTTGAACGAGAACGACACCGCGGGTTCTCCACGAGTTGCAGTCGTGAACCAGACATTCGTGCGTCAGTATCTTGGCGGCCTAAAACCTATCGGCAAGACGCTGCGGACCGATGCCGAGCCGAATTATCCCTCTACTGTATACGAGATCGTCGGCGTCATCCCGGACACCAAGTACAACGACATCCGAGGGAGTACGCCGGCCATGACTTTCGCGCCGGCGCCCCAATGCCCTTATCCCGGGCCCTGGGCAACGGTGATGATCAGATCAAACTCCGAGCCGGCTGCTATTATAGGCACCTTGAGGGCTGCGATGTCGCAAAAGCATCCCGAGATCGTCTTCGATCACCTGGATTTTCAGCAGCAGATTCGTGACGGGCTGGTGCGCGAGCGATTAATGGCAATGCTGTCTGGATTCTTTGGAGTGCTGGCAGCCGGACTGTCAATGCTGGGATTGTATGGAGTCATCTCTTATATTGTCGCACGGCGGCGTAACGAGATTGGAATTCGGGTAGCGCTTGGCGCCCAGCACCGGCAGGTGGTCGGGATGGTGATGCGCGAAGCAGCACTGCTCGTGGTCACAGGCGTCCTGATTGGAACCGGCCTCGCGCTCGCCGCCGGCAGCAGTGCCAGCTCGCTGCTCTTCGGACTGAAGCCTTATGATCCCCTCACTCTCATTGCGGCCTCTGTCCTGTTAGGGCTGATCGCAGCAGTGGCGAGCTTCGTGCCCGCCCGCCGCGCCGCAAACCTTGACCCAATGGCCGCCCTGCGCCATGAATAGCGTCGAAACAGCTTCTCCGGCGGCTATGCCGCTCAGGAGTTCAGAGTTCAACCTTTAGGTTGCGGTCTCCGCCCCGACGATCTGACGCCGAACCCTACGACAACCCGCCGCGGCCGGTAGCGCAAACTGTTAGTTTGCGTCATCGTCTGGCCCGAACATTGACTTACCACATAGCGCTCGGTTGCCGAAACCAATCGCGCGATAACACGACTCTCGAGGAGGTGCCCGAACGTGTCCAAAAACGATCGACCTAACTACCGGCGAGCGCGAACTCACCTACCGTGAACAGCGACTCATCGACGAGTACTTCATCAACGGAGGCAACGCCTCAAAAGCAGCCGCAGCCGCCGGCTATTCAATCAGCCCGCGCCGACCAGTCCGCCCATCAAGTCCTGCGCCGGCCCGAAGTCCAGCGCCGCATTCAGCAACGCATAGCCGAATCCCGCGGAACCGCCGACGAATTCATCGGCACCCTCGCTTCATTCATCCGAGGCACCCTCGCGGATTTCCTGGACGAATCGGGCGACTCAGCATTGAGGCTGCCAGACAACGTCACCTGCTCAAGATCCGCAACCTTTCGCCACAGGACCTCGGTTGACCGGTTCTCAAGAGCTCAATGTTTACCAATGTCAACCCCGCCGACCATTCGCCGTCACGAGCCCGGGCATCAAAATCTCAACGTTTACCAATGTCACCGGCGTCCACGCGCTCACTCATTAGGGATAATGTCCACTGATATGATCTCCATTACATTTAGCGTTGCCTTCCTGGCTCGCCCCTACCGACCTCGACCAGTGTCTCGCACCGTGGGTCCATGATCCCTGCGATGTCTTGACATGCTGCTCTCCCGCGATAACAATCAAATCTCAGTCTCTGAGCAAGGAAGATATGACATCAACGTCTGAAACTGATCTCAAATCGAGAGTAAAGCATGCGCGCGACGCACTCGACTCGTGGGTAAGAGAAGTCGTCGCGTGGCACTTTGATCCGCAGACTGGCTGCCCATTCTGGCTCGATTACGCAAAGAATCTCGACTGGGATCCCCGTCGCGAGATTCGAGGTTATGACGATCTCGGTAGGTTCGGCGGATTCCAGGACGAATGGCTGCGGGGCGGCCCGGTTCGCAGGTGGGTGCCCAGGGCATACGCGGACCGTCCGGTTTATATATTCGAAACCGGCGGCAGCACTGGCGTTCCCAAATCGCGGATCAACATAGATGACTTCCGCATCGACTACGAAGCTTTCAGCGCAACGCTGCCGGACGAGTACTTTCCCAGGGGGTCGGACTGGTTGATGCTTGGGCCATCCGGACCGCGAAGGCTCAGGCTGGCCATCGAGCACCTTGCGCAGCACCGCGGCGGTATATGCTTCATGGTCGATCTCGACCCGCGGTGGGTAATCAAGCTGATCAAGATGAACCAGATGGAGATGGCTGAGCGGTATAAGCAGCACGTCGTCGAGCAGGGGCTCACGCTGTTAAAGGCCCACGATAACATTCGCTGCCTGTTTACCACACCCAAGCTTCTCGAAGCGCTGTGCGAGAAAATCTCATTGAAGCGGGCTGGCATAACCGGGGTGTTTTGCGGAGGAACCGAGATGACCCCCCAGTTCTACCGGTTTGCGGTCGAAGAATTGCTCGATGGCGTCTACTTTGCGCCAACGTATGGGAACACCCTCATGGGACTGGCGGTTCATAAGCCGCGAATGGCTGAGGACAACTATGCTGTCATCTATTATCCTCCAGCGCCGCGTGCGGTAATAGAAGTAGTGGACTCGGACAATCCGGACACCGTTGTCGAATACGGGCAGACCGGCCGGGTGAGGCTAACCACCCTGACCCGGGAATTCTTCATGCCCCGGTTTCTAGAGCGCGATGAAGCTGAACGGGAGCGCCCGTGTGAGCTGTATCCATGGGACGGGGTTCGCAACGTGCGGCCGTTCTCGAGGTTTCAGGCGACAGTGGTGGAAGGCGTTTATTGAGCACCTGTGTATCCGAACAGCTGAAAAACCACAGGAAACAGGGAAACCCCAGGAAGGTTGTCGATGGAGTCTGAGCCAGAAGAATCAGCGGGGTCAGGCCCCCTTCCCAACCACTATTGGGATGTATGTTCACGGTGAAATTGGGTTGGTTGGGTGAGGATGGCGTAGAGCTTGACAGGTTGCGCTAGATCAAGGTAGCAAGCGCCAGAGAGAGAGAATGCTTCATATACCGATACTAAGGCACGGTCGTGAGTACAGGAGTCTCGATGTGGTCCGGGTGCAGCACCATCACACCCGTGAGCCCTTGGTGGAAATTAGCCATGCGAACCCGGGACTGATTCGGCGGGATCTGCTCAATCAACAGGCAGCCAGAAACACACTGGCCGAGCTGAAGTCAGCGGAGCTGTTGCGAATTTGCGAGCGCGCCGCCGATTATTTCCTCAACGATTCGCTGTTAATAGGCGACGCCGAACAATCTCCTCAAGACTACATTGAGCAGGTATCAGCAACAACGGGACTCCCATACATTCTGGCCCGGCGGAACATGCAAAAGATCCACAGCGTCCTGGCTAACATGGGGAGCGTAGTTAACGGGCTGACCAGGGGGCTTGATCTTCGGGTCCTGGACCACGGATTTGGAGAGGTCGGCGGCCACGCTGTGAGCTTCTATCCCCGTACGGAGTCATTGGGTGTTGTCCTGCCGAGCAATTCTCCCGGTGTGCATTCATTGTGGGTGCCCGCTATAGCGCTCAAAATGCCCCTGGTTTTGAAGCCCGGTGCAGCAGAGCCATGGACTCCATACCGCATCATTCAAGCCCTCATCCGAGCAGGGTGTCCTGCTGAAGCCTTCTGTTACTACCCCACTGACCATCCCGGCGCGGGAGAGATCTTGCGTAATTGCGGAAGGGGGATGGTGTTTGGCGATTCAGTCTCAACCGGAAAGTGGCGCGACGACTCGCGAGTCGAAGTGCACGGGCCAGGTTACAGCAAGATCGTCATCGGGGAGGACTGCATCGATCATTGGCGTGATTATCTGGACGTGATCGTAGCTTCGATTGTCGACAATGGCGGCAGGTCCTGTGTCAACGCTTCAGGCGTGTGGGTTCCCTCGAGGGGAAAAGAGATCGCAGACGCGGTCGCCGAGCGAGTTGCTCAGATTGTCCCTCGTGCTGCTGATGACCCGCGGGCTCAGCTTGCGCCTTTCGCTGACCCTGGTGTTGCAGTACGAATTTCTTCGCTGGTGGATCAGGGCCTCGCGTCAGGGGGCGCTCGCGAGATTACAGCAAGCCATCGCGAGAGCCAGCGGATGGTTTCATGGCAAGGCTGTTCATATCTGCTGCCGACTATTGTTCAATGCGACGGGCCTGATCATCCGCTTGCTAACAGGGAGTTTCTTTTCCCGTTTGCGAGCATAGTCGAGGTCGAGCAATCGAGAATTCCTGAAATCCTGGGTCCGAGCCTCGTGGTCACCGCGATAACGGACGACCAGGAGTTCATTGGCAGGCTGGTCGCTTCTCCGGTTGTTGACCGCTTGAATCTCGGCGCCGTTCCCACCAACCAGGTGAGTTGGGATCAGCCGCACGAGGGGAATCTGTTCGAACATCTTTATGCTCGACGTGCGTTTCAAAGAGCCGGATGAATCGACGCCGCCTCCGGTGCCGGTGGCGGGACGGATTGGTTCCGCGGGAACTTTATGAAGATTCTTTCCATCACAGCCGGGGCCGCGGGAATGTACTGCGGAAGTTGCCTGAGGGATAATGCCCTTGCGGCGGAGCTGATGGCTGCCGGCCATGATGTGCAGCTTGTTCCGATCTATACCCCGACCTTGACTGACGAGGCAAATGTCAGCCAGCACCGCGTCTTTTTCGGCGGAATCAGTGTCTACCTGCAGCAGTATTCGGCGGTCTTCAGGCATACGCCCTGGATCGTAGACCGGCTGTGGGACTCCCGGTTTGCTCTCAAGCTGGCCGCGCGCAGCTCGATAGCAGTTGATCCGGAATCGCTGGGCGAGCTAACCATCTCGATGCTCAAAGGCGAGGACGGCCTGCAGAGAAAAGAGCTTCAAAAGCTGATTCACTGGATGCAAACCCAACCCGAGCCGGATGTAGTCATCCTGCCCAACTCGCTGTTGATCGCTCTGGCACGGCCAATCAAGGAGGCGCTGAAGAGGCCGGTGCTTTGCACGCTCCAGGGTGAGGACCTGTTTATCGAGGGACTCCAGGACCGGTACCGGAACCTGGCGCGAGACTTGATCCGGGCGAA
>Ga0126379_10002766_pt1 | contig 11219 bp, 6 predicted proteins | sample PanSoiMetPlot_24_FD_92640 | JGI IMG/M metagenome (GOLD analysis project Ga0126379, IMG submission 92640) | Tropical forest soil microbial communities from Panama - MetaG Plot_24 | ecosystem: Environmental > Terrestrial > Soil > Tropical forest > Bulk soil | place: Panama | collected 2016-02-17
AACTCCTCTTCAGCCTGGGTGCGGTCTTCCGTGTCCGGCATGACAAAATCCAGTGGCGGAAATCTTCGGCGGGTCCTATCGAGCGGCTCCTGCAAGCGTAACCGCCAGTGTCTTCGGCAAATGCTACCACCGGTTCTGCGAAATTTGATAGCTGTCGCTTTCAACTCTACGACGGCTGACTCCGGGATCGACATTCCCCAGAAGAGGATTTTTGAGCGCCTAATCCCAGACAGCACCGGCAGATAATTAAGCACCGTGCCCGTAATCATTCTGGCGTCATCTGAGGCCAGGAACGCTGCAACGCGCGCTGTATCGGAAACTGTTGGTGACACTTTCAGCATCGTGCTGTTTGTCAGGAAGCAAGTGCTTGCTCCCTGGTGATGCCGGCGACGCGTGCTACTGCGTTCATCGTCTCCTGTATGACTCGTGACTCTCTGGCATTGCTGATTAAACTCATCAGTCGATCGGCTCCAACTCGCGAGTCTCAAACGAAGTGGTGATTCTGAAAATAGCGCATGGAATTGTTTTTGCTACGGTGGGCTTTCGTTCTCATCCGATTTGAGCAGCGTAAAGTAACTTCTCCAGCCGCCGATGTTAATTTCTATGCCGTAAGAGCGCATTACGCGTTAGGCGCGACACATTTCGGATTTTTGACACGGTGAGGTCAGCGGTTAGAGACCGCTCGTGCCTACCATTATTTCCTCGCTGTTTTGCACATCACCCCTCCCGCTTAACGCCAACCTCCGGTTTTCACCCTCATTTGCCGCGATTTTGCCAAAATCCAAATTTTGCTCGAATGTCGTCGGTTACCGTTTTGAACCCAGGGGATAGCGAAGTAAAGTTATATCGAAATAGCTCACCGCTATTAAGAAAGTGCGCCTTAAAGCGGCCGTGAGCTTCAGCGTCTGAACTTGAGGAGCGTTAATTGGCTGCCACCAGCAAACAAGCCGTCAAAGGATTGAAGCCCGAGCAATACATCAACTTACTCGAGCTGTCCAAGGCGATTGCGTCACATCGCGATTTGACGCGGTTGTTTCATGATCTCGCCTGCCGTTTGCAAATGCTTTTCAAATTCCGCAGCCTGGCGGTGATGTTTCACGACCCCTCACGCAATGTGATGCGGTGCCATTTCCTCGAGACATGTGCCCCCACAAAGTGGCAAGCGCCGATGGAAGTTCCGATGGAAGGATCGATCGCCGGTTGGGTTTGGGAACACCAGGAACCGCTCGTGGTCCATGATATGACGTTCGAAGATCGCTTTCCGTTTGCCAAAACGATTCCCGATCATCCCATCAAGGCAATTTGCAGCTTTCCCTTGACGACGGCCAACCATCAACTGGGCGTACTTAACTTTTGGAGTGAAGAAGCCGGCGTCTACGACGAGCTTGATCTCGAATTTGTGGGGCTGCTTACAGGTCAGATCGCCGTCACGATCGACGCACAGTGTCACCAGGAACAGTTGGCGCAAGAACGCGATCGCTCACAACTGCTGCTGGAAATAAACAACACGCTGGTCTCGAATCTCAACCTGCGAGAGTTGCTCTCGGCTATTTCCGGTTGTCTCCGCCGGGTGGTGCCACACGATGTTGCCGTCCTCGCGCTGCATGATGCGGGAATCAACAAGCTGCGGGCTACGGCCCTGGATTTTCCCGAGCATGAAGACGTGTTCGTTGAGAACGAGATTATAGACCTGGACGGCACGCCCGCAGGACAGGCTCTTACCACGCGGCAGACCGTGATGAGTGGCCCGGATCATTCGGGCGGTCCGATCGGTAAGCGCTCTGGAATTAAATCAGGATGTACTGTGCCACTAATTTCGCATGATCGCGCGCTGGGAGTTTTAGCAGTGGGACGGCTAAGCCATGATCCTTTCACCGAAGAGGACGCCGAACTGCTTACCGCGGTGGGCAAGCAGGTGGCGATTGCGGTTGAAAACGCGCTGGCTTATCGCAAGATTGACGCGCTCAAAAACAGGCTGCAGGAGGAGAAACTTTATCTTCAGGAAGAAATTCGCACTGAATACAACTTCCAAGAGATCATCGGTTCGAGCCCGGTTCTCAAGCTGGCGCTTCAGGATGTACAAACCGTGGCGCCCACCGACTCAACGGTTTTGATTTTCGGCGAGACCGGAACCGGGAAAGAGTTGATCGCGCGCGCACTTCATAATCTAAGCAGTCGCAGCGAACACACACTGGTGAAGGTGAACTGCGCCGCGATCCCGACCGGACTGCTGGAAAGCGAGATGTTCGGCCACGAGCGAGGCGCGTTTACCGGCGCCGTCGAACAGCGCAAAGGTCGCTTTGAACTGGCGCATCGCGGCACGATCTTTCTGGACGAGGTTGAGGAGATTCCGTTAGAGCTGCAACCGAAACTGCTGCGCGTGCTTCAGGAGCAGGAGTTCGAGCGATTGGGCAGTGGCAAGACCATCCACGTCGATGTCCGCGTCATCGCTGCGACCAATGCCGATCTGGCGCAAATGGTGGCCGAGAAAAAGTTTCGCAGCGATCTCTATTACCGGCTGAATGTATTTCCTATTACGCTCCCGTCATTACGTGAGCGAGTTGAAGATATTTCGTTGCTGGTCCACTTCTTTGCTCAACGATTCGCACAGCAGATGAAGAAGCCGATCAAGACAATTCCATCCGCCACCATCGCTCAGCTAACTGCTTATAGCTGGCCTGGTAACATTCGCGAGCTGCAAAATCTGATTGAGCGCGCGGTAATTCTTTCGCGCGGCTCAGTGCTGGAAGTACCGCTGGCTGAATTGATGGCAACCGCAAACGGCGTACTCGCGAGTCGAACCGGACCGGTGCAACTTGAAGCAGTAGAACGCGAACACATCATAAAGATCCTGCGTGAGACCGGCTGGGTGATCGGGGGTAAGGCTGGCGCCGCCGCCCGACTGGGTTTGAATCGGACCACGTTGAATAACCGCATGCGAAAGCTGGGCATCACCAGGCCTCGGCCCGCCTAATCAATTTCCGCTCCTCGCTCGCTCTGCGCAGCCCTCCCGGATTACTTCGATCAGCGAGAATTCACCGAATCATATGGCGTTGGCCGTGTGGCTTGCCGGGTTCGTGTGACCAAAATCTGGTCATTTGCCGGAATATCGCCGGCATTTTCGTCAAAACATCTCCTCATTCAACCCTGTTCTTAGCAGGGGAGTGGCGCAATAACCAAAAGGCTCAACCGTCAGCGATTTCCGGTCTGGTGACCAAGAAAGGTCACGTGATAGTATGCGGTCAGTTCCCTCCCTGAGATTTCAACCTCCTGAAGAGATGAATCGATGCGGGAGTGTTTGCCCGACCTGCTGAAGGTTTCGGCCTTGACTCTCAGCCGTCTCATAGGCCGAAGAGTTCCTAATACAAAGGTATTGATCGATACCTTAGTCTGATTTATTGACCTCGTTACTCGTGGTCTACTCCGCTTTTGCGAAAACATCCGAGACGGCACCCTCAGAATTTCATGGTCCGTCTCTTATCAAGAAGAGTAGTGGCAGATTTCTTGCGTTATTGCAGAAGCAACGCAAGGAGCGATTGGAGTGATGAGCTCGCAAATTCGGGTAGTTAAGAAGAACCAGGGCGAAACGTCAAAGCAACCGCCTGGTGGCAGCCAAACGAAGAGTGAGCGGCAACGCAATCGCGAGATGGTTGCGGTGGTTAAGAGTTGGATCGAGGAGCTTGAGCTTCGACGGCGGTCCATTCAAGCAACAGCTGCTTTGTCGTCAAGGTAATAAACAGGGGGAGCGAGTAGAAAAATGCCGGACGAACAAGTAAAAAGGGCTACTCTATCAACCAGACTTAAACCCATCTTCTCAAGACCAAAGCTATTGTTTCCGACCGCTATCGTTGCCGTCCTGATAATTGTCGGGCTGGTCTACCTTGCAAGCAGATCAGGCAAACCAGTTCAGGCAGCGCCGCGACCTCTGGACGTTGAGGTCGTGAAGGTCAAGCAGGAAGACGTTCCGATCTACAGCGATTGGATCGGAACGACCGAGGGCATCGTCAACGCCGAGCTTAAGGCGCAAGTTAGCGGCTATCTGCTGCGACAGGATTACCAGGAGGGCTCGTTCGTAAAGAAAGGCCAGTTATTGTTCGAGATCGATCCCCGTACGTTCCAGGCGGCGTTGGATCAGGCCAACGGGCAGGTGGCTCAGTTTGAGGGCCAACTGGAGCAGGCGAATTCCCAGGTGGCTCAGGCAGAGGCACAAGCAGCCCAGGCGAACAGTCAAGTTCTGCAGTCACAAGCACAGCTGGCGCAGGCGCAAGCCAATCAGGTGAAGACCCAACTCGATGTGAACAAGTATGCGCCGTTGCTGGAACAGAAAGCAGTGACCCAGCAGGAGTATGATAACGCGACTCAGGCTAACGTAGTTGCGAAAGCGCAAATCGAAGGCGCCAGGGCCGGCGTCGAAACGGCGCGGGCACAGCTTCGGGCCGCCAATGCGCAGATTGGAACTGCGAAAGCAGCAATTAAAACGGTCCAGGGTGAAATTGAAAATGCGAAGGCCGCAGTCAGGACCGCTCAACTCAACCTGGGTTTTACTCGCATCATCTCTCCCATTGATGGAATAGCCGGCATCGCGCAAGCGCAAGTCGGAAATTTAGTCAGCAAGGACACACCCGCTCTGACGTCGATCTCGACCGTCGACCCGATCAAGGTTTATTTCACACTCAGCGAGCAGGAGTACCTGAACTTCACTAAGCGCAACCTGATTGAGGCCCGACGGGAAGCAAGCGTGGCGCAGATTGAATTGGCGTTGATCCTTTCGGACGGCAGCGAGTATCCGCAAAAAGGAAGCTTCTATTTCGCTGACCGCCAGGTCGATCCAAAGACCGGCGCGATCCGGATGGCTGGATTATTCCCGAATCCAGGAAACGTGCTGCGGCCCGGGCAATACGGCCGCGTGCGCGCGGTGACCTCAACAAAGCAGGACGCTTTGCTCATACCGCAACGGGCCGTCACTCAGTTGCAAGGCGGATATCAGGTGGCGATTGTCGGTAGTGATAACAAGATCGAGATACGGGCGATCAAAGTAGGCGAACGCACGGGTGAGATGTGGATCATCGAAGACGGCTTGAAGGCCGGTGAGAACGTGGTGGCGGAAGGAATCCAGAGGGTCAAACCGGGCGCCCTGGTAAATCCGAAGCCTTACGTCAAAACGAACTAACACGATCGATCCGGAGGCAAGCAAATGATTTCGAAGCTCTTCATCAATCGGCCGGTAGTGGCCATGGTCATTGCCATTGTGACCGTCATCGGCGGACTGGTGGCGATGTCGGGCTTACCGGTGGCGCAGTTTCCCGACATCGTGCCGCCACAAATCATCGTCAATACAACCTACACTGGTGCCGATGCGATAACGATCGAGCAGTCAGTCGCTACTCCTCTCGAACAACAGATGAGTGGCGTCGATAACATGCTTTACATGCAATCGACGAATGCGAATGACGGAACGATGACGCTGACCGTTACTTTCGACGTAGACACGAATCCAAATATCGATCAGGTCAACGTCCAAAACCGGGTGGCGCAGGCGCAGCCAAACCTGCCGGCTGATGTCAATCAGTTCGGCTTAAACATACGGAAATCAACCGGCATACCCACGCTCGCCTTTGCACTATATTCACCGCAACAAACACATGACTCACTCTTTCTGGCGAACTACGCAAACATCAACATCAACGATGCGCTCTATCGGGTTCCCGGCGTCGGCGAGGTTCGCCTGTTCGGCGCCAGTGATTACGCGATGCGCATCTGGGTCAAGCCCGATTTGCTGGCCAAGTTGGGATTGACTGTTCCCGACATCCTGCGCGCGGTGCAGCAGCAGAGCACCGTGAATCCCGCTGGTCAAGTCGGCGCCGAGCCGGCGCCGCAGGGCAAAGAAACAACCTACACGGTACGCGCTCAAGGGCGGCTGCAAACGCCGGAAGAGTTTGGGCAAATTATTGTGCGATCAAATCCGGACGGCTCTGTGGTGAGACTGAAAGACGTCTCACGCATTGAGCTCGGCGCGCAGAATTACCAGCAAGTAGCGCGCTTCGGTGGCAAGCCGGCAGCCATAGTCGCCGTTTTTCAGACACCGGGATCAAATGCGTTGGCCGTCGCCGGCGGCGTCAAGAAGACCATGGCGGAATTGAAGCAGCGATTCCCGGCCGATCTCGATTACGCGGTAGGACTCGATACGACTCGTTCCGTGACCGAAGGTATCAGCGAGATCGTGCAGACACTCTTAATCGCGATCGTGCTGGTGATTCTGGTGGTCTTTATCTTCCTGCAGAACTGGCGCGCCACGCTCATCCCCATGATCGCGGTCCCGGTCTCATTGATCGGCACCTTTGCGATCTTTCCGTTACTGGGCTTTTCCATCAATACGCTTTCACTATTTGCCCTGGTGCTGGCGATCGGCCTGGTGGTTGACGATGCGATCGTTGTGGTTGAAGCGGTCGAGCATCACATTGAGGAGGGCATGAGCCCGCGCGAAGCCACCCTCAAGGCCATGGAGGAAGTATCCGGTCCGGTGATAAGCATCGCACTGATTCTGGCCTCGGTCTTCATCCCAGTGGCATTTGTCAGCGGCATCCAGGGGCGTCTGAACAAACAGTTCGCGGTGACCATCGCGGTCTCGGTCGTCATCTCGGCGTTCAATGCCTTAACGCTATCTCCTGCCTTGGCGGCCATGATGCTGCGCCCGCGCAAACAGGCCACCGGACCGTTGGCGAAGTTTTTTGGCGCCTTCAATCGTTGGTTTGCGAAAGCCACGAATGGTTATGTCGCGTTAAGCCGTGGGTTGATTCGCAAAGCGGTCATTGGAATATTGATTATCGCGGGTTTTGCTTTAGTCGATGGCTTGTTCGGCCGGCGGCTGCCGACCAGTTTCCTCCCGGAAGAGGACTACGGTTTTCTCTTTCTAAACATCCAGCTGCCACCGGCGGCTTCGCTTGAGCGAACAGATCAAGTCTCGCGCAAGGTGGAAGCGATTCTCAAGCAGACCGAAGGCGTACAGTACACCACCACCATTAACGGCTTCAGTTTGTTGAATCGAGTCGCGGCGAGCTACAACGGCTTCTTCTTTGTTTCGTTGCAGCCCTGGAGCGAACGTAAACAGACGGCCCAGGAGATCGTGAAGAGCGTCAATGCCAGATTCGCCAACGAAGTGCCCGAAGCCAGCGTGTTTCTATTTAGTCCACCGGCAATTCCAGGTTTGGGAAACTCCGGCGGATTCTCGTTTTGGTTGCAGGATCGCAGCGGCGGCTCCGTCGAGTCTCTCGATCAGAATCTGCAAAAGTTTCTGGCTGCCGCCCGACAACGCCCGGAACTGGCGGGAGTTGGTTCGCAATTCTCGGCGACCGCGCCGCAGATTTTTGCGGACGTAGATCGGGACAAGGTGTTGAAGCAGGGCGTCGCCGTCGGCGACGTCTATCAAACTATGCAAGCGTACCTCGGTGGGCTGTTCCTGAATCAATTCAATCGTTTTGGCAGGCAATGGCGAGTTTTTCTGCAAGCTGAGGGAGAGGAGCGCCTGAGCGATCGCGACATCAATCAATATTATGTTCGCAATAACGACGGCAACATGGTGCCGCTTTCATCGCTGGTGAGCACACGCAACATTCTGGGACCGGAGTACACCAACCGTTTCAACCTCTACCGGTCCGCACAGATTATTGGATCTGCGGCGCCCGGTTACAGTTCGGGCCAGGCAATGGCTGCCCTTGAAGAAGTAGCCAAACAAACTCTGCCGCCGGAGATTGGTTACGACTGGGGCGACCTTTCTTATCAGGAGCGAAAGGCTTCAGGAACGACCACGAGTGTTTTCGGACTGTCTTTGATGTTTGTCTTTCTCATTCTGGCAGCGCTGTACGAGAGCTGGTCGCTGCCCTTCTCGGTGCTGTTGACAGTACCGATTGCGATCTTTGGCGCATTCCTGGGTCTCTGGCTACGCGGGTACGACCTGGATGTCTATGCTCAGATCGGGCTAATTGTTTTAATTGGTCTCGCGGCTAAGAACGCAATTCTGATTGTTGAGTTCGCGAAAGCTGAACTGGAGAAAGGGCGGGATCTAATAGACGCCGCGCTCGAAGGTGCACGGTTGCGTCTGCGTCCGATTCTGATGACGTCGTTCGCATTCATCTTTGGCTCGGCACCCTTATGGTTTGCCTCCGGCGCCGGCGCGTCAGCACGCCGCATTCTCGGAACGGTCGTCATCGTGGGGATGTTAGCGGCTACCGCGATCGCAATTTTCATAATTCCGGTGACGTTCTATCTGGTTGAAAAAATCACGATGCGATTCAGCCGGAAACATCGGACTGAGACTAGTGCCATCGGGCAGCAGCCATTGGTCGGAGATTGATATGAATCGATTCTGTATTGTTATGCGCGCAAGACTAATGTCCATGGCCGCAGTCTTCAGCTTGTTGTTGCCCGGCATTGCGGTCGGCCAAAAGAAGTATCAACGTCCGATAATCAACGCTCCGCAAACGTTTCGCGGTGCGGATACAACAGCTCCACCAGATCAAAACTCGATCGGTGACCTCAGGTGGTTTGAAGTATTCAAGGATGATGAACTACAGAAACTGGTCCGGACAGCGATGTCGCGAAATTACGATCTGCAGGCTGCGATAGCGCGAATTGATGCCGCCCGCGCTAATCTGGGCCTCGCCCGTTCCGAGCAGTTTCCTCAGTTCGAGGCCAGCACCGATGTAACTACTTCGCGAACTTCCCAAGACGGACAGCTGGGGCCGTCGAGCCAGGGTGGCCGAACTCGTAGTTTTGGGAGCGTCTTTCTGAATTTACTCACGTTTGAGCTCGACGTTTGGGGAAGGTTGCGGCAACAAACCAAAGCGGCGCGCGCAGAGTTAAGAGCATCTGAAGAAGATCGCAAGGCAGTAATGACGACGGTGGTTAGCGACGTCGCCACCGGCTATTTCACCCTGCTCGAGCTTGATAGCGAGCTCGAAATCGACCAGCGTACGCTCGCAACCAGAGAGGACTCATTACGCTTGATCATCGCGAGGCAAAGGGAGGGCGTGGCTACTTTGCTCGAGGTTCGTCAGGCAGAAGAGCTGGTTTTCCAGGCCTCCGAGACAATTCCGGATACTGAACGGGCGATGGAGCAGACTGAAAACGAGATCAATCTATTGCTTGGCAACAATCCGTGGTCAATTTCTCGCGGCCAGTCACTAGTTCAACAACAAGAACTGCCCGCGGTTCCGGCTGGGTTACCTTCGGCATTGCTGGAACGACGCCCGGACATTCGGGCAGCAGAGGAAGGTCTACAGGCGCAACATGCCCTGGTCTATGCGGCTAAGGCAGCCTACTTTCCTCGGATCAGTTTGACCGGACTGTTTGGATTTCAGAGTAATCAGCTCTCCGACTTGTTCACCGGACCCAGCCGTGCCTGGAGTTTCGTGCCTCAGATCACGCAACCGGTATTTACCGCCGGCCGGTTGAAATCAAATGTGAAGTTTGCCAGAGCCGAGGAGGAACTCGCTTTGGTGCGGTATCAGCAAACGATCCAGATCGCATTCCGCGAAGTCTCAGACGCGCTGGTCCAATATCGAAAGGTGAGAGAGATTCGCACGCAGCAGGAATTATTGGTGACCACGCTGCAGGATCGATCGCGCCTGGCTCATGTGAGATACGAAGGTGGTATCGACACGCTCCTGAACGCGCTGGATGCCGACCGGGAACTGTTTACGGCGGAGCTTAACCTGACTCAAACCAGACGTAACGAATTGCTTTCAATGGTGCAGCTCTACAAAGCGCTCGGCGGCGGTTGGCAGGTGTAGGAAGTGCTGAGGAACAACGGGATTTGGAGTGCGGCAACTTGTCGCGCTTTCCCTGGTTGCTGTTTCCTGATGTTTGTGAGTTTTGCGGTACGCGAGCCAAAGCGGCGACAAGTCGCCGCACTCCACAAATTCTGTCTGTTAGGGAGCTAAGGACTAGCGCTGGGTGGTGACGTCGAATAAGTGGCGACCTTCTGGTACTCTTCTGCTAGTTCAATCACTTTCTTGATGAATAAGTTCAACCCCTGGAGTTGAACACCTTGCTCACGCTTCATGCGGCAGAGAAGCGTCGCGCTATCGTTATCAAGAAAACAAAGCTCGCTGAGTTCCAGGGCCACAGGCCGTAATTTCTGAGTTGAGATCTGACGACAAATCTTCTCAAGCAACTCAGCGTCCTTTTGATGGAGCGTCCCTTCGACCTTAAGTAATATCACCTCGCGTGCAGCGCTAAAGGCGACGTCGCTGCCAGATTTCGGGATGGCGCTCGCGGGTCTTGAAGCATCGATTTCGGTAATTCTAGTCGGCATATGCCTCTTCAGTGCCTCCCCGTTGCATGACCCATGCCGAAGTCACCGCATTACTTCGAATCGAGCTGTTCGTTTTGCGTGGGTTTTAAGACCATGATTTCTCGCCGAAAACCGGATGACAGTTGTCTGACCGTCATTGAAGTCATCGCGATTGTGGAATCGAACCTGACCACAGACTGCCACCTGACCATGCACCGTCACGCCTGCACGAGCAGAAGAAATCTAGTGACGAGCGCAAAGGTGAAGAGCCACGATCTGCCAGCCACCCTGCTGTTTGGTGAAAACGCGGAGAAATCTGTATGGGCCTGACAGATCGCGACCACGATAGTGCCAGTTTGCGGTTTCGCTTCCAAAGACCAAGCCGGTCGCACCTGAAACCCGCATCGTCACATCGTGACCTTTGAGCGACTCGACTTGCACTTCGCGGTCAAGCACGTCGGCAATAAACTGTTCCTTGTCATCGCCTTCAAACGGGTACGCGAATACGAAGTCTGGCGACATAATGCGATCGAGCGCCGCCTCGTCGCGCTCGGCCAACGCCCTCGCCCAATCATCATTCGCTAACTTGAGTTCTTGTTCTGGCCTCACATTTAGTGATGTTTGCCGGCTATCATCCGCGCTAACCATAAACGCATCTCCTTAAGGAAGGAAATGAATACTTTGATACTCTTATACCAACAAAGCTGCCGTAGCAGAAGATAGAGGGCGGACCCCGGAAATTCGATCATACGGAGACGGGACGGCGTATTTCACACCAGATCCTGCGTTTTTTGGAGAAATTGCCGCAGAGATGTTGCGTGCGGGCGTGTCCGGCCGTGAATTACCCACTTAACGGCATCTTCTGAGCACCAGTGCTCTATGGACCAAGTCACTTAGCTTTCGTTATATTGACTGCGACAACCATTTC
>Ga0126379_10002767_pt1 | contig 11219 bp, 11 predicted proteins | sample PanSoiMetPlot_24_FD_92640 | JGI IMG/M metagenome (GOLD analysis project Ga0126379, IMG submission 92640) | Tropical forest soil microbial communities from Panama - MetaG Plot_24 | ecosystem: Environmental > Terrestrial > Soil > Tropical forest > Bulk soil | place: Panama | collected 2016-02-17
AAGCCCGACGAGAAGAAGCCCGACGACAAGAAAAATGAGCGGGGCCCTGCCTAGGCAAGGCTTCTTCCCTCGAGATCGCCAAAACCCCCTCAACCTGTCATCTCGACCGAAGCGCGACGAGGACTCTTCCCACCACGAAATCCCGTGGCGCGGAGCTCGGGACAGGCTCTCCACTTCGCGCTAGGGTTTCCGGAAGCGACAAATTCAGGTGCCCTCCGGTCGGGATGACACATACCACGCTCCTTGTTTTCTCCTTGAAACTATTTTGATGTCAAAGCATCTAATCGCATATAGACGATATGATCGGGCGCACGTTGCCGAGGAGGGACCCATGATTCAAGTCAGACGCGCGGATGCACGCGGCCACGCCAACCATGGCTGGCTCGACACCCACTACAGCTTTTCCTTCGCCGACTACTACGACCCCAGATTCATGGGCTTCCGCAGCTTACGGGTGATGAACGAAGATCGGATCAAGCAGGGGTACGGATTTCCTGCCCACCCCCATCGTGATATGGAAATCATCACTTACGTCCTCGAGGGTTCTCTGGAACACAAGGACAGCATGGGGACCGGGTCGGTCATCCGCGCCGGCGAGGTACAGAAAATGAGCGCCGGCAGCGGGGTCCGGCATAGCGAGTTCAACCCTTCGAAGAGCGAACCTGTGCACCTTTATCAGATCTGGCTCGTACCCGAAAAAGAAGGAATCGTGCCGATGTATGAGCAGAAAGCGATTTCCTCAGAAGAAAAGCAGGGCAGATTACGGCTGGTGGCGTCGCCCCAGGGCGGCGAGGAGAACGGGGCGGTCAAGCTCTACCAGGATGCTGAGATCTACGCCAGTGAGCTGACGGCGGGCGAAACCGTAGAGCGCCCACTGGAAAAAGGGCGCTACGCCTGGTTGCAAGTCATCCGCGGCGCAATCACCCTCAATGGCGAACAGCTTAAAGCCGGCGACGGAGCGGCCATTGCCGGGGAGCCCAGGATTGAGATCGCGGGTAAGGGCGATAAGAACGAGATCCTGTTGTTTGACCTGGCGTGAGCGCAAAATCGCCGCCATCGCACGTGATCGCCGCCATCGCGCGTGATCGGGCCGGCAAGTGGTTTCTCCGCCATCAGATGACGGCGATGACGGCGATGTCGGCGATGACGGCGATCCCCCGATTTCCCTGTCGTTACTTTCGGGTTAACACCCCAGTTTCGTTACCATGACCTTAGTAACATTTGCGGCAAAATGGTCGAACCGTGTGCATCAATACCACAACCTATTGTGGTGTCGGGTGCCTTCCAGCTCAGGATTTTGAGATTGCGCTACGGGGGAAAATGGTACTAGCCCCAAAGATACCCCCAAAACAGCGGAAGAAACCGGAAGTTCCCTATTGACCTCCTGAAACAACCCAGATATAACTCGCATCGACCTGAAGTTTCCCCCCCGAGAAGATTAGAAGATTACAAGAGGAAATTCTCCCCAGGGCCCGGTGAGGCCGACAACCCACTGCGGAAAGGCTATACGTTATGGCAGCAGATTCGCGTGAAGTAATGAACATTCGACAGGCTTCGCAGTACCTGGGAGTCAGTCCGGACACGCTGTACAAGTACGTGACGGAGGAGAAAATCCCAGCCTTCAAACTCGGGAACCGCTGGAAATTCAAGAAGACGATCCTGGACCAGTGGATGGAACAAAAGAGCACGATGAACATGAGCAGCGCCAAGAAGCGGCCGCGTGCAGCGAAAGCGGCCGGAGTAAGGTAGCTCCCGGAATCGGGGAAAGAAACTCAAAGGAAACCAACAAGGCAGGACGGCATGTTTGGATCAGCTAAAACGATCGTTGGATTGGACATCGGCTCCAGCAGCATCAAGGCCATCGAACTGAAGCGCTCCAAGGGCGAGATCGTAGTTTCGCACCTGGGAATGGAACCGCTGGCGAGCGACATCGTGGTCGACTCCATGATTGTGGATTCAGGGAGCGTTTCCAGCGCCATCAGCAAGATCTTTGGTGAGCACAACATCAAGACCAAGAACGTAGCCACTTCCGTGAGCGGGCATTCGGTGATCGTGAAGCCGATCAAGGTGCAGCCGATGACCGAATCGGAGCTGGCGGAGGGGATCACCACGGAAGCTGCGCAGCACATCCCGTTCGACATTGCCGACGTGAACCTGGATTTCGAGATCCTGAACCCAGACAGCACCGGCTCACAAATGGACGTTCTTCTGGTGGCCGTGAAGAAAGACAAGATTCTGAACTACACCAACGTGCTTTCTCTGGCGGGTAAGACGCCATCCGTGGTGGACATTGACGCTTTCGCTCTGCAGAACTGCTACGAATACAACTACCAGCCCAGCCCTGATGCCACAGTGGCGCTGCTCAACCTGGGCGCCAGCGTGATGAACATCAACATCGTGAAAGGGACCACCCCGCTGTTCACGCGCGATGTGAGCGTCGGCGGTAACCAGTACACCGATTCGCTGCAGAAGGAACTGGACCTGAGTTTTGAAGACGCGGAATCCCTCAAACTGGGCCGCCGCGTCGGCACCGTAAGCGAGGACGCCAAGCAACCTATTCTGCAGCAGGTCACTGAAATCATCGTTCTGGAAATCCAGAAGACGTTTGACTTTTTCCGCGCCACGGCGTCAGGCGAACATATCGAACGAATCTACATCGCCGGCGGATCGTCCAAGGTCCCCGGCCTGGTAGAAGCGTTGCGACAGGAGTTCTCTTTGCCGGTGGAGATCCTGAATCCGTTCCAGCGCATCGTGCCGGCGGTGGATTCATTCGAAAGCGGAATCTTGGACCAGAACCCCGGACAGTTGGCAGTGGCGGTGGGTTTGGCCCTGAGGAGTTTTGACGACCTATGATTCGCATCAATCTAAGTTCTCTCGCACCTCCGAAGACAAAGCGTGGCGGCAAGCGCGCCGCGGTCGCCGTATCCTCTGGCGGCGGCGAAGGCTCGGGTACTGTTGTTCTGGCCCTGGTTTTTCTGGTTGCTCTGGGCGTGGCCATCGGTGCCTCCTACGTGCTGGTAAAGAACGAACAGGCACGTCTGGAGAAAGAACTGCAAGTTACCCTGGCCGAAAACCGAAGACTGGCCGATGTCAAGAACCAGTACGAGGCCAGCAAGCGGAAAGCTGATGCTTTTGAGCGTCGCGTCAAGATCATCGACGACCTGAAGGAAGCCCAGAAGGGACCGGTCACCACGCTGCAGCTGGTGGCAGACACGGTCAATAAGACCGACGCCGTCTGGCTGGAGAGCATGACCAGCGATGGCAAGACCCTCACCTTTATCGGGACCGCGCTCAGCGCGGACGCGGTGGCGGACTTGATGGCTAACCTCAGAAAAACCGGCGCCTTCAAGAGCGTGGAGATCAAAGAGACCGCGCAGGACGCAGCCATCAAGGAAGTGCAAGCATTCAAGTTCGAGCTGAATTGCGAAATCGGTTTTTCGAGCAAGGTGCAGAAGCAGTCGTAACGGTCATCTGTCAGGGACGGATTGTATATGGCGAAATTCAATGAAATGTCGTTTCTTACAAGGCTGGTGATTCTGGCCGTGGTTTCGGCGCTGATTGGCGCGATCTACTACTACATGTATTACAACCCGATCAGCCAGAAGAACCAGGAACTCAGTAAGCAGATTGCCGACAAGAAGGCCGAGAACGAGAGGCTGCGCGAGTTTGAACCTAAGTTGGCGCAGCTGAAGCGGGATATGGCCATTCTGGAACAGCAGATCGAACGGGAAAAGAAAGTCGTCCCGGAAGATAAGGACGCCGACCAGTTCATCCGCCTGTTGCACGATACGGCAGCCACCGCCGGGATCGAGATTCGCCGCTACACGGCAATGCCGATTGCGAATCACGACTTCTACACGGAAGTGCCGTTTGCCATCGATATTGACGGTCCGTACTACTCGGTGATGGGCTTCTTCCAGCGCGTGAGCGAGCTGGAGCGCATCGTGAATATTGACAACCTGCAGATGGCGAACCCGAAGAACAGCGGTTCAGCGAAGGTCAAGACGACGTATCCATACGCGCCCGGGGAGACGGTGGTGGCCAGTTGCACGGCGACGACTTTCTTCAGTCATGAACCCGGAGCCGGTCCGGCCCCGGCGGTTGCGGCTGCCGGGACGAAACCCGCACCGCCGGCGCCAGCAGCGGGGGCGGCACAGCCGGCAAAGTAAAGAAAACGATTGGTTTTGAGGCATCAAGCAAAGGGTAACTGAGATGAAGCTGATTCAAATTCTAGCGCTCGCAACCGTCATGGCGGCAGTCGCCACGGCGCAGAATTCCGGCGCCAGCAATTCGAACTCCGGCAACCAGAACACCGCGTCGCCGACGCCAACGCCCGCGGCCGGCAAGACCGCGACTTCGACCGCGAAACCTACGCCGTCGAAGGCAGCCGGAAGCACGCAGGCAACACCGAACAAGCCGTCCGCCGCCACGGGCGCGAAGCCGGCATCAGGGACGTCCGCTAGCAAGCCAGCATCGGGGACGCCCGCCAGCAAGAGCGCAAACGGAAGCGCCGCAGCGGCGACTGGAACGGCAAAGGGCGGAGCGGTCGCTGGACCGTCGAAGACCGCCGTAGCTACGGGAACATTGCCGTCCAAGAGCAAGAATGGCGCGTCGGCGAAAGCGACTCCAACGCCTGCCTCGGCAAAGACGGCGACCAAGACCGCGACTGTTTCCAAAGCCGTGGCCAAGCCTACGCCAACGCCGGCCAAGAAAGCTGTGGTCGTGAAGCCGGTAACCCCGGTGGTTCCAGCCAAGCCGCCAACGCCTGCTCCTAAGGCCGCGGATGTTGCCGCGCCGGCGCCGGAAAAGAAACCCGCGCCACGGCCGGCCGGCGCCAACGGTCGTCGCGATCCATTTGTGAGTCCCATCCGGACCGCAGGCCCTTCCGGACCCGGCGCGAACTGCACCGGAGGCAAGCGCTGTCTTTCGATTCCGGAGCTGGTTTTGCAAGGGACGGTGCGCGACATCAGCGGCAAGATGATGGCGGTGGTAGTTACCAGCACCAAGCGCACCTATACGCTGCGCGAGAACGACCAGGTTTTCAACGGGACGGTGGAAAAAATCACAACCGATTCCGTTATTTTCCGTGAGTACGTGAAAGACGCAGTGGGACGCGAGATCCCACGCGAGGTAGTGAAGAAACTGGGCCCGGCATCCTAGAACCTAGAACTGAAGACACGGGCCGCGAAGTTGCAGTTAGTGCAAGAAAGGAAGAAAAGAAGTTGCTGTTGCAGTTGGGCCGAACCCTGGGGTAGTGGATGTCTGGAATTTCCGTTGGGCTAGAGACAAGCGCCTCCGCAGACGCAAAGCGGTGCGCTTGCAGATGCCGGATATGCGCGGCGGACGACTCGCCGCCACGTTGGGGGAGACAAAGAGATGAGGCTAAAGCAACTGCTAGGAACCATACTGTTGGCCACGGCGGTAACTGCCGCGGCAACAGCTTCCGCTTCGCAACTGTCGGGTGTGCTGGTGAAGAACCAGGACAGCGCCGGCGTGGTTACGATCGTGGCGAGCGGAGCATTTACTCATACCGAGTATCGTCCAAGCGACAACTTGATGCTGGTGGACCTGGCAGGGGTTTCGATCGCGCATCCGGACTCGGCAGCCCACGCAGTTTTCGCGCCCGGTGTCCGGTCGTACCGGGTGGTCGGATACCGCTCGGCCAGCGGTGCTGAAACCACGCGCGTGGAGCTCAGTCTGCTGCCTGGCGCCAAAGTTAACGTCAGCGATGTCCCCGGCGGCGTGGAATTGCGCGTAACCGGCGCTGCAGCGGCCGTGCCTTCCAAGGAGATGATCACCAAGGCCGCTGATGCTCTCTCGAAGAGCACCCCGCACAACCAGATTCGCGATATCTCGGTTTCGCACAACCCGCAGGGCCTGGATGTGGAGATCATGGGCAATGGCCCCTTGACGGCCAAGACTATGAAACTGACCGGGCCGGACCGCCTGGTGCTGGACATTCCGGATGCCGTTTGGCAAGGACGCCCGCGGGAGATCACCGTTAACAGCAACGGCGTGAAAGCAATCCGTGCCGCGCGTTACCAGGATGATCCGCCGGTCACGCGCATAGTGGTGGATCTGGCATCAGCGCGCCCATTTGATCTGGTGCCCTCCGGCAACAAGCTGGTGGTGAAATTGAACGATGCTTCTCACGCGGCGCCTGCGGCGGTGCCGGCTCCCGCGCCGGTCGCGGCTTCGTTGAAAGAAGCTGAAACTGCGCATGCACCTGCCCCGGTTGTGGCTGCTGCGGTTCCAGCTCCTGCAGTGAAGAAGGAAGAGAAGGTGGTGGAAGCGGAGACGTCGCGCGCCGACAAAGCGGCCTCGCACTTTGCGCGAGAGACCGCGATCATTCCCAGCACCAACCAACCGCCCTATGCATCCAGCGCTAGCCTGGCGAGCCAGCCCGCTGCCGCTGTAAACGCTGCGCTGCAGCAGCAGTCCCAGACTCCGGCTCCGATAACCGCGCCAACCAGTAGCTGCACCAGCGGCCGTTATACGGGAGAACCCATTGGGCTCAACTTCAAGGACCTGGACCTCAAAGATTTCTTTAAGGTGATCCAAGAGATCAGCGGCCTGAACGTGGTGCTGGATCCCGCAGTCCACGGGACCGTGAGCATCTATCTCAATGATGTTCCCTGGGACCAGGCACTCGCCATCGTGCTGAACAACAACGGTCTTGAGTGCCAGCTGCAGGGTAACGTTCTACGCATCGCCACGCTGGAAACTCTGAAGACTGAAGCCGAAGCCCGCCGGGCGCAGCAGGAAGCGCAGGCGCTTGCGGTGCCGAAGGTGACCATAACGCGGTATCTGAGCTACGGCCAGTCCAAGGACGCCGTGCCCATCATCAAGAAGTTCCTCTCGGCCCGTGGCGACGTGGTGGCGGATCCGCGCAGCAATGCCGTGATCATCGAGGACATTCCCGCCACGCTACCCAAGGTTGAAGAGCTGATCCGCACGCTGGACAAAAAGACGCCGGAAGTCGAGGTGGAAGCCCGCGTGGTGGCTTCGACCCGCACCTTTGCCCGCGACATCGGCACGCAACTGGCAGTCGGTTTCGCCAGCGGGCATAGTAGCCTCTTCGGCGCTCCGGCGCTCGGGAACAGCCCAATCATCACCAACCAGGTGATCCCATCGACTACAATCAACCCTGTTACTGGTCTGCCGAATCCTCCGACCACGATCGGCCCGAGCACGGGGAACCTGGTGGGAACAGGAGGGCAGATTCCTTTGTTCTCCAACCTCCCCTCCCTTGCTCCGACTAGCGGACTGGGAATCTCCTCGTTTACCGCCAATTTCCGGCTGGATTTCATCTTGACTGCGGCGGAGAGCCGCGGTCTGCTTAAGATCCTCTCGCGTCCTCACGTGGTGACGCAGAACAACATTCCGGCGTTGATCCGTCAAGGTACGCGCGTTCCGGTGGTTACGGCAGCGCAGTTGGGAGGTCCGCCCACAGTCCAATACATCGACGCCTTCCTGCGGCTTACGGTAACCCCGCAGATCACGGCGGAGAACACCATCTTCCTGAACCTGGACGTGGAGAACACTGTGCCGGACTTCAGCCGTGTAACCGGTACGCAGTTGAACCCTAGCTTGAACACGCAACAAGCAACCACCTCGGTGCTGGTTAGCGACGGCGGTACGGTGGTCATCGGCGGCGTCATACAGACCCAGAACTCGCTCGCCGTCAACCAGGTACCACTGCTGGGAAGCATTCCGATCCTGGGTCACGCTTTCAAACACACCCTTGTCAACACTTCAACCCAAGAGCTGATCTTCTTTATTACCCCGAAGATCATCCAAACCTAGAGTCTTAACACTACACGCCCTCCGCTGCGGCGGAGGGCATTTTTTCATGGCCGATCATCATTCCCTCATGGAATACGCGGGGCGGCAGAAAAGACTAGTGGCCGGACTTCGTCCTGACGGAGTCGACGCGCTGCTGATCACCCACCTGCCCAACGTCCGCTACCTGTGCGGCTTTAGCGGCACGGCTGGCGTACTGCTCGTTCCCGCGAGCGGCCGTCCGGCAAAGCCCATCTTCTACACGGACGGTCGCTACGCACAACAGGCCGCCAACGAGGTCCACGGCGCAAAGGTTGTCATCACCAAGAAGGCGCCTTTGAACGAGACGTGCGAGGCCATCACTCGCGCCAAGATCAAGGTACTGGGATTTGAAACGGAACACCTTTCCTATTCGGCCTACAGGCTGCTGAGCCAGACCTTGCGGGGTAAGGTTCGGTTGAAGCCGATGGCGGGCTCGGTCGAGCTGCTGCGGGTGAATAAAGACCAAGGTGAAATCGAACAGATCAGGGCGTCGGTGCTGGTGGCGGCAAGTTTGTTTCAGACGGCATTGACTGCCATACGGCCCGGGGTGACCGAAAGCCTGGTCGCTGGTGAAATGGAGTTGCAGGCGCGCCGCGCCGGAGCAGAAAAGATGTCGTTTGACACAATCGTGGCCGCGGGCGCGCGTTCCGCCCTCCCTCACGGGAGGGCATCCTTGCAACCTATTCCTGGGAATGGATTTATAATCCTGGACTGGGGTGTTATACTCGCCGGTTACTGTTCTGATATGACCCGCACTGTGCACGTGGGCGCCGCTTCCGCCACCCATCTCCGAATGTATCAAGCAGTGCGGGAAGCTCAATGGGCCTCCGTAGAAGCGGTGCGGCCGGGGGCTACCACCGGCGAAGTGGACCGGGCAGCGCGTGAAATGCTCAAAAAGTCAGGGTTTGGAACCTATTTCACCCACTCTACAGGCCACGGAGTGGGACTTGAAGTGCACGAAGCTCCCAGATTGGCCAAAGACCAAACCCAGAGACTTACACCGGGGATGGTCGTTACAATTGAGCCGGGCGTCTACATACCTGATGAAGGCGGCGTTCGAATCGAGGATATGGTACTGGTCACCGAATCCGGGCGCGAAGTCCTGACGCCGACTACCAAGGACCTGATCACGTTGTGAGCAGTACTCAGTGAGGCAGTACTCAGCGCTTAGCCTTTAGCCGGATGTGTTTCGGGCATGGAGACAAGGACTAATTGCTAATTGCTAAAGGCTAATTGCTTCCTATGAACCAGAAAGAGCTGAAAGAGCTGATCGACTTCCTGATCGACCGCAACATCTCCGAGTTCGAGTTGGAGCGCGGTGACGTGAAGGTTCGGGTCAAGCGTGGATCCGACGCGCAAGTTTCCGTGGCGGGGCATCCCGTGCAACTGATGCCGATTGCCGCGACCCCGGCCGTGGTTCCCGCCGCCAGCGCCGCTCCCCCTCCCGCAACTCCTCCTCCTACCGCAGCCGAAGCAGTTCACCCAGCAGCCGAGGAGGAACTGCACATTGTGAAGTCACCGATCGTTGGGACGTTCTACGAAGCACCGGCGCCGGGAGCGCCTCCTTTCGTGAAGCCCGGGGACCAGGTGCAGGCCGGCCAGGTGCTATGCATCATCGAGGCCATGAAGCTCATGAATGAAATTGAATCCGATATCGCCGGCGAGGTCGTGAAACGGCTGGTCGCCAACAACCAGCCCGTGGAGTACGGGCAAGCCCTGTTTTCGATCAGGCCGCGAAAGTAACGCCATGCTTTTGAGTTCCGTCTGCAGGGGGCAGTCCAAAAAAAACAAGCCCAGGCAAGAGTGCCTGCGCCACAAAGATAGGAAATGTTTAAGAAAATCCTGATCGCCAACCGGGGAGAGATTGCGCTGCGCGTCATCTGCGCGTGCAAAGAACTGGGCATCAAGACCGTTGCCGTCTATAGCGATGCCGACCGCAACTCCCTGCATGTACGCTTCGCCGACGAAGCTATCTGCATCGGCCCGCCGCGTTCTTCTGAAAGCTATCTGAACATTCCCGCCGTCATCAGCGCCGCCGAGATCACCGGCGTGCAAGCTATTCATCCTGGCTACGGCCTGCTCAGCGAAAACGCCAACTTCGCCGAAGTCTGCGAGACCAGCCATATCAAATTTATCGGCCCGGCGCCGGAGGTGATCCGCCTGATGGGGGAAAAGGAAAAGGCGCGCCAGGCAATGAAAGCCGCTAACGTTCCTATCCTGCCCGGTTCTGATGGTGTCATCGCCAGCACGGAGGAAGCGGTGGAGTGGGCCCAACGGATCGGATATCCCGTGATCGTAAAGGCTTCCGCGGGCGGCGGCGGGCGGGGCATGCGCATCATCCGGGCTGAGGACGAGATTGAGAAGCTGTTCAACTCCGCCCAGGCCGAAGCCGCGGCTGCTTTCGGCAACGGCAATCTGTACATGGAGAAGTTCATCGAACGCCCGCGCCACATCGAGTTCCAGGTGCTGGGCGATGAGCACGGCAAGATCATCAGCCTGGGCGAGAGAGAGTGCAGTATCCAGCGCCGCCATCAGAAACTGCTCGAGGAATCTCCTTCGGTCAAAATGACGGAAGAACTGCGCGAGACCATCGGCAAGAAACTGGAGAGCTGCCTGGCGGAAATCGGCTACGCCAACGCCGGCACCGTCGAGTTCCTCATGGACGAAGACGGCAGCCTGCACTTCATTGAGATGAACACGCGCATCCAGGTCGAGCATCCGGTCACCGAGATGGTGACCAGCATCGACCTGGTGAAGTCGCAAATCTTGCTGGCAGCGGGGCAGAAGATCGAGGACATCATCCCCAAGCTCAACCGTAAAGGCCAGCGTGGCCACGCGATGGAGTGCCGCATCAACGCCGAGCATCCGGAGAAATTCACGCCGTCGGCGGGCAAGATCAGGACGTTCCACGTCCCTGGGGGGCTGGGCGTGCGCGTGGACACCGCGGCCTACGCCGAAGGCGTGATTCCGCCGTACTACGATTCGCTGATCGCCAAGCTCATCACCTTCGGGCGCGACCGCGAAGAAGCCATCATGCGCATGCACCGGGCGTTGGAAATGTTCATCGTCGAGGGTATCCACACGACCATTCCGTTGCACCGGCGCATTCTTGAAGACGAAGATTTCAAAGCCGGGAACTTCGATACCAAGTTCATGGAGCGCCTGCTAGCGAAGATCCAGGAAGAACGCTCGCGGGAAACACAGTTGTCGGTGTAGTTGAAGACGTACGTGTGGCACCGGCACTCCTGCCGGTGCTTGCTTCCTCGATGAGGACGCTTCGGCACAGGCAAGAGTGCCTGTGCCACACAATCTAAGCACTCTTCGCTTCGCTCACCCAGAACGAAAGGTCCTGGGCTGGCTCCTGCCCTGGTATACGGTCACATCTCACTCGAGGG
>Ga0126379_10002769_pt1 | contig 11215 bp, 10 predicted proteins | sample PanSoiMetPlot_24_FD_92640 | JGI IMG/M metagenome (GOLD analysis project Ga0126379, IMG submission 92640) | Tropical forest soil microbial communities from Panama - MetaG Plot_24 | ecosystem: Environmental > Terrestrial > Soil > Tropical forest > Bulk soil | place: Panama | collected 2016-02-17
CGTTCTTCTCTTCTTGATGCGGCGCTACCCGGAGGCGCGTCAGGCTCTCGACAAGGCCCTCGCGCTTGCTCCGTCCAACTTGAACGTCATCGAGTACCGAGCACTGACGTTCCTCGGCGAAGGAGATCTCGAGGGCACGCGATCGGCCCTGGCCTCCGCGTCGAAGAACGTTGATCTGACCGCGCTCGTCGCCTACGTCTCGCAGTACAACGATCTCGTTTGGGTCCTCGACGACCAACAGAAGGATCTTCTGCTTCGGCTCACTCCCGATGTGTTCGACGGCGACGTCGCGGGCTGGGCGATGTCTCTGGCCCAGGCGTACGCCTTCCGGGGCGATGCGGCGAACGCGCGGCTTCGCGCCGAGGACGCGCGCAAAGCCCTGGAGGAGCAGCTTCGTCTAGCGCCCGACGACGACCAGCGGCACGCTATTCTGGGCCTCGCGCTCGCTTACCTCGGCCGGAAGGAAGACGCGATCCGAGAAGGGCGGCGCGCTCTCGAGCTCATGCCGATGTCGCGGGACACGGCGTCCGCCTCCTACAATCAGCATCAGCTCACCCGGATCTACATCCTCGTCGGCGAGCCCGAGAAGGCCCTCGACCAGCTCGAGCCGCTGCTGAAGATCCCCTACTTCCTTTCACCCGGCTGGCTCAAGATCGATCCCAACTTCGACCCGCTCCGTAACAACCCGCGATTCCACAAGCTCGTCGCTTCAGCGAAGTAGGCTGACGCTTTCTTTTCTTGCCTCTTACTCCTCGCTCCTCACTTCCCGCCTCACGCCTTCGGCTCCTGCGCGGACGCCTCCTTCGCCGTCCGATTGCGCGCATCCCGGATGAGCTCCTCGCGTTCTTCGGAAGTCATCTTCTCCCATAGCTGCCGCAATTCTTGCCATTGACTGCGGCCACCCTGGACGAAGTCTTTGCGATCTTCAGGAGTCATGCTCTCCCAGCGGGCTCGCAGATCGTGCCACCGGGTTCGCACTCCTTTGACAAAATCCTCCCGCTGCTCAGGAGTCATGTTTCGCCACCGTTCCCGAACGCGGTGCTCCCAATGGCCGCGAGAGAACCTCGGCCCGCGAAAGCCGCGGAAGAGAATCCACGAGAGCGCCACCAGGCCGAGCGCCTGCCAGTAAGTGATGGCGCGGACCGAGAAGACCGATGGCATGAGCCAGTTCCAGAGGCTCATGACCGCCCAGATCATTAGCGCGGAAAAAATCAGGAAGACCGGCAGCACGAAGAAAAGCAGTTTGGCGATGCGTTGTGCTCTCGTTCTCATGATGACCAACCTTTCTCTTTGAATTCCTCGTAAATGTCTCGAAGCCTCCGCCGCAGATGAAGCACCGCGTAGCGTTTGCGTGAGAGAAGCGTCGTCAATGGAAGACCCGTCTCCATCGCAAGCTCGCGGAAGCTTTTGCCTTCGATCTCGTGAGCGAAGAATACGTCGCGTTGTTCCTCCGGCAGCTCCTCGAGCGCGGCGTCGAGCTCGTCGAGAAGAACGTTCCGAGCGTAGTCCGCCTCCGGTCCGGCATCGGGCGACGGAAGGAGATCCTCGAGAGAGCCGCCGCTTCCTTCCTCCCTGTGGTCGAGACTCGGCGTCATGACCGCGGTCAACGACACCGGCTTCTTCTTGCGGAACCGATCGATGATGCGATTCCGCGCGACCCGAAACAGCCAGGCACCCACCCGCTCGATGGGCTTCATCAGGCGATATGCCTCGACGAGCTCGAAGAGGACGTCCTGCAGCACATCTTCCGCATCGAGGTCGGGCACTCTCCGTCGGATGAAGTTGAGCAGCCGCCCCCGCTCGCGCTCCACCGTTTCGGCGATCTGCCGATCCTGCTCGGTCATGACCTGTTCGAGGATCAGGATTCTCCCCTCTCACCCATGGAGACGGATGAGGAGGACGAATATTGTGGCGCCGGACGGGAACTCCGAGCCCCTAGTGCCGTATTCGTCTCAACGGGAACCGGGGGGAACGGAAATGACTCGCCGGACGAACGCGAAGGTCGCCGGATTCGCCTTTCTCCTCTACATCGTGGCCTCCCTGACCGGCGACATCGTTGCCGGCCGGGCATCGAAGGGGGATGGAGTTGCCGCGAAGCTCGCGAGCATCGCCGGGCATGCGTTCCAGATGCGCGCGGCGATCCTCCTGACGCTCCTCGGCTGCTTCTGCGCCCTGGTGCTGGCCGTGACGCTTTATTCGATCACGCGCGACCAGGACTCTGACCTCGCGCTCCTGGTCCTGATCTGCCGAACGGCGGAAGGGGTGATCAGCGCGCTGGCCTTGCCGAGGATGGCGGGACGTCTCTGGCTCGCGACAGGGGCTGGTCCGGGAGCGCCCGACGCTGCGGCAGCGAAGGCGCTAGGCGACTATCTCTTTGCGCTGCCAAGCTGGAACACGACGGTCAGCGCCATCTTCTTCGCCTTTGGCAGCCTGGTCTTCAGCTGGCTTCTCCTGCGCGGACGTATGGTCCCCATCGCTCTCTCCTGGATCGGGTTGCTCGCTTCGATCGTCGTGGTCGTCGGTCTTCCGCTGGAGCTCGCGGGCATCCTCGAAGGATCGATCACGCAGCTGATGTGGCTGCCGATGCTGGCTTTCGAGGTGCCGCTCGGCATCTGGCTCATCGTCAAGGGCGCTGCCTTGCCGACGGGACGATCCGGCACTGGATCGCGCTAGCTGCACCTCGAAAGTCTTCTGCCGCGCCGGGACGGCGCGTCACGAGCGCCGCTATTCCGCTTCGAGAGCGACTAAGCGACTAGTAATCCCAGTACCCGCACCCGAGGGTCTTCCCGAAGTCTCCGCAAAACAGAAAGGAGTTGCGGTCGCGAACGGAATTGTCCGAGTTCATCAACCACAGAACACCGCCCACCGAACCCGTCCAGAGCACGCGCGTTACGCCATCCGCTCCCGCTGCCACGCGCGTCGCAGTCATCGCGGACTGGTTCTGTGAGTAGATGTTGGTCGAGTCGGTGACGACCCCCGAACTGTCCACGGTCCAGAGCGACATCCGACCGATGGTGTCGCTGAAGAGGATGCGCGCCCGATTGTCCGACGCGACCGCGATGTCTCTCGCCGACCACCCCGAGCCAGGGGCGAATCGAAACGTCGCGACGATCCGACTGGCCTCGACCAGGGACATTCCCGCCCTGCCGTCCATGTTGGTCCAGAGAAGCCGCGTCAGGCCGTCCGCACCGTTCGAGATCGAGCGGGCAGTCCAACCGGCAAAGGGTCCATAGGTCGCCTCTGCGAGCACAGCGCCGGAGAGAGCGACGCTCGTGAGTTTTGTCCGGCCATCGACGTTCGTCGACAAGAGTTGAGTGGTTCCCGCGCTTTCGACCGATACATCGACAACCGTCCATCCTGCTTCTGGACCATACAGGTAGGACGCTTCATTGACTCTCGGTCCGAGCATCCAAAGCGCCGAGGAGCCGTCGACGTGGTTCCAAAGCACCCGCGTCAGCCCATCTTCGCCGTCCGCCAGGGCGCGGACGATCCATCCGCTGTACGGACCCTCGGGACCGACGCTCGTGGAAACTCCCGAGTAGTCGTAACTCCGAAAGACCGTCAAATGATCCGGATCGCTGAAAACCGTCCGCGATTTGTTGTCTGCGCCGACCGAAATGTCCACGGCCGCTGCCTGATTCGCCGCCGACGAAGAGGTGTGTTCGCCAGCAAGCATCGCTGGAGCCGAAAGAACCAACGCCATGAGAGTGAGAACCGAAAGACGGCGAAAGATGGAGCCGTGCCAAAAGCTGTCCATACCCCCTCCCCCGTTGAGGAAAATGATGTCACAGACAGAAATCCGGGAAGTCGCGAAAGGACTCGAAATCAAGACCCAGCTCGCTGGCGGACCTGGCAGCTCCGGCCCTCCCCTTGCTTACCGAGAGAAGTTGACAGAGCCTCCCCTCGGAAACCGATAGAAAAGGTGAAACCTGCCGGCCGGGAAACCGTAACACTCCTCTAGGAAACCGATATGAGCAAACCCGCCGATCTCGTCCAGGGCACCCTCGATCTCCTGGTCCTGAAGATCCTGGCGCTCGAGCCTCTGCACGGATGGGCGATCAGCCTTCGCCTGCGCGCGCTCTCGTCCGACGTGCTTCAGGTGAGCGAAGGATCGCTCTACCCCGCGCTCCATAAGCTCGAACAGGAGGGCTGGATCAAGGCCGAGTGGAAGCAGACCGAAAACAACCGGCGAGCGAAGTTCTATTCGCTCACGCGTCTGGGCAGACGGGAGCTCGAATCGGAGACCGCGAACTGGCAGCGCTTGTCAGCCGCCATCTCGCACGTCGTCCAGCTCGCTGAGGCTTAGATAAGTCATGCGCGTGGAACGCTGGTGGTTCACGGCGCCTTTGAGGCTCAAGTCGATCTTTCGCCGGAGCCGCGCCGACCATGAGCTCGACGAAGAGCTTCAATTTCATCTCGACAAAAAGATCGAAGAAGGCATCGCCGAGGGTCTTTCTCCCGAGGAAGCGCGTTACCGCGCTCTGCGCGCGATGGGCGGCTTGGAGCAAAAGAAGGAAGAGATGCGGGACGCGCGGCACATCCACTGGTTCACCGATTTCCTCGACGACGTCCGCTACGCGTTCCGAAGCCTGCGCCGCACGCCCGGACTCACCGCGTTCGTCGTGATGACGATCGCGCTCGGGATCGGGATGACCACGACTCCTTTCAGCATGCTCGATGGACTGATCTTCCGGCCGTACCCGGTCTTGCGGCCGCGCCAGATCGTCAGCCTCGTCAGCACGTCACGAGACAACAACTTCGAGAATTTCTCGTACCGCGAGTACCTGGACATTCGCGAGAAAACGAAGAGCTACGAGGGAGCGGTCGCCAACACGGTCGTGCTATCCGTCGGTTTCAGCGCCCAACCGGGAGAGACGCCGCGAGTCCGGGGCGGCCTGCTTGTGTCGGGCAACTACTTTCGGGTCCTTGGCGTCGAACCGCAGCTCGGCCGCGGTTTCCGGGATGACGAAGACGCGGTGGCTGGCCGCGACGCGGTGGTGGTGCTCGGCCCGGGCTTCTGGAAGCAGGAATTCTCGAGCGATCCTTCCATCGTCGGCAAGAGCATCCGGCTCAATGGCAACGACTTTTCCGTGATCGGCATCGCGCCGGAATCGTTCCCGGGAATGTTCATCTTCCTGCGCCCTGACTTTTACGTGCCGCTCGCCATGGCGCAGTCCTTTTCGACCGACCCGCAGAAGAATTTCTTCGATGATCGGGACGATCGGGAGTTGATCGTGAAGGCGCGACTGAAAACGGATTTGACGCGCCGCGAGGCACAGAATGAGCTCGCCGTGCTCGCAAAGAATTTCGAGCACGAGTATCCGAAGTGGAACCGCGACCGCGGCGCAAAGGTCCGGACCCAGTTCGAGATGCGCACGCAGGACAACGACGTCAACTGGAAGTTCAGCGTGATCTTCTCGATCTTGGCCCTGGCGGTGCTGCTCGTGGCCTGCACCAACGCCGCAGGGCTCCTTCTCGCTCGAGCACGGTCCCGAACGCGAGAGATCGCCGTGCGGCTGGCGATCGGAGCGGGGCGTTTCCGGCTAATACGTCTGCTCATGACGGAAAGTCTGTTGTTGGCGCTGCTCGGAGGATTGGGCGGAATCGTCGTCGGGTTCGCGAGTCTGAAGCTCTTGAGTCGATTTCAGATTCCATCTGACTTGCCGCTCACCATTCCCTTTCGCATGGATAAACGCGTGCTTCTGGCGAGCCTCGGCCTATCCGTTCTGAGCGCCCTCTTGTGCGGTCTGGCGCCGGCGCTCCAGAGCACCCGAACCGACCTCATCAAAGGGCTCAAATCGGCGGACGTGGACGAGCCCGGACGCCGCCGCCTCTGGGGCCGCAACGCGCTCGTCGTGGCGCAGATTGCCATGTCGCTGATGCTGCTCGCGGCTTCCTTCCTGATGGGCCGCGGCTTTCACAACAGCCTGCTCGAAGGAGTCGATTTCGCCAAGGTGGCGAAAGATCACGTTCTGATGGTGCGTTTCGATCCGCGCCTCGTGCAGTACAGCGCCGCGCAGACACAGCAGTTCTACAAGCTTCTGACCGACCGAACGCGAGACCTTTCCGGAGTCGAAGGCGTTGGCCTCACGCAGAACCCCCCGCTTGGGCTCGATGACTTTGATCGTGTCGCTTTCGTGCCGGAAGGCTTTCAGCTGCCGCGCGATCGCGAGACCTTCAACGCGATGACGGACACGATCGATGCGGGTTACTTCGAGACAATGGGGATTCCCATCGTGCGTGGGCGCGGTTTCCTCTCGTCCGACTCGGCCGAGGCTCGGCGTGTCGCCGTCGTCAACGAGCAGTTCGCAAGGCACTACTGGCCGAACGCCGATGCTTTGGGCAAACGGTTCCGGCTCGACAGCGCGAGCGGCACTCCGGTCGAGATCGTCGGCATCGCGCAGAACATCAAGTACAAGGACAGCTTCTCCAAAGCGGTGGACTTCGTGTATCTGCCTCTAGCCCAACATCCGCTCGCGCGGATGGTTCTGCTCGTCAAGTCGAGCGGCGACCCGCTGCAATTGGTCAATCCGGTGAAGGACATCGTCCGGATGCTCGACGCGAACATGCCCGTGTTGGAATTGAGAACATACGGCGATCTCTACAACTACGCCGCCGTCGAGGGACCGGCCGTCGGCACCGGGCTCGTCGCCACGCTGGGCGCGATTGGACTGCTGCTCGCGATCGCCGGTCTGTACGGGCTGGTCACGTTCAATGTGAGCCGCCGCACACGCGAGATCGGCATCCGCATGGCGATCGGCGCCGCGCCGCTCGACGTGTTGCGCATGGTGATGGGGAAGGGCCTCACGTTGGTCGGCATTGGAACGGCGATCGGTCTCGTCATGGGGATCGGCCTCGAGAGGCTTCTCAATTCGATGCTGTTCAACGCGGGTGGAGTCGACCTGGTCGTCTATCTAACCATCGTGCCGGTGATGGTCGTGGTGACGATGCTGGCGGCCTATGTGCCAGCTCGCAAAGCCTCGCGTATCGCTCCCACGCTGGCGCTTCGGTACGAGTAGGAACGTCGCCTTCACTTGCTCGGGACCTGGCTTACGCCAACGCCTTGCGGCTCGTCCAAAGGGACTCGACCGCAAGGCTGGTCCCTTCGCTGCGCTCAGGCTCCCGCGGCGTGCGCCTCCTCCGCTCGGTTACTTCGCGGAGACTTCGCACGCCGCGAGCTTTTGAGAGTGTGCCGCTCATGAGTCGCTTCTGAGCTAGTCGTTCTCTCATCCGCAACCAGGCGACCCGGTAAGAACAGGGACACCCGCCGGCAACCTAATCGCCGCCAACGGGGTTAAAGTCTCGGGCATGTGCCGCAATATTCGAACCCTTGCCAATTTCGCGCCGCCGGCGACGACGGCGGAGATCCGCGCCTCATCTCTTCAGTTCGTCCGCAAATTGAGCGGATCGAACAAACCGTCGAAAGCGAACGAAGCGCTCTTTCTGCGGGCGGTAGACGAAGTCGCGTTCGCCGCCGAGCGACTGATCCGGGGTTGGGAGACCAAAGCGACGCCGAGGGATCGCGACGTCGAGATTCAAAAGCACATCGAGCGCTCCCGGCGCCGGTTCGGCAACGAGCCCAAGCGGACTCCCATCGATCCGATCGTCCCCGCACCGCGATGAACCTCGAAGACGTTCGAAAGCTCTTTGCGTACAACCGGTGGGCGAATCAGCAGTTACTCGAAACGGTGCGTCAACTATCTTCGGAGGAGCTCGACCGCGACGTGCGCGCCAGCTTCGACTCGATGAAAGGGACGCTGCGTCATCTCCTCTGGGGGGAGCGGTCCTGGCTCCAGTTCTGGGAGCAGAAGTCGTTTGAGCCCGACCTCTCGCCCGATGCACTTCCGGATCTTCCGTCCATCCTTGCTGCCTGGACTCGCCTCGAAGAAGAGCAAAGCGCCTTCCTGCGCGCGTTGACTGAAGAGAAGATCGCGGCGCCCTTCCCCGTCGCCGAAAATGACTACGTTCTCGGGGAGCTCATCCAGCACTCCGTCAATCACTCGACGCACCATCGCGGCCAGGTCACCCTGATGCTGCGGCAACTGGGCAAAACGCCGCCAAACACAGGCTACCGACAGTTCCTGACGGCAAGCCGCGGCCCGCGCTGAACCGCCGCTCTAGCGCCGCAGCGCCTCGATCGGATTGATGCGCATAGCGCGAGTCGCCGGAACGGCGCTCGCCGCGGCGATCACGAGCAGCAAGAGACCGGCAGCGCCGCTAAACGTCAAAGGATCCGTCTCGCCGACGCCATAGAGCAGCGACGCCAGCGAGTGGCGCAGCGTTAGAGCGCCGGCGAAGCCGATCAGGACTCCGGCCAACCCGATCGAAAGCCCATAGCGCAAGACGAGCCAGAGGATGTTCGCCGAGCGGGCGCCGAGCGCGAGCCGCACACCGAGCTCCTGGGTCCGCTGGGCAACCAGATACGAAACCACCCCGTATGTTCCCACCACGGCGAGGAGGACGCCCAGCCCGGCAAACGCTCCCAGTAGCAGCGTCGTGAAACGCCGATCGGCTGTCTGGCTGTTCATATGCGTCTCCATGCTTCGGACCTCGCCCAGAGGGATCTCCGCATCGAGCGACTTCAACTCGCGCGCGACAGCGGGGACGATGCTGTCGGGATTGACGGCGGTGCGCACCACGATGTCCTTGAACCCGAAGTTGAGCCCCGGCACCTGGCGGAAGAGCATGAAGAGCTGCGGAGCCGGCGGCTGCGCCATGCCGTCATTCATGAAGTTCTTCACGACGCCGACGATCGTGATGTTTTGGGAGAGTGATCCGAAATCCTCCAAAGGGATCGGCGGCACTCCTTCCGGCGGACCGGGACGGATCGCGCGCCCGAGGGCGTCCCGACTCGGGAAGAAGCGCCGCACGAACTCTTCGTTGACGATGCCGACCGGAGAACTGGTGGACGTATCGGTTTCTGCAAAGTCGCGGCCGGCAACGAGCTTGAAGCCAACCGTTCGGATGTAGCGCGGATCAACCGCCGCAAAACGTGTGACCGGGGCGTCCTCGGCTCGGGAGACCGGCGAGCCGGGAACTGTGAACACCTGCTTCCAGGGCAGAGTCGGCGGATAACTGGTCGTGATGCTTGCCTCCACGACGCCCGGCACGCCGCGCAGTCGCTCGCCCAATGCCTCACAAAGTCGAGAGATCGCATCCGGATCCGGATACCGCGCGGGCGGAATGTAGACGTGCGCCAACAAGAGGTGATCGGGGGGAAAACCGGGATCCTGACGCTCAAGGCGGACGACGGTCTGTACGAGAAGCGCGGCCGCGACCACGAGCATGAGCGTCAAGCCCACTTCGGCGATCACCAGAAAGCGCCGGAAGCGCTGCCGGGCGGTGCCGATCCCGCCGCTTCGCCCGCCCTCTTTCAGAGCCTCCACGAGAGGGACACGCGTGCTGGTGACAGCGGGTGCCAGACCGAAGAGAATCGCCGTGAGAACCGAAACGCCCAGGGCGAATGCCAGCACGCGAAGCTCGAGTCCGGCCGACCAAAACTGCGGCAACGCGTTCGATGCGGCGGTGTAGGGCAGGTTCTGCGCGGATTTGAGTCGCGCGAGAAACCCTCCCGCCGCCACGGCGAGCCCCAGCCCCGCGGCGCCGCCGGCAAGAGAAAGCACGAGCGTTTCCAGCAACAGCTGCCGCAGGAGTCGCGGCGTGCCGGCGCCGAGCGCCACCCGCACCGCCAGCTCGCGAGATCGGACCGAGTTGCGTGCGAGTACGAGACCCGCGAGATTCGCGCAAGCGATTAAGAGAACCATCGCGACCGCGCCACAAAGCGCCAGCAGCAGAGGACGCACGGGGCCGGCCCGCGTATCTACGAGGGGCTCCATCGCGACACCCACACCCCGATCGACCGGATGCTCACTCGCCAGCCGCGCCGCGAGCGTTGCGAGCTCCGCGCGCGCGCGATCGTAGGAGACACCCGGTTTCAGGCGGCCGAGGCAAGCGTCGTCCCGGCTGGCCCGCTTGGATTCCGACCACATCTCCGGCATGACCCAGGGCGTCCAGATCGAGATCGGCGCACTCGTCTGATCCATCCAATTGGGAACGACGTCCGGAAGCACGGCGACGATCGTGTAGGTCTCACCGTTGATCCGAAGCGCCTTGCCGAGCACCTGCGCGTCAGCCGAAAAGCGCTTCCTCCAGAGATTCGCGCCGATGGCGGCCACATAGTGCTTTCCGTAGACGCTCTCCTCTGACGTAAACAGGCGGCCCAAAACCGGCTGGATTCGAAGAAGCTCGAAATAGGTTCCCGAGACCAAGCCGACGACGGTTTCCTCGGGGTCACCCGAGCCACCGAAGCCGCTGACGTTCTTCCTCCAGTGGTCATAGACGACCATGCCCTCGAAGCTCTGCGCGGAGGCCGCAATGTCCCTCATGTCCAACCGGGAAAGGCCGCCCAGCCGCGCGCCGTTGCGGGTCGCGAAAAGCCGGACGAGCCGCTCGGAATCGGGAAACGGAAGCGGCCGCAACATCGCCGCGTCGACAACGCTGAAGATTGCGGTATTCGCGCCGATGCCGAGCGCCAGCGTGAGGACGGCGACCAGGGTAAAGCCCGGCGCCTGGCGCATCAGCCGAAGCGCATATTTGAGATCCTGGCCAAGCGAGTCGAGCCACCCGTAGCCCCACGTTCGTCGAGTCGCTTCTTTGATCAAAGCGGTGTTGCCGAAAGCGCGGCGCGTGGCACGTTCAGCCTCTTGGGGACTCTCTCCGTCTTCGATTCGCTGCTTCGTTTCGAAGGCGAGATGCGCCTCGATCTCTTCGTCGAGATCGCGCTCCTTCAGTCGACGCCGCCACGGCAGGCGCATGGAGTCAAGCCTCCTCCGCCGGGCGCATGATTCGCGTGATCGCTCTCACGATTTTTCGCCAGTTCGATTGCTCTCGCGAGAGCTGACGCCTTCCCGCCGCCGTGAGCCGATAGTATTTCGCGCGGCGGTTCGCTTCGGACCGCTTCCATTCCGAGGTGAGCCACCCTTCGCGTTCGAGCCGATGCAGCGCCGGGTACAGAGAGCCGTGCTCGATCCGGAGGGCGTCCTCGGATCTCGCTCGGAGCAGCTGACCGATTCCATGGCCGTGGCGAGGACCCCATTGCAGCATCTGGAGAATGAGCATGTCCAGCGTGCCCTGGAGGAGCTCGATCCGATCGCGGTAGGGGTCACGTCGTTCCATACTCTAGTAGACGTTCTACCATAGGCCGTCTTCCAGAGGC